>OAZY01000004.1_pt1 | contig 370217 bp, 334 predicted proteins | sample 1494931 | NCBI WGS metagenome assembly OAZY01 (sample SAMEA2579921, study PRJEB22360) | human gut metagenome | biome: human gut; feature: human-associated habitat; material: faeces | place: Denmark | collected 2008/2010 | reverse complement strand
GCAGGACTGTAAAACGTAAAAAAAAGGTTGTGCCAACGTTTTGACACAACCTCTTCTATCTGAAACAGAATAAGATTCTTTCTTACTTTTTCATTTTCGGCATCATCTTGCCCATTTTGCTGCTGGTCACCATCTTCATCATTTTGCGAGTCTGGTCGAATTGTTTCAGCAAACGGTTTACTTCCTGAATAGTCGTTCCGCTACCTTTGGCAATACGTGTGCGACGTGAGCCATTCAGTAATTCCGGATTAGAACGTTCTGCCGGAGTCATGGAATAGATAATAGCTTCGATGCTCTTGAAAGCATTATCGTCAATATCGATGTCTTTGATTGCTTTACCTACTCCCGGAATCATGGAAGCGAGTTCTTTTAGGTTACCCATCTTCTTGATTTGTGCAATCTGGCTGAGGAAGTCATTGAAATCGAACTGATTCTTGGCAATCTTCTTTTGCAAACGTTTTGCTTCTTCTTCGTCATACTGTTCCTGAGCACGTTCTACCAATGAAACGATGTCACCCATACCAAGGATACGGTCTGCCATACGTGCCGGATGGAACTGGTCGATAGCATCCAGCTTTTCACCTGTACCTACAAACTTAATCGGTTTGTTGACTACCGAACGGATAGAAAGAGCTGCACCACCACGGGTATCACCATCCAGTTTAGTCAGTACTACACCGTTAAAGTCAAGTCGTTCGTTAAATTCTTTGGCAGTATTTACGGCATCCTGTCCTGTCATGGAGTCTACTACGAACAGAATTTCGTCCGGATTGATAGCTTCCTTGATAGCGGTGATCTCGTTCATCATCTGCTCATCTACAGCCAGACGTCCGGCTGTATCGACGATTACGAGGTCATATCCTTTGGCTTTAGCTTCCTGGATAGCATGTTGTGCAATCTCTACCGGATTTTTGCTGTCCAGCTCTGAGTACATCGGAACTTCGATTTGTTCTGCCAGCACACGCAATTGTTCGATAGCTGCCGGACGGTAAACGTCACAGGCTACCAGTAATGGCTTGCGATTCTTCTTTGTTTTCAGCATGCGTGCCAACTTACCGGAGAAAGTGGTCTTACCCGAACCTTGCAGACCTGACATCAGAATAACTGCCGGACGGGATTCGAGGTTGATTTCTACAGTTTCACCACCCATTAACTGAGTCAGTTCGTCGTGCACAATCTTCACCATCAACTGGCTTGGCTTCACAGCCGTAAGTACATTCTGACCGATGGCTTTTTCTTTCACCGTGTCAGTGAAAGTTTTCGCAACCTTGTAGTTAACGTCGGCATCAAGCAATGCCTTACGTACATCTTTCAGCGTCTCCGCCACGTTAATTTCGGTGATTTTGCCTTCACCTTTCAGAATCTTGAATGACCGTTCTAGTCTTTCACTTAAATTATCGAACATAGTTGTTTAATTACGAATTAATATTTGAGCCTGCAAATGTACAAAAATCTCTTGTATTTATATCTTTTTATTCTGCCATTTTGCTTTTTTGAGATAAATATAGCTTGTTAACAGCAGTAAGGTATAGTACAGAATCTCAATCGTAAAGCAGATTTCGATCGGTGCTTTGAGCCACATTCCGACAAAAACGATGTAGGAACCATAAATGGCAATCGTGATTGTTTCGAGCAATAAGGCTGCCTGTGTATTTCCTGTTCCGGAGATACCATTGAATACGACATTGGCTACTGATGCTATGAGCATGGCGCAACAGATGACATATACCGAAGGTACGGATTCTGTGATTAACGCTGCTTCGCTGGTATAAACGGAGAGCAGGAACTGTGGAAACAAAACCGACAACCCTACTAATCCGAGCATAATAAAGAACGAAAATCGGGCTATTTTATTGATAAGCGGCATGACGTACTGGATACCTCCTGCACCAATCGCATTGCTGACAAGGCTGTTAGTCGTCGTTGCCAGTGCATTTACCGGAATCAGCAGTACGACATAGATACTGCGGACGATGTTGGCGATTGCCAGTTCCCGCTGTCCCAGCCGTTCTACGGCAACAAAGAACACGAACCATGTTGCCATCGACAAGAAATATTGAAGCATGGTGAAGCATGAGATGCTGAGAATACGCATCAGCAATGCCGGATCGAATGAGCGGAGACGGTTCAGACCGTATTTTTTCAGGTCGACACTGATATACGTATAAATCAGGAAGAAAAGGATGGAGGAAGCTTCTGCCAGTACGGAAGCGATGGCGGCTCCTTTGATACCCATTTCCGGCAGACCGAATTTACCGAAAATCAGTGCATAGTCCAGTATTACGTTGGTCAATGCCATGACGACGGCATTAATGGTCAGTACTTTGGTACGGGTGATACCGATGTATAGTGCACGGAACATCACATTGATAAACGAGAAGAAGAATCCGTAAATACGCCAGTCCAAAAATTCCATTGTGCCTTCGTAGATGGATTCGGAAGAAACCAGTAACCGCATGATATTTCCTCCGAACGCTTTGGTAAAGCCGAACATCAAGATGGCTATCAACAGAAGGAACATGACTCCTTGAATCATTACCGGTCCTACATCACTGTAACGTCCTTCTCCATTGCGTCGTGCAATGACGATCTGTGAGCCTGTACTGAATCCGAAAGCGATAGTAAATATACATATATAGAATAGTCCACCCATGGCCGAAGCTCCCAGAGCCACTTCGCTCACGTGTCCCAGGAAGGCGGTATCGGTGACATTGATGACATTTTGCGCCAGCAAGCTAAGTAGTATCGGATAACTGACACTCCAAATCTGTTTGTTGGTATACATAATTAAGCGTTTAAGTTTACAGTTTGCAAAGATAGTGCTTTATTCCGATTCTGAAGCAATGGGATAGGCGAAAACAATTTCCGAACCTTCTGTTCCTTGTGCATTAACTTGATAGATTCCTCCGAAATAAGCCAGCAGTAACTGGTTGATTTCATGCCGGATAATGCTCTCCTGTGAGGTGAAATTCTCGTCTGCCAATGGAGAATTGAGAATACGGAACTGAAGCATTCCGCCATTCCGGCTCACTGTAAAGTAGATGATTCGTTCCTCCGGTTGTTCTTCCGGTTCATATTCTTGCGGATAGGTCAGAGTGCTGAGTAATGCATGTCCCAATCGGGTTGTATCCGTATGAAGGGAAAGTGAGTCTACTTCCGAAGTGAATCGGATTTGAATACCTGTCTTTTCATTATTCATGCGTGCCATGTAGCATACTTCGTTACAAAGTGCGACAGCGTCATAGTCTTGTATCTGGAATTTCATCATTTTGGCTTCCAAGCGTGACAAATCGAGTACATCATTGACAAGTCGCATTAATTTCTCTGAACTTTGGTGGATAATTGCTGAATATTCTTCTCTTGTATTTTCGTCTATGTTTGGTTCGCTGGCTATGAGTTGTGAGAATCCTACTACATTATTGAGCGGAGTCCGGATGTTATAGCTCATATTTGACAGAAAGCGGTTCTTGATTTCATTGGTCACCCGTACTGTTTCCGCTGCTTTGCGTATTTCGCTTTCTGAGTATTTCAAGGCTTTTCGAATTTTGAAGAGCCGAAACAGGGAAATGAACAATACAATCAGAATGGCAGTGATTGCCACCAGGCTGGTCAGGCGGATCTGATTGGTTTGTTTTTGTTGTTTCAGTTCTATCTTGTCCAGATTGTAGCTTTTTTTGATTTGCTCCATTTGGGTGTTGGAGAGTGCCATAGCAGCTGAGTCTTTGATGGCTAGTGCCTGCTGATAGAGAGTCGTAGCTTTGTTATAGTCTTCAGCTTCTACCCATATTTTAGCCTGTTTTAGCAGTTGTTCGGCATAGTCGCTGGTAAAATCCTTCTTCAGCATAGTTAATGTAGTATCGATATAGGCTGATGCCTGCTGGTATTGCTTGATACTCTGATAGTATTCTGCATAGATGTCGTAGTAGAGCACCTTATACATGAAATAGGTATTTTCAGTCAGATACTTTTTAGATTTTTCTATATGTGAATAGGCTAGTAGGGGTTGATTGGTATTCAGATAATAATGTGCGTAGAAAATCTCATTGAAAATGAATACGTCAGCAAAACCGTCTTTTAAAGATGGGTTGTCGATGATGAATTTGCGGAGTACACTTTCCAGTTCTTGCAGGTACTTCAGTTGCCTGTTATTGTCTTTCATTTCTTTGGTTACGGATATGAGCTGAGACAATACGGAAATATGGACTACTGCATTGCCCTTTTTCGGAAGCAGCCTGTATGCTTCTTCCAGTGCTTTAAGACCTTCGTCCCAGCGCTGGCTACCGATATAAGCATTGGACAGACATTGGTAAGCAGCTACGGTGCCTCGGTTGCTGTTGGTGTTGAGGGCTTTCTGCTTCATTTTGTTCGCTTCGCTGATGGCGAGCTCATATTGTTCGGTAAAAGTATATAAATCAATTTGGAAGCGTTGAGCATCGAAAAAATAATCCCATAGACCGGATCTCTGGACATACGGTTCTATTCGTACTATCCATTTGGCTACACTATCCTGTTCACTGCGATTGTAATAATACAATAGATGATAATAAGCGGCTAAACTGGCATATTTGTCATTTTTTAGTTTTAATGCTTCCTGCATCAGCGTATCTGAATATTGGATACATTTGTAGTTGTTTTGCTCTATCTTAATAATATCATTCAGGGTAGAGAGACGGGTTGTGTCATGCGGCAGTGTCTGCAACACTTGTAGTAAACTGTCTGAGGCTATGTCGGTGTTTGCATGACCCGGCAACAGACAGTAACAAGTAATCATCAGTAGTATGAGTCGTTTCATCTGGTTTCCTCCTCTTTTATCTGCCCTTGGCGAATCGGGTGTGTGAACAGAAAACGTGCTCCTTTGTCATAGCCCGGGTCAATCCATATTTTGCCTCCCAATTGTTCGATAATGAGTTGACAGATGGACAATCCGAGTCCTGTGCCCTGTGCGTTTTCATCGAGTTTCTCGAAGCGGTTGAATATCTTATTCTGGTTCTCCTTGGAGATTCCGCAACCGGTATCACTGACGGAGAAGAGTGCTGTGTCTTCCGTTTGTTTTATCAGTTCCAGTGTGATCGTGCCTTGTGTCGTAAATTTCGTAGCGTTGATGAGTAAGTTGATTAATACTTGTTGGAGGCGGGCACTGTCCGTTGTCAGTTTCAGCGAACTGAGAGAGGTGGAAAAGCGTACTTCTGCCTGAGTCTGCTTTATTTTTTCAACCATGTCAATGACATTTCTGCACAAAGCTACAATATCACATTCCTTGAATTTGAATTTCATTTTTCCGATTTCAAGGCTGGATAAATCGATCACGTCATTAATCAGTTTGAGTAGTAATTCCGAGTTTTGCTGGATGATATCATTGCATTGCTGTTTCGTTTCATTATCAATGGATTCTTCTGTCAGAATGGACGAAAAACCGGATAATGCATTAAGAGGAGTGCGAATCTCATGGCTCATGTTGGAGAGGAAAAGACTTTTGGTATGGATAGACTTTTCTGCTTGTTTCTTTGCTTCTTCCTGCTCCCGTTGCGACTGCAAAAGGCGATTGTTGTTACGCTTGATATGGAAAATGGCGCTGATGATCAGTACTACAATAATCAAGATAACGGAGAGACTCCAGTAATAAAGATTTTTTTGTATGTTTATATAGTTATGTTCACTTTTGTCTATCTGATATAGGGTATGCAGTTCGTTTATCTGTCTGAGATAGCTTTGGGCATCCAATGAATCTTTGAGATTATTTATTACCTCATACACCTTGCATGCCTCTTGCTTTTCACCCATAAGTGCTAAAACTTTGGCACGTTCCTGCAATAACTGAACGTGCCTGAATAAAGCGGACTTTTTTGTTATTGCAAGTAATTCATCATATTCTTTCAGTGCTTTATCATATTCTTTTGATTCAATATGATAGCTGGCGTACATATAGCTGGAAATCGAAAAATAGTATGGATATGGATATTGCTTGCAGATTGTATCTAATTGTTTCAGACACTCTAATGCCTTCGGGAGCATATTGGTCTGGATATAATAATATGCATAGCTACAAGGCAGATAAAAGTCATTAGGCAAACCGGATTCCTTGTGGTAGAGGGATTCCAGGTATGAAAAATCTTTCTGGATATCTGCCATTGGTTTAAAATTGAGTTCGCTCAGAATCAAATAGAACATACTTGTTTTAAGGTATGAATTGCTTGCGGGAATTTTCTGCATTATTTTCAGAGATTCTTCATAAGACTCCATGGCAGATTGAAAATTTCCTGAGCTTTGATAGGTATCTGCAAGAGCGCGCAGTGCCAGTGCTGTTCCGAAAGGATAATCTATTGTTTTGGCTTGCTGATACATCGAATTTGCGTTGTTGATTGCCAGGCTGATATTGCCTTCTGTGACTAATGCCTGAACTGCCATCATTTTCAGTGGAAACAGAATATGGTATTCTTGCCGCTTTTCTAATTCAGGACTTAAAAGCTTTTCCCATAAAATGATGCTGTCTGTGGTAATGTTGATATCTGTATAGAAAGAAAGGTCATAATCGACAAGTGGTTGCAGTGAGGCTAATCGTTCTTTATTCAGGTTTGTTGCATGGAGAGCCGCCGATATAAATATGGCTGCAATTGTTGCTGATATATGCTGTAAATTACTGTTCACTATTTTGTTTGTTCGTATGGTGATGTGCAAAAGAAATAAAAAGAGTGAAGACTGGCAAGGAATCTTCACTCTTTTTTATAGAATTATTTTCTTTTGATGATTTCACGTGCTCCAGGACCTTCGTGACTGGGGTAGCCGGGAGTGTGGTTTCTGCACCGAGGGTCGGCATCTACTTTCAGGCTGCGGTAATCATCTTTGGAACGTGTGATATAATCGTTCAGCAGAGCACGGTGCTCGGCGAGTATTTTAGAGTATTTAGGGTCCTTGGCAAGATTTTTTCTTTCACCCGGGTCTTTTTTCATGTCATATAGTTCTTCTCCGTTTCCTTCCAGATAATGTGTGTATTTGTATCTGGGACCACGCACCATACGTCCGGGAGTAGTGACGTATTCATATTCGCTGTGCCATTCGGAAACAACGTAAGGATGGCTTTCCTGTTGTTTCTCTCCTCTTAGAGTCGGTGCAAGGCTGATGCCGGCTTTTTCTGCCGGAACTGCAATGCCTGCCAAATCGCAAAGGGTAGGCAAGAGATCTAATGTAGGTTGTGTCAGAAGATGATCTACAGGCTTTTTCTGCTGTTTGATGCCGGGACCTGCGAAGATAAACGGAACGTTGGTCATTTCATCATAGAAGCTGATATGTTTGGTCACCATGCGATGAGATGCCATACCGTCGCCGTGGTCTGCCAGGATTACGACAATGGTGTTTTTTCCGGCAGGGGTGGAGTAAAGGGCTTTCAGTACGCTCTCTACTTGCTTGGATACCATCTTGGTATAATGCTGGAAAGCAGCGATATAATGGCGATAGTTTTCTTCGCTCCAGTGGGCAGCCTGTGTCATGCGGCGGTGGCTGCAACAGATATACTGCACGGGAGTAGGAATATTACTCCAGTCTTCTACATCAAAGTTGTCCGGCAATTCGGGTAGGGGACCGTTGATGGGGCGATCTGTGTGTACACCTGCGTTTTCACCGATGAATCCGCAAATGTTATGTGGGTTTTGGAAATCCGCAATGCAAATAAAGGGTTCTTTAGGCGGATTGTTGAGGTAGGCAACTGCATCTTCACAGGTACCTACATCTAGAAAACTGTCATTGTTGACCGGAAATTCGGGATCGGTAAATGGCTTGGCTACCGGTTCTTTATGTTTGAAACCTCTCAGTGAGCCCATGTCATGAGTCTTTCCGAAGTGTACAGCTTCATAGCCGCTTTCGGAAAAAAGGCTTCCCAGTGTCGGCACGCTTTCCGGCAGGCGTGTGTTGATGGGTTCGCTGGAATTTGAACGTACATTAGTTTGATGGGGCATCATGCCGCTCCATAGTGCTGCACGTGAAGGCTGACTGAGGGGGCAGCCTACATAAGCGTTAGAGAAGATCACTCCTCTTGATGCAACTTCGTCAATGGGAAGTGTACAGCCTTGTGTATGCCCGTAAGCACCTACTACACGTTGTGTCAGATGGTCGCACTGGATAATCAGAAAGTTAGGCTTTTCTTGTGCCTGAGCCGCTGCGCCACAAAGGGCCAATCCCATGAATGGATAAATTGTTTTCATTCTTGGTTAGAATTAAGTGATTGATTTTGTAGCAAAAGTAGGAAAAAACAAAAAGCAAAAAAGAGCAGGGAAGTGCTTTTGGACGTAAATGAAACTAATTTGTACAAAAATGAAAGATGCGATGAACGATTTGTGGAGAACGGCGGATGTTTGCGATGAATCGTGAACAGTGGGCTATAGAAAGAACGGTGGATAAACTGCGATTATTCATCGTTCCAGTTTATCCACCGTTCATTATTTGTTGCTCACTTATTCTTGATTAGCTATTCATGCTCATCAGGAATTCGTCGTTGTCTCTTGTTTTTTCCAGACGGTCTTTTACAAAATCCATTGCTTCGATAGGGTTCATATCTGCAAGGTATTTGCGTAATATCCACATGCGGTCGAGTGTTGTCTTGTCAAGCAGCAGATCGTCGCGACGAGTGCTGGATGCAGTGATGTTGACAGCAGGGAAGATACGCTTGTTGGACAGGTTGCGGTCGAGCTGTAACTCCATGTTACCTGTACCCTTGAATTCTTCGAAGATAACTTCGTCCATTTTGGAACCGGTGTCGATCAGTGCAGTAGCAATGATAGTCAGTGAACCGCCGTTTTCGATGTTACGGGCAGCACCAAAGAAACGTTTGGGCTTGTGAAGCGCATTGGCATCCACACCACCGGAGAGTACTTTGCCGGATGCGGGAGATACTGTATTGTACGCACGTGCCAAACGGGTGATAGAATCGAGGAAGATTACTACGTCGTGGCCGCATTCTACCAGCCTTTTTGCTTTTTCCAGTACGATGCCTGCGATTTTGACGTGGCGTTCTGCCGGTTCGTCAAAAGTAGAAGCGATAACTTCTGCATTGACGCTGCGTGCCATATCGGTTACTTCCTCCGGACGTTCATCGATCAGTAGCATAATCATATATACTTCCGGATGATTGGCTGCGATAGCGTTGGCGATATCTTTCATTAAGATCGTTTTACCTGTTTTGGGCTGTGCAACGATCAGTGCACGCTGTCCTTTACCGATCGGGGCGAAAAGGTCTACAACACGGGCAGACATGGAATCTGAATACCCGCCTTTACAGAGTCTGAATTTCTCGTCAGGGAAGAGCGGAGTCAAATGTTCGAAAGGAACACGGTCGCGAACGAATGCCGCATCACGTCCGTTGATCTTTGATACCTTCACTAACGGGAAATATTTTTCTCCTTCTTTGGGTGGACGGATGATGCCTTCTACCACGTCACCGGTCTTAAGACCAAATAACTTAATTTGTGACTGTGATACATAAATATCGTCCGGAGAAGAAAGATAATTGTAATCAGAAGAACGGAGGAATCCGTATCCGTCCTGCATGATTTCCAAAACGCCTACTCCGCTGAGGATATCATCAAATTCGTAGGGTTTTTCACGCTCAATCACTTTGCGTTCCGGCTGTTGTTGTACAGGAGGAACGCTCTCGGCAACATTATTCTGCTGTGGTGCAGGACGTTGCTGCATCGGAGGACGCTGATTGTTATTGTTATTACGCTGGAAATTATTATTGTTGTTGGCGTTAGCATTGGCATTGTTGTTGCCGGCATTGTTATTATTATTGTTGTTGTCGCGTGGACGGACAATACGCTGGCGTTGTTGCGGTTGAGAATGCTGTTGCTGTGGTTGTGGAGCCTGTTCGGGGGCTGCCTGTGCCGTTTCTGCTTTTGTAGCTTCAAATTTGCCGAAGAGTTCGGTAGGAAGCTCTATTTTTTCAGAAGGCAGGTCTTCGATTGGGATAAAGTCATCATCGTCGTCGCTGGACAGGATATTGCTTTCTTCATCGATCACCGGTGCCGATTTCTTTTGTGGTTTGGCGATTACTGGTTTTTCTGCAATAGCCGGCTTGTTTTCCTTTACTTTCTTTTCTGTCTCTTGTACCGGAGCAGCTTTTTCAGCAGGTGCAACTACCGTTTTTTCTGCAACCGCTTTTTCTTCTGTTGCTTTCACTATCGGTTTTGCATTTTCCACTTCCTTGCTTTCTGCTTTTTCAGTGGTGTTGGCGTCTTTGCGTGGACGGCCTACTTTGCGTTTTGGAGCAGCATTTTCCGCTTTCGGTTCAGCAGCAGGAGCCTCTTTGGCTTTATTGGCAGCTTCTTCTTTAGGCTGTTGCTGAACTTTGGCTACAGGAGCATTTTCTTTATTTTTAGCTACTTCAGCGTTTTTCGGCGCGGGTGCTGCTTTTTCCTCTTTTTTCGGTACGGCTGTGCGCGAACGCTTGCTTTTCTCTCCTTTGCGTTCTTCTTTTAATTTCTCTGCGGCAACTTTCTTAGTGGCTCCGGCTATGGCTTGCTCATCGAGTATCTTGTAAACAAGTTCTTCTTTTTTAAATGAGTCTGCTTTTTTGATGCCTAGCTCTTTGGCAATAATTTGAAGTTCCGACAGATTTTTGTCGTTCAATTGGATAATGTTATACATATAGTATGGTAAGTTATTAAAATTTCTGTCTTGATGAAATATGGACAGCATTACTACAGCGTAATAACCGCAGATATGCGAGCATATGTTTTGTTTTTAATTATGAATTAGGGATGTATATGTTGAATCGTAGAATGTTTCAACGGGGCAAAGATAATAAATATTTTTGGTTTCATGAACAATCAGACACTTTTTTCAGCGTAAAAACGTATCTTTGCTGTATAAAAGAAAATAGTATGACAGTAAATGAAGCTCGTTTAATTTATTTTTCGCCTACACACACATCAAAACAAGTAGCCGAAGCAATTGTTCACGGAACTGGTATAAAAAATGTCGTTCCGATGAATCTCACATTGCAGACTGTCGAGGAAACCGTTATTCCCACTTCTGCATTGGCTGTTATCGTAGTTCCTGTATATGGAGGTCATGTGGCTCCTTTAGCTATGGAACGTCTGGAAAATATTCGTGGACTGGATACTCCTACTGTGTTGGTCGTGGTTTATGGAAATCGTGCTTACGAAAAGGCATTGATGGAACTGGATGCTTTTGCTATTCCCCACGGGATGAAAGTGATTGCCGGAGCAACCTTTATAGGTGAACATTCATATAGCACCGATAAATGCCCGATTGCAGACGGGCGTCCGAATGAATCGGATTTGAATTATGCGGAAGATTTCGGAAGAAAAATAATGGAGAAAATACAAGCGGCTGCTGGAGAAGAGACTCTCTATCAGATCGATGTACGTGCTATAAAACGCCCCAGTCAGCCATTTTTCCCTTTATTCCGCTTTTTGAGAAAAGTGATCAAGTTGCGCAAAAGCGGTACTCCGCTCCCTCGTACCCCTTGGATAGAGGATGAGAGCTTGTGTACTCATTGCGGTATCTGTGCGGCTCGTTGTCCGGCTGGAGCAATCACCAGAGGGGATGAAGTAAACACAGATGCGGAAAAATGTATTAAATGTTGTGCCTGTGTGAAAGCTTGTGCGAAGAAGGCAAGGGTGTATGATACTCCTTTCGCGTCTCTGCTTTCCGAGTGTTTCAAGAAACAGAAACTACCTCAGACTATCTTATAGATTATCACCCGTTTGGTCGTTTCGTCTATACGAAAGCGGTTATCTGTCCGTTCACCTATCAGCCATGCTATGCGTTCGCCGCAGCAGAGTACCCATTGGCGTTCCTTTTGGCTGATAGAGAATTTGCGGTCGGTCAGATAATCGCTTACTTTTTTCCTGCCTTTCATGCCGAAGGGAATAAATGTATCGCCTGTCCGCCATTTACGACAGTGTATTTCCTCTGTTAATTTATCGGCATCGAAACAAGCGGTCTTTTTATCCTGTGGAATCTGGAAATCGGGAGAGTATTCTCTTTCTTCCTTTATTAATTGATAAGGAAGAGTGGTTCCATCTTCCGGGCGGATACTTTCCAATAAGAGCAAATTACGGTCTTTGATAACTCTCCATTCTTTGCTGATGAATTGTTTTCCCGGTTGCCCGTGGAGGGAGTTTGCTATATCTTTGATTTGTGCCGAATTAAATCCTAGTGGATGCAGCGTCTCAAATAAAAGGGTTTCGGGAGTGGGGGCGTCCAATAAAGCGTCGATTCGGATACCTTCCGGAGTGATAATCTTCTTTTTGGTTTCGTCTATTACCTTATTATATATAGTAGCAACATCATTCAGATAATTGCTTGTCTCTATCAGGCTGTTTTTGACTGATGGATTTATTTCCTGCATCAGTGGGAGCAGATGGAGACGGATTTTATTACGGGTGTATTCATCTTCCAGATTGGTGCTGTCTGTTACGAAGTCTTGTCCGATCTGTTGTAGGTAGCGGATGATTTCTTCCCGATTGATGCAAAGCAGTGGGCGTACGATTGCTCCGTTTCGGGGACGGATTCCTAATAAGCCGGTGATGCCTGTTCCACGAATGAGGTTGAGCAGCATCGTTTCTACACTGTCGTCCTGATGATGAGCTACGGCGATTACATTGGCTTTACATTCTTTTTTTATTTTTTCGAACCAGTTATAGCGAAGTTCTCTGGCTGCCATTTCTATCGAAATCCGTTTTTCTGTTGCATACTGAGTGGTGTTGAAGTCGATAGTATGCAGATGAATCCCGTATTTTCGGCAAAGTTGCCGTACAAACAGCTCATCCCGATTTGACTCTTCCCCACGTAAATGAAAGTTGCAGTGGGCAGCTTCACATGGATAACCTGCTGTATGGAGAACACACAACAAAGCAACAGAGTCTGCTCCACCACTCAGGGCAACCAGAATCTTATCATTTAATGAGAATAAATGCTCCTTCTCTATATATTGTATAACCCGTTGTTGTATCATATCTGCAAAGATAATAGTTTATTGAGCTATCTCAAGTGAATGCTAATTGTTTTTATCGGACTAACTAGGAGAAAAATTCCTATAAATCAATTTCTTTTTTCGCAATATCTAATTCGTCCTACTCTAGTTTCTCTTTCGTGCCACTATGTCGGACGCAAAGGGAACTATAGCGATTCTTGTGTTCCACTATAGTGAGACGGATAAGTTTTTGCATATAAAGTCAGTCAGGATAGGCTAAAAAAACTTAGCCGTCGGAACCTGAACTTTTAATGAGTTAATTTAGCTACTGTCGGCATATGAAAAGTCTGCTATTTAAAAACATTCTAAATAATTTGCGTGCTCGGAAGTTATGAATTATCTTTGCCGAAAATTAAGATAGTTATGCGTTTATCCGAATTAGGAACAGGTGAAAAAGGTGTCATCGTTAAGGTATTGGGACACGGCGGCTTTCGTAAACGTATTGTGGAGATGGGTTTTATAAAAGGTAAAACTGTTGAAGTATTGCTGAATGCTCCACTGAAAGACCCCATTAAATATAAAGTCTTAGGTTATGAAATTTCTCTTCGTCGTCAGGAAGCGGAAATGATTGAAGTGGTAAGCGAGGAAGAGGCAAAAAAGCAAGCCGAAGAAACTATATATCATGAAGGACTGCCCGAAGACGTTTCTGTAAAAGAAGAAGATATGAAACGGTTGGCGTTAGGTAAGCGTCGTACCATCAACGTTGCTTTGGTCGGGAATCCGAACTCAGGCAAAACTTCTCTTTTTAATCTAGCTTCCGGTGCTCACGAGCATGTAGGAAACTATAGCGGTGTGACCGTAGACGCCAAAGAAGGGTATTTCGATTTCGAAGGTTATCACTTCCGCATTGTTGATTTGCCGGGAACTTATTCATTATCGGCTTATACGCCGGAAGAAATTTATGTCCGCCGTCATATTATTGATGAAACGCCGGATGTTATCATCAATGTCGTTGATTCTTCAAATCTGGAACGGAATCTGTATCTGACTACCCAGTTGATTGACATGAATGTTCGTATGGTGGTGGCTTTGAATATTTACGACGAACTGGAATCCAGTGGTAATACATTGGATTATCATTTGCTGAGTAAATTGTTCGGAGTACCGATGCTGCCTACTGTCAGCAAGAAGAATCGTGGATTGGATACCTTGTTTCATGTAGTTATCAACCTTTATGAAGGTGTAGACTTCTTTGATAAACACGGGAATATGAATCCGGAGGTTCTGAAGGATCTGACCGAATGGCACGATTCTTTGGAAGACCGGAAGAATCATGAGGAAGAACATTTGGAAGATTACGTGCGTGAACATAAAAAAACGGGTCGTGTATTCCGGCACATCCATATTAATCATGGACCCGATCTGGAAAAAGCGATTGACGCTGTAAAAGAGGAGGTATCCAAGAATGAATTTATCCGCCATAAATATTCCACTCGTTTTTTGTCTATCAAGTTATTGGAAAACGATCCTGATATAGAGAGTTTTGTGCGTACACTGCCGAATGCGGGAGAGATTTTCCGTATCCGTGACAAGATGGCTAAGCGTGTTCAGGAAACAATGAATGAAGATTGCGAATCTGCTATTACAGATGCCAAATATGGTTTTATCAGTGGTGCGTTGAAAGAGACATTCACTGACAATCATCTGGAGCAGGCACAGACTACGAAGGTGCTGGATGCGATCGTTACTCATCGTATCTGGGGATATCCAATCTTTTTCCTTTTTATGTATCTGATGTTCGAAGGGACGTTTGTGCTTGGAGAATATCCGATGATGGGAATTGAATGGCTGGTAGGACAAATTGGTGATTTGATTCGCAACAATATGTCGGAAGGACCGTTGAAGGATATGTTGGTTGACGGTATTGTAGGTGGTGTAGGCGGTGTTATCGTCTTTTTGCCCAATATTCTGATTCTGTATTTCTGTATTTCGCTGATGGAAGACTCCGGATATATGGCACGTGCAGCTTTTATTATGGATAAAATCATGCATAAGATGGGCTTACACGGAAAGTCGTTTATTCCGTTGATTATGGGATTCGGATGTAATGTGCCTGCAATCATGGCTTCCCGTACTATTGAGAACCGGAAAAGCCGTCTGATTACGATGCTGATTAATCCGTTGATGTCTTGTAGTGCGCGTTTGCCCATTTATTTGTTGCTGGTAGGGGCTTTCTTTCCGAACAATGCGAGTTTGGTGTTGTTAAGTATTTATGCGATCGGGATTTTTCTGGCTGTATTGTTGGCTCGACTGTTCAGCAAGTTTTTGGTGAAAGGTGACGATACTCCTTTTGTAATGGAACTTCCGCCTTATCGAATGCCGACGGCAAAATCTATTTTCCGTCATACCTGGGAGAAAGGAGCACAATATTTGAAAAAAATGGGAGGAATTATTATGATTGCTTCTATTATCATCTGGTTCCTCGGATATTATCCGAATCATGAGGCATACGAGACGGTAGCTGAACAACAGGAAAATTCTTATATCGGTCAGTTGGGACGGGCTATAGAGCCGGTAATAAAGCCGATGGGATTTGATTGGAAACTGGGTATCGGTTTGATTTCCGGAGTAGGTGCGAAGGAACTGGTTGTTAGTACACTGGGAGTTTTGTATGTGGATAATCCGGAAGCCGATGAGGCTAGTTTGGCAGAGCGGATTCCGATCACACCTTTAGTGGCGTTCTGTTATATGCTGTTTGTGTTGATCTACTTCCCTTGTATTGCGGCATTAGCAGCTATTAAGCAGGAGTCCGGCAGTTGGAAGTGGGCGTTGTTTGCAGCTTGCTATACAACAGGGCTGGCTTGGCTGGTGGCATTTTCAGTTTATCAGATTGGAGGGTTGTTTGTATGAATAATTGGCAGGAATGGGTAGTCGGAGTACTGATTGTACTCTGCATTGCCCGTGTAATATATGGAATTTATCTTTTTTTTCGTCGTACGCGCGAAAGTGAGAATCCTTGTGATAGTTGCGTAAGTGGCTGTGATTTAAAGGATATGATGGAAAAGAAACGTCAAGAGTGCGGTGTAAAGAAAAAAAGTACAAAGAAAAATTGCTGTGGATAGTTGGTAGTTTCAAAATTTGTACTACCTTTGCAACCGCAAACGAGAAAAAATGGTTCCTTGGATGAGTGGCTTAGTCAGCGGTCTGCAAAACCGTGTACGGCGGTTCGAATCCGCCAGGAACCTCATACCCCCCCCTTTAGATTAAATTCTAGAGGGGTTTTTCTTTGCTCCTAACTGAAATGGTACTACATTGGTACTACAAAAAAATGATATCAGGATGGTGTTTTAAGGAAAGACTGTTTTTATTCTTCTATTTCTTTTATTCTTTCAATTTGTCTATTCAGGAAGTAGTCAGCATACAGAGAATATGCTCCAGTTTTGCAAAAAGATATTAGTCTTTTTTTGTAGTTCAATACATCAGCATCTCTTAAAGAATAAACAGGAATGATATCAGCATGCATCAGTACAAAACTTTCTATTATTCGGGGAGCGTGTTTGTTCTCACTAGTGAAAGGCTGTAACTGGGCGATATTGCAATGAAGATAAACGGCTCGTTCCAATGGATTGGTATACTGTTCCTGTTGATAGAGTATTTCGTCTAGTTTTTCTCGGATCTTGTGTAATTCCTTTGTCGGTGTGTACTCTATGCCACTAACACAAACAGTTCTATTTCTTAAATACCCTGATTTTTCATCAGGAACTAAATCAGAAGATATGGATTGATATACTCTGAATAAAGTGCTTTTATCTATTCTTCTACTATTTTCCCCTTTGATATGTTTCAATTCTTCGGTGAATGTATTGTGTAGATTGATTAGCATTTCGGCATCTTCATACTTCTTTGATGGAGTGATTCCGTTTTTTAAGAGTGTCTCTGTTTCAACATAAGTGTAACCATTGCCTTCTATCTTTCCAGAATAGTAGCACCATAAAATAGCAAGATTCTCAACCTCACTATGATAAAGTTCCGAAAGCTTTGATAAAGGGCTTTCGATGATGAATACAGCTTTATTTATTTGTTCTTCATTGAATATCTGTTTCATGTACTCCGGTTGTCTCACTATTGTTTTTTTGTAATATTCACGAAGCTACAAAATTTTTTGATATATGAATATCTTTCATTCAAGAAGTTTATAATGAATAGTAGAATATGGGTTATTTATGGTTATAACCTCATTGTTTTGTACACGTGTATAATGACCGAAAAAATCCTTGTAGTGCGCTAGTTCCAAATAACGGTTGTTTGGAGTTATAGATCATGAGGATTATCAAAAAATACATTTTACCCTTGACCGAATCTTGACATCATTAGGGGAATTTGTCAGAAGTGGCGGTATTTCATCTAATTTGAAATTCTAAAAGGGACTTTAGAGATATTTACTGGTTTATTTTTTTCTTCTCTCCAATAATCGTAATACTGCATGGGATTCCACCTTTCAGCATTTCTGCGTGAAGAATGATCGGATTGGCATACATACTGTTCTGACATTCTATGCTAATTTTACCATTCTTGTCGGTTTGTATAGTAGGATTCCAATAAAGTGTACGGCGACGATGGTTGACATTTGCAGTCGGTATTTTGTCTTTGTAGACAGGAGAATAGAAAGCTAATGGGCGAGAATATCCTTGGATTATTGTACGACGTGTTCCATGGGCAGCCTTCATTGACTTTTGCGTTAATCTGCTATAATTGGAGTTAAAATGCGGAGTTATGTAGAATAAAGCATATTGTCCGAATCTTGAAAAATCGATATTGACGTTTACATTATTGTTGATTCCTGATGATTTCTTTCTAAAAAGGGGTTCTGATTTGGCCTTTTCAGTATCGTCTAACGATATTTTTTTCTTTGCAGCATCTCCATAAAGATAGAAACTGTCATCAAAGGTACGTGGGGGATTCATTGCTGTCATCATGTCTTTTACATTTTGTCCTTTTGTCATATTTGAACCGTGTATTGAATTAAGCACTTCATCAGTATACGAATTGCTTCCTTCGCATATCATAATCTGTTTTATACCATCTATCTCATTCCACAATGTCCAAGCAGTTAAAGTATCAAGTACTTGTTTACCAACAATGAGACAGATTGTTTTCTCTTTATATCGTGAGCTTCCGTCTTGCACATCGTATGAAAAGTTAGGATTCACTTTACTAAGCAAGTCGGGTATAGTATTAATTACTATTCCCTGATCGCGTAATTCATCAACCAATCGCGCTACATCGTAATATGCGTCTACGCTTTTCTCGAATACTTGAGTAGTGATGTTCTTATTTTTTCTTTTTTTTGCTATTTCCACTTCGCTCAATAAATAGGTATTGTCAGTTTTGCTGATAGAATCCGCATATAGCGAGTCTACATGGTCGGAAAGGGTGATCCATGAGTTTTTGTCCATCCACTGTGGATGTTCTTCTTCATAGCTGAAGGCACGTGGGGCAGGGGCGAAGTTACGGTCGAGCATAACAGAAGCATCTTTTTTATGTTTAGATCCCCGACGTCGTATCTGGAATACCGCTTCTACTTCTCCTTCAAAACTAGTAACTGGAAGTTGAAAGTTTCCGTTTTCATCTGTAAACGTATGTCCTGCTACAAATGTATTGTCTACTTTAGCTATGACGCTTACCTCCATATCTTTCATTTCTTTTTTTAATAGAGAAGAACGAATCTGCCCTTGTAGTAATAACTCTTTTTCAGCTGACTGTTGAATCAGCTCTTCATTTTTGCCGGAAATAAGTTGTGATAAGTCATATTGACGCCAACCGTGAACCATGAGCAAGACATCAAGTTCTTGTAATTTGCGAAGCGTAATATCTGCAAAATAATACCCCGGTTGATCAATATACCCTTTTAACCCGGATGTTAATAACATATCAGTAAATATACTATTATCATATTCTGTATAATCCGAACGTATAGCATCGCGTATTGATATGGATAAAGAACCTTGTAAAGGATTTCCTTTTTGATCTGTTACTTGTATTTCGCAGCGAATTGGTTCGAAAGGTTGGTAAATGTCTTTAATTCCATCTACTTGTATTGAATTCAATTTATTGGGTTGCACAAATGTAAACCGTTCACATAGCGTATTCCCGGATTTGTCTAATAGACTGACTTGATATATGCCTCCGGGAAGATCGCGTGTTTTAAGTAAGAAAGTTTGATTTCCACCTGATCTCATTCGTAGTACCCAATACGAATAGGGGCGACCTTCGTGACTTATGAATGCTACAATGTCTGCATCCGGAGTATCCCTATTGCTTAATACGTTGCCTACAATAGCGCCGCTTGAATTATTCACGTTCAATACATATCCTGCGGGAAGAGCATCCGGTAGATCGAATTGATATTCTTTCTCTTTATAAACAACTTTTGCTACTGCCGGTTTTTCTTCGGGTGTATAAGCGAATATTCCCATTCCATCATGTAGGGTTTTAATTTCCGTCAGCTTTTCCCCGTCTTTCGTATAAATGGCACCTTCAAGAATAACATTACCTTCTTCTCTACTTTCAGCTTTAAATGCCACACGAGAAGAGATGCCTTTCACGAGTGTTCCTCCTTCAGGAAAGAACTGGATAGCAAGTTTATCTGTCACATTTTTCGGTCGCTGTTTCATGGAAGGATTCAGATTATAGGTAGAAATCTTCCGTTCAGGTCTTTCTCCTTGTGCAGACTGATAGATGGGGAATGTACGTGAGAAGTAAGAAGGCTCGCTGAATGCAAGCATCCAGCGAGTGTAAGCTCTGATTTCATAATAGCCGGACATGGTACTTTCATTCAGGATTATCTGTCCATGTCCTTCACCGCTATTCAATTCAATGATTTGGCGTTGGGTGATATGCCCTGTCTGGTCGAGCATCTCTACATAAAGAGGTTTGCTGATGGTGCTTGGCATATTGTTCTCAGCATATACCGTGTAGGCTTTAAACCATATAGTATCTCCTACATAATAACTACTATTATCAAAATGCAAGTATACCTTCTCACGTGGGTATGCGTCAGCAAAAGCAACGGCATTATCGAAGAACTGTTTGAAGATGATGTCGCTGCTAGCGTTCTGTGAACGGAGAAACAAAATGCTATGTAGACTGCAAAATAGAATTAAAAGTATTCGTTTCATTATTGTGATATGTAAGGTTGTTAATCATAGCTAAACTCACTGCAACTAAACATAATATGAATTTCTTTGCTTGTATATTCTTGGTAGATGCCATGTCGCACTGCAGTTTTAAATCCTTCCGAAACATTACCTGCGTATTCAGCTGTTATGAGATATTCTCCAATCTTCCTAAATTTTGGAACAGTAACTTCATATCTTCCGCCTACTAATTGGGGGAAAACTAAATATCCGTCAACAAGCACTCTTACAGAAAAAAATGAGCCACACTTAGGATCATTGATTATGAATTTTAGTGATTCCATATTGTTGAAATCCTGTGAATTATAACCATAAGGGTTATTATAAGTTGGCTGATTGTAATCTTTATAATACCATCCAGTTGCAAGGTTTTTATCGTACCATTTTTCTTTATCATCAATACTCTTATCTGCTTTCCCTGGGAAATCTTTATGCAACAATCTATATCTAAGTTGAACGCTAGTAGGCAAATGTGTAGCATTTAAATCCATAGGATCTTGAAATCCATTGACTTTTACTATTCCAAAATTATAATTTCCCGGACCACTTTCACCTAAATAATGCCAAGGAAATGCAGTAGTACCACTTATTAGCCTATGTTGTACTTGCATATATTGATAATCCATCCAATTAGCTTCTGTAATAGGAGGATAGCAAGTCCAAATAATGGTCATATAATATACGCAAGTATCAGGACCATGTCCAGAAGGAAAATCACGACAGGATACCTGATATTCGTATAGAGCAGGTAGCGCACCTTCTCTATCTTTCCACCAATCCATTCCCTCTTCATATTCTTGTTTAGTGAAGAATGCATTAGTAGCAGACGTTGAGTTGGATATTGTGTTGCCTTTACCAAGCATAGTACTATCTGTTACTACATCTGAACTCATTAAAGCATTACTTTCGTTTAAGGAAGTTTGTTCTATTCCTTTTATTTCAGTGACAGAAATAGTTTGCAGATCATCATTACATGCAACAAATAATGCATAAAATAATAATACTGACAATGAGCCGGAAAAATAATTAATTGTTTTCATAACTACTGGATTTTAAGTAATGTCACTATTTTTAGACTTTAAGGCGTTGTGTAAAATATGTTTTTGTTATTTGCTTGGCTCTCTTTAAAGTATTTAAAATTGTTAGCTTATTCTCTGACCTTTAATATAGATAAAAAAAGTGACGTAAAAAAACAATCCTGTATTATTTATATATGTTTAATATATTCTTGAAGTTTTATACTGATAACTTACTGTTGGATTATATTCTTTTCAATTTTTACATAAGGATGGATAAACATGCAGAATGGAGCTAACCAACGTGTCGGAAAACTCTATTCAATATACTGTAATGTACCATTCTCATATCCCCGTATGCTTGAATCCCTGCACATGAAATTTCATTTCTCCTTCAATCGCTCTTACTGTATCCATATCTATTCCTCATGACATTACTATAATGGGGTGTATCTTTAAAATTGACCATATATATCCTGCCAGTTTCAGATCATAATCTTTGTTTTCCATATTGGATTGCATTTAAGTTATAATATTCAGTTCTCCGGTAATCATTCTGAAATATATTTTGTATTTTTGCTACATATGAATTATTAGAAATATGAAGATTAAAGATAAAATAGTTCAGACTCTTGCAAGTATGACTGCTGAATTGTTAGAAATAGGTCCTGATTTCTATATCATAGGTGCATCTGCTATGATTTTGTCAGATATAGAGATTGGGGAAACTTCAGATATTGATATTTTGACAACTGAAATGAATTCGCTCAAACTACAGTGTTCATTAAAAGCATATATGGAAATTGCTCCGGAAACAAAAGAGGATGGTTTATTTTCTTCTAATTTTGCCAGATTCAATCTTCCTTTAATGGACGTAGAGGTCATGGGGAATCTTCAAATCAAGAAAAACAATGTTTGGCAGTTTGTTTATGTGCAAGAATATAGAGAGATTTTCATCGGGGATTTGATTATCAGAATACCGACAATGGAAGAACAGAAAAGAATTTTATCTCTTTTTGGCAGAGAGAAAGATTTAAAGAGAATTCTAGTGCTAAATCAGTATCTTTCATGAAACAGTTCTTTCATAAATAACAAGAAATATGATTATACCATATAAGAATTATCAAATATTTGCCTATCACAATGGGAGTACAGCGATATTATTAAAGTCAATGGATTGATAATATCTAATTTAATGCGAGGATACATATATGAATGCAGATTTTGTGAACTTAACAACCGAGAACCTTAATGATGAGCATTTATGCTGCATTATTCGTAGTAAAAAGCCTCATGCGGGTATTGACGCTAAGCGGCGATGGCTTTCCGACAGACTCAATGAAGGCCATGTTTTTAGAAAGCTCAATGCAAAGGCTACGGTTTTTATAGAGTATGCTCCTCTTGAGACAGCCTGGGTTCCTGTCATGGGTGATAACTATTATTATCTTTATTGTTTATGGGTTTTAGGGGGATCCAAAGGGAACGGATATGGAAGAGCTCTGATGGAGTATTGCTTGGCAGATGCCAAAGAAAAAGGTAAATCAGGTGTTTGTATGCTCGGATCAAAAAAACAAAAGAACTGGCTTTCCGACCAATCGTTTGCAAAGAAATTTGGTTTTGAAGTTGTTGATACAACCGATAATGGATATGATCTGCTTGCGCTTTCTTTTGATGGAACAATACCAAAGTTTGCGCAAAATGCTAAGAAGATGAAAGTTGAAAGCGAAGAACTGACCATTTATTATGATATGCAATGTCCTTATATCTATCAAAGGATTGAAATGGTAAAACAATATTGTGAAATAAATAACGTTCCTGTATCTTTAATTCAAGTGGATACACTAGAAAAAGCGAAAAACTTACCTTGTGTTTTCAATAACTGGGGTGTTTTTTATAAAGGGAATTTTGAGACAGTGAATTTACTTTTAGATGTCGAACATTTAAAGAGAATACTCAAAAAATAAAAAAGACAGGTGATACGGGAGTAATGCGATAGGATTATTCTCTGCTTTTCATCTCTTTATTTCTTTTGTTTATGAAATAAGAAGCGGGCCAATAACCAGATAATTAAGAGGAAAATTGCGGTAGCTGTGAAGACCGTCATAATATTGTTCTCTTTTGTTATCTTTTTGTTTGTGTTTATTCCGGTTGTGTCTTTGACTGTGAACTTAACTTCTTTTATTTGGTAGGGAGTTCCTCCGAAAGACAGAGATAGCCCGTAACTTTAAGAAGAAAGGGGTATCGGATGATGTGATAGCTGAATGTACAGGGTTGCCGGTTGCTGTGATCACTGAGTTGTGAAATAATGTTTGATACTTTGATAACTTTTAGTCGGATTTTAGTTGGATATATTCATGAGTCGTATAAAAGGTATACTTTATGCAGCGGTTTCCTCTTCCACTTTTGGACTGGCTCCGTTTTTCTCTATCACTTTGTTGCTGATTGGTTTTTCAGCTTTTGAGGTACTTTCTTACCGTTGGGGGATAGCTTCGGTCGTATTAATTATATTCGGATTATTTTCCGGTTGTGACTTTCGATTGAAAAGAAAGGATTTTGCGGTAGTTTTTGCCTTGAGTCTATTGAGGGCGATCACCTCTTTCAGTTTAATCATTGCATATCAGAACATTGCCAGTGGGGTAGCGTCTACGATTCATTTCATGTATCCGCTGGCTGTTGCATTGGTTATGATGTTTGTTTTCCGGGAGAAAAGGTCGGTGTGGGTGATTGTTGCCGTGTTGATGTCCTTGTCCGGAGCATCTGTACTTTCATTGGGAGGAGCAGACGTGAAGGATGGAAATGTGTCGATTGGATTGGTGTCAGCTTGTGTTTCTGTTTTTTCATATGCTGCCTATATTATAGGAGTGCGTAATACAAGAGTTGTGAAGATTAACTCTACGGTGCTTACTTGTTATGTCATGAGTTTGGGAGCACTTTCTTATATAGCAGGAGCTTGTTGCACATCTGGGCTTCGTATGGTGACAGATAGTTATGTCTGGCTGATTATTTTAGGGTTAGCCTTACCGGCTACCGCTATTTCTAATATAACTCTGGTACAGGCAATAAAGAATGCAGGGCCTACTCTCACTTCTATTTTGGGGGCGATGGAGCCGCTGACAGCAGTTGTGATCGGTGTCTTTGTTTTTAATGAACTTTTTACGCTGAATACATTTATCGGAATATTATTGATTCTGGTAGCCGTGAGTATCGTTGTGTATCGTGAAAACCGAAAAGAAAGGGTATAAAAAAATGCCGCATATAGCGGCATTTTATTTGAGTGAGCCTCTTGTCGGATTCGAACCAACGACCCCGAGATTACAAATCACGTGCTCTGGCCAACTGAGCTAAAGAGGCGTTTTCTGTTTTGCGGGTGCAAAGGTATGAATTTATTTTAAAAATGCAAATACGTCGTGTACTTTTTTTATATTTGCAGTCTCACTAATGGTTATAAAGAAGATGAAAAAGAAAATTATGAATGTATGTGGTGTGGTTTTTTTAGCCATAAGCTTATTGGCTTGTTCGGGTCAGAAAAAAGGAGCGGAAGTTACTGAGGGTACTTCTGATACGGTGAAGGTTACGGATGATGTGATGGCAGTGCAGGCCGATAGTACAGGATATATCGTCAGAGTAGGAGAGATGGCTCCTGATTTTACGATAACATTGACAGATGGCAAGCAAGTAACTTTGTCGTCGCTTCGTGGAAAAGTTGTCATGTTACAGTTTACGGCGAGTTGGTGTGGAGTATGCCGCAAGGAGATGCCTTTTATAGAAAAAGACATTTGGCTGAAGCATAAGGATAATGCAGATTTTGCGTTGATAGGTATCGACCGTGATGAACCACTTGATAAAGTACTTGCCTTTGCTAAGTCCACCGGAGTGACTTATCCGCTGGGGCTGGACCCGGGAGCAGATATTTTCGCAAAATATGCGTTGCGCGATGCCGGAATCACACGGAATGTGCTGATAGACCGCGATGGGAAAATTGTCAAACTGACTCGTCTGTATAACGAAGAGGAATTTTCTTCTCTTGTTCAGCAGATCAATGAAATGCTGAAATAAGTGCACGTAGCAGGTCTCTGAACCGTATTTGGAGGCAATTCATATAGTGTCACTATCACGTTGGGATAGTGACGCTATATGGTTCATATGGTTACACTATCCCGATAGGATACCGTCACTATCCTAAATAGAGTTTTTTTTCGACTTGAAATAATACTTTGTTATGCAAGACTCAGTTTTGCCAGATAGTCATAATGCTTTCCTTCCTTAATTAATTCCGCTTTGAATCCATATTCGGAAGCATATAGGCTAAGTGTCTGGAAATCTATGTATAGCCAATCAAATGTATCTCCTTTTATATCCTTGTATTGCATTTGGAAATCAACTTCTCCATAGTAATCTCCTGCCAGATCGATCAGCATGCTGCCGTCCTCTTCTTCGAAAAGATAGCGTAGGTCGCTGGAATCCATCAAAATATACCCTTCGGGGCGGAGTATGCGTTTCATTCGCTGGAAGAAGACGGGCATATTATCCAAGGTTCCTATGATTCCGGAACCATTCATTAGCATCAGAATCGTATCGAATGTTTCAGTGAATGTTTCATCAAACAGATTGATGAGGCGGGAGTCTTTCACTCCACGTTGTTTCATAACCTCGTTGGAGAGTGGAGAGATATCAATGGCGCAAACTTCTTTTCCCATTTCTTGTAGTGCCAGTGCGTGGCAACCACTTCCGGCGCCTACATCCAATATTTTTCCTGTAGCTATTTGCAGTGCGGTACGTTCCAGTACAGGCATCGTTTGAAAGCTCCGGAATAATTCCTTGACGGGAATTTCATCTTCTTCAAACTGAGAAGAGAATACTCGTAAGCGGTCAGCTCTGTGATGATTGAAATAATCGGAGATTGCAGCTCCCATCGGGTCTTTTTCTGCAGGAAGAATTGTTGTTGCCATTTTGAGGGTTTCGTATTGTTTTTAGTTGACAAAGATAAGCAATTCCATAGAAAAGCCTTATCTTTGTAGTCAGAAATGTGAATACTAACAAAATGATATATGAGTATAGAAGATGCAATAATGGGTGGAATCGTCTTTAAAGGTAAGAAAGATAAGCCCCGGGAAGAGGAAAAAGTAAAAACAAAAGCAAAAAAGGCGACGTATATTCGTGGACAGCATGGTTCCGGAGCTGCGAAGATGAAAGCGGATATTAGAAAAAAAAGAGCTAATAGACATAAAAAATAAATGGGAGTAATCGTTTTCATATTATCACTGCTGCTCTTTTTTCGTGGAGGTGGTATGGTGATGTATTCGTTTGTGATTTCTCTCATGATTTGGAGAATAGAGAAAGAATATCCTAAGAAAATATATGGAAAAGTGGTTGATATCAAGGAGGATGTTGATAGAAAAGGAAGGACTCTGATGCGTCCGACTGTAGAATACCTATGGAAAAGGGAAAGATAAAACGTGTTGTAAATATATTAATCCTAATATAGATGTGAAAGGTCCTGTTCCGGAAGCGGATATCGTATTTTCTCCGGACAATATACATGTAGGCGATAAAGTGACAATCTGGTATAACCCGGATAATGAAACATCTATGTTTGTTCAGCGCAGAATGAAAGTAACACGATTGCTTATGTCTTCATTGGTTCCCGGATCTTTTTTTATATTATCAGGTATTTTAGGAATGTGTTATTTGTTTAGTAACTGATAACCCTTTATATAAAAATAGCCGGTAGGATCATCATCCTGCCGGCTATTTTTATGAAGTTACTTCTTTTGTGGGAGTATCTCGATCCAATAATCATCCGGGTCATTGATAAAATAAAGCCCCATGGCTGTATTTTCAAAACATACACAATTCATTTCTTTGTGATATTGCCGGACGGCATCATAATCACCGGCTACGCGAAAGCACAGATGGCTTTCGTTTTCACCCAGTTCGTAGGGTGCGGTATGGTCTTTCAGCCAGGTCAGTTCCAGCAGAAAACCTGTTTCGTTGTCCGTCAGGTAGACCAGGATGAAAGAACCGTCGGAAGCTTCCTTCCGACTATGTTCTTTTAAGCCAAGCGCCTTTTCATAAAAAGCAATGCTTCGCTCCAGATTCGTTACATTGATATTAAAGTGATCAAATCTACTTTTAATTTCCATGATTGCTATCTTGTTATTTTTTCATCAGTAGCTTCACGATTTCTCCGACGTATGTACGGGGTTGTCCCGCTTGCGGAGCCGTTTGTGAAGGCAGTTTCTTACATTCGATAACAGCTGAAGGAGCCGTTTGGTTCGGAGCATATAGTTTCAGCGTATAAGTATCAGCTTTTTCTATAGCTTCGTAAGGCTGATCGGCAGACAGTGTGCAGTAAGCCACAGCTTTACCGTTCTGATAGCCCAGTGCGCCACCTGCATTGGCCGTCATATTGGTCATGTTGAATTCATCCTTGCCGATAGAAATTACCAGTTTGCCATTGCCCATCAGTGCATATACATCACCCGGAATCTGTTTCAGGTCGATTTCTGTATATCCCGGCATATCAGCCGAAGCCTTGCCGACAGGAGTTGCAGGAGTGAGAGTTGCAGCAGGAACAGTGGCTTGAGCCGGTTCTGTTGTGGTCACTTTACCACCTTGCCCGATCACCACCGGACCGGCAGCAGCAACGATTGATGGTTTCTGTGCTTCTTCTTCTTTTTTCTTCTTCTCAGATTTCGGACGAGTGTCGGGAGCACCGAAGGCTACAGCTACATCCATAAAGATATCGTCGGCAAAGTCTACCGTTTTTCTACGCCATTTAGCCAGGCCGCGTACCAGTTTGGTTTTTGACTTGTTCAACGCGTATTCGTCTGTGATCCATTCTTCTGCTTTATATTTTTCTGTTTCGCGATAGGTAAAACGGATTTTCTCCAGTTCTACCAGACAGCTGCCCGGTTTGCAGGTAACGGTAATTTGATAATTAACCCAAGTGCGGTCTAATGATAATGCACTGGAGTAAAATGTGATCCATTCTTCACCTACACCGGCGATTGTTCCTTGTGCTTCATCGCTGAAAACGACGCGGCTGTCCGGATTGTTATTCTCTTTCAGACGTTTGTTCATCCACTTCATTACAGTGTCGTAGATTTGCTTCTGACTCATTCCCGGAATTTGGAATTCCTTGGAAAATACTACTTTACCATCCACTACCGGAACAGCTCCCGCAAGGTATCTGGTATCATCTCTTTTTTCTTTGTGCGAATCAGCTCTCATAGCCATTGGCAGGCATGTGAGAAGCATGGTAAGAAACAGGATTGTTAACTTATTCATAATTATTATTGTGTTTATTTGGTTATTTCAAAACTTTCGCCCCGATGGGTGATGCTGATAAACCGGCATCCTGCATTTTCGGCAAAATCACGGAGGGCATTTCCGCCTTCGTAGTCTTCACTGAAGTGCATGGGTACAAATATAGTAGTTTTTATTTGTTCGATGAACTGTTTTGCACCTTTCATATAATCTTTTCCCATCCTGCGGTCCACTGGGAATAGCGCTAAATCAATCTCAGGCGCTTTTTCTTTTAGATATTTAACTTCTGCCAGGAAGTCTCCGTTGGCTTTTCGTATCTCTGCTTCGGTTGATTCTTCACTCCAGTGCCAGTTGTTCAAGTCTCCTGCATGGAAGATACTCCAATCTTGCAGATGAATAAGGAATGAGCTGCCGACATCAGTCGAACCGAATGCTTCGATGCGGATGGCGTCGTCTTCGTAGATTTCTCCCTTTTTTATATAAATGGCATCTTCGGGCTTTGCCCGGTGACTTTTCAGAATATCTTTGGAGAAAATATACCGGATGTCAGGACGTTCCTCTTTCCAAGTCAATATTTCACGGTTGAAGTGATCGGGATGGAAGTGGGTAGCTAATACATAGAGTTTACCCGGTCTTTGCAGGAGGTAGTCATGTACGATTCCCCGGTTATGTTCAGTTTCCGAAGAGTCTTTGTAATAATCGATGATGACGGTCACGCCTTCTGTTTCAATGGCGAAACCGCTGTGATAAATATAATCCAGTGTCATAGTAGGCTGATTATTTTTACAGTTGCAATATTACGTATTCTAGTTGGAGTTGGCAAGAAAAATCAGTGAAATCAAGGAGAAAGTCGATTGATTTCCCATTTTCCGTCCGTCTTTAGTGTATACAGGAAGCGATCATGTAACCGATTGGGGCGTCCTTGCCAAAATTCCATTCGGGTGGGGGTGACGGCATATCCTCCCCAATTATCAGGCCTTTCCACTTCCTTTCCAATCCATCGGGCAGCTTCTCTGACGAAGGCGCGTATCAGTTGCATCCGGCTCGCTATCGGTTGGCTTTGCGGTGAAATGCGTGCACCGATTCTGCTTTTATAAGGACGTTTTTGGAAGTATTCGTCCGATTCTTCGGAAGGAACTTTCGTGGCGACTCCTTCTATATGTACTTGTCTTTCGAGTTCATGCCAGACAAAGGAAAGGGATATGTATGGATTCTGTGCCAGGTGTTTTCCTTTGCGGCTTTCGTAGTTGGTGTAGAAAATAAACTTTCCGTCATGCAGCCCTTTCAGCAATACGGTGCGGGTAGAGGGTCTGCCTTCGGGAGATACGGTGCCTACGATGACGGCGGTCGGCTCTTCTACATTTGCGTCAATGGCTTCCTGCAGCCAGCGACTGAAAAGCGAAAGCGGGTCGCCGGGAAGTTCGCTTTCCCTCAACCCGCTTTTACTGTATTCTTGCCGGATATCAGCAATATTTGTTTTTACCATATACGTATCAAGCAATATCTAATTCTTATTTTTAAATTTTAAAGAGTTTACATCGGTACTTCTATCAGTAAGATATGTGAGTCCTTCAATGTCTCCAGTTCGAAACTTTTCGTATCATAGACACCCATTCCGTCACGACGTTTCAGTACTTCTCCGTCTACTGCGATTTCTCCTTCAATCAAAAAGATGTATACACCTCCGTGACTCTGATGCATGTGATAGCCGAGTTTCTTTCCGGCTTCTACCTTTCCGATAGAGAACCAGGTATCTTGTAAAAGTGAAGCGGGCGTACTGCCGTCGGGTGATACGATTACTGCCAGTTCGTTGGGACGTTCCAGCTCTTTGATGCTGAAATCTTTGTAGACGGGGTGCGTGTTCCGTTCTTTCGGCATAATCCAAATTTGCAGGATTTCTACCGGTTCTACAGGACTGGCATTCATTTCGCTATGAAAGATTCCGGTTCCGGCACTCATTGTCTGAATCTCTCCGACAGTGATAATCCGGCTATTCTTTTTGCTGTCACCGTGTTGCAGATGTCCTTTCAATGGGATGGTAATAATTTCCATATTTTTATGCGGATGCGTCTGGAAACCTTCTCCGGGAGCAATCTTATCGTCGTTCAATACGCGAAGGGCACCGAAGTTGATACGGTCAGAATCAAAGTACTCGTCAAAGCTGAAAGTATGATAACTATCCAGCCAGTCATGTTGGGAATGTCCTCTTGTATCTGCTTTATGTATTACTTTCTTCATAATTTTCTCCTTTTCTAATTGTTTATATACTTCTGTAACAAGGGAAGTTACGTAAAAGTTCTATCTCTTCACTTCATTTAGCAGAGGCTTGTGGTTGATGAAGTCTTTGATGTTTTGCAGGGTTGTTACTGCAATATTTCCCATTGCTTCCCGCGTGAAAAAGGCCTGGTGCGAAGTGACAATCACATTATTGAATGAGAGCAGACGTGCAAGTACATCATCGTCAATGATGCGGTCGGACTGGTCTTCATAGAAGTATTCGCTTTCTTCTTCGTATACATCCAATCCGGCAGAGCCGATTTTCTTGTTTTTTAAACCTTCGATCAGGGCATTGGTATGGATCAACTGTCCGCGACCGGTATTGATAATCATGACTCCGTCTTTCATTTTACTGATAGAATAGTCATTGATCAGATATTTAGTGGCTTCGGTAAGCGGGCAATGCAAGGAAATGATATCGGAGCTATGGTACAGTTCATCCAGAGAAGTATAGACTATCTGTTCTTCGCGTGCGAAGTTGTAGTCAGGATACAGGTCATAAGCCAGTACGTTCATTCCGAATCCCTTTAATATATGAATCAGTATTTTGGCGATTTTTCCTGTGCCGATGATACCAACTGTCTTACCGTGCATATCAAATCCCATCAGACCATGAAGAGAAAAGTTGCCGTCTTTCGTACGCCACGAAGCACGTGGAATTTTCCGGTTGAGAGAGAGCATGAGGGCTACGGTATATTCGGCCACGGCATAAGGCGAATAGGCAGGAACGCGCACAACGGTGATTCCGGCATTGGCAGCTGCATTCAGGTCTACGTTGTTGAATCCGGCACATCGGAGTGCCAGAAGTTTTACTCCGTTGGCTGCCATAGCGTTGATTACTTCAGCATCGGCTGTATCATTGACAAAAATGCAGACAGCGTCTACACCTTGTGTTAATAACACATTATTCTTATTCAGATGTCCTTTATAATAACGGAATTCAAATCCGAACTCTTTGTTCTTATCATTGAAGGACGCTTCGTCATAGGGCTTTGTCCCGAAAAATGCAATTGTATAGGCCATAATCTTTTTCAGTTTTTATTCTTATTAATAAACGTAAAAGTGAAGTGATTTGTTTATCCTTTGTCTTGTCTTAAATATAGATTGTTTCATTAGAAACAGTTTTAATTTTCAATTAAAATGGAGGGTAAGCGAAAATAAATGCACAAATATATATTGCGTGTGCAGGAATATTGTATCTTTGCGCCCGAAATAATTTAAAAAAGATTTAGATGAGAAAAATTTCCTTGATTGGATTTGTAATGTTAATCGTTTCAATTCCAACTTTTGCCGGAGGTCTTCTGACAAATACTAATCAACACGTATCTTTCCTTAGAATGTTGGCACGTGGCGCTTCCATTGATATTGACGGTGTTTACTCTAATCCAGCCGGTTTGGCTTTCTTGCCGGGTGACGGTCTTTATCTTTCTTTGAATGGACAAAGCGCCTATCAAACGCGTAATATAAGCACTACATTTCCACTTTTCCCAGAAGAAGGAAACAGACGTTATTATAAGGGTACAGCTTCTGCTCCTTTTATACCTAGTTTCCAAGGTGCATATAAAAAAGGTGACTGGACTATTTCCGGTAGTTTCGCTGTTGTAGGTGGCGGTGGAAAAGCGTCTTTTGATGATGGCTTAGGTATGTTCGATTCAATGATTATGGGAAATATTAGCCAAGCTTCAGGTGGACAAATAACTCCCAGTATGTATTCGATTAATAGCGCAATGGATGGCAGCCAGTTTATTTATGGTGTACAATTGGGTTTGTCATATAAAATAAACGATTGGTTGAGCGTTTTTGCAGGTGGGCGTATGAACTATTTCAGCGGTGGTTATGAAGGATTTCTGACTGCAACTGTAAACAGTAATATACCGAACTTAGGTGGTACTGAATTGGCTGCCATCGAACTAGACTGTGATCAGACAGGTTGGGGAATCACTCCTATTCTAGGTGCTGACGTGAAACTTGGTAAATGGAATATTGGTTTGAAGTATGAGTTTCTGACAAATTTGAATCTCGAAAATAAGACTAGGAAGGCGGAAGTACGTGCTAGTGGAGTTGCAATGCCGGATGACGAACTTAATCCATTGGCTAGTTTTAAAGACGGTGTAAACACTCCAAGTGATATTCCTGCATTGCTGACTGCTGCTGTTGGTTATGAAATCCTTCCTACTCTTCGTGCATCTGTTGAATATCACCATTTCTTTGATAAAGCTGCTGGTATGGCAGGTGGTAAAGAGAAAGCTTTGAAGCATGGTACACATGAATTTTTGCTAGGTGCAGAATGGGATGTAACAAAACAACTGACTCTTAGCGGCGGTTTCCAACGTACTGATTATGGCTTGGCTGATGATTTCCAAAGTGATATTAGCTTCTCGTGTGATTCTTATTCACTTGGTTTCGGTGCCGCAATCAAGATGACAAAGCATTTGACGATGAATGTTGCTTATTTTTGGACAAACTATAGTGACTATGATAAAATAACCGCAACTGGATCAACTACATATAGTCGTACAAATAAAGTGTTCGGCTTGGGCGTTGACTACAAATTCTGATCTTAAAATCCGTTACGATTTTATATAAAAAGAAGCCGTCTCAAACATTGTTTTGAGGCGGCTTCTCATATTATATATTATATTAGGTTAGAAAGAATATTGTACCAGCATATTCAATCGGTTTGCATGGCGGGTGGAAGAACTGAAGTCTGTGCGCCAGCCTCTCAAATATTCAACGCCCACTTGCATATTACTAGTTACATTCCAAAAGGCATTTGCAACAAAGTACTGACCTTTCCGATAAGCTTCCGGGTTAGCACTCGGATAGTTGTTTTCAGAGTAAAGTCTGGACAGGCTATATGTTCCGGATACAAAGACATTCGGGCAAATATTATACTGTAAGCCCGCATACCATCCCAGCATCGGGAGGACCTGCATCTTTCCTTCATTGTCTGGGTCGGGAACAATGTCTACATTCAGATTACTTAAATCATTCAGGTAAGAACCGATTCCCTTTCCATAATTAAGCTGTCCGAACACTTGCCACTTCTTGGTGACATTAAATGTAGTAGAGGCTTGCAGACCAAATCCTGTAGTAGAAAATGCCTTATCGTGTACATTGCTTGAATAAGTCATGCTGCGTACGATTGCTCCCAGTTTAATATGACTGTTACTATTCCAGTTATATTGTGCAGAAGCTGCAAAATCCGGCATTCGCTGAGTGCTGATAGATACATCACTATTTGTGGTACCATCTACTGAAGGCATTTCCATAGCAACGCCGAATTTCCAGTTCTTCAGTTTATCGCACATGTAACTCAGCTGGGTAGTACGATAGAAGGCGGAACCATTGGGGCCGGCGAAGTCGATAGTAGCCGGCAGAGCCGAAAGGTCCATGAATGAACCATAGCTGTATCCGATGGTGAAACCTAAAAATTGTGCATACGCATTCTGTAGTTCAAAGGTCTTCCCGTCGCCACGGAAGTTACCGGCGGTATAAACTACAAAGTCTCCCAGATGTTTAGTTCGGCCTACCAATTTAAGGAATAGGGTAGAAGTGGTGATGTCCATCTGAAATTGATTCTTGGCAAAATTGCCACTACCACGTTGTGGAATCAATGCCGGATAGAAATCTACATCGTCTACAATACCACCGAAGTCATATTCTGCCGTAGCACGTACATAGCCTCCGATACCCAGGGCGAATTTCCCTTTCTGGTCAGTCAGCAAGAAGCGGGGAGCATTCGGATCATGGAAACGCATTTGCGAACGGTCGTTCATAATCCGGATGATTTCATCACCGGCTTTGTCCCGTGAGACAAACATGATGGAATTGGGTTCCTCATCTTCGATGACTACTTTCTTTTGTGCATGGGCACAAACGGGGAAAATTCCAATCCCCAGTAGCATAGCTACCATTTTAAAGCTTGTTTTCATTATCAGTTAAGTTTTAGGTGAATGCCCAATGAACAACTAAAAAAAGAAATGGTTGAGAGGGGCTAAGGAAAAATTGCCAAACTTATCGGAAGAATTGCTATTTATAATCGTTCTAAAAAAGCAGATCTTTGTACCGTACTAATTAGATAAATAAAATACGAGAATGGAAAAAGTAGATTTTACTCAAGGAATATTGGCGATGGAGCCAGACCTGCATCGTTTCGCATATAAGTTGACTTCAGACCGTGAATCAGCCAACGATTTAGTCCAGGATTGTGTATTGCAGGCATTAGACAATCATGAGAAGTTTACGCATGCCAAGAATCTGAAAGGATGGATGTTTACCATCATGCGCAATATCTTTGTCAACAACTACCGTCGCACTGTTCGTGAGATGAATCTTATTGATGATACCTACTCTATCAATCAGCAGAGTATGATAGAAGATGAAGATGGCGACCGTTTTGAGTTTGCTTATGATATGAAGCAGTTGTATCGAGTGATACATTCCATCCCCGAAGATATGAAAGTTCCTTTCCAGATGTTTGTCGCTGGATTTAAATACAGGGAAATTGCCGAAAAATTAGGATTGCCGATGGGGACGGTAAAGAGCCGTTTGTTCTTTATCCGTAAGCGTCTGAAAGAAGAACTGAAAGACTTCTCCTGATGCACTTTCTAATTGAGTGATGTGTTTTAAGGTCAAAGTAGAGCCTTCCTGTCAAACTACGACGAATGACAGGAAGGCTTGTTTTTTTGAAATATTCTTCCGAAATATTTGGTTTATAAAATAAACCTATTTATGTTTGCATCGAGTAAGAGAGATGCGCAGCTCCTTACTTTTTTTAATCCATATATGGTTTATAAAATAAACTAATTAAATTGTATCAACTAATTGATCGGGAGGAAGAAAAAGATGAAACGCTTGTTACTCATTGCTTTAGGGATTGTTTGTTACCACGTTGTTACTTTTGCACAAGAAGTAAAAGTAGAAGTTCGGGGTATTCGTAGCGCAAAAGGTGCCATTATGGTCATGGCTCAACAGGATTCGGAATCAAAGCCGGTATATGCGATGGCAACTGCTGTTAAAGATACAGTGACTGTTGTTTTGAAAGATGTGCCGTGGGAAAAGTTTTTGATCTCTCTTTTCCATGATGAGAACGGAAACTGGGAACTCGATAAGAATGAGCAGGGGATACCGGTAGAAGGATATGCCAGAGAAAAATGCAAGAAAGAGCCGGAAGCTTCGGCCACCGTTAAGGTGAAAATGTATTATCCGGTAAATGACTGACAGCATGAGACGCCTGATATTTTCGATACTGACCGGCTTTGCCGGAATTGCTGCTTGGGGACAGACTCCAGTGGCTGCTCATCCAACGGCTGCCAATGATACTTTGACAGAAGATTCCACTTATGCGTTGCAGGAAGTAGTAGTACGTACAAGTCCCGTGAAGCGGAAGGCGGACCGCTTTATCCTGTCCGTTCCTCCTGCACAGAACAAAGACGGAGTGGAACTCCTTCAGCAAGCACCCGGAGTATGGTTGTCCGACGAGCGGATTTCCATTAATGGTTCTTCCGGCACGAAGGTGTATGTAGATAATCGGGAGATAAAACTTACCGGAGAAATGCTGATAGGCTATCTCCGTTCTTTGAAGTCGGACGATATTGCCCGTGTTGAAGTGCTTCCGATGGCGGGAGCCGATAAGGATGCCGATGCTCAGGGAGGTGCTATACATATTATAATGAGACGTCATACAGATAAAGGATTTCAGGGAAATCTTTCAATGAATGCTTCTTTTGCTTCTTCCTTGCAATCTTATCAGCCTAGTGGAAGCTTGAATTATCACAGTGGGAAGTGGGATACGTATGGATTTGCTTCCGGCACGTTGATTCCGCAGAATAAAGGAGATTTATACGTTACTCGTGATTATGCAGCGGGAGACAAAGGTTTTTCCAGTCTGACCCGTATGAAGCAGCCTTCCCGTTACGGGACGATTCGGATGGGAACAGTCTATACGATGGATTCTTCCAATAGTTTGGGAGTAGAACTGGAGTATGTTCGTCGCGGATATATCTGGCCGTCTCAGAGTTACTCTACTCTGTCTGTCGGACCGCTGGGGATGGAAAGTCAGGGTGTGTATCGTCAGAAAGAGACTTATAATATGTATACGGCTACTGCCAACTACATACATAAACTGGATAAGGACGGTTCTGTGCTGAAACTTGTCACCGATTATATTTCTAAGGATCTGCATGGCAGAAATCAATATCAGATTTTTCAGGAGATAGGTACTTTAAATAAAGATACCGTTTATCGCTCCCGCTCTAATGCCACTTATCAGATTGCGACTGCCGATCTGTCGTGGAAACAACAACTGCATAAGAAATCGTTTTTTCAGGTAGGAATGAAATATACCTATACGGGAATGAAGGATGATGCCTGTTACGAAGGGCTGGAACCTGACGAAAGTTGGAAACCCAATGCTGCTTATGGATATGAGCTCGATTACCATGAGAATATCGGTGCTTTGTACGGCACTTATTCTTTGGATATGAAAAGAGGAGCTGTCCATATTGGGCTTCGGGGAGAATATACGCAGACCTCCAATGAAACGGAACGTCAGACGAGAAGATACTGGGACTGGTTTCCGCATATCGACGGAAGTTTCTATTTTGATGAAATCCATAAGTGGATGCTTATCGGGCAATATGGGCGATATATAGAGCGTCCGACTTTCTCGGCTCTCAATCCGAACCGGATTCAGACTTCCGAATACAGTTATCTGGTCGGTAACCCGATGTTGCGCCCTACCTATATTAATAAGTTTAGTATTACACTGGTCTATAACTTCCGGTATACGTTGACTATTGGCGGTAATTTACATCATGACCTGATTCGTCAGTTTGGTAAAGAAGATGCGGAAAATTCGGATATATCGTACGTTATCAACGAGAATCACAATCGTGAGAACCATTGGTTCGTAGCTGTTACTGCTCCCTGGCAGCCGCTCAACTGGCTGAATCTGAATGCCAGCTTTATTGGAGTAAGACAAGATATCCGCATGTATCGGGAGGGCGATTACTTTGGGCACTTCCTTTATTTTGCCAATGCCAATGCTACAGTCCTTTTACCGTCGGACTATTCGTTGGAAGCACAATATAACGGAGTTAGCCGGTTGTATTCCGGCAATAGCGGGATCGATCCTCGTCATACATTCAACCTGCATCTGCGCAAGAAATGGAAAGACGGGCGTTGCGTAGCCACTTTGGGAGTAGACAATATCTTCAACCGGTATAATTCTTATTTCAGCAATGTACCGAGTTATTCATCGCAGAACCGTTTTGAGCTGGCTTCGAGCGGAAGGCTGATGAAACTCACATTCACCTGGAATTTCAATCATGGAAAGAAATCGGGTACAGTGACCGTAGAAAAGAAATCGGCAAGCGAAAGAAGCCGTATCGAAGGAAAATAAACAGGTATTTTTGGTTTATTACGTAAACAATATTATTTTTGAAACAAAATTGATAGAACATGGAAGACAAGAGAATTTCCGAGAAAGAGAGTTTGGAACTGATTGCCCGTATGATTCGGGAGACACAGGACAATGCAGCCCGTTATGCAGCCTATCCGTTGTTGATATGGGGGTATACTACTGTTATCGTATCGCTTGTGGTGTGGTATTTTTATTTGCAGACGGGAATGTGGCAGATCAATTATCTCTGGTTTGCTTTGCCTGCCATTGCCGGACCGCTGACAATCTTCTTTAATAGGAAGGACAAGAATAAAGGAGCGAAGAATTACATAGACCGGGTGACCGCCCAGATATGGACTGTGTTTGGAGTAGTGGGTTTCTGCCTGTCCTGCATGGCATTTGTTGTCCGTATTGATATTCTGTTTGTCGTTTCCTTACTGATGGGGATGGGGGCTACTCTCACAGGTTTGGTATGTAAGTACAAGCCACTTAGCATAGCAGGAATCATTGGTATCGCCCTTTCTTTTTCCATGCTTTTTATTCATGGAAGCGGAGTATATCTGGTGTTTGCCGCTATCTTTATAGTGATGATGATAATCCCGGGGCATATAATGAATAAACAGATGAAGAAACAATGTTTAAAGAACTGAATCCAATATTGCACTCACAGCTTCGTCTAGCTATTATGTCTATTCTTCTCACGGTTGAGGAGGCGGAATTTGTCTATCTGAAAGAGAAAACTCAGTCGACAGCCGGTAACCTGAGTGTACAGTTGGATAAGCTAAGCGAAGCGGGGTATATCGAAGTCGAGAAAAGTTTTGTGGGCAAAAGGCCGCGAACCGCTTGCCGGATCACTAAGGACGGGCGGAAAGCGATGGAGGAGTATGTGGAGACGCTGAAAGAGTATCTTTCGGGGCTATAAAAGATAGTAAGCCTATACTTTAGCTACGTTTCTTTTTGCCTTTTCACTTTTTTCTTCTACCTTTGCACCCCGAAAGAATAAAGAAAAGACGTATGATGCCGTGAATAGCGGTCGTGTATTCTAGAACACCACGTAAAAAACAGGAGTTATGAAAGAAAAAGTATCAGTACCTTTTATGTTGCTGGGCATTCTTTTTAATGTATGCCTCATTGCAGCCAATCTTCTCGAGACGAAAGTCATCCAGATCGGTAGTTTGACCGTGACAGCCGGATTATTGGTTTTTCCTATTTCCTATATTATCAACGATTGTATCGCCGAAGTCTGGGGATTCAAGAAAGCGCGCCTTATTATATGGAGCGGTTTTGCCATGAACTTCTTTGTGGTAGGACTTGGTTTGATAGCCGTTGCGATACCTGCCGCTCCTTTTTGGGAAGGTGAAGAGCATTTCGATTTTGTATTCGGCATGGCTCCCCGCATCGTGGCAGCCAGTTTGATGGCTTTCCTTGTCGGTTCATTCCTCAATGCATATGTGATGAGCAAGATGAAGATAGCCAGTCAGGGCCGGAACTTTTCTGCCCGCGCTATTTTGTCGACGCTTGTCGGCGAGACTGCTGACTCACTGATTTTCTTCCCGGTAGCTTTCGGAGGCATCATTGCCTGGAAAGAACTACTAATCATGATGGGACTTCAGATAGTTCTGAAATCTATGTACGAAGTTATCATTCTTCCGGTGACGATCCGTGTGGTAAAAGTCATCAAGAAGATAGACGGCAGCGACGTATATGATACCGACATTTCTTATAACGTGCTGAAAGTAAAAGATATCTAATATAACAACTTCTTCAAGCCTGTTTCGAAGGCTGAGAGTATAAAGAGTATTTTATGATGAACAGAGAGGCTGCATTGGTTGTGTTCAGTGGCGGACAAGATTCCACTACTTGCCTGTTTTGGGCGAAACGCAACTTTAAGAAAGTATATGCTTTAAGTTTCCTTTATGGTCAGAAGCATCAGAAGGAAGTGGAACTTGCCAGAGAAATAGCCCGAAAGGCGGAAGTCGAATTTGAGGTCATGGATGTGTCTTTCATTGGGACATTGGGGCATAATTCATTGACTGATACTGCCATGGTGATGGATCAGGAAAAACCGGCAGGCAGCGTACCCAACACATTTGTCCCGGGACGTAACCTGTTTTTTCTGAGTATTGCAGCAGTGTATGCCCGCGAACGTGGTATCAGTCATTTGGTCACGGGAGTTTCGCAGACCGACTTTAGCGGATATCCCGATTGCCGGGACGCATTTATCAAGTCTTTGAATGTGACGTTGAATCTGGCAATGGATGAACAATTTGTGATCCATACCCCTCTGATGTGGATTGATAAAGCGGAAACATGGGCATTGGCAGATGAACTGGGAGTGCTGGATTTGATTCGTAACGAGACTTTGACATGCTATAATGGCATTCAGGGGGATGGCTGCGGGCATTGTCCTGCCTGTACGTTACGCCGTGAGGGGCTGGAAAAGTATTTGAAAAATAAGAATCAATAATATCTCTACATAGAGACTAAAAACGTGTTTTTTTATTGTCACTTGTCACTTTTGAGGGTTAACTGATTGATTACAAATGAATAATCGGTGATAATAGATGGTGATAATAGGGTGATAATAACTAATGAATGCTTTTTTATTGTCACCTTCATTGTGACTGACAGATGCTTGCCATTGTATTATTGGCGTTCATTTCATTTCAAGATGTACAAGGGTAAAGAGTCATTGCCGGTTGTTTCAAGAAGTTTCAAGCGGTTGAAACTTTGGTTTCATACGCTTGAAACTCTAGTTTCTATTACTTGAAACCATAGTTTCATACGCTAGAAACTTTTAGTTTCAAGGCTTTGAAACTAGAGTTTCATCCTAGTGAAACACTTCATTCCTTTATAGGAAATGACTAAAAGCAACGGTCGTTTTGATAATAGGAGTACCGGATGGTGAAAGATCGGTGATAGATTGCAATAATCAATCTTTCATCACTGAACTATCGATGGATAAGCCGTTTCAGTGAACATGGTGACAGGTGAAAGATGTTTTGCGTTTTTTTCTGTGTGTAGAGAGTTTAAAACTACATTAAACAATGGCTGAATTAAAAGACCAACTTTCCTTATTAGGAAGAAAAACGGAGTATAAACAAGACTATGCTCCTGAAGTATTGGAGGCTTTCGATAATAAGCATCCGGAAAATGATTACTGGGTACGTTTCAACTGTCCCGAATTTACGAGCCTGTGTCCCATAACCGGGCAGCCGGACTTTGCAGAAATACGTATCAGCTATATTCCCGACATCAAAATGGTGGAAAGCAAGAGTTTGAAACTCTATCTGTTCAGCTTCCGTAGTCATGGTGCATTTCATGAAGACTGTGTGAACATCATCATGAAAGATCTGATAAAATTGATGAATCCCAAATATATCGAGGTTACGGGTATCTTTACTCCACGTGGCGGTATTTCGATTTATCCGTATACCAATTATGGCCGTCCGGGAACGAAGTTCGAACAGATGGCGGAACATCGGCTGATGAATCGGGAGTGATACTTTACAGCCCTTATTTTTTTATCCAGTTTTCGATGTTAATATTGGGGATGCGGGCGAGGTGCTTTACATTTTCTGTAACCATTATTAAATTACAAGTCATTGCGGTTGCTCCGATAAGTAAATCAAAGTCATCAATCAGTTTGCCTTGTTTCTTTAGTACAGCTTTGCAATCCCCATAACATTCTAATGCTTTTTGTATAGGTATTACTGTAAAATATTTCTCTATGGCTTTTACTCCTTTTATCTTATGTTCTTTTTGTCCGCTATTTGAAGCACCAAAATATAATTCGGCTAGTGTGATGTCTGAGATAAAACAATTTTTGTTGCCTACAGCTTTAATGTGTTCGGCAACTCCGTATTGATTTTTGAGAAAATAAATACAGATATTAGTATCTAATAAATATTGCTTCATTTATAGATTAATTATATTACGGGTCGTATCTTGTCGGCGAGCCGTTTGTAATTCTTTGATTTCTTCTTCGGCAGTCAGACCGTCGTCTGCCCATGAACCACAAATTTCTTCAAATAGACGATCGTCATCCTGTTTGCTATCTGAAAAAGTCAGGGAAGCTGCTAATAGTTCGATTAAACGCCTTTTTGCTTCATTTCCTAAATTGGCTAATTTATCATTGAAGATTTCGTCAGCCGACCATGTTGTATCCATATAAATATCTCCTTTCTTTTAAAATGAAGAACATTGCAAATATAAGAAAAGTTTCTTGTGCTTCCAATAATTTGATATCTTTGCGTATAAAATAAGAAAGTGAAAAGCGATTTTAAAATGAATATTTCTATAAAGTTATGCGAGCATATCCGCGAAAGGATTATCCCACAATATGTCAACTTTGATAAGGCGCACCGGATAGATCATGTCGAAAAAGTAATCGAAGAAAGTATGAAGCTGGCTCTTCATTATGAAGTCAATTCAGCAATGGTTTATACGATTGCCGCTTACCATGATTTGGGTTTATGTGAGGGACGTGAGTTTCATCATATCGTTTCGGGGAAAATTCTGTTTGCGGATGAAACTTTGTGGCAGTGGTTTACCGATGATCAAATGTTGCAGATGAAGGAAGCGATAGAAGATCATCGTGCCTCCAATAAACAAGCTCCGCGAAGTATCTACGGGAAAATTGTTGCTGAGGCAGACCGGATTATTGATCCGGAAATAACACTGCGCCGTACCGTACAATATGGTTTGTCTCATTATCCGGAGATGGATAAAGAGCATCAGTATGAACGTTTCCGGAAACATCTTGCCGATAAATATGCAGAAGGAGGGTATCTGAAGTTGTGGATACCCCAATCTGATAATGCCGGACGGTTGGCGGAGCTGCGTCAGTTGATTACCAATGAGGAAAGAATAAGAAGGGTGTTTGATCAATTATATGAGGAAGAAAGTATATTGCCTAAAATCCGCAATCTTTAGTATGTTTTCTTTTTATTGATTCTAGTTTGGCTGCTTCTCCTGATTTTTGTCTTTTTGAGCCCCTTTTCGATATAACTATCTTACATGCTGGCAAAATTTCCCCTTTCCCCATTGTTTAAAGGTTACTCTGCGCATCTTTTCGTTTTTGCCTTTGTATGATTAAGTGGTAGTGCTCTTCTTCCAGAAAGGAAGTAAAGGGAATGGAAGTGACTTGATAAGATTTGCAAAATTCTTCATTTTCACTCCATTGCGAATTATAGGCATAAAAGTGATATTCCCATTCAGGAGAAAGAATAGCATCTAAAACTGAAATCGCTTTGTAGCACCTTGCAAAACGATAAAATTCGTGTGTGTGGCTAATGGAAAAATGTAAACAACAATGCTGATTATCAGGAAAACAGAAGTGGGTGGGGTGCAATGTGGGTTACGACTACATAATCTGCTGCATAACATATAGCAGATTTTCCGTTTATATTTTTTAAATACTATCTTTGTAAAAAGCACATAAAACAACAATCAAAAATTATCAAAATGAAAAAATTAAAATTTGTTACACTTGCTGTCCTAGTTTTGGCAGCGGCTTATTATGCCACATATACAACGTATAATACTAAACATCAATTAACGGATTTGGTGCTTCTCAATATAGAAGCCTTGGCAGTAGATGAATCAGATTATGCTGACCCTATAAGATTCAAACAGTGTTACACATTTACTAGTACAACTTTATTACCTGATTACCCCGCAGAGTATGTTACAACATGTTATGGATGTTATACAGTGAAGTCTACCACACATATTAATTCTCTGTATTGTGCAGGGTCACAAATAATCTATTAAATAAACTGATTGTAAAAATAATCTTATAATGGGAAAAAGCATTTATTTATTACTGGCTTATGCCTTGTTTAGTGCATGTACAGTACAAGTTACTGCACAAAAGCAAGTATCAGAGGAAAAAATAGAGCCATTTCCTGTAGAAAAATCCCTTCAAGCAGAGAAAATAAAAGTAAATGAAGTATTTTTCCTTGATGGTATAAAGGTAAAAAAGGGAAGTATCTTTGCTCTAGATTCAAAAAGTACTGACACTTTGTTGTATCAATATTCACTCCCAAAATTTCAATGTATTTACAAAGGAGGGAGAAAAGGAGGGGCAGAAGATGAATTCCAAATTTCTCCTACATTATGCAAGACTGTTTCTGATAAAGTCTATATTTTTGGATACACTCCATTCCTCATTAAAAGTTTTACATTGGACAGCAACAACCATCTGTCACTTGAGAAAAAATTGGAATTACCTGTTTATGACGAAATACCCAACCACATGAATGTGGTCAATGATTCTTTATTGATATACAGTACAGTTCCCAATAAGCTTGATATAGAAAAAGTCAATTTAAACACCCGGCAGATAACAGGGCGAATTTTGATTGAACAAGAAAACCACAAAGAAAATTTCTTCGATAAGAACAGAGGACATCTTGCAGCTAACGATTCTCTGATAATCTATGCTTATACCTATAAAAAACAAATAGATTTTTATAGAATAAATGACATGATACTCTGCAAAAGGCTTGTTGACGATACCGTAATCCCTCATATAGTAATGGGAAATTTCAAAGAAACAATATTTCATCAGCGTGAGTTGGTTGCGGGTAAACACTATTTCTATATAAGGTGCTTCAAAAAGGGAGGAGGGTGTTTTATAGAAGTATATGACTATTCGGGACATTCTATTGCCAGATACGAATTAGACATCCTATTATATACCTTTGACGTGGATGAAGCAAACAGGACTATATATGGTTATAATGGAGCCGTATTTGAGGATGGTTTTTTGATGTATAATTATTAGGGATATTCACTAATGATTTTCTTTCGATTTATTACAGTTCCTGCAAAATGGATAAAGTCAGGAAGACAATGGGTACTCAATATTTATTCCGACAAACCATACAAGTTACTTCGGAGTTCATAAAAATAACTGTTTGTGGGATTACTTACGCTTTTACCTAGCAGGGGAAAGGGGGGAGGTGCGACCAACTGTGTAGAAAATAAGGAAAAAGAGAGAAGATAAGTAGCTAAAAGAGACCTTAAGTGGCTAAAAAACTATTTGAATTGTTTCTAAATTAGTTGCGGATTTAAGGTATTGATATTTTGATTATTATTCAGTGTTCCATATTGTAGGATTCCGCAAACTTTCATGATAGCATCGATATTCTTCTTTAGAGGTGTTTGAGATACAGCAGATGTAAGCTAAGGCTTTTGGATCAAGGGTGCGTAATGACTTGCATATTGATACGATTTTGTCCAATCCATAATAGGAACGAATTAATTGCCAATCTTCCCATTGTCCATATTCTAATACACGTTGTATGATTTGTGCCGGACAGGTATCCATATCTGCTTTTGTTATGTCTATATCCCAAAATAAATAGAGAGATAGTTTTGATATATATTCTTCCTGTTGCGACATTATTTTATTAAAATTCTGCTTTATTCCTCTACAAAGGAAGGGTTTTATTTTAGATTTGCCAAATAGCTAAACTCTTTTAACAGGATAACAATATTCTTTATTCGTGATGATACGGCCCTCCATTCAATATTGTCATCGCCCGATAAATCTGTTCTACAAAGATCAGCCGTATCATTTGATGAGAGAAAGTCATCTTCGACATTGAGATCTTTTCGTTAGCCACCTGATACACTTTTTCCGAAAATCCGTAAGGTCCGCCGATGATAAACACCAGCCGTTTATTCACCGTATTCATTTTCCGCTTCATATATTCGGCAAATTCGAGCGAACGCATCTCTTTTCCATGTTCATCGAGCAGTACGATCACATCTCCCGGCTGCAACGCTTTCAGTATCAGTTCCCCCTCTTTTTCCTTTTGCAGGTCCATCGAAAGACTCTTTGTATTCTTCAGTTCGGGAATCACTTCCATATCAAAAGTGATAAAGCGTTTTGTACGCTGAATATAGTCATTAATCGCTGTAATATAGTGCTGTTCTACGGTTCGTCCAACGACGAGCAAAGTTGTTTTCATGCGTCTACCATTCTGATTCGTGCACAAAAATAGGCATTTTTTATGTTATTCTGCAATTAATGCTTACCTTTGCCTATCATTAGTTGAAAGTTTAATCCTTTAAACTTCAACCCAAAAGCTTGGATTTATGAAGAAACGAGTGCTTTTAGGAATGGCCGCTTTGCTTCTTTCTGTCTCATTGCTGATGGCGCAGGAGATACCGGCAGGAGTGATTACGGCCTTTAAAAGAGGAAGCTCGCAAGAGCTGAGTAAGTACATGGGAGACAAGGTAAACCTCGTTCTCCAAGGCAACTCGACGAACGTTGACAAGAAGAAAGCTACAGCTATGATGCAGGAGTTTTTCACAGAAAACAAGGTCAATGGTTTTGACGTGAATCACCAGGGAAAACGGGATGAATCCAGTTTTGTCATAGGTACGCTGACAACTACCAAAGGAAAATTCCGTGTGAACTGCTTCCTGAAGAAAGTGCAGACTCAATGTTTAATACATCAAATAAGAATTGACAAGATCAATGAATAAGGAAAAAGAACTGATCGACAAACTAATCGATCTTGCTTTCGCAGAAGATATAGGTGATGGTGACCATACCACCCTTTCTTGCATCCCAGCCACTGCGATGGGAAAATCAAAACTACTGATTAAGGAAGCCGGAGTACTGGCCGGTATCGAAGTAGCCAAAGAAATCTTCAACCGTTTCGACCCCACCATGAAAGTGGAAGTATTCATCAACGACGGAACCGAGGTGAAACCGGGAGACGTAGCAATGGTGGTAGAAGGAAAAGTGCAGTCACTGCTCCAGACCGAACGCCTGATGCTGAACGTGATGCAGCGTATGAGCGGTATCGCGACCATGACCCGCAAATATGCCAAACAGCTGGAAGGCACTCACACCCGTGTGCTGGATACCCGCAAGACAACACCGGGGATGCGTATCCTCGAAAAGATGGCTGTCAAAATCGGTGGCGGAGTCAACCATCGTATCGGCTTGTTCGATATGATCCTGCTGAAAGATAATCATGTAGACTTTGCCGGAGGTATCGATAAGGCAATCAACCGCGCCAAGGAATACTGCAAAGAAAAAGGCAAAGACCTGAAGATAGAAATTGAAGTCCGCAACTTTGATGAACTGCAGCAAGTACTCGACCTGGGTGGTGTAGACCGTATCATGTTTGATAACTTCACACCCGAAATGACGAAGAAAGCCGTTGACATGGTAGCCGGTAAATATGAAACCGAGTCTTCCGGAGGCATTACCTTCGATACACTGCGCGATTATGCCGAATGTGGTGTAGACTTTATTTCTGTAGGAGCTTTGACTCATTCGGTGAAAGGACTGGATATGAGTTTCAAGGCATGCTGATCGCACAAACGATGAATGATTAAAAATAAGCGGTGAACAGTACTGTTGCTATCGTGCTGCAGGTGTTCACCGTTTCTTTTTTGTGAATCATCGTTTCTTTAACTTCTTTTAGCAATATTCATTGCAGCATTCCTCACATTCTTGCGTCTAAAGGACAAACGGCGCAGACATACGTTCGATTAAAAAGACAATTGACATTGGAAAACGAGATAGAACTGATAAAGGGCTGTCGGGCAGGAAAGGATTCGGCCCGAAAGGAACTTTATACCCTCTATTCCAAACAAATGTTGGCGGTTTGCTTCCGCTATACGGGCGATATGGATGCGGCGCACGATGTACTGCATGACGGTTTCATCAAGATTTTTACCAACTTTTCGTTCCGAGGAGAATCCTCGCTTTGTACGTGGATTACGCGGGTGATGGTGACACAGTCACTCGACTATCTGAGACGGGAGAAACGAGTCAGTCAGTTGGTAGTGCATGAAGAGCAGCTTCCCGACATACCGGATATTTCCTCGTCGGGAGGAGGAGTAGGGATCTCCGAAGAACAATTAATGGCGTTTGTCGCCGAATTGCCGGATGGGTGCCGAACCGTTTTCAACCTTTATGTGTTTGAAGAGAAACCGCACAAGGAGATAGCCAAGATGCTTCACATTAAAGAGCACTCGTCTACTTCGCAGTTGCACCGGGCCAAGTATTTGTTAGCAAAAAGAATTAAAGAGTATAGAAATCATGAAGAAAGAAAATGATGAAATAACCGATCTGTTTCGCACACGTCTCGCTGATGCCGGGATGGCTGTTCGGGACGGCTTTTGGGAAGAGCTTTCGCAGGACATTCCTGTGGCTTGCCAACATCGCCGTCGGTTGATATTCTTCCGTGTGGCAGCGGCAGCATCTGTGTTGCTGGTATTGGCTGCATCCTCGGCTACTTTCTGGTATTTCTCTCCAAAGGAGGAGATGGAGGAGGCATTTACCAAAATCGTGGTGGCAAACAGCGGAAGAATGGATGGAGATGGGGTACGTGCCAATCAATTGCCGACGGCAATGGAACCTGTATTGCCGAAACCGGCACCTAAATCATTCGGATTGTTAGCACAGTATCCGGAAGAAGGGGATTCAGTTTCCATTTCATTCTCCATGTCATTCTCCTTCTCGGCAACGACTACTACCGGGAATGGTAACCGATACGGTAACCAGGGCCACAACGGTTACTGGCAGGCGAATAATGGTAACACAGAACCAGCTGACGCGCAAGGAGAAAAATATACGGCCGATATGTCTGCTCCGGTGAAAAACGTAAAGAAACATCGTTGGGCTCTGAAAGCGCAGATGGGGACCGCACTTCCGGCTGAGGACGGTACTTACAAGATGCCTGTTTCCGCGGGAGTGACTGTAGAGCGGAAACTGAACGACTATCTGGGAATAGAAACCGGATTGCTCTATTCAAACCTGCGTTCAGCCGGACAACATCTGCACTATCTGGGCATTCCGCTAAAAGCCAACGTCACTTTGATGGACACGAAGAAAGTCGATCTCTACGCTACAGTAGGCGGTGTGGCAGATAAATGCATAGCCGGTGCGCCGGACAACAGTTTTAAAGAGGAGCCTATCCAGCTGGCAGTGACTGCCGGCATCGGAATCACTTATAAGATTAATGACCGACTGGCAGTTTTTGCCGAGCCAGGTGTTTCCCATCATTTCAAGACAGATTCGAAACTGGCTACGGTACGCACGAAACGGCCAACTAACTTTAATTTACTTTGCGGACTTCGTATGACGTATTAATCCTTATGAAAATGAAAAAAACACTTATAATGCTATGGATGGCTGTTAGCCTGATGGTAGTATCCTTTGCAGGATGCACCAGCGAAGAAATGGATTATGAAAATCCCAATGTGAGCCTCTTTGTGAAACAGTTGAAGGCAGGCACATATAATATGAAGAATGAAAAAGGAGTGGTGGAAGTTCCTCACTTTACAGAAGAGGACATTCCCGAACTATTGAAATATGCGGAAGATCTGACTATTATTCCTTCTTTCCCCTCAGTCTATAATACCAATAACGGTAAAATCCGTTTAGGCGAATGTATGCTTTGGGTAATAGAGTCTATCCGTCAGGGGACAGCCCCGTCATTGGGTTGCAGAATGGTACTGGCAAATGCCGACAATTACGAAGCAATCTTTTTTCTGACCGATGACGAAGTGCTGGACGCAGCAGCCTGCTATCGCCGATGGTGGGAAGGCCGGAAATATCCGAAGACATCCTGGACAATCGATCCGTGCTATGACGAACCGCTCTGTGGCACTGGATACCGATGGTGGTAAAAAAAGAAAAAAACTTCGGGGCATAAAAACTAAAAAACATGAGGCAACGTTTATTTGTATCAGTAGTCTTCGGACTACTGACAGGGGGCGTGCCATGTCCAAAAAGAAGCGAATGCGTGCACGCACAGCAAGTGTACGTGAGGAATATAGAAAACAGAGGTGAAAAGATGAGTGAATTGATAAAACGTTTTATTACAGCTACCGTACTGTGTCTGACAGCTTTGCTGGCATATGCGCAGGAATGGACAAAGGAAGATTCCTTGCGTCTGAGGAAGTTGCTGGACAGTGACCGGGAGCTGCATTTGAATCAGGATGTGGTCAAGCAGATTGATTTTGGCAGTGCCGTAGGTACGCCCCGCATGTCGGTGGAGAAAAAATGGATGCTGCCCGACGAATCTCTTCCCGAAGCATTGCCCAAACCGAAAGTCGTGCTGAGCCTGATGCCTTATAAAGCGAACACTCCTTATAATTGGGACCCTGTTTTTCAGAAGAAAATAAGAATGGATAAGAATACATGGCGTGGAGATCCTCACTACGAAATGCGTCACCAGAGATCATACAGTAACTGGGCGCGTAACCCGATGGCAGGTGGTGTCCGTAAGTCATTGGAAGAGATACGGGCGAGTGGGGTGCGTTTCCGCCAGTTGACCGAACGGGCAAACGGAATGATGGTTAATTCGGTGGTGATGGATAGTCCGATTCCTTTGTTTGGAGGCAGCGGCGTATATATAAATGGAGGAACAATAGGCGGACTTGACCTGATGGCGGTTTTCACCAAAAACTTCTGGGATAAAAAAGGAAAAGAGCGTCGGGAACGTACGCTGGAAGTGTTGAGAGCTTATGGAGATTCGACAACTGTATTGATAAACCGTCCCATTGAACAGATTGCCCGTTGAAATTGTTTTATTAAATGTGGACATGTGTCATGTTCCATATTAGCGAATTAACACATTGAAAAACGATTCATTTATGAACAGAATTACTTCTCTTTTCGGTATTCAGTATCCTATTATTCAAGGTGGTATGGTGTGGTGCAGCGGTTGGCGTCTGGCTTCCGCGGTAAGTAATGCGGGAGGATTGGGACTGCTTGGCGCAGGATCTATGCATCCGGAAACTCTTCGCGAACATATTCGTAAGTGTCGTGCGGCTACAGACCGTCCTTTTGGCGTAAACATTCCTTTGATGTATCCCCAGATAGAAGAGATTATGGCGATTGTGGCGGAAGAAGGCGTCAAGATCGTTTTTACTTCTGCCGGAAACCCTAAGGCATGGACCGGATGGTTGCACGAACGTGGAATTATCGTGGCTCATGTCGTTTCCTCTTCCCGTTTTGCGGTGAAGTGTGAAGAGGCAGGAGTGGATGCGGTAGTTGCTGAAGGTTTCGAAGCCGGCGGACATAACGGACGTGAAGAAACGACCACTTTCTGTCTGATTCCTGCGGTACGCAATGCGACCACTTTGCCTTTGATCGCTGCAGGAGGTATCGGTACGGGAGAAGGTATCTTTGCTGCCATGGTGCTGGGAGCGGAAGGAGTACAAATCGGTACTCGTTTTGCACTGACAGACGAGAGTTCTGCAAGTCCGGTCTTTAAAGAATACTGTCTGAGCTTGGGAGAAGGAGATACTAAATTATTACTGAAGAAACTGGCTCCGACACGTCTCGTAAGGAATAATTTCCGGGATGCTGTGGAGAAAGCTGAAGATAGTGGGGCTTCTGCCGAAGAGTTGCGGACTTTGCTTGGGAGAGGCCGTGCGAAGAAAGGAATATTTGAAGGGGATCTGGAAGAAGGTGAACTGGAGATAGGGCAGGTGTCGGCTATTGTTTCCCGTCAGCAATCAGTAGCGGAAGTCATGAATGAATTGGTGGAGGCTATGCAGCGGGCAGCGGAAAAGAAATATGTATAGAAAAAGAAGTTCTGAAGCAGTCGGATTTGGAAAAACTTAACTACTTCAGAACTAAACTACTTCAGAAAGTTGGCTGCTTAATCAGTTTATAGGTTCATATTTTAGATCGAATACATCCGCTACTGCTTTATATACCACTTTTCCTTCCACTACATTCAGTCCGAGTGCTAGTGCCGGGTCGTCTTTACAAGCTTTTTTCCATCCTTTATTTGCTAAAGCAATGACATAAGGGAGAGTAGCATTGGTCAAAGCCAGTGTAGAAGTATAAGGTACCGCTCCCGGAATATTGGCTACGGCGTAATGAACGATACCGTCTATCACATAAGTAGGCGCACTGTGAGTCGTAGGATGAGACGTTTCGAAACATCCTCCCTGATCTATTGCTACATCCACGAGTACCGTACCGGGCTGCATCATCGCAAGCATCTTTCTGGTTATCAGATGAGGTGCTTTATTCCCCGGAATCAGCACGGAACCGATGACCAGATCAACATCCGGCAATTCCTTCTTTATCCTTAATTCGGATGCGTACAGTGTCTTGACATTTTTCGGTAATGTCTCGCTGAGATAGCGGAGGCGTGACAGATTAATATCTGCAACTGTAACATCCGCACCCATCCCCGCAGCCATCTGCGCTGCATTACTTCCGACAATACCACCTCCGAGAATCAATACTTTGGCAGGCTTCACACCGGGGACTCCTCCCAGAAGGATACCTTTTCCTCCTTGCGGCTTTTCCAAAAAGCGTGCTCCTTCCTGAATGGACATGCGTCCGGCTACCTCACTCATAGGGATAAGCAGAGGTAATGAATGGTCCGCTTTTTCTACAGTCTCATATGCAAGGCAGATGGACTTGTTGGCAATCATGGCCAGCGTCAGTTCCTTATCGGATGCAAAGTGGAAATAAGTGAACAATAACTGCCCCTTTCTGATCAGATTGTATTCGGGGGCGATAGGTTCTTTTACCTTTACAATCATATCTGCCGTGGCATAGACTTCTTCTATTGTCGGAAGCACTTGTGCACCGGCAGATAGATACGCTTCATCCGGAAAACCACTATTGATACCCGCGGTATGCTGGATATAAACTTGGTGACCTTGCTTCACCACCTCGGCAACTCCGGAAGGCGTCATACCTACCCGATTCTCGTTGTTCTTGATTTCTTTGGGTACTCCGATGATCATATTGCTATATATTAAGAGTTTAACATGGTCCAATGTACGAATAATCCCTTTAGGTTGTTATTCATCAACAGATGTTTTAGAGCAGAATGTCGTTTGAAAACATTTCTTAGCTTATCATTTCTCCCGGATATTTCGTAATCTAGTTGGAATAATGTACATTTGCGGAAGTAAAAAAGTGAAGAAGATAATGAAAAGATATATTGCTGCTTTCTTGTTGGCTTGTTGCGTGGAGGGGTATGCACAGGAAACAAAGCAGGCTGCTTTTGTGCCACCTTTTGACTTTCCCCTTACATTGAGTGGAAACTTCGGAGAAATTCGTTCCAATCACTTTCATGGCGGATTAGATTTTAAGACGGGAGGAACGATCGGCAAACCGGTTCGGGCGCTTGCTGACGGGTATATTTCTCGTGTACGTGTCACCAACGGTTCGGGCTATGTGCTTGATGTTTGCTACGACAACGGCTATTCTACTATCAATCGCCATCTGAGCGCTTTTCTTTCTCCCATTGCCGAAAGGGTAGAGAAACTTCAATATGAAAATGAGAACTGGGAGGTGGAGATTATTCCCGAACCCGGTGAATATCCGGTGAAGGCGGGACAGAAGATTGCCTTAAGTGGAAATACCGGATATTCATTCGGTCCGCATCTCCATCTGGATGTGTTCGAAACAGAGACGGGAGATTATATCGATCCGATGCCTTTCTTTAAAAAGAATCTCAAAGATACCCGTGCGCCGAAAGCGGATGGCATCATGCTTTTTCCTCAACCGGGGAAAGGAGTGGTCGGCGGAAGTCAGGAGAATAAAACAATTCTTCCAAATACTGAACGGCCCGTGGAAGCGTGGGGAATCATCGGTGCGGGCATCAAGGCGTATGACTATATGGACGGGGTAAGCAATCATTATGGAGTATATTCTGTAGTGCTTGAGGTGGATGGAACCGAAGTATTCCGAAGTACGGTAGACCGTTTTTCGCAGGAAGAAAACCGAATGATAAACTCTTGGACGCATGGCCAGTACATGAAATCGTTTATCGACTCGGGAAATACGTTGCGGCTGTTGAAGGCGTCGAACAATAATCGGGGCCTGATTACGATTGATGAAGAACGGGATTATCAGTTTCAGTATACTTTGAAGGATGCCTTTGGCAATACTTCCCGCTATCACTTTACGGTACGTGGCAAGAAACAGCCGGTTGAACCGTTAAATCATCGGGAGAAGTATTACTTTGCCTGGGATAAGACAAATTATCTGCAGGAACCGGGATTGAGTCTCGTTGTTCCGAAAGGAATGCTATATGACAATGTGCCTCTTCAATATCAGGTGAAAGCAGATAGTGGGGCTGTCGCATTTACTTATCAGCTGAATGATAAGCCGGTTTCACTGCACGCAGGCTGTGAATTGCGAATCGGACTGCGGCGTAAGCCAGTGGCGGATACTACGAAATATTATGTGGCACGCGTGACTCCGAAAGGGACTAAATACAGTGTAGGAGGAACATACGAAGATGGATTTATGAAAGCATCTATTCGTGAACTGGGAACTTATACGGTGGCTGTAGATACGGTTCCTCCGGAAATCATACCTGTTAATAAGAATCTGTGGGGGCGAAACGGGAAGATCGTCTATCGACTGAAAGATGAAGGAACGGGGATTGCTTCCTATCATGGAACGATTGACGGTGAATATGCACTTTTCGGACGTCCTAATATTGTTAAGTCCTATTGGGAATGTGTACTCGACCCGAAGCATGTGAAGAAAGGCGGTAAGCATATCGTAGAAATGACCGTTACGGATGCTTGTGGAAATCAGACCGTTTCGAAAGAGACTTTTGTTTGGTAAACTAATAAAATGTATCATATATGAAGAAAATCATTCTATCTGCTGTCCTCTCCTTGGCGGCTCTTGCGAATTCTTTCGCTTGTACGAACCTGATTGTCGGCAAAAATGCCTCTACCGACGGTTCGACTATTGTTTCTTATTCAGCCGACTCGTATGGGCTGTTCGGTGAGCTTTATCATTATCCGGCTGCTACTTATCCCAAAGGGACCATGCTGAAAGTCTATGAATGGGATACAGGTAAGTATCTGGGAGAAATCGAGCAGGCACGCCAGACTTATAATGTGACGGGCAATATGAATGAATTTCAGGTAACCATTGGCGAAACAACCTTCGGCGGACGTCCGGAACTGGCGGATTCTACCGGAATCATCGATTATGGAAGTCTGATCTATATAGGATTGCAGCGCTCACGCTCTGCACGCGAGGCAATCCGCATCATGACCGACTTGGTGCAGCAATATGGCTATTATAGCGAAGGTGAATCCTTTACGATTGCCGACCCGAATGAAATCTGGATTATGGAAATGATCGGTAAGGGACCGGGCATCCGCGGGGCTGTCTGGGTGGCTGTACGTGTGCCGGATGACTGTATCTCGGCTCATGCCAATCAGTCGCGTATCCACCAGTTTGACATGAACGACAAGGAAAACTGTATCACTTCTCCGGATGTGATTTCCTTTGCCCGTGAGAAAGGATACTTCAATGGCGTGAATAAGGATTTCAGCTTTGCGGAGGCTTATGCACCGCTTGATTTCGGTGCACGCCGTTTCTGCGAAGCACGTGTGTGGAGCTATTTCAATAAATTTACTGATCATGGCAATGACTATCTTCCTTATATTGAAGGAAAGACGGACACTCCGATGCCTCTTTTCGTGAAGCCGAACCGCAAACTTTCCGTACAGGATGTGAAAGATATGATGCGTGACCATTATGAAGGAACACCGCTTGATATTTCCAATGACTTCGGTGCCGGTCCTTATAAAACTCCGTATCGCCTTTCTCCGCTGAATTTTAAAGTAGGAGACAAGGAATATTTCAACGAGCGCCCGATTTCGACTCAACAAAGTGGCTTTGTATTTGTTGCACAAATGCGTGCCAACAAGCCGGACCCTATAGGCGGTGTTCTTTGGTTTGGAGTGGATGATGCGAATATGGCGGTATTTACTCCTGTATATTGCTGTGCCACGAAAGCTCCGGTGTGCTATACGCGAGTGGACGGAGCAGATTATATCACTTTCTCCTGGAATTCCGCTTTCTGGATTTTCAACTGGGTGTCTAATATGGTCTATCCGCGTTATGATCTGATGATTGGTGACGTGCGTGCAGCTCAGAAAGAGATGGAGACAACCTTTAACAATGCGCAGGAAGGCATTGAAGAAATGGCTGCCAAGTTGCTGGCAAAAGATAAGAATGCTGCAATCGCTTTCCTGACTAACTATACCAATATGACTGCTCAAAGTACCTTCGATACCTGGAAGCAGCTGGGTACTTTCCTGATTGTGAAATACAATGATGGAGTAGTGAAACGTATGAAGGACGGACAGTTTGAACGGAATTCTATCGGGCAGCCTGCCGGAGTCATTCGTCCCGGATACCCGAAAGAATTTCTGGAGGAATATGTGAAGCAGACCGGAGACAGGTACTTGGTGAAATGATGAATGATGAATGAAGAATGAAGAATTGGCTGGCGCAGTATATCTCAAAAACATTAATTCTTCATTCTTCATTCTTAATTCTTCATTAAATAACTAGGATTTATAAACTTATTATTTTACATTTGTGTGCTCAAGACTTGGCATATAATCAAGGATTGACAGAGAACAAGGAAATAATCATTAACCAATAAACAATAATCGAAATGGAAAATCAGGAACTCATTAAGCAGGTCACTGAGAAAGCCGAAAAATGGCTGACCCCGGCGTATGATGCCGAAACTCAGGCTGAAGTGAAACGGATGTTGGAGAACGAAGATAAAACTGAACTGATCGAAGCATTCTATAAGGATCTTGAATTTGGAACCGGTGGTCTGCGTGGTATTATGGGAGTAGGTAGCAACCGTATGAACATCTACACAGTAGGTGCGGCTACACAAGGTCTTTCCAACTATCTGAAGAAGAACTTCAAAGATCTGCCGCAGATTTCTGTGGTGGTAGGGCATGACTGCCGTAACAACAGTCGTCTGTTTGCAGAAACTTCTGCCAACATCTTCTCTGCTAATGGCATTAAGGTATATCTGTTTGATGATATGCGTCCGACTCCGGAAATGTCTTTCGCTATCCGCCACCTTGGCTGCCAGAGCGGTATTATCCTGACTGCTTCTCACAATCCGAAAGAATACAATGGTTACAAAGCATACTGGGATGATGGTGCACAAGTATTGGCACCGCATGATGCAGGTATCATTGATGAAGTGAATAATATTGCTTCTGCTGCTGATATCAAGTTCCAAGGCAACCCGGATCTGATTCAGATCATCGGTGAAGATATCGATAAGATTTACCTCGATATGGTGAAGACTGTCTCTATCGATCCCGAAGCTATCGCCCGTCATAAAGATATGAAGATCGTTTATACTCCGATTCACGGCACAGGTATGATGCTGATTCCGCGTGCATTGAAGATGTGGGGATTTGAAAACGTATTTACTGTTCCCGAACAGATGATCAAGGATGGTAACTTCCCGACTGTAGTATCTCCAAACCCTGAAAATGCGGAAGCACTTTCTATGGCCGTGAATCTGGCTAAGGAAATTGATGCTGAACTTGTCATGGCTTCCGATCCGGATGCTGACCGTGTAGGTATCGCTTGTAAGGATGACAAGGGCGAATGGGTACTGATTAACGGTAACCAGACTTGTATGATGTACCTTTACTATATTCTGACTCAATACAAGCAACTGGGTAAGATTCAGGGTAATGAGTTCTGTGTGAAGACTATCGTTACTACCGAACTTATCAAGAAGATTGCTGATAAGAACAACATTGAGATGCTTGACTGCTATACCGGATTCAAGTGGATCGCACGTGAAATCCGTCTGCGTGAAGGCAAAAAGAAATATATCGGTGGCGGTGAAGAGAGCTACGGATTCCTGGCTGAAGATTTCGTACGTGATAAAGATGCCGTATCGGCTTGCTGTCTGATTGCAGAAGTAGCTGCATGGGCAAAAGATAACGGTAAGTCGTTGTATCAGTTGCTGCTGGATATCTATGTAGAATATGGATTCTCAAAAGAATTCACAGTGAACGTAGTGAAACCGGGTAAGAGCGGTGCTGAGGAGATCAAGGCTATGATGGAAAACTTCCGTGCTAATCCTCCGAAAGAACTGGGTGGTTCCAAAGTGATTCTGAGCAAAGACTACAAGACACTGAAGCAGACAGATGCTGAAGGTAAGGTGACTGCTCTTGATATGCCGGAAACATCTAATGTACTCCAGTATTTCACAGAAGACGGAAGCAAAGTTTCCGTTCGTCCGTCAGGAACAGAACCGAAGATCAAGTTCTATATGGAAGTACAGGGAGAAATGGGCTGCCGCAACTGTTTCGCATCTGCTGATGCTGCCGCAATGGAAAAGATTGAAGCAGTGAAGAAATCATTGGGTATCTGATCCTCTGTCGCATTACTGATATTTCAGAATAAAACAGATCATCAATAAATAACGCCTCCATAGTCTTATGTGAAGATTATGGAGGCGTTTCTTTTTATGGATATTCTGTAGATTGTTTCTTTCTTTTTCGATTGTCTGTATCCGGCTTCTCATCGGTCTTTCATTTCCTTTGCATTCTTTAAGTTCCCTTTCTAATCCTTCTTACAGAAATCTTGTTCTATGTAAATCATCTCAATTTAAACATGCAGGCTGCGGAGATACACGATTTTGTTGATGCTTTAGAGTGATACGTAACGTTTCATTTTCATAAGTTGTTCGTTTGTAGTTTGTGTGTACTTCGTGGCCTGCTTTCTTTACAGATAACATCGCCTATAGTAGGACTTTTAGTCTTAAATCCGTGCATCTGAATTTATATGTATCTCAAAAGTTAGGAAGTTTCGTTATTTTGCGCTTCTTTTGCTGCGAAAAGAATTCGTTATAGAAGTTCTATTTGTTTTGGTTGACAAAAAAGGAGCAACAGCCCTAAAAAGAGTGCAAACACACATTGTAAGTCTGAAAAACTTGCTATATTTGCAACGCTATCGTTTATATAGCAGACATTTTAAACACATGGAAAGTGTTTAGCTTTGTTCTCAGAGATAAAATCTGGTAAATTTTTCGCAGGAGAATAAGCTGTACTCTTCACGTCATTGTTATATGCAATAAGTATATAGTCAAAGGCGTGGGCTGTTGCTTATTTTACTGCATGGGTTTACCAGAGCCTATCTCTTAAAATCAGCTGATAGTCCCACGCTTTCTTTTTTATACACATACATGACAATAGTGATGGATAACTTTATTATTACCTATAGAAATGTCTTCTTCCTGCTACTTATACTCATAGGTAGTTTTTGGATGCTTGCCTGTCATCAGGTAACTTCGGAAAGAAGATCCGTTATACAACGGGAGACTATCGATAGTCTTATAAAAACTTCTCCATCCATGGACTCCTTGATTATATGGCTTGAGCATTATCAATATATAAAAAACAAATCGGGAATGATTCTCACATGTAAAGAACTGGGGAAGCGTTACAGGGAGACTGCCCATTTTGATAAGGCGATTGATTATCATCGCAAAGGATTGATGTATGCTATGCAGCTGCAAGATACAGTTGAAATAATTCAGGCTTTGAATAATTTAGGCACTAATTTCCGCCGGCTGGGTATCATGGACGAGGCGTCTTCTTACCATTATCAGGCATTGATGCTTTGTGAACGATCTTCTAATAAGACTACTTTCATAGCCAAGAAGAATCGTGTGATGTCTTTGAGCGGCATTGGTAATGTTTACCTGACATTGGATAATTTGGATGCTGCCGACAGTATTTTTCGTGTGACACTTGCCGGGGAACAGGAATTGCACAGCGATTTAGGTCAAGCTATGAATTATGCAAATTTAGGATCGGTATTCGAGACACGGGGAATGATTGATTCGGCATTGGTGTATTATCAACTTTCTATGGAACATAATCGTAAAGCCCATTCCGATTTGGGTATTTCGTTATGTCATAATCACTTTGGAAGATTGTTTGCGCTAGAAGGGAAATGGAACGATGCTCTTCGGGAGTATCGGAATGCTTATGATCTGATGGAAAAAACAGGAGATGACTGGCACTGGCTCGAAGCGTGTCTTTCATTGGTTCGTGTTAATATCTCGAAAGGGAATATTCGCGTTGCAAAAGTTTACTTGGATAAGGCTCAACGAACTGCTGATGCCATTCATGCTTGGGAACATCTCAGCGAGGTGTATCGCTTGAGGTATCTTTGTTATGAAAAGGCAGGTGATTGTAGGCAAGCACTCGACTCTTATATACGAAGTCGCGCTTATGCCGATAGCGTAAAGAATGTGGATAATGTGAATCATATTCAGAACCTGAGGGTCAATTATGAAAGGGAAAGGAGTCTGCGCGAGATGACTTTATTGCGTGGCACCTATGAGATGCAACAACGCACTAAAAATATATATCTGTTAGTCAGCCTGTTTGCGCTGTTACTTGTAGGAGCGGCGGCAGGACTTTTGTGGTATGTATCGCGAATGAAGTCTCGTCATAACCGTGCCATGAAACAGATGGAGAAGGTGAGAAGTAACTTTTTTACGAATGTAACACATGAGTTTCGTACACCGCTGACGGTGATATTGGGACTGTTGGAACAATTACAGAAGGGTGGTATGAACAGGGAAGAACTGCAAAAGAGTATTGAAACGATCAGCCGGCAAGGACAGAGTCTGTTGGATCTGGTCAATCAGTTGCTGGAAGTCTCAAAAGTCAGATCGGAGGTCGGAGAGCCGGAGTGGCGCACAGGGGATGTAGTTGCCTATATTCGAATGCTCATAGAGAACTACCAGGTATATGCGCAGCAAAAACGGGTAGACCTTCGTTTTATTCCGGAAGAGATGAGCATCATGATGGACTTTGTACCCGAATACCTTTGCAAGATTATTCGTAATTTATTGTCAAATGCTCTTAAATTTACTCCTAAGGAAGGACGAGTATCACTGTTGATGTCACGAAATAAAGATAAACTGATGATTTACGTCGTAGATACGGGAGTAGGTATAGATGCGGGAGATCTGCCTCACATATTTGATACCTTTTATCAGGGAGAGAATAATGGTGGTTCCGATACCGGGTCAGGCATCGGATTATCATTGGTAAAGCAAATGACGGAGTGTATGTATGGTCATATAAAAGTGGAGAGTCGATTGGGAGAAGGAACCAAATTTATGATCACTTTGCCATTGCAGCATGGAAATTCTTTGTGGGAGAAATACTTGCCTGACGAAAAGTCTGACTTTTTCCAGCCCTTATCGGTCAACGGTGGAGGAGTGATGCTTGCTGAGGATTATGATGTAGAGAGAGCCGGTGAAAACAGAGAAATAAATGACTCCATGCACTCTTCTATATTAATAGTAGAAGACAATGAAGACGTGTCTTATTATATTGATCAATTATTGAAGAAAGACTATCATTTACTGTATGCCCGCAATGGTAATGAAGGATTGGAGAAAGCAAAAGAGTATATGCCCGATTTGATTCTTACGGATTTGATGATGCCTGAGATGGACGGTTATGAGCTTTGCCGTGAGATTCGCCATTCGGATATATTGAACCATATACCTATTATCATCATAACGGCGAAGAGTGAGGAAGAAGATCGGGTGCGTGGATTGGATACGGGTGCTGATGCTTTCCTGCAAAAACCTTTCAATGCCGACGAATTGAAAGTTCGCATAGTCAAACTGTTGGAGCAACGGCGTCTGCTGCGCGAGAAATATTCTCATGCTTTGCATGAAGGTACCGATCAGGCTGTCGAGCTGTCGGTAGCTGACCAAGAGTTTTTAACTCGTCTGAATGACTTGATTTACTCTTTGATGGGACATCATAATCTGAATTCGGACCTCTTGGCGAACAAAATGTGTATGAGCCTGTCGCAATTGAATCGCAAGGTGAAAGCGATTACCGGTTTCAGCAGTTCCGGTTATATCCTCCAGATGCGGATGGATAAAGCGAAGCGCCTGCTTGCTTCTACCAATACTCCGGTGGGTGATATTGCAATGAAATGTGGCTTTCCTGAAATCTCCTATTTCTCACGGATGTTTAAGCAGACTTTTCAGATGACACCTTCGCAATATCGTAAGAAAATTCTGTAATCTTTCCGTTCATTTTAGATCCTATGCCCCGGTTTTATACCTTCCGACCGGTTTTACTTGATATAATATTGTAAATAGTTTTTATTTGTCCGATTTGTGGCTGAAATCTGTTTATAATCAGTGCTTTACATTCGGATGATGCGCATATAAGTCAAATTCTGATAGTTAAAAGTGGGTGAATTATATAAAATAAATGCGCAAATAGTACAAACGGGTAATGTGCGATAAGCTTAATTTTGTGAGCATAGAAATCAATGATTCATTAAATTGTATAGAACATGGATGAAGATAAAGACACGAGACCATTGCTTTCGTATGAAGAGGTAATAGAAATCATTGACGAATGTATTTCACGCGATGAACCGATTGCTCGCGACGAGCGCATAGCGCGTATGGAGAAAGCGGCTGCGCGAATGGAAGCTGATCGCAGAAAGGAAAAAGGTATGAGAGGCATGTTCCGGTCTTTTAAGAGATTCTGGGCAGAGTTGTATTGGCGTATTCGGACGCGTTAAGGTAAATAGGGATGAAATGAACGGAAATAAAGATGGAAGAATAATGGCAAATAAGGATATACAGAAAGAGATCCGGTCTTTGGATGATACGGCGCAATTTACGCTTTCTACAAGGCAAATGGCGGAATACTGTCAACGGATTGTCGCTTATTTGGAAACAGAAAAGCGCTATCGGGAACCGGGATATTCGCTGTGGGAGTTATCGAGAGATACAGGTATTTCGACCAAGATTATATCTAAATCAATCAATGGGTATATGGGGCGCAATTTCTATGATTTGATCAACCGGATGCGGATAGAAGAGGCAAAAAAGATGTTGCGGGAGATGGCTGTAACAAACAGTCGGTTGATGATTGAAGAAGTAGGAGTACAGTGTGGCTTTCGTTCACGTTCCGTCTTTTTTACTCGTTTCAATGGATACGAAAAGATGACTCCCCGCAAGTATATGAGCATGTTTGAAAAGAAGCGGGAGGGAGATGCGGAAAGGATAAAGAGACGGAATGGATAAAAAATGTATTGTTAATCTAAAAAATAAAGGAAAGATGAAAAGACTACTATTTGTTTTTACCGTATTGCTACTTGCAGGAACAACGGAAGTTTATTCGCAGGGTTGGCTGGAAAAGGTAGCCAAAAAGACTGCGAAGCGGGTGGAAGAGAGGTCTAAGAAGAAAGTCGAGGACAAAGTGAACGAAGCTGCGGACAAGACCGTGGATAAGGCATTCGGTAAGGCGGAAGATGCCGTGACGGGAAAAGGGAATACGGGAAGTGATAATACCACAGGCGGTGAGACGGAAGATACGAACGAGAATGCAGAAGAAGGTGGAAAACAAGCAAAGAAATCTTCAACGATGAATTGGAACAAATTCGACTTTGTCGCAGGCGATGAGGTGATGTTTGACGATCAACTTGCTGGTGAGAAGTTGGGAGAGTTTCCTTCACAGTGGGATTTGAAGAGTGGTTATGCTGAGGTTGCACAGATAGACGGAAAGAATGCTATCTATATGACCGAAGCAACAAAGATCATGCCTCTCATGAAAGAGAAGAACTACTTGCCTGATGTATTTACCATCGAATTTGAAGTTTATGTGCCTACCGGTCGTAAAGGTGATGGGAATAATGCACAAACCGGCAACTACGCAGGCGGCAATAGCCGTTATAATATTGATTTAATAGGGGCGAATGGAAAGAATGTATTCCAAATTTATTGGTATAATCCGTGGTCCTTCGAACTTGGGGATAAAACTACCAGCGTAAATTGGGAATGGTATTCAGGCGGAGAAAGAAGCACAGGAGAGATGCAGTATATTTTCAAGTACAGAGATTTCAATCGTGTATCTATTTCTTTCAATAAACGTGCGATGAAAGTATATCTGAATGAAACTCGGGTGGTGAATATTCCTCGTTGTGATGCCCCTACAAGTTTTAATATTTATGCTTATCAGGGGGAAAAAGAGAATCGCTTTATTAAGAACGTCCGCATCGCCAAAGGCGCTGTCCCCCTCTATGACCGCATGATGTCCGACGGCAAATTCATCACCTATGGCATCACCTTCGATGTAGGTAAATCAGTAATCAAACCTGAATCAATGGGGGAAATTAACCGTATCGTCAAGTTAATGACCGAAAATCCTGATCTGAAATTCTCCGTAGAAGGACATACTGATAGTACAGGCAACGCAGCCAACAATCAGACGTTGAGCGAAGCCCGAAGTAAAGCGATTGTAGATAAACTGGTAGAAATGGGCATCGCTGCCGATCGCCTCGCTTCAGCAGGCAAGGGTCAGGCAAATCCCATCGCAGATAATGCGACAGACGAAGGACGGGCAAAGAACCGTCGGGTAGAGTTCGTGAAAATATAATTTTGTACGACTATATATATTGTATAGAAAAAGAGCTCTTTGACGTATTGGTTTACACGCTTTAAAATGAAGGAAAGCCCCTTAAAACGTGTTCACTTATTTGTGAATATCGGCAAAAGAGATTATCTTTGCAACATAATACGAGAATAATATGTTCATTACATTTGAAGAGACATACTTGCAGGACCTTTACGAGAAAGGGAAGACGGGTGACAAGAAGCACCGTTATCAGCCCGACATCGTAAGACGCTATCAAAAATGTATTCAGTTAATGAAAAAAGTGCCGGACATCGAATCGCTGGCAAAATATAATTCGTTGAACTACGAAGTGCTGAAAGGCGATAAAAATGGTATTTCATCCATCAGGGTGAATGATAAATACCGGGTTGAGTTCACCGTGAGGGAAACGATGGAAGAACCGATTATTATCGTATGCAACATAATAGATTTGTCGAACCATTATAAACAATAGCGTTATGATTAAAATAGAAGGTGTTGACCCGAAGATGATTGCCAACAATCTGACTCCATCCGAACCGATACATCCGGGTGAGATTTTGAAAGATGAAATCGAATACCGCGGCATATCGCAAAGAAAACTCGCTGCGCAGATGGGAATTTCTCCCACGTTACTCAATGAGATACTGAACGGCAAACGTGCTGTTTCTGCAGAATACGCTCTGCTGTTTGAGGCCGCACTCGGTATTGATGCCGAGCCGTTGATTAAATTGCAAGTCGATTATAACATTCAAGTAGCCAAGTCAGATAAATCCTTTCTCGAAAGGCTTGCCAATATCCGAAAGATTGCGGCAGTATTATAGAGTAAGCCGAGCGGACATCAATAGAATTTTAAAGCGTGTAGACCAATCATTAAAGGTTTGCACGCTTTTTTTGTGCACCCATATGAGAGGAAGCAGTAACCATAAAATAAAAAAACAATATGATTGTGTTCTTCTATGACAATAACCAGATTGTATGCATATTGCTCCTGTGGATGCTCCTTGGCGGAATTGGGGTACCGATGGCGACAGTATCGGCGCAGGACGTGAGTACGGACAGCACTGGACGGGCAGTGAAACTTAACCAAGTGGTGATATCCAAACGGGATATGCGAATGATCGTTCTTCGTCCGACAGGCGATACGCTTGCTGTTTTTCGTATCGCATGCGGGCGAAACTATGGTCACAAACAGCGCGAATGGGACTGCCGAACCCCAGAAGGACGGTTTGTCATAGCATCTGTGGAAGACCCCTCGGTCTGGCAGAAAGATATGGCAAAGACAGAGAGTCCGGGCGAGGTATATGGTCCCCGGTTCTTCCGGCTGAAAACACCCGGCTTCACGGGCATCGGGATACACGGAACATCCAAGCCTGAATTGATACCCGGACGAATTACAATGGGGTGCATACGTCTTTCGAACAAAGACCTGTATGTTTTCTCCAAGTTGGTGGGCGTAGATACTGAGGTAAGTATCTTGCCCGACAAAAACGATACGATCAATGATTTATTGACAAATTATTAACTATCAAAGGTGCATGAAACGACGGTCGTTCCACAAGCGCTCCAGAGCAGGAAAAGTTTACCCCTGGGCTCAACCCGGTACACCCTTGGCTTCAACTAGGTTCACCCCTAGGTTGAACTTTGTTCAGTTTCGGACTCATCAGGGAGCAACATAGTCAAGAAATGCATTAATGACAAAAAACAAAATGATATGGCATTCTTTAAGAAACAACAAAAGAAGATTAACGGCAAGTGGTATCCGCAAGTTGTTACCGTGGGCAAACCTGTCACCACGGACGAAGTGGCGGACCGCCTTTCTAAGATTTCTACCGTCAGCCGTGCCGACACGTACGCTGTGCTGAAAGATCTGGCGGATGTATTGAGCGATTACATGGCGCAGGGGCGTACCGTCAAACTCGAAGGACTGGGAACGTTTTACTATACCGCCGCAGCCAACGGACAGGGGGTAGACTCTCCCGAAAAGGTGACAGCGGCGCAAATTACGGGTGTCCGTATCCGTTTTATCCCCGAGTCTACCCGTACAAACGGAAACCGTACTGTCACCCGCTCTCTTGTTAGTGATAAAATCTTTTGGGAAGAATGGGGAGGAAAGGGTTCCGATGGCTCTTCTTCCGGAGGAGGTAGCGAAGGCGGGGGCGAAAGTGGAGGTGAAGAAGAAGCACCCGATCCGACAGTATAGGATATCAAAGGTTTGTTAGAAGGAAAAACACAAGCGAAACCCGAAAAGCTTATAGAGTAGGGAAAAAAATTAAATAGTGATAATTATGAAAACATTTGGTCTTTGGTTGAAAATGGCAGGACTCTGCCTGATGTTTGCTTTGGCATTCCCCGCATGCAGTGACGATGATGAAGAGAAAGAGGAACCGGGTGGGGTAGAAAACGTAAAAACAGGATGGAGTGAAGATGGGAACACGGCTACGTTTAAATACAGCTACACGGTTCCGGGAACGAAGTACACGGTCGCTTATGTGTATACGTTCAAGTTCAACGGCAATTCATGTACCGGTGCTTCTTGTTCCGTGACGTGCCCGACTGAGCAAATAGCACAGATGGTATACGAAAATTTGGACGCTGAAGATAAAGTCTTGTTTAAACTTTCAGGAAAAACGCTGACTTGCAACAAACTGGACTATTATATCGATCTGAACAAAGACGACATCAAAAGGGCGATGCAGGCCATGGGAGGTATGGGTTGATGGAACGGGAGACTTTGCACATCGACCTTTAAAGGAGGAACACATAGCGAAACCGAAAAGCTTATAGAGTAGGAAACATTTTTAAATTTAAGTAATTATGAGAAGAATTTTATTATTGATGGTAGCCGTGCTCTGCATTACAGTAGCAAGTGCTCAGGAGAAAGGTGAAACGGCAGTGGGTGCTCAAGTGGTATACGGATCGGGTGACGGGTTGTCCAACATCGGTATCGGGGCGAAATTCCAGTGGAACGTGATTAACCGATTGCGTCTTGAACCATCGTTCACTTACTTCCTGAAAAAAGATAATATCAATATGTGGAATGCGGGTGTAAACGTACACTACCTATTCCCGGTTGCCGATGCCATCACATTGTATCCTGTGGCAGGAGCAGGTATTTGGGGAATCAAAGTAAGCGTTCCTGAGATGGATCTGGGTGAATACGGAAACTATGGTGGAGGCAGCGCATCCAATTCGGAGTTCGGATTTAACATCGGTGCCGGTGCGGACTTCAATCTTTCCGAAAAGTTTGTTATCAATGCCGAGCTGAAGTACAAGGTTGGTGGTGATTGGAGTCGCCTGCTTATTTCGGCAGGAGTGGCCTACAAGTTCTGATGCGATAAACACGCTGTTTCTCTCGTCCCCTCTTTCCCTTTTTTCTCTCAGAAGATGTTCTTTCTTCCGATGTCTTCGCCACAGGGAGAGAGGCGGACGACGAGATAGCACCGTGTGTGGAGACAAAATAAGAAAAAACAGGCGCAAGTGAAACTTGTCCGCTTGCCCGAGGTGGAGAAAGGTGATACTCTGCTTTGTGGTATACCGACGTGAAGTGCTTCGGTGCGATGGGAGAAGGACGAATCTTCTTCGATGCGTATGGGGAGATAATGGAACGTCAACGAATATAAACAAACGGCTATGAATAAGGGATTCTATGATATATTAATACTTTAAAAACTGATGGATATGAGAAATTTTTTTGTAGTTCTGGCATGTATGACAAGCATTCTGTTAATTGTGGCTTGCGCGAAGTCTCCGGTAGACAAAGCAATGGAAAAAATTGATAAATCTATCGAAAAGGTCGAGAAGAACAAAGACAAGATGACAAAAAAGGACTTTGAAGTTCTAGACAAAGAGATGGAAGAACCTCTGAAAGTACTGAACGACGCATTGGAAAACGATGAAGTGGGTGCGCTTGATAAACTTAAAATCGTAGGTAAAGTGACGAAATGGGCTGCCGTATTGGTAAGTGCCGGGTTTAAGGTGGTTGGCGACGAATTGGGAAAAGAACTGAAAGAAAGCGGAGTAACCGGCGAGGATGTGAAGAAAGCGCTTGAAGGAGTGGAAACGACGACCGGTGACGATGTGAAGAAGGTCCTTGAAGAAGTTAAATCGACCGGCGACGAGGTGAAGAAAACTCTTGAAGAACTCCAATCGGCGAGTGATGAAGAAAAATAAAATCGAAACGAACAGTAAATGACGATAGGGGAAGCGATAGAATATAAGACAACAACAATATTTATTTAATTGTTAAGGAGAAATAAATTATGGCTATTTGTACCAATTGTGGAAATAAGGTGCCCGACGATATTAAGTTTTGTGTTTCATGCGGAGCAGCATTGGCGGCGGAAGGAACTGAGCAACTTGCACCGCAACTGCAACCAGTGTCGCAACCGCAGTCTGTCCAACAGCCACCGATATATATGGTTCAGGCCCAACAGCCTCCTGTTCAACAACCTGCGGCTGTCTACACGGAAGAGCCTATCACGACAGGCGGTTATATTGGCATTTTTTTGTTGCTGATGCTCCCGCTCATCAATATGATATGTCTTATTATCTGGGCATGCGGAGGTTGTCATAAAGTAAGTAAACGGAATATGGCGCGTGCCATGCTTATCTGGATGATAATCGGGACGGTACTTTCGGGAATAATCGTCTTGGTCGTTATCCTGTTTTTCGGTAGTGAACTGGATTCACTGAAAAATCTGGCAACCGGTCTTGGCGAATAGCCGGAACAAAAGACATATCGATCTCACAATGATGGTATACACTTTCTAATCTAAAAAATAACTAATTAATAGGAGGAAACAAATTATGGCATTCTGTGGAAAATGTGGTCAAAAAATTGAAGAAGGAATCAAATTCTGTCCGGCTTGCGGAGCACCTGTAGAAGTAAATGCGACTCAATCTGCTCAATCACAGCAACCTGCCGGCGGGTACAATCAGGCGGACATCGAGCAAAACAAAGTGATGGCGGTGCTGGCTTATTTCGGTATACTGGTACTGATACCGATTTTTGCAGCTAAGGAGTCTAAGTTTGCTCGCTTCCATTCCAACCAAGGATTGGTGCTGTGTATTGCCGCTGTCTTATACGGAGTTGCGTATAGTATCTTGAGTGCTGTCGTTTTAGCTATTTCGTGGAGGCTTTATTTTGTTGTCAGCCTTCTCGGTCTTGTCAGCATTGTCTTTGCTGTGCTTGCCGTTATCGGCATCATTAATGCGGCAAATGGGAAAGCGAAAGAACTTCCTGTTATCGGCAAATTCAAAATATTGAAATAACGGGAGAAACGAGGGAGGCGAATTGCAGGCACAAGCGCAATCTGTCACGCACCGTTTTTTATATGCAGACTACTGAGTTGCACAATTGTGTGGTACTTTCAATGAACGTGTATAGTTGATATAGTCGTATGCGTGTACTTCGTAGTCTGCATTCTTTCATTTCTGTATTTTACTTTTTAGTTCCCAGCCAAGTCCATTTGTGCCAGATTGTTTCCAGCGGACCTTGTTTGTGTCTGGCCAGCCACCATTTGCAGAATTGTACCTGTAACAGAAGAAGGACAATACCGATGATCAGACTGAGGGTATATCCACAATAAGGAGCCAGATAGAAGCCGAACGGGAAATAGATGATAGCTCCCAGTATAGATTGGCTGATATAGTTTGTTAGACTCATCTTACCGTAGAATCGGAGGTTGGACACGGCTTTCTTGAATCTTTCTTTTTGATAAAGCAGAATAAAGGAAGAAACCAGTACGATGGTGAATGCAAACTTCTGCCACATATCCAAAGCCGTACCTACTGTCTGTTTGATCAGACTGCTGTCACTTTGCATGATTTGTTCTTTCAGAGAATAAAGTGGGGCAAAACAGATGGCTGCTATGATAAGTGCCTTTATCCAGAATTTCAGATGAGATTCGGTAGTGACGAATAGCTGTTTTCGTCCGATATACAGACCAAAAAGGAAAAGTCCTGCTGTCTGTAAAAAACGTCCGGCGCCAATAGCCCAGAACAAACTGGCTTTTTGTCCCAGTGTGACGTTGCCTGTCAGGAATTCCCAGAAATTCCCGCCTTTAGTATAGGCTGCTACTTCATCGTACATTGCTCCGACATTCAGGTCAGGTAGGGTATAGTCCGGATTGAAAAGGCTCATCACATAGTGATACCATTCAATAGGCTGTAGCAGGAATATGATAGAAGTAATCAGAATTGCTTTATCGCTCCATTTGCGTACAATAAATAATATAAGGCTCACTACTGCAAACAAGAGCAGTACATCCCCTGCCGGAAAGAAAGCGGCGTTGAGAGTGGCAAAACCTACAAGTAATATCATTCTCCATAGGAAACGATAACCGAAATCTTTTCCTTTTAGCAGCTGATTATGTGATTGGATATAAAAGGTAAATCCGAAAAGCAGAGCGAATATCGCATAAGATTTTCCGGCAAACAAAGAGAATATTACATTGAGTACGCCATTGTCCAGAATAGTCAGCCATTCAGGGGAACTTTCCGGATAAACAGGAAAAATAAAATGTTCCAGGTTATGTACCAGGAGGATAGCCATGACGGCAAAGCCTCTGAGGGCGTCTACTACCTCAATTCGTGATGTTTTTGTTGATAATTCCATGGGGTTGATTTATGATTGTTTTTTTTAGTGAATATTCGTTTTACCCATTTGTTAGCGGGCTTCTCAAAATAGTAATAAGAGAATAAACTAAGTGCAATGGTAATGCAAAAGATAATAGGGATACTTATCATCCATTTTGGCTATTTATTGGAACAGTCCAGCCACCAGTCGATCATTTTCCGTGCCAGACTCAGTTTACGGGGTAGTTCCGGTAAATGATCCCGGGTATAGAAATCACCGGAACTGAGTTCCTCATCCTGTAATGTGATTTCACCTCCGGCATAATCTGCAATAAAACCGACCATTAATCCGCTGGGATAAGGCCAGGGCTGATTGCCGAAATAAGTGATGTTCTTCACATCCAGTCCCGTTTCTTCTTTTACTTCGCGGGCTACACATTCTTCCAGTGTTTCTCCTGTTTCCAGAAACCCGGCAACGAGGCTGTTGAATCTGCCTTTAAAATTGCGGGCATGAACCAGTAGGATAGAATCACCTTTTCTCACTAATACAAGAATAGCGGTAGAGATAGCCGGATAAACCTCCCGACCGCAGTTAGGGCACTTTTTCATGATGGATTCCTTTTGCTCCATCGGTGTGCCACAGGCAGAACAGAACCGGCTGTTTCTATCCCAATGTAATATTTCGTGTGCTTTCCCTGCTGCCTGGTAATGGGCTACGGGCAGGCATTCATAAGAAGCCCTAAGCCCGACTAATACATACTTGGCCGATTCTTCAATAGGACGGGCCAGGGAGAAGGCTTTGCAATTACTTCCTTCTAAAGTCGTTACATCATGTACGGTAGTCTTTTCTATCATAAAGACGGGAGGTATCTCTCCATAAGGGAGGGCAAATGTGCCGTTCTCTTTCTTTTCAAGCAGTAGTTCGTCTTTGTAGAAGACGAACCACCAGGATTGTGCTGTTTGACTCATTTTTTTCTTTCTGTATTCTTCGAACTGCGAAGTTATGAAAACTGTTTTATTAATGCAATAAAATAGGCTGGTCAATGTCAATCTCTTTGATAAAGTAGTCGTCATGTGAGATGGCTATGACAGTGCCCGTGTAGTTTTTGATGGTAGCAGTAATAATTTCAATGCTTTGTATATCCAGATTGTTGGTCGGTTCGTCCAGTATAAACATATCGGGTGTATTATTGCTGATCATCAGGCAGCAGAAAGCCAGTCGCATTTTTTCTCCCCCACTGAGTTTCCGGCAGGATTTGTCCCATTCGGCAGCGGGAAATAAAAAACGGTTTAGGATGATCTTTATTTCATGTTCCGGCAGGTTACGACTATTGAAAGCGTAAGCTTGCTCTAAAACACTGCTCCGGTCATCAATGATAGAATACTCCTGATTTAGGTAGACGTAAGTGAAATCTGCTCTTGTCAGTGTCCCTGTCTGAGTCTGGAGTTGTCCTGTGATTAATTTCAGCAGAGTTGTTTTTCCACTGCCGTTCAGCCCTTTTACACAGAGACGGTCTCCGCTTTTTATCAGGAAGCTGAGAGGGGTCTTCCAGAGAAATTGTTCCGGGTTGTCGGTGCCTGAAGTATTTTGGCTCTCTTTATTATCCATCTGATGATAGCTGAAATTAATCTTTTCTGCCGTAACAAGTATTTTTCCCGAATGGAGAGAGGAACTGTTGAAATCGGTTTTTAATACTGCTGTTGAAGGAAGCGAACTTTTGAGTTGATTTCGTTCATCTGTCAGTTTCCCGGCTTTTTCCTGATGGGCGTTGTTGAGTTTTGCAGTACTCTTTTCCGATTTGCTCTGCAATGAATTTAATACGATGCGTGGAACACCTTTTTTCATGTTCGCTTTCTCGCCACGTACATTCTGTTTCTCTCTGCGTTCAGCTGTTTCGCGGGCTACTTTGCGGGCGAGTCGGAGCGCTTTGTCCTTTTCTTCGATTCGTTCTAACAAGGCTTGCTGCATGATGTTTTTCTGTTCCTTGTAGAACTCATAATTGCCACCATAATACGTAAGCTGATGTTTCTCTAACTCACAGATTTCCGGAAGGAGGTTGAGGATTGTACGGTCGTGGCTTACTATCAGCAGTGTAGAACGCCATTTTTGTACCCAATCATATAAACGTTGCCGGCCCGATGAGTCGAGATGATTGGTTGGTTCGTCCATAAGGATAACGGATGGATTATGAATGTCCATACCTGCCAGAAATACACGTGTCTTTTCTCCTCCGCTAAGCAGATTCATTGGATAGGATAACGTGAACTGTCCTAATCCCCAGGAATCAAGAGCGGCCATGGAACGTTCTTCTATGTTCCAGTCATCGTTCAGAATTGTGAAATTTTCGGTTGAGGCATCCCCTGCGAGGATAGCGTGCAAAGCTTCTTGTTTATGGTCTGTCTGCAAAGCTTGTGCAATGGTCAGCGAATCATATTGTCCGAAATGCTGTGGAATATAATACAGGTCGTCCGGACGGACAATGACACCGGAAGATGGTGATCGTTGTCCGGCAATGATTTGTAGCAATGTGGATTTGCCACAGCCGTTATTACCGACTAATCCTAATTTTTGTCCTTTGCTGATGGCAAAGTTAAGGTCACTGAATAATACTTCTTTATCCGGATGGATATAGCTGATTTGTTGAATACTAATAGGCATGATGGTCTATTGGGTTTGAGGTTGAAAACTGGGTGAAGATAATCACGGGGTAAGGGAACGACAAACACAATACTGGCTAAACAACACGAATTTCGTGATGCTTAACGGTTATGAAAAAGCATAGATGAAAAGTGATGTTTACTAGAAGTGTTGTCTTACTTAGAAATTCTCATTGTGGTAAGTATATAGTTTAACTTGGTCGCAAAGATAATACTTTCTTATAAATATCGCTCTATTTCAGTTAAAAAGATATTTTAGAGCCTCCGTTTATGTGGTTTAGAGGCTCTATTCAATTTTATACGTCGAATAATTGGTTCAATCCCTCACTCATGCTGGGATGCGTAAAGATGAAGTCGCGCAGGAATGTATAGTGTTGCCCGGTCTTCATAGCCATCGTGACGATATTAATCAGTTCCGGAGCATCCGTACAGAATAGGGTACAACCCATTATTTTCCCGCTATGGCTGTTGATGATAGCTTTCAACATGCCATCAGTTTGTTGCAAAGTACGTGAACGGACAACGGAAGTTGCCGGTAATCGGGAAACTTTAAAAGAATACCCCCTTTTTAGTGCTTCTTCTTCCGTAATTCCGATATGTGCCAGCGGCGGGTCGATGAATACGGCATAGGGCAACGGATTCCGGTCGTTGATATCCCGCTTTTTATCTCCGAAAAGTTGGTCCCGGATAATACGATAATCATCCAGTGAGACATACGTGAATTGTGCGCCTCCTTTTACATCCCCCATTGCCCATATATGGGGCGTATTGGTACGTAACTGGTCATTGACAACAATAGCGCCATGGGCATCAACTTCTATTCCGGCTGCTTGCAGGTTCAGTCCTTCAATCATCGGCTTACGACCTGTTGCTACCAGAATAGCATCTCCATCTACAAAGTAAGGGGTACCATCGGAAGTATCCGAATAAGTCAGAGTCACCCCGTCATGCGTATCATGAATAGACTGTGTACGCACATTCAAGCGGATCTCAATGCCTTTCTTTTCCATTACCTCCCGGATACTTTTGGCAATATCCGAGTCATTGCGGGGCATAAATCTGTTTCCTGCTTCGAGGATAGTGACTTTGCTTCCGAATCCGGCATACATGGACGCAAATTCCAGGCCAATATAACCGCCACCTATGATAATCAGGTGTTTAGGCAGGATATCCAGATCCAGGAGAGTAGTACTGGTGTACACATTTCTACTTTGCTGAATACCTTCTATATTCGGAATGATGGGTGTGGAGCCGGTATTGATAAAAATCTCCTTTCCCTGCAATTCGATTTCTTCTTCAGAGAGAACCACTTTCACAGTATTGGGCGAAACAAAAGATCCCATTCCCGTGTAAATAGTTACATTAGGACGTTTACTTAATCTTTCGTAGTTATTTTCTCTTAAAAAAGAGGTCAGTTTGTTCTTTCTGGCAATAGCCTGTGTATACATGTTGCTCTGCTTGTCAAAATTGTCATGATAAAGCAGAGTTGATATCTCTGATTCGTGAATCAAACTCTTGGTAGGTATACAAGCCACATTAGGGCAAGACCCTCCGTACATTTCATTGGACCGCTCGACGATGGCAACCTGCCATCCTCTGTTGGAAAGTTCGGCAGCAAGCGTTTTGCCTGCCTTGCCGAACCCTATAATTATTGCATCATATTGTTTCATAACTTCCTTTCATTAACGATATATTCAGTAGTATAACAGATAAAAAAGTATATTGTTTGCGTTAGTTCCGGGAAGTCAGGGCATTCTGCATCAGTGGAATCAGTCTTTTTTTAGTGTTTTGAGTACGCGTTGTGACGAGTCTGAAAGAAGCACTACGGCTCCTGCAAGAATAACAATATCTTTGATAACCAATCTTCCGGCACCGGACAGTAACGGGAAGCCAAACTCTTCACCGCCCAGGTTGGGGACCCAGACTTCGGGCGTGGTAACAAGAAAGGATAGGGTACCTAATGTCATAATGATAGCAAGCGTATCACCTATCAACGCTACTTTCGGGAAGAAAATCCCCAGGAATACCAATATGCCGATACTCATAATGAGTGCTCCCAATCCATAAGAGAAAGTATACGTGTTGTTGGCTTCATGCCATGCACGGTTTTCCGGTACGAAAGCTCCTTCCGGATTTTTGTGTTCTTTATATTCAGGAGTATCTTTCGCATAGAAAAAACTCATGAATGGACTGTTGGCGACAAACGGAACAATTCCGTCGGCTTCATAATGGAAGTATTTCAATCCGCCGATCCATACGAATACGACCAGGATAGCTACACGGATAAACTTAATTCCGAAATTCTTCAGGCTGGAGGTGAAGGTGAGTAAAGCAATCAATTTCTCTTTCATTTTGCGGTCTTTTTAATGGTTTAACTTAATACCGCAAAGATCGTGCTTTCTGCATCCCCCCGAAATGGCAATACTTCCGCTTCGCTTATCAATTCTTCCCTTCTTCCGTATTTCTGAATTGTACGGCACTCTGACCTGTCATGTTTTTGAAAAAACGGCTGAAGGAAGCCTGATCTTCAAAGCCCAGAATGTCGGCAATCTCTTTAGCGCTTTTGCTGCTGTAAAGCAGCAGGCGTTTGGCTTCTGCTTCTACGCGTTCGTGAATGACCCTTAGCGGAGAAGGTAACTTACAGGTTGAGAAAATGTTCGAAAGTGTTTTGGGAGACTTGTGAAGCATGTCGGCATAGTCTTGTACCTGCTTCTTGGTCCGGTAATGCTCGTCTACCAGATTGTAATACTGGCGGACAATCTCAAAGCCGGATTCCTTTTCCCGCGTGATATCCAGTCGCTGACGGGCGATTCGTGTGCATTGGATAATGAAGCGCTTCAGCAGGATACGTAGCATTTCTTCCTGCAGGCTGTCGGAAACGGTAAACTCGTTTTCCATGGCTTCGGTAATCTGATCCAGTTGCCGGCGTTCTTTTTCATTCAGAGTGAACCTGACAAGATGGGACGAACCGTTGAACAGGAAGCCACTGCATGATACTTCGTGGTCATTTCCATAGATACAATAGAAGTTACTGTTGAATAGCAAAGTCATATATTCACCTTCTATTGATTTAAATTCAAGATGTTGCAGATGAGTCAGTGAGATTACATCGTCTTTTGAAAGCACCATTTCCTGATGGTCAATTTCTACAGTGATGCTTCCTTGCCGGACCCATATAAACTTATAGAGTCCTTTTTCTTTTTGCAAAGCCTTCTCTGTCAGATATGAATCTGTGAGTGCGAGTGTTCCTTTTAGTTTGGTGTGATACTGTTGTAACATATTTATTCCTCCATAGCTGATGCGTCAAATGATAGTGGCAGTAAGTCGCCGATGCTTTTTACTTCGTAGATACATTCTTTGCCATATAGCAGAATGCGGATCGGTTGTCCGTAGCGTTTCTCCGTCTCCAGAATAACCTGGCGGCAGGCGCCGCAAGGAGGAATAGGTTTTTCTATAAAATCCTTTTCGGTTCTTGCTGCAATAGCGAGGGTCTTGATCGGTTGGTCGGGATACTGCGAGTTAGCATAAAACAGGGTAGTACGTTCCGCGCAAAGCCCTGACGGATAAGCTGCATTCTCCTGATTGGTTCCTGTCACAATGGTCCCGTCGTTCAGCAGTGCGGCGGCGCCTACTGAGAAATGTGAATAGGGAGCGTAGCTGCGGGCAGTTGCTTCCATGGCTGTTTTCATTAATGACTGGTCAGCCTCATTCAGTTCATCGTATTGATATACTTTAATTATAGCGGTAATTGTGAGGTCCTTCATATAGGTAAATAGGTTAGTTCTACATTATTAATGTTACAAAGTTAGAAAAGAGATTGATAATCCCAATTATTTTTCAGATTTTTAAAGTATACTGAAAAAGAGATTATTATAAACACATGTTCTCTATACTTGTTCTTCTTGCTATTGTTGTAGAACAATGCAAATATAATATAAATTATCATTTGTGTAAATCCAACTTGCATATATTTCTATTTTTTATGTGGATTTTTTTGTATGTTTGCATACAAATAAAAAAATGTAAGCCTATGAAGTATTAAAATTTAGAAGACATATTAAATAAAAAGCGTTAGCTTTCACTCTTGCTTTTCGAAATCGCCAAATTGAAAAAAAGTACCCAAGCAGTTGAAGTTAATGCTCACGTCGTATATGGCGTGGGCTTTACTTTCATTTGGGTATGATAGTGTTTGGCGATACTAGAAAAGCAGATGATAAAGTTTAGTCCACGTTTTTTATTGTCTCTTTTTTCGAATGATTTGGGACTAAAATTGAAAACTTTTAATTAATAGTAATTTATAGAAAATATGATGATAAATAAATATACACGTGTTATATTATTGCTAATTACATCTTTTTGTTTTAGTGGTTGTGTTGTGTCTAAAGTTGTAGGTGAATCCAATCAAGAGACCTTTATTGGGCTAAGTGTATTATTTGTGTTTTTTATTATACTAGGTCGTATTGGAGAGAAACTTGCAATGGTAACTGGTAACTATGAAGAAACTAATAACATCTATGATGATTCAGGGCGAAAAATAGGAGAAGTTGGTACTGGAAACTGGAGAAGTTTTGCCCCAAAACAACTAAAAGGTGAATCATATTCAGATTATGTACAAAGAGTAAAAGATATGGATTATGAAGGTAGAGCAAAATGGGGTAATGGAGCTTTTCTTATTCCAATTTTAGTGATTGGTGTATTATGGATGACAATGGATATGGATGAAGGGTTAACATCTTATAAAAATCTAAATGTTTTTTTGGCAATATTGTCTATAATTCTAGCAGGTATTATAGGGTTTATTGTGTCTATAAAATTATGGAAACCAATTAAATTATTTAGGAAATGGAGTGAAGTTATAATTGTTTTGTGGTTTGTTTTTGAATTTATTATGTATCTTTTTTCTAAATAGAATATATATTGTAGTGCCCATTTTATGTAGGCACTACAATATTATATAAGTAGTTTTTTTATATCAGTAGTGTTTGTTTTTGTGGCTTTTAGTTTTTGATATAATTCTCTATATGGTTGCATAGCTCGGTTTATTGATGTATTTTTAGAGATGTATTTTCTAATAATAATTTCAACTTTTTGAAGGTCATAATCACATTGTTTAAGTAATATACTCCTTTCGTATTCATGCAATGACATTACCGAAGTATTTTCTTCTATATTAATACAATTTATAGCTTCATTAATAATACTTAAAAAAGGATTTGCTACAGAATATAAGACACTCATTAAGTTATTATTTGAAATTTGAAGAAATTTTCTTATTTGTTCTACGGTGTTTATATTAAGCTCAAAGCGTATTTTATTATGAAAGTATGCTATTATTTCTTCTTTATTTTTTAATAATCTAAGATACTCTATATTGGTTGATTTTTCTAGTTCTTTTTGCTTATTATAGATTGTTAATCTCTTTTTATATCGTGCAGTAGAAACTACATTTTCAATAGATATTCCGTTTTTATATTCTTTGTAAATCCACTTCTTATAATTGATTATATTCTCTTTTATATATTGGATTATTTGAGGGAAATTTTTAATTTGAATATCTTTGGTGACATCACATTTAAGAATATTGGAATCTAATATTATACTTTTAATATCTAAATTGCAAATCTCTAAATTATTGATGTTTGAAAGACATGTTTCTATGTTTTTGTAATTTATAAGTTCAGTATAATTTTCTAATAGAATCTTAGATGTAAATTCTAATATTAAAGATTGTTTTGTATAATCTATTATTATAATGAGACTATATGGTATCATTTGTTTGTATTTACAATATATTAAATTATCACTTTTATAATGGTTGATGAAATAATCTTTTTTGATATTGTTAATGTACTTTATATTTGTTATTATTTTAATTTTATCGAAACATAACATTGTATTTTATTATTAAGTAAGGATTATTAATCTTGCAGTGTAACAAGTTTTGTTACTTTGACAAGTAGTAACATTAAGTGGGCATTTCTTTTAAGAAACATTTTCTTCTTGCTTACTAGGAATGGTTTTCCAATATTCTTTCATGGATTTTGAAATTGCTCTTTTGTGTTCTTCACTTTTAGGTTGATTTTTTAGACTCTGACTAATTTTTCGCTTAGTTCCTTCTTCTAATTCTCGATACTTTCTTTTTCCCATATTTCTTTTTTTTATATAAATAGTTGATTAAGTAGAAAAGTAAAGTATAGTAGGTATATAATTCTTATTTATATTTGATGAAGCAAACAGTACGCTGTTATATTGAGGTTATAGTAATTTAATTATAGAGTATATAGTTACATATATTGATTTCTTCTGTTTTACTATACGTGTCATTATTTTCTCATGAAATCTCCTTGATTGTCTTTTAAATGTTTAATATATAATGATTTATTATTGAAAATAATATGAATTTATATTATTTGATATATGTAAGATACAGCTGTTTTATGTGCTAATTATATATGTTGTATTCATTTTATTAGTGTGTTCAAATAAATCAGAAAATATATATAAATACATATATAATATGTATTCAAAAAAATCTTTGATTTATTTGGTTGTATTAGATGTAAACACTATATTTGCAATGTATTAAAATAAATGTTACTATATGAAGGCTATAATTTACGCTCGTGTTAGTTCAACTACAGATAGACAAAATACTGATAGGCAAATTTCAGATTTAATGAATTATGCTAGATATGAAAATTTAGATGTTATTAAAATATTTGAAGAACGTATTTCAGGTGCAAAGAAAAATTGTGATAGACAAATATTAATGGATGCATTGGAATTTTCTTCTAAAGAAAGGATAGATATAATCCTTGTTAGTGAACTTAGTCGTTTAGGACGCAATGCTTTTGAAGTTTTAGAAACAGTAAAATTATTGGTTGATAAAAAAATAAATTTATATGTTCAAAAAGAAAGATTTTTGTTATTAGATGAAAAAAATAATCCTACGATGTTTGCTCCTGTTATGCTTGCTACGTTATCAACGTGTGCGCAATTGGAGAGAGAAAATATTCAATATCGTCTAAATAGTGGTAGAAAATTGTATATTGAACGTGGTGGAGTTTTAGGAAGAAGAAAAGGAAGTTGTAAATCTACAGAACAGAAAAAAGAAGAGTATAAAGAAGTTATTAGAATGCTAAAACAACAATATTCACTTCGTAATATTGCAAAATTGACAGACTATTCTTTATCAACAATTCAGAGAATAAAAAAGGAATTTATATAAAAAGAGGAGATTTTATTTCTCCTCTTCTTTTTTTATTTCACTCATATCGTAGTCCTCTATTATTTTTTTTATCTTTTTTATTATGGTATTAGAATCTTTTCCTTTTTTGTATTTTTCTAGCTCTTTTTGAGTATTTTCTAGTTCTTCCCACAGCTTTTTAATAGGAACATCTTCTAGTTTAATTTTATTTTCCTTAATTTTAGTGTAATAAGTTTCTGTTACTCTTGCCATAGTATTTTAATTTTAAATGTTTCGACAAAGATATAAAAAAATATTATATAATGAGATTATTTTGCTTTATTAATTGCCTCATTATATAATTTTTGTATAGCCTCTGCTTTTTCATATAATGTTTTTTCTCGTGTATTATATATTCCTTTTATAACTTCTATAGGGATTCCAACATGGAGTAGCTTGGATTCATATTTATAGCTCATCAATCTGTGTAATGCTTCAATATCATATATATCTTGAAATTCATAACTTGGCGCTCCTAGCATGGTTAGTACTTCTTTTGCTTCATTTATTGTATTTTGAATAAACTTTTCTTTTGCTTCATTTATTAGTTTATCAATGATTGTTGAATCAAATTCTACATCAGACGATTTTCCTTTTTGTTCTTCTTCTATTTCTCTATCTATCCTTTTTTCAATGAAAGAAATATCTTTGTCCTTAATATATTTATTAAGACTGTTTTCCGTTGTATGCCCACTTTGTCTTTGGGTATCACTTCTGCTTTTTCCTTGGGCTATAGAATGGGTTATAAAACTTCTTCTACTAGTATGTGTTCCTATTAATTCCCAACGTTCCTTCTCTGACTCTTTTATTTCATGTCCTCTTTGTTCTGATATTATTTCTTTCCCCTTAATTCCTGCTTCTTTTGCTATAGACTTTATATCTCTATCGCATTTGTATATATTGATTTGAGGTAATTTATAATTGTATTTTTCGAGAATTTCTATAGCTCTTTGATGCAGTATTATTTCTGCTAATTTACCTGTTTTCTTTTGTTTTAAAATACAATATTTTTTTCCTTTATATTCTTGTATTGTGTCTTTTGTTATTTGTTCAATATCACTATATCGCTGTCCTATATAGTATTGAAAAATGAATAAATCTCGTACTTTTTCTTTATCTCCCGTTAATTTGACTTCTAATATGGCTTTTATTTCTTCTTCTTTTAATACAATTTGGTTATTGCTACCTCTTAAGTCTTTTTCAAATTCATATAGTGAAATTCGACTTTTTTTTAAATCTATGAGTTCTTCTTTCTCTGCAAGTTTGGCGTATTCTATAATCTTTTTTATTTTTTGATTTCGAGTACTAACTTCATCAAGTTTACCTTGTCTGTTTGTTCTTATTTTCAGGTGCTCCCTATAGTTCATTAATAAATCTAAATTTAATTTATCCCAATTATCTAGATTTATATTACTATTGTTAAGGTATTCTTGGAATGATTTTAGTATTCTATATTCTGTCGTTTTTGAACTTTCTTTTATGGTTTTTTCTTTTAACTTTCTGAATATCCAGTGTAGAGGGGCCTCTGTTCTTTTTTTACTCATGGTGACTTTGTAAATGTATTCTTTTATAATATTGATTTTTTGATTTAATGTTGTCATATTTTGGCAAAGATAATCTTTTGCCTGATTAAAAGCAATAATACATTCGTTTAATTTAGAGTTAACAATAGTATTGTTATAATTGTCAAGTTCGGTTAAACGATGACTTATAATAGCTTTGTATTGTCTATAATTCCATTGGCTGGGGTATACTTTTACATTGGTGCTTATTTTGGTTTTCATACCATTGGTACTAATAACTAAGTAGATAATAGTTGGCTTATCTAATTTACTTTGTCGTAAATTAAAGTACATTTTTATAGCCTCATCAAAAAAAAATTGCTGGTTCTCCATTTTTGTTCTCTGATTAAGTTCTCCCTTTTGGTTCTTTTTGTTCTACAGAGATGGCGAGAAAGAAGAATGGTATTCTCTTAAATACCTGTTAACCAATATTCTTGAAAAATCTTTTTTACTTTCAATTATTTTTCGGATTTTTGTGACCAATAATCCACATATCAATCAAAATGGAGAACAAATTGTATAGACTGGTCTTTTTAACTGTCCTTATTTTCTTTGCCGTAGGGGTACAGGCGCAAAGACGGAATGCACGTTATGTAGAATATATAAATAAGTATAGTGACTTGGCTGTGGAGCAGATGAAACTCCATAAAATTCCCGCAAGTATCACGCTGGCACAAGGATTGCTGGAGAGTGGGGCTGGAAACAGTCAGTTGGCACGTAAGAGTAATAACCACTTTGGTATAAAGTGTGGTGGCAGTTGGCGCGGGCGCACCGTTCGTCATGATGATGACGCGCGTAATGAATGTTTTCGGGCATATAGCCATCCCCGTGATTCGTACGAAGACCATTCTGATTTTTTGCGGAGAGGCGCTCGTTATGCCTTTCTTTTTAAACTGGACATCACTGATTACAAGGGATGGGCACGCGGACTGAAAAAAGCGGGATATGCCACCGATCCTTCCTATGCCAATCGTCTGATTACGATTATCGAAGATTACGATTTATATAAATATGACAGCAAAGGCGTTTACTCGGAGCGCAAACTGCGAAAGAACCCTTGGCTGCTGAGTCCGCATCCGGTATATATTGCCAATGATATCGCTTATATCGTAGCCCGTAGCGGAGATACCTTCAAAGATTTGGGTAAAGAATTTGATATCAGCTGGAAGAAATTGGTGAAATATAATGATTTGCAGCGTGATTATACACTCGTGGACGGAGATATTATTTACCTGAAGAGTAAAAAGAAGAAGGCGTCCAAGCCTCACACCGTATATATTGTAAGAGATGGAGACTCCATGCATGGCATTTCGCAGAAATATGGTATCCGTCTCAAAAATCTGTATAAGATGAACCGTAAGGACGGAGAATATATTCCGGAGGTAGGAGATCGTCTGCGTCTTCGCTAGAAGGCTGTTATATCCGTTTTTCTCCGGCACCGATGAAGCTATGCTCCGGCACCGGGGAACACCCCCTTCGGCACCGATGAGGAGGTGCTTCGCCACCGGGGAAGAAATTGCTGCCTTTTTTCTTTGCAAAAGTACTGCCGTATGAAAACTAAATGTCCTGCCCGTATGTTATTATGTATGATAAAACATGATTAATATATGAGTCTTAATATTGCAAAGGACAGTAAGAAACGTGTCGTCATAGTAGGCGGTGGTTTCGGTGGCTTGAAACTGGCTAATAAGCTGAAAAAATCAGGCTTTCAAGTGGTGTTGATAGATAAGAATAACTATCATCAGTTTCCTCCGTTAATTTATCAGGTGGCTTCGGCAGGTATGGAACCGACTTCCATTTCCTTCCCTTTCCGTAAGATATTCCAGCATCGGAAAGATTTTTATTTCCGGATGGCGGAAGTACGTGCCATTTTTCCCGAAAAGAACCTGATACAGACTTCCATAGGTAAGGCAGAATACGATTATCTTGTGCTGGCGGCAGGTACTACGACCAATTTCTTCGGTAATAAGCATATTGAAGAAGAAGCCATGCCTATGAAAAATGTATCCGAGGCTATGGGATTGAGAAATGCTCTTTTGGCCAATCTGGAACGTGCGGTAACTTGCTCCAACAAACAGGAGCAACAGGAATTACTGAACGTTGTGGTCGTTGGTGGCGGAGCTACAGGGGTGGAAGTTGCAGGAGTACTTTCGGAAATGAAGAAATTTGTATTGCCGAATGATTATCCCGATATGCCCAGTAGTCTGATGCATATTTATCTGATAGAGGCCGGTCCACGGTTACTCGCCGGAATGTCGGAGGACTCATCGAGCCATGCGGAACAGTTCCTGCGCGAAATGGGAGTCAATATTCTTTTGAATAAGCGTGTTACGGATTATCGTAACCATAAAGTGACACTTGAAGATGGCAGTGAGATTGCTACCCGTACTTTCATTTGGGTAAGCGGAGTCACCGGAGTTTCTTTTGGAAATATGAATGTAGCTGCTATCGGTCGTGGAGGCCGTATCAAAGTAGATGCTTTTAACAGGGTAGAAGGTACGGATAATATATTTGCGATTGGTGACTTGTGTATCCTTTCCGGTGACGAAGATTATCCGAACGGACATCCCCAATTGGCACAGGTTGCCATTCAGCAGGGAGAATTGCTGGCAAAGAATCTGATCCGTCTTGAAAAAGGAAAAGAGATGAAGCCTTTTCATTATCGCAATTTGGGCTCGATGGCAACCGTTGGCCGTAATCGTGCCGTAGCTGAATTCAGTAAAGTGAAAATGCAAGGATGGTTTGCTTGGGTGATGTGGCTGGTAGTCCATCTGCGTTCTATTCTTGGAGTACGAAATAAAGTCGTGGTATTGCTGAACTGGGTATGGAATTACTTTACGTACGATCAGTCTATGCGTATGATAGTCTATGCCCGTAAAGCGAAAGAAATCCGCGACAGGGAAACAATAGAAGCTACAACTCATTGGGGCAAAGAACTCATACAAGAGCCGCAACCGGTAAAACAGGAGCCGCAGTCAGCCGAACCGAAAAAGGAATAATGCCGTTTTGCGATGGTGACGCTATCTAGTCGTGATAGTGACGCCATCATAAGAGGATAGTGACGCTATGATAACAGGATGGCGTCACTATATTTTTGAGCGGTGAATTCGTACAGGGTGTCCGATATCGGACACCCTGTTTTTGTTACTATCCATTGTTAATCAGATGATTATGATTTTGGCATAGATTTGGTATAATAAAAGGCAAAACAACTGAATGTGAAATTGTAAATACTTAGATATGGACAGAGAAATTCCGAAAGAGGTGCGCAATAAAGAACGCAATAAAAAAATCATCCGTTATTCATCAATAGGAGCAGCAGGTATTATTCTTGTCGGCGTACTTATATCAATCATGCGGACAGGAGTGGAAAAGAAGGATCTGGTACTTTCTACGGTTGACAAAGGGATGATTGAAGTTAGTGTCAGTGCATCCGGCAAAGTAGTTCCCGCATTTGAAGAAATTATCAATTCACCTATCAACAGCCGCATCGTCGAGGTGTACAAAAAAGGTGGGGACAGTGTGGAAGTAGGTACTCCGATTTTGAAACTCGATCTTCAGAGCACGGAAACAGAATATAAGAAACTGCTTGACGAAGAGCAGATGCGCCGCTATAAGCTGGATCAGCTCCGTGTTAATAATCAGACGAAACTTTCTGATATGGCGATGCAGATTAAGGTTTCCGCCATGAAGTTGAGTCGTATGAAAGTAGAACTTCGAAATGAACATTATCTGGATAGTCTGGGAGCAGGAACCACAGATAAAGTGCGTCAGGCAGAATTGAGTTATAACGTAGCACAGCTGGAATACGAGCAGCTTCAACAGCAATATAAGAACGAAAAAGAAGTAGCGGCAGCCGAATTGAAAGTACAGGAACTGGATTTCAATATCTTTCGTAAAAGTCTTGCCGAAATGAAGCGTACACTGGACGATGCCCAGATTCGTTCTCCGCGTAAAGCTATTCTTACCTATATTAATAATCAGATTGGTGCCCAGATATCCCAAGGCGGACAGGTAGCTGTCATTTCAGATTTAAGCCATTTTAAAGTAGAAGGTGAAATAGCTGATACGTATGGCGACCGGGTTGCTGCCGGAGGAAAAGCGGTTGTGAAGATAGGTAATGACAAACTGGAAGGAACGGTCAGCAGTGTGACACCTTTGTCTAAAAACGGAGTTATTTCCTTTACAGTGCAGTTGAAAGATGATAATAACCATCGTTTACGTTCGGGGCTGAAAACGGACGTTTATGTGATGAACGCCGTGAAAGAAGATGTAATGCGGATGGCGAACGCTTCTTTCTATGTAGGACGTGGTGAGTATGAGCTTTTTGTTCAGACGGCAGACGATGAGTTGGTGAAACGTAAAGTTCAACTAGGAGATTCAAACTTTGAATATGTGGAAGTGGTGAGTGGTTTGCAGCCGGGAGATGTAGTGGTTGTCAGTGATATGAGTTCTTACAAGAACAAGAATAAGCTGAAAATGAGATAAAACGGATAATAGGTTTCGTATGGGTTGGGTATAATGAAATATGGTATAGAATAAATTAAATACTTATAATTATGATAACATTGACTTCTCTTTCCAAGATTTACCGTACGGACGAGATCGAAACGGTCGCATTGGAAAATGTGAACCTGACAGTAGAACGCGGGGAATTTCTGAGTATTATGGGACCGTCCGGATGTGGTAAATCCACGTTGTTGAATATCATGGGGCTGCTTGATGCACCTACAACGGGGACGATTGAAATTAATGGTACGCACACCGAGGGAATGAAAGATAAGCAACTGGCGGCTTTCCGTAACAAAACGCTGGGTTTTGTATTCCAGTCCTTCCATCTGATTAACTCGCTCAATGTGATGGATAATGTTGAATTACCGTTGCTCTATCGTCGTATCAGCAATAGTGAACGTAAACGTCTGGCAAAAGAAGTACTGGAAAAAGTCGGATTAAGTCATCGTATGAATCACTTCCCTACGCAACTTTCCGGTGGTCAGTGCCAGCGTGTGGCAATAGCACGTGCAATCGTTGGCAATCCGGAGATCATTCTTGCCGATGAGCCTACCGGTAATCTGGATTCTAAGATGGGAGCGGAAGTCATGGAACTTCTCCATCGGCTGAATAAGGAAGACGGGCGTACGATTGTGATGGTGACGCATAATGAAGAACAGGCTAAACAGACCTCCAGGACTATTCGTTTCTTTGACGGTCGCCAGGTGCAGTAATCTCTAGTTGAAAATTCTAAAACAGATAATCATGACGAAGAATATTTTTATAACAGCAGTGGCCGTATTGTTAAGTGTGGCACTTTGTCCGCTTTGGGCACAAAATGTGAGTGAAGACTGTAAAGTGGGCGAATTTTCCGCAATCAATCTTCAGTCTGTAGGTAACATTGTTTTTACTCAGTCGGACACATATTCCTGTAGGATGGAAGGACCTTTTGAGTATGTTGATAAGACCAAAGTAACCGTAAAGGGAGAAACATTAGTTATTGAATATAAGCAGAAGAATGTAAAAAACGTCAAGAACCTGACATTTTATATAACAGCTCCGGATTTGAACAACGTCAAGATAGATGGTGTCGGTAACTTCAATGCCAGAGAATCTTTGAAACTGAAAAACATTACTTTTAAACTTGATGGAGTAGGAAATTGTGAGGTGAAAAATCTTCGTTGTGATGAGGTGCAATTAATAGTAGACGGAGTAGGGAATATGGAAATGAATGTAAACTGTAATACTGTAAAAGCCAAGGTGGATGGGGTGGGGAATATCACTTTGTCCGGCAAGGCAGACAGGGCTTCTCTGAAACGTGACGGAGTGGGGAGAATCAATCATAAAAAGTTGAAATGTCCGGATGTGAGCACTAAAGGCTGGCGATTCTGATAAGTATGAAAATGAATGAGAAGATAATGCAACAACAATGATAAAACTCTATTTCAAACAAGCATTTCACCTGTTGAAGGAGAATAAGTTACTTTCTTCTATCTCCATCATAGGTACGGCATTGGCTATCGCTATGATTATGGTGATCGTAATCACATTGCGTGCTACCATTGCACCTTTTGCTCCGGAAAGTTACCGTGACCGCATGTTGATTTTCAGGTATGCAGGTTTTCAGTATAAAACTAATGAGAACTGGCAGAGTAACGGCCCTGTTTCTTATAAGACAGCGAAAGCTTGTTTTAAAGATATGACTACGCCCGAGGCCGTTTCTATCACTAGCAGTTTTGCGGAAACGATGTTGGCCGCCAAGCCTGCGGGTGAAAAGGTTAGTTGCAGCGTATTGCAGGTCGATGATGATTTCTGGAAAGTATTCCAGTTCGATTTCCTTTCGGGGTATCCGTTTGATAAGGCAACTTTTGATGCCGGTGCAACAAAGGCAGTGATAACTGAGGATATAGCCCGCCAATTGTTCGGAACGACGGATGTAGTCGGAAAAACATTCCTTTTAAATCATTCTGCTTATATGATTTGTGGGGTAGTGCGCCCTGTTTCCAAACTGGCACGATATGCTTATGCCCAGATATGGATTCCTTTGAGTTCTACGGATGCGTTTACTGCCAGTTGGGAAAACTATGGAATTATGGGAATGGTGAGTGTTTACATTCTGGCTAAATCGCAGGATGATTTTCCGGCGATCCGTATGGAAGCCGAACGTCTTAGGGACAAATATATGGAAGGTTATCCGGATTATAAATTACTTTATCGTGACCAGCCGGACACTTATTTCGTAGCGGCACAACGATATTCGGCCAATAATCCTCCGGCTGTGAAGCAGGCTGTCCGTCAGTATGTAATAACTTTAATCATTTTGTTGATTGTTCCTGCTGTCAACCTTTCCGGACTGACATTGTCGCGTATGCGCAAACGCCTTTCTGAAATTGGTGTTCGAAAAGCTTTTGGTGCACCTAGACGCGAACTGATGATGCAGGTGCTTTCTGAAAATATGCTTTATTCACTGTTGGGTGGAGTGCTCGGATTAGTTTTGAGCTATGCCGCTACCTTCTTTTTGGGAAGTATGCTGTTTTCTATAGACTTTATGGATAATGGTGTGACGGATTTGCGTGCAATGTGTATGGATCTGTTGTTCGATCCTGCTGTATTCTTGCTGGCGTTCTTTGCCTGCTTCACACTTAATTTATTGAGTGCGGCAATTCCGGCATGGAGAGTGACACGGACCAATATTGTGGATGCCATCAATGAGAGATAACCGGAACATTCAACAAACTAATTTTAAAAAAGATGCAACTGTTAAAACAAATATGGAATGAACGCCGTTCGAATGGGTGGCTGTGGGCAGAATTGCTGATTGTTTTCGTTGTACTGTGGTACATTGTCGATTGGACTTATGCAACAGCGCGTACTTATTACGAACCGTTGGGATATGACATTACCAATACTTACTATCTGGAACTCAGTCTGAAAAATAATAAGAGTGATTCTTATATCCCGAAAGGACAGAAAGAAACGACGACAGGGCAAGACATTATTGAGCTGACTAACCGCCTGCGTCGTTTGCCGGAAGTGGAGGCAGTCTCCATATCAGTGAATGCACGTCCGTATATAGGAAGTAATTCCGGTATCAGATTTCGCCTTGATACGTTGGTACGTAGTCCGTTGAAACGTCCGGTGACGCCGGAATTCTTTCAGGTATTCCGTTATCAGAGCGCGGATGGTCAGGGCTATCGGCCTTTGGTGCAGGCTATAAAGAATGGAAATTCGGTTATTGGTGAGAATATATGGCCCGACGATTATAAAGGTGACCGCACACTACTCGGAAAAGAAGTAATAAATGTGGATGATTCTACCAATGTCTATAAAATAGCCGCCGTATCTACCAAAGTACGTTACAATGACTTTTGGTCTAATTATGGTGACCGATATATGGCTGTACCTTTTACAGAGACAGAGTTAGCCGAGAATAATGACGACCTGTATCCAGTCAATGTTGAAGTTTGCCTGCGTGTAAAGCCGAATACCGCTGCCGGTTTTTCGGAACGTCTGATGGAACTCTCGGATACTCAGTTAAGTGTAGGAAACCTCTTCATACTGAAAGTACACGATTACGAAGCGATACGCGAAATCTACAATCGTAGCAATGTCAATCAGATGCAGACGCGGTTCTGGATGATGGGCTTCCTGCTAGTTAATATACTCTTGGGCATTGTCGGTACGTTTTGGTTCCGCACCCAGCACCGTCGTGGAGAGCTCGGACTTCGTATTGCAGTCGGTTCCACCCGTATGGGGATTTGGCACCGTCTTAATAAAGAAGGATTGTTGCTGTTGACTCTGGCTGCTGTTCCTGCTGCTGTTCTTTGTTATAATATAGGATATCTGGAACTGACAGAAGGTGGTATAGAATGGAGTATCCTTCGTTTTCTTATAGCGTTCTGTGCGACCTGTTTTTTGATGGCTTTGATGATACTCATAGGCATTTGGTTCCCTGCCCGGCAGGCCATTCGCGTGCAGCCGGCAGAAGCCTTGCGGGAGGAATAAAAAACTGGAGCTATTTGCATTGTTTTCAATATAATAACTTATCTTTGTAGGCAAAATGTTGAAAACAATGCAGCTTCTTAGCTTATGAACCGACAATATTACTGTTTGTTTGTAGTTTTGCTCTTTGCTGTTTTTGCCCGGGTGGCGGCAGCGGAACACACATACAACGTACTTTTTATTCAATCATATACCTCTCAAACTCCCTGGCACAATGAGCTGAATGAGGGGTTGGCAAAGGGGTTCAGAGAGAATGGACTGACTGTGAATATTACTACTGAATATCTGGATGCGGATTTTTGGTCATTCAACTCAGAGAAGGTGATTATGCGCCGTTTTTGTCAGCGCGCCCGTGACAAGAAAACGGATCTGATTATCACAGCAAGCGATGAGGCTTTCTACACACTTTTTTCTTCCGGCGATTCGTTGCCTTATCAGGTTCCGGTTGTGTTTTTTGGAATCAAGTATCCCGATAATGAACTTATAGCGAGCCTCCCTAATGTATGTGGATTTACCGCCAATCCTGATTTTCATGTAATTTTAAAGCAGGCACGAAAGGTATTTCCCCAGCGGAAAGAAGTGATATGCGTGATTGACAACAGCTTTCTGAGTAACAAGGGGCGTGAGGACTTCAAACAAGAGTGGTTGCTTTTTCAGGAGGAAAATCCGGATTACAACATGAAACTCTACAATACCCAGCACGAGTCAACCAATCATATTATTGCAGCTATCTGCTATCCCCGCAATAGTTATGCGCGTATTGTTGTTGCCCCGAAATGGTCACCATTCCTTTCATTTGTTGGGAAGAACTCCAAAGCTCCCGTCTTTTCCAGTCAGAATGTGGGATTGATGAACGGTGTATTTGCTGCGTATGATGCGGATGCATATACTTCTGCGGTATCTGCTGCAACGAAGGCATCGAGAGTCTTGAAGGGTGAATCTCCATTGGAGTTGGGAGTGACGGAGACAAAGCAAGGATTTATTTTCGACTACAAGCAGCTGGACTTTTTTCACATAGATCCGGATAAGGTGTCTTCCAGCGGTGTCATTGTCAATCGCCCGTATTGGGAAAGATACAAATTATTATTTATTTTCCTCTATCCATCTATTCTGGCATTGCTGATAGCCTCTATTGTGTGGCTGATTCGCGTTAACCGACGTGAAGCCAAACGGCGGATACATGCCCAGACTCGCTTGTTGGTACAGAATAAACTGGTGGAGCAGCGTAATGAATTTGATAATATCTTCCATTCCATACGTGACGGTGTGATTACGTATGATACCGATCTTCATATCCACTTCACGAACCGTTCTCTGCTGAAGATGCTTCATTTGCCATCGGAATCGGGAGGACGGAATTATGAAGGAATGATGGCGGGCAGTATTTTCAAGATATACTATAATGGTCAGGATATCCTTCACAATATGTTGAGGAAGGTGGAAGAAACCGGGCAAAGTATTATTATTCCTGATGGTTCCTTTATGAAAGAAGTCCACAGTGAGCATTATTTCCCGGTTTCCGGAGAGATTGTTCCGATCCATTCCGGAGGACAGATTACAGGCATGGCTCTTTCAGCACGTAACGTATCAGATGAAGAAATGCAGAAACGTTTCTTTAACATGGCTGTGGAGGAGAGTGCCATCTACCCCTGGCAGTTTGATGTGGAGAGTAACAGCTTCATTTTTCCGCAAGGATTTCTTGTGCGCTTTGGGTATGACGGATCGATCACTTCCATTACCCGTGATGAAATGGATCGTATGGTTTATCCGGAGGATTTGAAGGAAATGCGTATTCTCTTTGATAAAACATTGGCGGGAAAAGAAACCAATACCCGTTTGAATTTCCGTCAGCGTAATGCCAATGGAGAATATGAATGGTGGGAATACCGTTCCTCTGTCATTTCCGGTCTGACAAGAGACTCGTTGTATAATATATTAGGTGTATGTCAAAGTATCCAGCGTTATAAAACAGCGGAACAGGAGATGCGGGAGGCACGTGATAAAGCGCTCCAGGCAGATAAACTGAAATCGGCTTTCCTTGCCAATATGAGCCATGAGATCCGTACGCCGTTGAATGCTATTGTCGGTTTCTCCGACTTACTGAGTGATACAAGTGGCTTTACCGAAGAAGAAATAGCACAATTTATAGCAACGATCAATAAGAATTGCGGGCTGTTGCTTGCATTGATTAACGATATTCTTGATTTATCACGTATCGAGTCGGGAACAATGGAATTTATGTTTGCCAATCATAATTTGCCTCTGCTGCTGAAGACTGTGCATGATTCGCAACGGCTGAATATGCCACCGAGAGTAGAGTTGGTTCTTCGTATGCCCGACAATGAGAAAAAATATCTGGTGACAGATAATGTCCGTTTGCAACAAGTCGTAAATAATCTGATAAATAATGCTGCTAAGTTTACGAGTTACGGCTCCATCACTTTCGGATATGAGGAAGATGAAGACCCCGGATACACCAGAATCTTTGTAGAAGATACAGGAGTCGGTATTTCCGAAGAGGGTATCCGGCATATCTTCGAACGATTCTATAAAGTGGATAACTTTACTCAGGGGGCAGGGCTGGGATTAAGTATCTGCCAGACGATCGTTGAACGTCTGAAAGGTACTATCTTTGTGACCTCCGAAGTAGGCAAGGGAACTCGTTTCACAGTACGTATCCCGAATTTCTGCGAATAAAACAGAACGTTCATTTTTGTGCATAGTGTCCGAAAATGAACACTGGCGTCTTTTTATAAACGATTGATAGTAAATGTATTATTCTTTTGGCACATGGTTTGATTCTATCTGAATGGAAAATACCGTGTACAATGAAAAAGAAAAGTATATTGTTTGTTTTGGCTGCAGTTTGCCTGCCTTTGGCAGTGTCGGCACAGAAGGAGAGGGAAATCACCTTGAATGAAGCTATCGCTATGGCGCGTGTGCAGTCTGTTGACGCTGCTGTTGCCTTGAATGAGTTAAAAACATCTTATTGGGAATATCGGACCTTCCGTGCCGATCTTCTTCCGGAAATTAATCTGAAAGGAACATTGCCTAATTACAATAAGTCTTACGGTTCCTATCAGAATCCTGACGGCTCTTATAGTTTTGTCCGCAACAGTGCTTTAGGGCTTTCCGGTGAACTCTCCATCGACCAGAATATCTGGCTTACCGGTGGGCAACTTTCATTGACCTCCTCTCTCGACTACCTGAAGCAGTTAGGTAATAATGGTGACCGTCACCTGATGTCTGTTCCCGTCACTTTGAAACTGACGCAACCGATTCTTGGCGTGAATAACGTGAAGTGGAACCGGCGTATAGAACCTGTACGCTATGCCGAAGCGAAAGCAGAGTTTATCACGGCTACCGAAGAAGTAACGATGCGGACTATTACCTATTATTTTGATCTGCTGTTGGCGAAAGAAACTCTTGGAACTGCACGGCAGAATCTGACGAATGCCAATCAACTTTACGAGGTTGCTATAGCTAAACGCAAGATGGGGCAGATTTCAGAAAATGAGCTTCTTCAATTAAAACTTTCGGCTCTGAATGCGAAAGCCGCATTGACTGAAGCGGAAAGTGATCTGAATGCCAAAATGTTTCAGCTCCGTGCTTTTCTGGGAATAGGAGAGGATGAAGTCCTTTGTCCTGTGGTTCCCGAGACCGTAGACGGTGGCAAGATGGAATATAATATGGTATTGAATAAGGCACTGGAACGTAATTCCTTTGCTCAGAATATTCGTCGCCGCCAGCTGGAGGCCGATTATGCGGTAGCTACGGCGCGTGGCAATCTGCGCAGCATTAATTTGTTTGCCAGTGTGGGGTATACGGGGGAGAGTCGTGAACTTTCCAGTGTTTATAAAAACTTGCAGGACAATCAGATTGTGCAGGTAGGTGTTCAGATTCCGATTCTGGACTGGGGAAAGAGACGTGGAAAGGTACGGGTAGCGAAAAGCAACCGGGATGTAGTGCTTTCGAAAATCCGGCAGGAACAGATCAATTTCAACCAGGATATTTTCTTGCTGGTAGAGCATTTCAATAACCAGGCACAACAGTTGGCAATAGCCAAAGAAGCGGACGGAATAGCACAGCAACGTTACAAGACCAGTATTGAAACCTTCCTGATTGGTAAAATCAACACGCTGGACTTGAATGATGCACAGAACTCCAAAGATGAAGCGCGCCGGAAACATATCTCCGAACTTTATTATTACTGGTATTACTTTTATCAGATTCGTAGTCTGACTCTTTGGGATTTTCAGGCTAACACAGAATTAGAGGCTGACTTTGAAGAAATAGTACGGCAATAGCTATTAATCAGAGAATCTGTTGCCGGTGTTGAGTATTTGCGATATCTTTGTCATAAGAAATATAAGCTATGATTTTAATAATAGACGACGACAGTGCAGTGCGTTCTTCACTCAGTTTTATGCTGAAGCGGGCCGGTTATGAAGCACAGGCAGTTCCCGGTCCCCGGGAAGCTATGGAGGTGGTACGTTCCGTAGCGCCGGATTTAATCTTGATGGATATGAACTTCACCCTTTCTACTACGGGCGAAGAAGGTCTGACACTGCTAAAGCAAGTGAAAATATTCCGTCCGGAGACTCCGGTGATACTGATGACTGCATGGGGAAGCATACAGCTGGCAGTGCAAGGTATGCAGGCAGGAGCTTTCGATTTTATCACCAAACCTTGGAATAACGCGGCATTATTGCAGCGTATTGGGACAGCTTTGGAACTGGCGGGCTCTTTCAAAGAGACAACGCAGGAGCAGAATGAAACTTTTGACCGTCGGCATATCATCGGTCGCAGTCAGGGGCTGATGGAAGTACTGAATACCATTGCCCGTATAGCGAAGACGAATGCTTCCGTATTGATAACCGGAGAAAGTGGGACAGGTAAGGAACTGATAGCTGAAGCGATACATATCAACAGTCAGCGTGCCAGACAACCTTTTGTTAAAGTGAACCTGGGAGGAATATCCCAAAGCCTGTTCGAAAGTGAAATGTTCGGTCATAAGAAAGGAGCTTTTACAGATGCTTCCTCCGACCGTATCGGACGTTTTGAAATGGCGAATAAAGGGACGATTTTCCTGGACGAAATCGGAGATCTCGATCCTTCCTGTCAGGTAAAGCTCTTGCGGGTGTTACAGGATCAGACGTTTGAAGTATTGGGAGACAGCCGTCCGCGTAAGACCGATATTCGTGTTGTCTCTGCTACCAATGCTGATTTGCGCAAGATGGTGAGTGAACGTACTTTCCGGGAAGATTTGTTTTACCGTATCAATCTGATAACAGTCAAACTGCCGGCTTTGCGTGAACGTCGGGAGGATATTCCTTTGCTGGCACGTCACTTTGCCGATCGTCAGGCAGAAGCCAATGGGCTTCCCCGCACTGAATTTTCTGCGGATGCTATGCAGTTCCTGAGCCGTTTACCCTATCCGGGAAATATCAGGGAGTTGAAGAATCTGGTAGAGCGTACGATTCTGGTCAATGGGAAACCGATACTTGATGCTGCCGATTTTGATGCTCAATATATCCGTCATGAAGATCAGAAAGTTGCCGAAGGCGCTTCTTTGGCAGGTATGACGCTGGATGAAATAGAACGGCAGACAATTCTGCAGGCTTTGGAACGTCATAAAGGAAATCTGAGTCAGGTAGCCACGGCACTTGGTATCAGTCGCGCTGCACTCTATCGGCGTCTGGAGAAGTTTGGAATCAGTGTTTAGCAGATAACTATCATTATGCGTATAAAAGGATTCTTTGGTATACTCGTTTTCCTGCTTCTGTTGTTGGGGGGTGGATTACTTTTCCTTTCAAGCCGGTTGAACCTGATCTATTTCTATGTAGGGGAGGGGCTGATCCTTTTTATCCTGTGCTATCTCCAGTTTTTCTATCGTAAGATTGTAAAGCCGCTGAACTCTATCGGAAGCGGTATGGAATTGTTGCGTGAACAGAATTTCAGCAGTCGGCTAAGTCCTGTGGGACAATATGAAGCCGACCGTATCGTGAACGTCTTTAACCGGATGATGGAACAACTTAAGAACGAACGTCTTCGTCTCCGCGAACAAAACAACTTCCTTGACTTGCTGATTAAAGCTTCTCCGATGGGAGTTATCATCACCTCTCTGGATGATGATCTTTCAGAACTTAACCCGATGGCACAGAAGATGCTGGGTGTCCGTCAGGAAGATGTTCAAGGTAGGAAAATGAGCGAGATAGACTCTCCGCTTGCTGTCGAACTGGCAAATGTTCCAAAAGGAGAGACAGTGACCGTCCGCCTGAATGACTCGAATATTTATAGATGTACGCATTCTTCTTTTATTGACCGTGGATTTCAGCATCCTTTCTTCCTGATAGAAAGTCTGACGGACGAAGTAATGAAGGCCGAGAAAAAAGCCTATGAGAAAGTGATCCGCATGATTGCCCATGAGGTGAACAATACCACAGCCGGAATCACCTCTACACTGGATACAGTAGAGCAGGCGCTTTCTACCGAAGAAGAGATGGATGATATATGCGATGTCATGCGTGTATGCATCGAACGCTGTTTCTCGATGAGCCGTTTTATCACTCGTTTTGCCGATGTAGTGAAGATCCCCGAGCCAACGCTTACTTCGGTCGACCTGAATGACCTCGCATTTACGTGTAAGCGTTTTATGGAGGGCATGTGTACCGACCGGAATATAACCCTTCGTCTGGAGATAGACGAAACGTTGAAAGAAGTAAAAATGGATGCCTCTCTTTTCGAACAAGTACTGGTGAACATCATCAAGAATGCTGCGGAAAGTATCGAAAAGGATGGAGAAATTATTGTCCGTACCCTTTCTCCCGCCACTATCGAAGTGGTAGATAATGGCAAGGGAATCAGCAAGGAAACAGAGGCAAAGCTGTTTAGCCCGTTCTTTTCCACTAAACCCAATGGGCAGGGAATCGGACTGATCTTTATCCGTGAGGTTCTGATGCGTCATGGCTGTACCTTCTCTTTGCGGACGTATACCGACGGATTGACCAGATTCCGTATTCTTTTTCCCTGATCAAACGTCAAAGGAGAACAGTTCTTCCGCTATATAGACCTTTTTTTGTTCTAAAATCCCTCATACCTTTGCCCCGCTCAATTCAATAGGATATCAAGGTATGAGATTAATAATCAAAGGTGCATTATCGCTCTTTCTTTTATTGGCTGTCAGTGTTCCGCTAAATGCCCAGTACATAGTGCAAGGCGTGGTGACTGATTCTCTGACAAGAGAACCTTTATCTTATGTATCCGTACGCCTGAAAAATACGACCGAAGGAACAACTACCGGAAGTGATGGCCGCTTTTACTTCAAGACACACCGTTCCGAAGGAACCCTTGTTATTTCGACCGTAGGCTATAATGAATACAGCCGTTTGATTCATCCGGCCCGTAACCTTTCGTATAAGGTAGCTCTTTCTCCTGCTACGTATGCTCTCAATGAAGTACTGGTAAAACCCAAGCGGGAACATTACAAGAAGAAAGACAATCCTGCCGTGGAGTTTGTCCGCCGGATGATAGAACACCGTGACGACCATTCACCCAATGAAAAGGATTTCTGGCAACGGGAGCGTTATGAGAAGACAACCTTTGCCCTGAATAATTTCGACGAGGAGAAACAGAAGAAATGGTTATACCGTAAATTCGACTTCCTGACAGAGTATGTGGATACTTCCGCCGTAACCGGAAAACCTATCCTGACTGTATCTGCACGGGAACTGCTTGCTACCGACTATTACCGTAAATCCCCTCATTCCGAAAAGCAATGGGTAAAGGGGCGCAAACAGGCGGGGGTAGATGAATTTCTTTCCAAACAAGGAATGCAGGCTGCTATCAATGAAGTTTTTAAAGACGTAGATATTTACGAGAACAACATTTCTCTGTTCACTAATAAGTTTGTCAGTCCTTTGTCCCGTATCGGTACAGGATTCTACAAATATTACCTGATGGATACTTTGCAGATAGGTGGTGAAACATGTGCAGACCTTGCCTTCACTCCTTTTAATTCCGAGTCTTTCGGCTTTAACGGACACCTCTACGTGACACTCGACTCCACTTATTTCGTCAAACGTGCCGTGCTGAACTTCCCAAAGAAGATCAATCTGAACTTCGTAGACTATATGTTGCTCGAACAAGAGTTCAAGCGTGCGGAAGACGGTACCCGTTTGCTCGACCACGAAAGCATCACCGTAGAATTTAAACTGACTGAAGGACAAGACGGTATCTTTGCCCGTCGGGTAGCAGATTACAGTAACTATTCTTTTGCTCCGACCGCAGAAGCTGATAAAGTTTTCGGCAAGCCGGAACGCATCATCGAAGAAACCGAAGCCTTGTCACGTCCCGAAACCTTCTGGGCGGAGAATCGTCCGCAAGCAGCCATCTCCCAACAGGAGAATTCGGTAGATTGCCTGATGACACAGCTACGTGGCTATCCGGTTTACTATTGGACGGAGAAGATATTATCCATTCTTTTCACCGGATATATTCCTACTTCTAAGGAAGCGCCTCTTTTCTATATCGGGCCGATGAACGCGACAATCAGTGGTAATACCCTCGAAGGACCGCGTATTCGTGGTGGTGGGATGACGACCGCATGGCTTAATCCCCATCTGTTTGGCAAAGGATATATTGCTTACGGATTTAAAGATGAAAGAGTAAAAGGGTTGGCGGAAATTGAATACTCATTCAAGAAGAAGAAAGAATATGCCAACGAGTTCCCCATTCATTCGTTGAAAGTACGCTATGAGTCGGACGTTAATCAATACGGTCAGAACTACCTTTATACAAGTAAGGACAACGTATTCCTTGCCTTGAAACGTGAGAAGGATGACCGTATCGGTTATTATCAGCAAGCAGAAATGACTTATACCAATGAGTTCTATTCCGGCTTTTCTTTCCAGCTCACGGCACGCCGGCGGACAGACGAATCTACCTATCTTATCCCTTTCTTGAAGAAAGAGGGGGAGGTCTATTCTCCGGTCAAAGACTTCTCTACCAGTGCGGCAGAATTAAAACTGCGTTATGCGCCGAATGAAAAATTTTTCCAGACGCAGTGGAACCGCTTTCCCGTATCGCTGGATGCTCCGGTGTTTACGCTGTCGCATACCATTGCCGGAAAAGGAGTGCTAGGAAGCGACTATACTTATAATCATACTGAAGCAGGCATACAGAAACGTTTCTGGTTTTCCGCTTTCGGTTATACAGATATTATATTGAAAGCCGGGAAGGTGTGGGACAAAGTACCGTTTCCGCTGCTCATCATGCCCAATGCGAACCTTTCTTATACCATTCAGCCGGAATCTTATTCATTAATGAACGCAATGGAATTCATGAATGACGAATATTTCTCATGGGATGTGACGTATTTCCTCAACGGATGGTTGTTCAATCGCATACCTTTGTTGAAAAAACTGAAGTGGAGGGAAATAGTTTCCTGTCGTGGACTTTATGGGCATTTGAGTGATAAAAATAATCCGGATATGACCGATGGTTTGTTCGCTTTTCCGATAGCAAACACCCGTACAATGGGAAAAACACCTTACGTAGAAGCGGGTGTGGGCATTGAAAACATTTTCAAGGTATTACGTCTGGACTATGTCTGGCGGCTTACATACCGGGATTCTCCCGATGTTGATAAGTCCGGCTTGAGAATAAGTCTCCACATGACCTTTTAAAAGTTAAATCCTGCTAATTGCAATGTTTATATAGCAAACAAAGGTCGTATTAGTAATTAATTAATCTTATTTTTGCATCAATTTTAGTTTAATTTTAATAGAATAGAAATGAAACAAGAAATTAAACCCGCTACCGGACGTCTGGGCGTGTTAGTAGTTGGAGTAGGTGGTGCGGTAGCTACCACAATGATTGTAGGTACACTAGCCTCTCGCAAGGGACTGGCAAAACCGATAGGATCTATTACACAGTTAGCCACAATGCGCATGGAAAACAACGAAGAAAAACTCATCAAAGACGTTGTGCCTTTGACTGATTTGAACGACATTGTTTTCGGTGGTTGGGATATTTTCCCGGATAACGCATACGAAGCTGCCATGTATGCTGAGGTTTTGAAAGAAAAAGACCTGAATGGTGTGAAAGATGAACTGGAAGCTATCAAGCCTATGCCGGCAGCTTTCGATCACAACTGGGCGAAACGTCTGAACGGTACTCATATCAAGAAGGCTGCTACCCGTTGGGAAATGGTAGAACAACTCCGTCAGGACATCCGCGACTTCAAGGCTGCCAACAACTGCGAACGTGTGGTTGTATTGTGGGCTGCAAGTACCGAAATCTACATTCCGCTGTCTGACGAACACATGTCACTCGCTGCTTTGGAGAAAGCAATGAAAGATAACAATACAGAAGTTATCTCTCCGAGTATGTGTTATGCATATGCTGCTATTGCAGAAGATGCTCCGTTTGTAATGGGTGCTCCTAACTTGTGTGTAGATACTCCTGCAATGTGGGAATTCTCTAAACAAAAGAATGTACCTATTTCAGGAAAAGACTTCAAGAGCGGTCAGACACTGATGAAAACAGTATTGGCACCGATGTTCAAGACCCGTATGCTGGGTGTGAACGGCTGGTTCTCTACTAACATCCTGGGTAATCGTGACGGTGAAGTACTGGACGATCCGGACAACTTCAAGACAAAGGAAGTTAGTAAGCTGTCAGTAATCGACACTATCTTCGAACCGGAGAAATATCCGGACCTCTATGGAGACGTTTATCATAAAGTACGTATCAACTACTATCCTCCACGTAAGGACAACAAAGAAGCATGGGATAACATCGACATCTTCGGATGGATGGGCTATCCGATGGAAATCAAGGTAAACTTCCTTTGCCGTGACTCTATCCTTGCTGCTCCTATTGCACTCGACTTGGTGTTGTTCAGTGATTTGGCTATGCGTGCCGGCATGTGTGGCATCCAGACATGGTTGTCATTCTTCTGCAAGAGCCCGATGCACGATTTCGAACATCAGCCGGAACACGACCTGTTCACTCAATGGAGAATGGTAAAACAGACATTGCGTAACATGATTGGTGAAAAAGAACCTGATTATTTGGCTTAATTCGGGAAAATGTTCCTAATAAATATATAAACTTTCCCCTTTTCAGTAAGGGGAAAGTTTTATTATTCTACACGCTATTGGAAATAATGAAGAGACCCTCCTTTCTACCTGTTTTTATAGGCACGGGCTTTGGCTCCGGTTTTTCTCCTTTTGCTCCCGGTACGGCTGGGGCGTTGCTGGCTTCTATCATTTGGATTGCACTCTATTTTCTGCTTCCTTTCACTGTTGTATTATGGGCGACTGCCGCTTTGGTGATTGTATTTACCTTTGCAGGCATTTGGGCTGCCAATAAGCTTGAATCTTGTTGGGGGGAAGACCCGTCACGCGTGGTGGTGGACGAGATGGTAGGAGTGTGGATTCCGTTGCTGGCTGTTCCCGATAATGGACACTGGTATTGGTACGTGACAGCTGCTTTTGCTCTGTTCCGCTTTTTCGATATTGTCAAACCATTGGGAGTACGCAAGATGGAGAGCCTCAAAGGAGGAGTAGGAGTGATGATGGATGATGTATTGGCGGGCGTGTATAGTTTTATCTTGTTAGCGGTGGCACGATGGGTGATTGGCTGAAAAGAGTTGCGCGGATGATCTCGCAGAAGGGTGGAGTCTTCATGTTTTTGAGGGCGCAGCTTTCGGCTCAGATGGCGACTATTGCAGACTTTCTGGTGACTATCCTTCTGGTAAGGCTGTTTGATGTCTACTACGTATATGCTACTCTGGCAGGAGCTATTTACGGGGGGATTGTCAACTGCGTTATCAATTATAAATGGACTTTTAAATCTAAAGGAAAGAAAACACATATTGCTGTGAAGTTCATTATTGTATGGATTTGCAGTATTTGGCTGAATACTTGGGGAACGTATACTTTGACGGAATCGTTAGCGAGAATTCCATGGGTACGCGATACACTCAGCCAGTATTTCGGAGACTTTTTTATTATCCCTAAAGTGATAGTAGCAGTCATTGTAGCGTTGTTCTGGAATTATAATATGCAGCGCCTCTTTGTTTACCGGAATATAGATATAAGGAATTTATTCAAAAGGAATTGAAATAAAAACAGAAGATTTAGATAAAAACAGATTAAGGTATATGAATTATAGAGATTACTTACAGCAGGTGATTTATAAGATAATCAATCCTCTGATACATGGAATGATTAAAATAGGAATTACTCCCAACTTTATCACTACTACCGGGTTCATTCTGAATGTAGTGGCGGCAGGAATGTTTGTCTATGCCGGTATCTATGGCGGACAAGACGATTTGGCTATTATCGGATGGGCGGGAGGCGTTATCCTGTTTGCCGGATTGTTCGATATGATGGATGGCCGTGTGGCACGTCTGGGAAACATGAGTTCCAAGTTCGGTGCACTCTATGATTCGGTGCTCGACCGTTACAGTGAGTTGATGACTTTCTTCGGTATCTGCTATTATCTGTCGATGAAAGATTATTTCTTTTATGCGATTATCGCTTTTGTGGCCCTGATCGGCTCGTTGATGGTGAGCTATGTGCGTGCCCGTGCCGAAGGTCTGGGAATTGAATGCAAAGTAGGATTTATGCAACGTCCGGAACGTGTGGTGCTGACGAGTCTTGGTGCTTTGTTCTGTGGCGTATTTAAGGATATAACGGCTTTCGACCCGATGCTGATATTGATCGTGCCTTTGTCCTTTGTAGCCCTTTTCGCTAACATTACCGCTTTTGCGCGTGTAAGACATTGCTATAAAGTAATGATGGCGGACGAACGGAAGAATGCATAACTGAAAATATAAGTCGTGATGATACAAACAACTAAAATGCCATCGAAGAAAGAAACCTTGACGGTTCTTGTGATCATGGCTCTTTTTTTGCTGCTGACAACAGTCTTTATCGGACTTCGTTCCGAACACCTGCTGATAGCGGCACTCTATTTGATTTTATTCTTTGCCGGGCTGCCTACCCGGAAGCTGGCAGTAGCTCTTCTTCCCTTTGCCCTATTCGGTATTTCATATGACTGGATGCGCATTTGTCCTAACTACGAAGTGAATCCGATTGATGTAGAAGGACTTTATAATCTGGAGAAATCTCTGTTCGGAGTGATGGACAATGGGGTACTGGTGACTCCGTGTGAATTTTTTGCCGCGCATCATTGGGCGATGGCAGACGTCTTTGCAGGTATCTTCTATCTTTGTTGGGTTCCTGTTCCCATCCTGTTCGGGCTTTGCCTCTATTTCAAAAAAGAACGGAAGACGTATCTTCGCTTTGCGCTGGTCTTTTTATTTGTAAATCTGATCGGTTTTGCCGGTTATTATATCCATCCGGCTGCTCCGCCCTGGTATGCCATCAACTACGGTTTTGAACCGATACTGAATACTCCGGGCAATGTGGCAGGACTGGGCCGTTTCGACGAGATTTTCGGAGTGTCTGTCTTTGATTCCATTTATGGACGTAATGCGAATGTCTTTGCGGCGGTCCCCTCTCTCCATGCAGCTTATATGGTAGTTGCATTGGTGTATGCCATCATCGGCAAGTGCAGATGGTATGTGATTACTCTTTTTTCTATCATCATGGCGGGTATTTGGGGAACAGCTGTTTATTCATGCCATCACTACATCATTGACGTGTTGCTTGGAATTTCTTGCGCATTGACAGGCTGGTTGGTGTTCGAATACGGATTAATGAAAATCCGGGGATTCAGAAACTTCTTTGAACGATATTACCAGTATATTAAATAGTGAAGAATAAGTACCGCAATATATTCCTCGCATTCGGCATTGTTGCCGTCCTGATTATGATGTTCACTTTCGATATGGATTATCAGGAACTTTGGACGAATCTGAAACGTGCGGGAATATATTTGCCTTTGGTACTGATCTTGTGGCTATTGGTCTATCTGATTAATACAGTATCGTGGTATATCATCATCCGTAGCGGCGGCAAACCGGGATTCTCGTTTGCCCGTCTCTACAAATTCACCGTTACCGGCTTTGCTCTTAATTATGTGACTCCCGTCGGACTGATGGGAGGGGAGCCTTACCGCATCATGGAGCTGAAACCCTATATCGGTGTAGAAAGGGCGACCTCTTCTGTGATCCTTTACGTGATGATGCACATTTTTTCTCATTTTTGTTTCTGGCTGACTTCCGTACTGCTTTATATCTTCCTGTATCCGGTAGGATGGGGAATGGGGATTATATTGGGTGCTATTACAATCTTCTGCCTGCTGATAGCATTGTTGTTTATCAAAGGTTATCAGCACGGGATGGCAGTCGCTTTTGTCCGTTTGGGCAGCCGTCTTCCTTTTCTGAAAAAGAAGGTGATTCACTTTGCCGAAGTGCATCGGGAGCAATTGGAGAATATAGATCAACAGATTGCCCTTCTTCACCGGCAAAAGAAACAAACGTTTTATGCAGCCCTTTCCTTAGAGTACATGGCGCGTGTGGTCAGCTGTCTCGAAATATGGCTGATTCTTAATGTGCTGACAACCCATGTCAGCTTTGCCGACTGTTGCCTGATTGCCGCTTTTTCTTCATTATTGGCTAATCTTTTATTTTTCTTGCCGATGCAGCTGGGAGGTCGTGAAGGTGGTTTTGCCCTTGCTGTCGGTGGTCTTTCCCTTTCCGGAGCTTACGGAGTGTATGCCGCGTTGATTACCCGTGTACGCGAAATGGTTTGGATCGTTATCGGGCTTGCTCTTATGAAGGTAGGGAATAAGGTAAAAGAGTAGTGGTATCCGGAAAATATTACCCTAATTTTAATTGCGGATAGAACGGATTATTACATAAATTTATAACTTTGTGAGGCTTATATAAAGACTTACTAAAAGTACGACAATGAACAATTTTATCTTTTATAGTCCTACCGAATTTGTATTCGGGCGGGATACGGAAACTCAAACGGGAGCACTGGTACAGAAGTACGGTGCACGAAAAGTAATGATTGTCTATGGAGGCGGTTCGGTAGTGCGCAGCGGTCTGCTTGCCCGTGTGGAAGACTCCTTGCGGAAAGCAGGCATTCCTTATTGTATGCTGGGTGGAGTACAGCCTAATCCCATAGATACGAAAGTATATGAAGGTATCGACTTGTGCCGGAAAGAAAACGTTGACATGATGCTTGCGGTAGGAGGCGGTTCGGTGATTGATACAGCGAAAGCCATTGCTGCCGGAGTACCTTATGACGGTGACTTCTGGGATTTCTACATAGGAAAATCCATCGTGGCCAAAGCACTGAAGGTTGCTGTCGTGCTGACGATTCCCGCTGCCGGAAGTGAAGGTTCCGGCAATACCGTGATCACTAAAGTCGACGGATTGCAGAAATTAAGCCTGCGTGCGCCCGGCGTGCTGCGTCCTGTATTTGCGGTGATGAATCCTGAACTGACTTATACACTTCCTCCCTTCCAGACTGCCTGTGGCATTGCCGATATGATGGCGCACATTATGGAGCGTTACTTTACCAATACAAAAGAAGTAGAGATAGGCGACCGCCTGTGCGAAGGCACATTGCTTGCCATTATCAAAGAAGCGGCAACGGTGATGAAAGAACCCGAAAACTACGGTGCCCGTGCCAATCTGATGTGGTGTGGAACCATCGCCCATAACGGAACATGCGGGGTCGGTTGCGAAGAAGACTGGGCTTCCCATTTCCTCGAACATGAAATCAGTGCTATCTACAATGTTACTCATGGAGCCGGTCTGTCTGTGATCTTCCCTGCCTGGATGACATGGATGACAGAACACAATGTAGATAAAATAGCCCAATATGCTGTTCGTGTGTGGGGAGTGGAAGAGTCGGACGATAAAAAGAAAGTGGCACTTGAAGGGATTGCCCGCTTGAAAGCTTTCTTCAAATCGATTGGCTTACCTGTAACCTTCAAAGAACTGGGTATAGAAAATCCGGATATTGACCGCCTTGCAGATAGTCTGCATCGCAATAAAGGTGAATTTGTGGGTAACTATGTGAAGCTGACAAAGAAAGACAGTAAGGAGATCTACCGCCTGGCATTATAAAAAACGGTCATACGCCGGAATGATTATAGTTTTGGATAGTTCGTTCAAATAATTATCTTTGTATTTCAAATAAATACATATAATATTGGACACATGAAGAAATTAGTCTCAACTCTAATGATTCTGGCGATGCTCATTCCATCAGTCGGGGCGCAATCTACAGACATTTTTAAAAAGAAGAAGAAAAAGAAAGGAAAGACAGAGGAAGTAGCCAAAGTCAAAACCGATTCTGTTGCCAACAGGAAGAAAGATGCCTTGCAACCTTATGCAAGAGTAATTACCGGCAAGGCTAAAACGATGAATGGCTTCTTCAAAGTGCACAATGTAGAAGGCAGATATTATTTTGAAATTCCCGACTCGCTCTTCGGACGTGATGTACTGATAGTGAATCGGATCGTGAAGGCTCCCGTAGATATGCAAAAGCGCAAAGTCGGTTATCCGGGAGATCAGATCGGAGATGAAGTGATCCGTTTCGAAAAGGGAAATGGTGATAAACTGTTTGTTCGTGAAATCTCTTATATTGAACATTCTTCGGATACATTAGGATTGTATCAGGCAGTACTGAATTCTAATGTACAGCCCATTATAGCCACTTTTCCTCTGAAAACGGTCCGTAAAGAAGGCGAGACGAACAATTACGTCATAGATATGACTGACTATATCCGCAGGGATAACAAACTGTTTTCATTTGAAAGCCGTGCGAAAAACAATGCCGGAATAGGAGGTATGGTAGATGATGCCAGCTATATTGATACTCTGAAGGCATTTCCGCGTAATATCGAAGTCCGTACGGTACGTACTTTTCAGCGGAGAGCCTCATCACCTGCAGGAGCCGGAACATCCGTGTCTTCCGCTCCAAGTTCTCCGTTGACATACGAGCTGAACAGTTCTATGATGTTACTCCCCAAAGAACCGATGAAATCAAGACTGTATGATAGCAGAGTAGGTTACTTTGCTGTCAGCTACAAGGATTTTGACGAAAATCCTCAGGGGGTGGAGTATAAAGCGAAGATTACCCGCTGGCGTCTTGAGCCGAAAGACGAGGATATAGAAAAATACCTGAAGGGAGAACTGGTGGAACCAAAGAATCCGATTGTGATCTATATCGATCCGGCCACTCCCAAGAAGTGGGTACCTTACTTGATTCAAGGTGTCAATGACTGGCAGAAAGCTTTTGAAAAGGCCGGATTTAAGAATGCCATTATAGGCAAAGAAGCTCCGACAGACGATCCTGAATGGAGTTTGGAGGATGCGCGTCATTCCGCTATCGTATATAAACCTTCCGATATTCCAAATGCGAGCGGTCCTCATGTACACGACCCTCGCAGCGGTGAGATTCTGGAAACGCATATCAACTGGTATCACAATGTGATGAGCCTGTTGTACAACTGGTATATCGTGCAGGCTGGAGCTGTCGATCCGGGTGCACGCAAACCTCTGTTTGACGATGAATTGATGGGGCAGCTGATTCGTTTTGTATCTTCTCATGAAGTAGGCCATACGTTGGGACTGCGTCACAACTTCGGCTCTTCCAGCACGGTTCCTGTAGAAAAGCTACGAGACAAAGCATGGGTGGAAGCCAACGGTCATACTCCTTCTATCATGGATTATGCACGGTTTAATTATGTAGCGCAGCCCGAAGATAACATATCCCGTGCCGGAATCTTCCCCCGCATCGGTATGTACGATGAGTGGGCTATCGAATGGGGATATCGCTGGATGCCCGAATATAAGACGCCCGAAGCCGAAATCCCTCACATGAACAAGTGGATTATCAGTAAACTACAAGAGGATAAACGTTACACTTTTGGTACGGAAAGTGACCGGAACGATCCTCGTAATCAGAATGAGGATTTGGGTGACGATGCTGTATTGGCGAGCACTTATGGTATCAAAAATCTGAAACGCATCATGCCTGAAATTATGAACTGGACTTACGAACCGAACGAAGGCTACGCTAAAGCATCCAGTCTGTATCAGAATATAGTGGGGCAGTTTAATCTGTATATGCGTCATGTAGCGACGAATGTGGGTGGTATTTATAGTACCCCGGTTTCCGTAGAGCAGACTGACGTCAAAGCAATGGAATATGTACCCAAAGATATTCAGAGAAAAGCAGTTATCTTTTTGAATAAGGAACTGTTTAATACTCCCAACTGGTTGCTGGATAAGAAGCTTGCCGAAAGAGCCAGAATCAACACTTACAATGCTGTATTCCGTGTACAGAGCAGCATTCTGAAGCAACTCTTAAGCAAGAACACGTTGGATAAAATGACAAACGATGAATTCTTGAACGGTACAAAGGCATATACAGCCAATAACCTGTTTACTGACTTGAAGAAAGGTATCTGGAGCGATCTGCAAGGCGGTAAGAGACCGGATTATGCCCAGCGTAATTTGCAGAAAGTTTATGTCAACGCTTTGATCTCGATGATTGATAAGCCGAAAGGTAACTCTTCATCGCTTCTGGGTATGATGACGAGTGTTTTATCCTCGTCTGATTCTCCTTCCGAAGCACCGACAATTGCCCGTGGACAGTTGCTCGAATTAAGGAGGTCATTGGCAAGTGCGGCAAGTGCTTCTACGGGGATTGTCCGGAGTCACTATCTGAACTTGCAGGCACTGATTGATGCAGCTTTTGATGCACGATAAGGTATAGTTTAAATGAAAGGTTGACATTGAGGTCAACCTTTCATTTAAACTATAATTTCCCAGTATCCGTTTTTGTTTGATCCAACTCGCTGAATCATTCCTTTTTGCTTTAATGATGTGATCAAACGTTCGCTATGCCTCAGACTGATACCTAGAAGTCCGGCGATTTCTTTGGCGGTGATTTGATTGTTTTTTCTCAAAAGTTCCAGAACTTTTTGTTCGTTTATACCGACATTTATACCGACATTTATACCGACATCCTTTGTCGCTTTCATTGTTACTATAGAATCGCCTTGCCGTTTCTTTAGTGTTTCGTATATTTCTTGTAGCATGAAGTCAATGAATATACCACTATTTACAGCATCAGTACTTCGGTTTATAGCATTATAATAGGCTTGTTGATTGGCGAATACCATATTCTCTACCGGTAAGTGTTCGAATACAGGATGGAGTTTGCCTAATATCAGCGATTGCCATAAACGTCCTATTCTCCCGTTTCCATCACTGAATGGATGAATAAATTCAAACTCATAATGAAAAACACAGCTTTTTATTAATAAATGATCATCCGACTTTCGTAACCATTCAAACAAATCTTTGATAAGATAAGGAACGCGGTCGGCAGGAGGCGCCATGTGGATCAACTGTGTGCCTGCGAATACTCCGACACCTCCTTGACGAAAGTGTCCTGTATTGTCTACCAGTGCTTCCGTCATTATTTTATGTGCTATCAGTAAGTCGTCTACCGAGTAGGGATCGAAAGTGTGATATGAATTGTAGGTTTTGATGGCGTTTCGTACCTCCTGTATTTCACGGATGGGAGCTACTATATGCTTCCCGTCAAGGATATCTGTAATTTGACTTTCAGATAGGGTATTTCCTTCAATAGCCAGTGAACCTTGAATGGTCTTAATTCGGTTGATTTTTCGCAATAGCAAGGCATCTTCCTGCTCCATACGGATGGCATATCGTTCTACCAATGCGGAGATATCCGCTATTAAGTGAATGGTGCGGGGAGATATGGTGAAAGGCGGAGTATACATGCTAAAATATAAAAGTTTCTAGGTTTATTACTTTCTACAAAGATAGCATTAATTTCCTTCAGAGGAGATATCCCGACAATCTATTTTATAAATGTAGAAACTCCAACTGCTCCGACTTCGTTTGGTCGGGCAATTGGAGTTTTCTTGTTTATAAGCTATTCAATTGAAGCTTTACTTGATTTCTGCCTCATGCTTTCCAGTTATTTTCCGCATCGAAGCAAGGGCAAGCTTTCACCCATTCTTCCGGCTCTGTCTCCCCATTCTCATTCCGGTCGGGACTAAGGTCACGGTGACCGCATACGCGGCATCCCGGATAATCCTTCAATAAAGTAAGAATCAGTACTCGCAGTGAATGTTTCTGCCATTCGGTCCGGGTATCTTTGGGGCGACCTTTGCTGTCAAGCCCGCCTTCATAGCAGATACCGATACTTTCTCTGTTGAATCCTTTGGCGTGGGCACCGATCTTTTCTATCGGTCGGGTAGACTTTATATCCCCGTTTTTGCGGATATAAAAATGATAGCCCGCTCCGTTGAATCCGCGTCGGCGATGGCAGACGTCCAGGTCATATTCCGTGAAATCCTTGTCTTCGCGTGTGGCGGAGCAGTGAATTACGATTAAGTTGATCGTTCTCATGATTGTCCGGCATTATGCTTCAGAGATGGATGCTTCGCTTTGAGTACGTTGTATGCACTCTTTGTTTATGCACTGTAATGCGGCAGCCTGTGTCAGTTGCTCTCTCAGCGAAAAGATTTCGGCGTGCATCTCTTTCATTCTCGCACTAAGGTCGAAATAATCTTTCAGTACCTTTTCCAGCTGCTCCATCAGGAAGGTATACTGGTCTTTCACCAGCTCGCTGAATTCTTTGACGTTTTGCGCCATCGCTTTACGCTTTTTACGATTACCCAGAAAAGGGAGGATAGTCATAATAATCTCGATAATTTTATCTAGCATTTTTTTAATGGATAATTGATAATGGGGGTGAGTTATATGTTAAGGTTGGTTCGATATGGTATCTCCTGTTAAACTGTCGGGTCCGGAGCTTCCTCTTCGCCTCCGGTATTTCCTCCTCCTCCTCCGGCATTTTCGCCTTCCGTGTCACCTTTGCTTGCCAGTACGAATTCCACGTTGTTTTCACTTCGTGTACTGGTGTGGCTTGCGTTCACCAGATGCAATGCTTTATCCGCTACAAACCGGACATTCACCCTGCGGATGCTTCGGACCGTGCAATCTTTTTCCTTCTCTGTCCCCTCGCTGCATAGTGTGATGTGAAATGTTCCCAAACCGTCGATCTTCACTTTGTCGCCTTGTGTGAGTGACAGGCGGAGCTGCTCTACAAAAGCTTCGATGGCATGTTTTACATCTCCTGCTGTGAGTGAAGAGTTGGCTTCGATGGCATCTGCCAGTTTTTCGACGTCCATCACTCTGACTGTTCCCGATTTCTGGCGTACGTAATACAGCATCGGAGAATTCTCTTGACTCATGTACTTTCTACGCTGATAGCGTTCTACTGAAACATTCATAATTTTAAAAAGTTAAGGTTTAAGTAATAATAATTTTGTTTCTCTATGACATTGCAAATATACGAAATATAAGAGGCAAAGTCAAGCATTATGCTCTTTATTTTACTGCAAATATGAAATAAAATCGGAAAATATTTAATCTTATATTATGTAATATAATATTGTAGTTATGGTTCCGGGAATTTTTTTATTTTGCTTGTTTCAGCAATACTTCCAGTGGTGGTGTATAGTCCGTAATTTTCGTTAGAGAAGGGTTGTGGCTGAAGTATGCGTTCCCTGTCTCTCCATTGCGTTGTTTGGCTACGATGACTACTCCCAGCCCTTCGGTCGGATAACCGCTTTCGCGGTCGGTAGTGATTCGTGCCAGTGCAGGGCGGTAGAGTAGCATCACTACATCAGCATCTTGCTCGATGGCGCCGCTTTCACGCAGATGGAATAGTTCCGGTCGACCACCGGGACGGCCTTCCGATTCGCGGTTTAGCTGGCAAAGTAATACGACGGGAACGTTCAGTTCCTTGGCGATCAATTTAGCCTTGCGGGTGGCTTGTGCCACTTCCTGTTCACGGTTGCGGTTCTTCTGTCCGGTGCTCATGTCGCAAAGTTGCAGGTAGTCGATGATGATCAGATCGCATGTACCCTTGCTTTTAAGGAGCCGTGCGCTGGAGCGTACATGGTCCATGCTGGTCGAAGTGCTGTCGTCTACGTGTATCGGTAGTCGTGCCAGTTCTGCGGCGGTGGTGTGTGCTTCCGCCACTTCGTGCGGGTTAGGGATGCCTGTGCGCCAGCGGTAAGGGTTGATGTCGCCGGCGGACAACAGCCAGCGGTCGGCAAGGCGTTCTCCTTGCATCTCAAGGCTGTAGACAGTGACGGCATGTCCCTGCATGGCAGCCTGCCGCGCCAGATGGAGGGCGAAGGCGGTTTTCCCGACCGAGGGACGTGCGGCGATGACGGTGAGTTCTCCGTTTTGCAGTCCGGATGTCATGTGGTTCAGGTCTGTCAGGCCGGTAGGGATGCCGGTGATTCCGTTCACGCTTTTGGCGATACGCTGTTCGGCTTCTTTCATCGTGTCGGTCATCAGTGCGTCCATGTCGCGCATGTGGTCGTTGTGTCCGAATTCACCTTCCAGGCGGTCGAGCAGGTTGTGTGCGTCTATCAGTGTGTCGGCTATGTCCATTGTTTCGTCCAGAGAGCAGGCGAGGAGTTTGTTGAGTCCCAGTATCATTTCTCGCCGCAGATATTTCTCGTGTACGATCTGCATGTGATATTCGATATGCGCCGAGGTGGCTACTTTGCTGCTCAGTTGCGTGATGCCGAATGCTCCTCCGGCTTCTTCCAGCTTGCCCCGGTGGGCAAGTTCTTCTTTGACGGTGAGGATGTCGATCTTCATTCCTGCCCGGTACATGGCAAGCAGGGCGGCGTAGATCACTTGGTGGCTCGTGGTGTAGAACATTTCCGGGCGCAGTGTGTCGGCTGCGAGCGGCATGGCTTCCTGTTCTATCAGGCAGGCCCCCAGGATGGCTTCTTCTATCTCCGGGGCCTGTGGGGAAACTCTGTTGTCAGTATTCATTCAGAAAGGCTTTATTGGATAAATAACTGCAGGCATGTAGGATGAATTTCACGTTTGTCTGATGATAATAATACTCTTCGATGTTGTCGATGGCGAGTTGCTGTTCTTTTTCGCTCAGCTTTTTCCAGATACGCTGCGCTTTGGCGATGTTCTCTTTGGGAAGCTGCAGGATGTTGTGGAAGTCGTCCCAGAAGAGGCGGAACTTTTCGTCGCTGGTTTTTCGGGCGTTTTCTTTTTTCTCGCCGACGAGTGCCGAAATGTTTGTCCAGTTCTCGTAGTTGACCACTCGGATATGCAGGGCGGTGGTGTCGTTGTGAGGAATGATTTCGATGATTCCGTTTGTTTTCAGTTGTTGTATGAAGCGGTAAGTTCTGCTCGTTGGCCAGTGGAAAATGGCGCTCCAGCTGCGGTAGCTGTGCAGGCTTTCACCTCTTTTGCACACGATGGTGTGTTTTTGGCGGTCGGTGAGTTTTGTTTCCGAGTAGTTGACTTTTATAAGAAGTTTCAGGAAAGCTTCTATTTCTCCTTCGTGTGGGCTGCAGCCTGTAAGTTGCTCTTTCAGCAGAGCTTTTGGGATGATGATGTAGCCATATCCGATGGCCTGGCAATTCATTTTTTGCATATGATATTCTGTTTTTTAAATTTTGTCCAAAAGTAGGTTGATTGCTGTTCGAATCCTAAACGGATGTACGTGCTTGGACGTGTTGGGATGTAATATTCCTCGTGGTGACGTAAATAGCTGCTTTTGGCGCGTGTTGTTTTTTTGTGCGGTATACGTTGGAGGAAGATCGTGAAACAGAGGCTTCGTCTGATGTAAACAGAGCCTCTGTTTATAGTAAACGAAGCCTCTGTCCGGTCATTTTGGAGCCTCTGTTTGAGGGTGAAAAAAGGGCATTTTTGTGGAACGCACAGCGGAACACTCTAAGGAGTGAGGTAATCTTCTGACATTTAATGAATTATGTCTGTTGAGAAAAATGTGTTGAAACGCAGGGCGGAACCATAATAAGGGATAACTAATAAATTATATATTTAAAAATATATAGTTCGATTTTCACTTTTTTGGGCGTTTAAACTCGTTTGTTGTCCGACTCGTTTGCCTGGTTTTCCGACAGTGAAATGATGGGTGGTCCCCAGTACGCCCAAATGATTTGCTGCATCTTCGGACTTAGCAAAGTCGTGTGTTCGGTGTAGCTTGCTGCGGTGAGCTCTGCTTTGAGCTGCAAGTTGGCGTCTATTGTGTCGCGCATTCTTTTTCTGGCTGCATTGCAGTCCGGATGTCCTTGAAAGTATTCCGTAGCTAATTGGGTAAAATGTTTAAATCCCTTGATGATGTAATCTTTGGATACTTCTTTTTCTACTTTTATCATATTCTTATATTTAGTTTTTATAAACCGCTATTTGTGGCTTATTTTCTGCAAAGTTATGAAAAATAAATTAATTGAATAGTATAAAATTATTTAGTTTTATTTTCGTTTTTCATATCTGTAAATTTATATGTATATGCTTGCTTTATAAAATTTGTAATTAGAACTATTTGTTAATTATAATAACTGTTTATTCGCAGCGAAAACTTTGTGCGAAAAAACATACCGGTTTCTTTTTTTGTTGTTTTACTTTCGGAGGTATGGTCAAATCCGCTGATTGGATAACCTGCCGATGAATGAATATATGTCTGTAGGGTATTTGGGAGAGATGCTAAAATATTCCTATATTTATCGTGTAATTTAATTAATAGTAAGTAAAATGTTGAAAGTAGTAGCATTTATGAAGCAAGTAGCGGTGGGGCTACAGATGGAGGGAAACTTTGGTACTGCACACGTTTATCGCAGCAGTCTCAATGCCATTATTGCTTATCATGGGAAAAGGGATTTTGCATTTGATGAAGTAACCCCTGAATGGTTGAAGGGCTTCGAGATTTACCTTCGTAGCCGTGGATGTAGCTGGAACACTGTTTCCACTTATTTACGCACGTTTCGTGCGGTCTATAATCGTGCGGTGGATGGTCGCATGGCTTCTTATGTACCCAATCTGTTTCGTTCTGTCTATACGGGTACCCGTGCGGATCACAAGCGTGCCTTGTGTGATGAAGATATGAAAAAGGTGTTCGCTGGGGTGTCTTCGTCTTCTGTCGTGCCTGCCGGCATGCGGCGCTCACAGGAATTGTTCATTCTGATGTTTTTGCTTCGCGGTCTTCCTTTTGTCGATCTTGCCTATTTGCGTAAAAGTGATTTGCGTGATCATGTGATAACTTACCGCAGGCGTAAGACGGGTCGTTCTCTGTCGGTTACTGTGACTCCGGAAGCGATGGCAATCCTGAAGAAGTATATAAGTCGTGACGACACATCTCCTTATTTATTTCCTCTGTTGAAAAGTGGTGAGGGGACGAAGGAAGCATATCGCGAATATCAATCGGCATTACGCAGCTTCAATCAGCAACTCATGCTTCTGGGCGAATGGCTGGCGCTGAACGACAGACTCAGCTCGTACACTGCTCGTCACACTTGGGCGACGACCGCCTATCATTGCGAAATTCATCCGGGTATTATCTCCGAGGCGATGGGGCATTCCTCCATCACTGTGACGGAGACGTATCTGAAACCTTTCCGTAGTAGGAAAATTGATGAAGCCAACACACAAATAATCAGTTATGTAAAGCATTCGGTGATAGGAATATCTGCCTGATAGCTAGTCCGTTACTTTGTAGGTAACGGAGCTAAATAGCGTTGCAAAGATGGAGATATTTTGGAAAACATGCAAACAAAAAAGATATTTTTTCTGATAAACTACTAAAAAAAGAGAAATAACACGATAAAACAGCGATTTTCTTAGTATTAGAGTGTTTCACCCTTCTAATTTAGATAAAAGAATTTCCTCCCCTCTGCCTCTTCTCAGAAGCAGGGGTAAAGATGTTTCATTACCAATTCAGACATTTTCCGGTATTGACTACCCTTTTGGGGCAGGTACAAAGGTTTTCCCGTTACCTACAAAGTAACGGGTAAAGTGTGCATAGACTATATACTTCAGAGTATATTGTATAAGGCAAATGTAGGTGAAATAATTTAAGAAAAGGAGGTTATGCAAGGAATGAAAGGAGTAAAACATGGGATTTATGGGAATTGATAATCCAAAACAAGAACTATATTTTTATTATTTTTTTAATTTATAAATTAAAAGTTTTTTTATCATGAACAAAAAGTATTTAAGTGCAATCCTGTTTGGAACGCTGTTGGCGGCTTCAACAGGTACATTTACTTCTTGTAAAGACTACGATGACGACATCAAGGCGTTACAAGAACAAATCGACAAAAACGGAACTACCGTTGGCACTCTACAAGAACAGTTGACTGCTCAGCTGACTGCCTTGCAGGCTGCTTTGCAGACAGCCCAGTCTACTGCTGACGCTGCCAAGGCCGACGCTGCCAAAGCCCAGGCCGCTGCCGATGCTGCCAAAGCTGCCGGTGACGCTGCCGCTGCCGAAGCTGCCCAAGCCAAAGTTTTAGCAGAAGCGGCAAAACAGGCCGCTGCCGACGCCGAAGCTAAAGCGCTTGCTAAAATCACGGAAGAAGTAACTGCGATGAAAGAGTATGTAGACTCTTCTATCGCTGAAATCAACGCGACCAAGGCTGACAAGAAAGACCTGGAAGCCGCTATTGTGCAATTCAATGAAGACATTGAGGGTGTCATTCAGTTGCTCGGTGGTAGGATTGACGGTGTTCAAGCCGAATTAAGTACACTGACAGGCACTGTAGACGGTCTTAAGGGGGATGTGGTCACCAACGCGAACAATATCCAGACCGCTCAAGACGCTATCAAGACTTTGATTGCTGCGGACGAGAACCTTCAACTTCAGTTGGATGCCTTGAAAGCTTATGATAAGGAATTGAAAGGCATGATAGACGCCAACAAGATAGAAGCTGACGAAGCTCTTGCGCAAGCTATTAAGAAAGCTGAGGATGAACTGAAAGCCGCTCAGGAAGCAAACCAAAAATTGTGGGATGCGCAGACAGAGGAAAACAGTGCATTGCGCGGACTGATAGGTGACAATGCAAAGGATATTAAGGACTTGCAAGGTGATTTGGTGCAAACTAATAAGGACCTCAAAGATCTGGGAGATAGAATCGATGGCGAGCTGGATAAAATCAAAGCAGATATGGGTAAACTTGGAGAAAGAATTACTACTCTGGATACCACTCTTAGAACTCTCATCTCTACAGAAATCAGCAACTTGCATGTATTGATCGTCGCTCGCTTGAGCAGCATCGCGTTTGCTCCGGATTATATTGTAGACGGTGTGGAAGCTGTTAAATTCAGTTCTTTGCAGTATAGCGCAATGAGCCCGAATGAAAATGCTTCACTTCCTATCGTGACTAAGTATGCTTACTCTGTAGGTGCTCCTGCAATTGCCAGCTACCATTTCAATCCGAAGAGCTTTAATTTGGGAAATGCTACTTATAGCTATCTTGACCGTGCTGTAACTATTATTGAAACTGGAACTCGCGCGGCAGGCAGCAATTTGGTAGATATCATCGGGCAACCGATCAAGAATACCGCTACAGGAACTGTTGACTTTACACTTCGTCGTAAGCATGCCAATGTCAGACCGGCAGAAGATAAAACAAACATGATTGCTTTGCAGGCAACTATGACCGGTGATCCTGCCCAGAAGGATGCAGACCCCGTAATTACTTCTCCATATGTAGCTGTATATGACGATCTGATCACTCCTGAAGACATCTTTATTGCCGACGGAGCGACTTTGGCAACTGGAAACACTGCTCATTTCGCAGCAACGTTCAGTGCATGTAAGACTACACTCGTTCGTTACGAAATGGCATATGACAAAGTGTTTGACTTGAAGTCATTGGTAGCTACTTGTCTTGTGAAGGACGGTTCACATGAAGCGTTCCCTGTTGAAGATTATGAATTGTCATACCGCTTTGCTGTAGCATCTTCTGAGTATAATGTACAAAGTGGCTCTACTATAACTAATCAGCAGAAAGACTTGGTATGTACAGATGCTGAGAAGGGTACTTTCGAGGCGATTGCTGATAATGGACATAACCCGGAATTTGTAGGACGTACTCCTATTTTCAAGGTTGAGTTGGTAGACAAGGCCGGTAATGTAGTTCGTCGCGGCTTCGTGAAAGTTGAGATCGTAGCAGAGAAGACTCCTGATATGGCCGTGACTATAGAAGGTACTGAAACTTATGGCTGTGCAAATACGCAATCTAAACTGTATAAATTCGAAGAGGATTATCTGCGTGATAATATCTATCGTTTGATGAACAAGGGTGACGGTTCTGAACAAGGTATGAGTCATGAGGAATTCTGGAATACGTATGAATACCTAGAAACCTCAGTTCTTAAGAATGGTGTTGCTCTTCCGGGTATTACTGCACCGAGTCTGATTGACGGTGTAGCAACTGACGGCAAAGCTACTAAGATTGTAATTTGGCGATTCGCTCATGGACAGGTTGGAAATGTAGGTATAACTGGAGCTAACTTGTATGCTACTTTGACACTCCGCAATAAGGTTTCTTCTAATAAATATCCGAAATACATTCATTTCCATTTCGCAGTGAAAGTTAATTTGCCTGTCATTGCTTTGGATACGGAAAAGACAAAGGTAAATGATGCCTTCTGGGATAAGGATGCTGACGGTAAGTATATCGCGTTCAGAGTAAATGCCAAAAGACCGGGTGCTATCACTTCACCGGCTTCGGAATGTACAATCTCACAAGATATAACGAAAGCTTATGTTGATGGTACTTATACAGTTAATATACCGACTGGAGTATGCACTGAAAGTACGTACGAAATTGAATCAACTTATAGCAACGGTGTCAAAACAGCAAACGTTCTTACCGGTGTTCAGTTGAATGGAACGACCATTTCTTTGAACAAGAGTAATACTGCAGTTAAGGCAGCGTTGAATAGCGAAAAGGGATTGCAAGCTGTTATTATTCACAAGTATATGATTGAGAGTGGTGATACGTATATCGTGAACAGATTTAAGGTAACATTTATCCGTCCTGTCACTTTCACTATGCCTGATGGTATCACTGTAAAAGACGGTGCGACAGGTGGTGATGAAGTCAGCTTCCAGCACGATGGTTTGTTGACAGACTGGAGAGGTTACGCGATCACACATCCTGTTTGGGAATCGGTTGTAAAGACACACGGTAGGTGGAAAACAATTTGCGTGCCAGAGTACACTTATGTTGACGGACATTATAATAAGACAAAGGATGCTGAATTTAATCTTGAAACAGAGACAGTTACATTTACTACAGGAACTGACTTGAAGATGTATACCGGTCGAGAAAGTTATACAGTTCAAGAATATAGGCTAATAACTGCCGCCGACGGCACACAATATTGGGGTTGGATGACTATGGATTATAATAAGGTGTTTAATGTAACAGATGTGAAGATAAGTAAAGACGCTGTTCGTGTTGAACTTGCATTGCAAGCTGAGCGGTATGCTGCTAGTCAAGCTGTGCAGACCCGATGTGTGTCTAACGATGATGTTACTTACAACGAACACGTTATTACTGCATCAAGTGAAGTTTCCTTTACTAATATCACGGGCGTTAATTACGTGCCTGCTGTATATGAATATGTACCGGCTACAGAAGTGGAAATCAGTCATGAACATTCTCCAAAACCTCATTACGCAGGTACAGTGAACGGACAAACTTCCGGTTGCTGGGAATGGCATCAATGGGAGCACGATCACGAAGTTCTGGTTCCGGGTCAATTCTGGGATTATTACGGAGAGATCAAGAATGTCGTGCTTGATATAAATAATGTTAGCACAAGCTTGGAATACAACAATCATAAGTTGCCTGATGATGCAGTGCTGACACAAGGAGCTACTAACACTGTGAAGTATGAAAATGCTGAATCAAATATTGGCTATTCATATACCATCACTATCCCTGCTTCTATAGAATATGGCTGGGGTATCCTTAAGACAGACTTGATTCTTACGGCTGAGCCGGCAGGCAACAACAAGTAAGAAATCTAAGATAGTAATAAACTTTTAGACATGCTACAATCGAAAGGGTGCTCTGCTCAAAAGAGCACCCTTTTTATAACTACTTCCTGATAATGTGAGGGATGCAATGCAGATCATTCTGTGATAAAGACATTAAATACATAACATATGATGAAAATAAGAAATTTACTACTAGCCATACTGACTGTCAGTAGCACCTTGGCTTTCGCTCAAGAGCAGCGGATCAAGGAGGAGGGTAAAACCCTTTTTAATCCCCACTGGTTTATGCAAGTGCAAGTAGGAGCCGCTCATACGATAGGCGAAGCCAAATTTACCGATCTGATCTCTCCGGCAGCCGCCCTCAACGTGGGCTATAAGTTCGCTCCGGCATTCGGGGCGCGTATCGGTGTCAGCGGCTGGCAGGCTAAAGCGGGCTGGGTGACTCCCTCCCAATCTTATCAGTATAAATATCTTCAAGGCAACCTGGACCTGATGGCGGACCTCAGTGCTTTGTTCTGCGGCTTTAACCCCGACCGTGTATTCAATGGTTATCTTTTTGCCGGTGTAGGATTTAATCACGCTTTCGACAATGACGAAGCCAACGCGCTGGATACGCGTGCTTATGAAATGGAGTATCTGTGGCAGGACAGCCAGAACCTGGTAGCCGGACGTTTGGGCTTGGGCTGCGACCTTCGCCTGAATGACCGTCTGGCGATCAACATCGAAGGAAACGCCAATATCCTTTCCGATAAGTTCAATTCAAAGAAAGCGGGCAACTGCGACTGGCAATTTAACGTATTGGTGGGACTTAGTATCAAATTTGGCAAGAGTTATACCAAGACCGCTCCCGTTTATTACGAACCGGAGCCTGTAGTGGAACAGCCCAAAGCGGAACCTGTGGTAGAAAAGCCGCAGCCGAAACCTGCACCGGTGGTGACCGTCGAGCCGATGAAGCAAAGCGTCTTCTTCGCGCTGAATTCCGCAAAGATCCAGGATGACCAGCTTGCCAAAATAGAATCTTTGGTGAAGCATCTGGAAAAATATCCGACTGCCAAGGTAGCCGTCACCGGATACGCGGATAAGGAAACGGGTAACCCAGGCATCAATATGACCTTGTCAGAGAAGCGCGCGAACAACGTGGCGGACGTCTTGAAAGCGAAAGGCATTGCTGCGGACCGGATCGTGACTGACTTTAAAGGGGATACCGTACAACCGAACACGAATCCTACGGAAAATCGTGTCAGTATCTGCGTGCTAGAATAATGTTTGTATAAAGGCATAACCCTTTTTTAAGATATCTCATGTGCGGTGTTCCCCATTTTTCTTCGCTTTCCCGCGAAGAGCCTCACATGAGAATACCCCAAGGGAATCCGTGCTTGCGAAAGTATGTATTTCCGCAATGAACCCTTTCTTCACTTAATGTGAAGAAATAACAGGGGGTAGCAGTGGAAGAATTTGCTTGTGAAAGTGAATCTTTCCTGTCCCTCCAAAGAGGATGCCTCCCTTTCCCTAACGGCATCCTCTTTTTTCGTTTTTAAATTTCTTCTATAAAAACATACTATCCCCTTATTTTGTTATATTTATCGCGTCATTTAATAAATAATAAGTAAAATGTTAAAAGTAGTAGCATTTATGAAGCAAGTAGCAGTGGGGCTACAAATGGAGGGAAACTTTGGAACTGCTCACATTTATCGCAGCAGTCTCAATGCCATTATTGCTTATGGTGGGAAAAGGGATTTTGCTTTTCGTGAAGTAACTCCGGAATGGTTAAAAGGCTTCGAGATTCACCTTCGTAGCCGTGGTTGTAGTTGGAACACTGTTTCCACTTATTTGCGTACATTTCGTGCGGTTTACAATCGCGCGGTAGACAGGCGTATGGCACCTTATGTGCCGCATCTCTTTCGTTCGGTGTATACCGGGACACGTGCTGACCGCAAACGTGCGTTGTGCGAAGAAGACATGAAGAAGGTATTCACTAAATTACCACAGTCATCTGCCGTGAGTCCCGCCATGCGTCGTGCGCAGGAATTGTTCGTTCTGATGTTCCTGCTCCGTGGTCTGCCTTTTGTCGATCTGGCTTATTTGCGTAAAAGCGATTTGCGTGATAATGTAATCACTTATCGACGGCGTAAAACAGGCCGACCTTTGTCTGTGACTTTGACTTCGGAAGCGATGGCTATATTAAAGAGGTATATGGACCGTGATAGCTCCTCTCCTTATTTATTTCCGTTATTAAGCAGTCGGGAAGGAACAAAGGAGGCTTATCATGAATATCAGTTGGCTCTTCGTAACTTTAATAGGCAGTTGATGTTGCTTGGTGAAATGTTAGGACTGGGAGATAAACTAAGTTCGTATACAGCCCGCCATACATGGGCAACGACAGCTTACTATTGTGAAATTCATCCGGGCGTTATTTCTGAAGCTATGGGGCATTCGTCAATTACGGTGACCGAGACATATCTCAAACCTTTTCAGAATAAGAAAATAGATGAAGCCAATAAAAAAGTGGTAGATTTTATAAAGCGCTCAATGTCAGTAGCAATATGTTGAATTTAAGCCTGTTACTTCATAGGTAACGGAGCTAAACAGCGTTGCAAAGATGGAGATATTTTGGAAAACATGCAAACAAAAAAGATATTTTTTCTGATAAACTACTAAAAAAAGAGAAATAACACGATAAAACAGAGGATTTCTTTTTATTAGACCTTTATAACCTTCTAATTATATTCAAAGATTTCCCTCCCCTCTGCCTCCTCTTTGAAGCAGGGGTAAATAAGTTTCATTACTAAATCATACAGTTTTTCATAAAGAAGGCTTCATGAGAGCCAGGACAAAGGTTTTCCCGTTACCTATGAAGTAACGGGAAAAAAGTGTTGGGAATATATTTCTTGTCCATACTAAAGAATCATGGACACAGGTAAAACGAAAAGAAAAGGAGGTCACATTAATAAAATGAAAAGGGAAACACAAATGGCTTTTGAATCAAAAACGAGAAATTATATTTTTATTTTTTAATTTATAAATTAAAAGTTTTTTTTATTATGAACAAAAAGTTTTTAAGTGCAATCCTGTTTGGAGCATTACTTGCGTCTACCACAGGAACATTTACATCTTGTAAAGACTATGATGATGACATCAATGGTCTAAGCGAACGTGTAGATGCAATCGAAAAAACATTGGCCGAATTGAATACCAAGTTTGGTTCATTGGCCTATGTGAAATCGGTGTCTTTTGCAGATGGAAAATTAGTAGTAACAGATCAGAATGGAGATGCTACTACTTATAATATTCCTGATACAGACACTAATACTACGTATACTTTGGATGTATCTCAGGATGGTAATAAAGCTACTATTACTTTGACTGATAACAAAGGTAATGTACAAACTAAGACTATTACTTTTACAGATACTGACACTGATACTAAGTTTGATGCTACCAAATTGACTGTTGGTGAAGATGGCGTTGTAAAATATGATGGTGTAGCTACCGGTGTTACAATACCTAAGCAAGGTACGTTGGATATCACAGAAATGACTACAGATGGCGTAACTTATGGTTGGGCTATTAAATATGGCAATGCAGAACCTGTTAATTTGATGATTTGTGATGTTCTGCCTATTACGAGCTTTGGCTTTGAACCGGATGCTTATTTGGGAGGTGTTCCTTCAATGAAGGCTTTGAAAGTCGTTTATAAAGCTTGGAGTGAAACAACTAGCTGTAATCCGGCTACTGCTACTGGTGAAGTATGGGCAAAAGCTACTACAAATTCTTATGTTCGTCCGGTGATTGCAGGTACTTACTACTTGAATCCGTCAAGTGCAACTAAAGAACAGATAAAGAAGATCACTGTACTTTCTGCAGATAAAGAGTATATTAATAAAACTAGAGCAGCTGCTTCTAATCCGGAAGTTGAAAGCTATGAAGTAAAAGACGGTGTTTTGACTGTTTACTTTAAGGCTACTACTGAGTTGATTGAAGCTATCTCAAGTTCTAAAATTACAGTTTTGGCTATCCGTGTAGAAACAGAAGCTGGTAACACTATTACTGATGAGTATAGAGCTATCTACGCAACAGATTATGAAAACGTGATTTTGGGTGATAAGGCTAAAAAGGCTGCAGGTACTGCACATCATTTGTATGGAACAGACACAGGCAAGGCAGATGATGCTATCAAGGCTGATGCTGACTATGAAGTTGCTTATAACTCAACTACTGGTATTGATCTTGCTGAAAAGGTTATTACTTGCTATGATGATGTAGCTGCTACAAAGACAGATTTGACTATGTCTGCTGCAGAATTGGCTAAATTAGGCCTGAAGTATGATTTCCATTTGTGTGCTTACATTGATGGTACTAATCAGACTAACCAAAGTGATTTCGCTAGATTGACAGGTTCGGTTTTGTATCCGAAATTGTTTAATGAAACAGCTACTCCGTATGCTGCCGTAGGTCGTCAGCCATTGGTACGTGTTCAGCTGTTGGATACGAAAGCTAATAATAAAGTGGTCAGCACAGGTTGGATTAAAGTGATGATCACTAAAGATAAGGCTCCTGCTATTGACGCTCCGTTCACATTTGATCCATTCACTAACCAATGTGATGATAAAGTATTCGCATTGACAGTTGAACAAATGAACGTGAAGGTTTATAACAAGTTGGGTATGGACTATAAGATGTTCAAGACTATCTATGAAGCTGCCAATCCGTTGTATACCGGCGATGGTGTGGTTACTGAGGTTGCCGATGCTGGAGAAGTTACACAAACTGACTTGTTGAAGTGGACTATTTCTCAGGCCGATATGAAGTTAGCTTTGGCGAAGACTTCTGATGTTGGCTCATTGAAGGCTGTTGTAACTTACAAACCGAAAGCTGGTTATGAAGATTCTTACAGCGATGTAACTATCACATTGTCTACTAAGGTTAATGCAATTGCCGCTGTTACAATTCCTGCTTCTAACAAGATCGCTGAATACTGGGATGCTAATAAGACTTACGTTCGTCTGAATGTAGTTGTTCCGGGTACTCTGACTGATGACTGTGCATTTGCAGTTGATTTGGATAACACATTTGAAGGAAACAAACCTATTATCACAGGTGCTACTGCTTACAAGTATATTTTTGCATCTAAGAACGTAAATCGTAAAGAGAAAGGTTTGAGCGGTACTGAATATACATTATCAGTTGGTGATGATGGCTTGACATTGAAAGCTACTGCCGGTGCTGCGACTCAAAATGTAGCAGTGATTGATGCTGATGGTGTAGTCACTTATCAAAATACAGACTTTGCAAAAGACCTGTTGAATATTGCAAGTCATAACTCAGTTCCATCTGCCGGATTCTATGCTTGGATTAACATTAAAGCAACTACCGGTGAATGTGCATTAGAGTTGCCTATCACTAACGGTGAATATATGGCTTACTTCTTGCGTCCGATTGATGTAATTGCCGGTGAAGGTAAGTTCCAAGATGCTGTTGATAATGGTTCTACAGTTAATATGCTCGACCTGTTGAGCTTCTCTGATTGGAGAAACCAAGCATTCAGCACAACAGTAAAAGCTAACTACTTCGGTTATTATGGAATCGAGCTAATTACAGTTGATATACCTAATATCACTACTGACTTGAATGGTAACGATATCAATTCTAAGAAGTTGTCTGAGGTTACTTCACAACTGGTAATTACTCAAACTGGTACTACGGTTAATCCTATTCCTGCAGCTCCTGCTAAGGATACTTATGGTACCGTTACATATACAAACAATGGTAACGCTGTCGGTGCATTCAACTTGAGATTACCTGTTACTGTCACTTACAAGTGGGGTACAGTTAAGTCTTATGTGATTATTCCGGTTGAAAAGACATTAGGTAACTAATTCTTTTTTGAACTTAAATATAATGAAGCGCTTCTCTCTAATGAGAGGCGCTTTATGTTTAATGTAAATTAATCTATTATGAACATTAAAAGAAAACTGTTGATAGGTATAATGGCTATCAGTCTATTGCCAATTTCCGCCCAGGAACAGCGTGTCAAGGAACCTGAAAAGATTTCTTTCAAACCTCATTGGTTCATTCAGGCACAAATAGGAGCAGCCCATACTGTAGGTGAAGCAAAATTCACTGATCTTATTTCTCCGGCAGCAGCTCTTAATGTCGGTTATAAGTTTGCTCCCGCGTTTGGTGCGCGTGTTGGTGTAAGTGGCTGGCAGGCAAAGGGCGGATGGGTCAATCCGCAACAGACCTACCAGTATAAGTATCTGCAAGGTAATGTGGATATTATGGCTGATCTCAGCGCTTTGTTCTGTGGTTTTAATCCGAAGCGGGTGTTCAATGGTTACATCTTTGCCGGTGCAGGACTGAATCGTGGTTTTGATAACGATGAAGCCAATGCGCTTGATACAAGAACTTATGAGTTGGAGTACCTTTGGCAAGAAGGTAAGATTCTTCCGACAGGTCGTTTCGGTCTGGGCTGTGATCTTCGTTTGAATGATCGTTTGTCCATTAATATCGAAGGAAATGCGAACGTATTGTCTGATAAGTTCAACTCCAAGAAAGCTGGTAACTGTGACTGGCAACTGAATGCTCTTGTAGGTGTAAGCATTAAACTGGGTAAAAGCTATACAAAGACTGCTCCTGTTTATTATGAACCAGAGCCTGTGGTAGTGGAACAGCCTAAACCTGCTCCTGTAGTAGAACAACCACAGCCTAAAAAAGAAGTGGTAGTAGAACCTATGAAACAGAATATCTTCTTTGCCATCAACTCTGCAAAGATTCAGGATGATCAGCAATCTAAGATTGCTTCTTTGGTTGACTACATGGAGAAACATCCAGCAGCTAAGGTAAGTGTAACAGGTTATGCTGATGTTGATACGGGTAATCCTAGAATCAATAGTAAATTATCAGAGAAGCGTGCTAACAATGTTGCTGAAGCTTTAAAAGCAAAAGGCATCGCTGCAGATAGGATAAAAGTTGATTATAAAGGAGATACTGTGCAGCCATATAATACTCCGAAAGAAAATCGGGTAAGTATTTGTATTGCTGAGTAAATAAGGACAAAAATAGACAATATACCCTTTCTCATGAGAGATTTTTTTCCCCACTTCTTTATATATCATTTATATAAGGTGCTCTCTCATTGGGAACCTTAAGAGGTTCGCACTTGTGAAAGTCCGTGCTTCTGCAATAACCCTTTCTTCACTTAAATGTGAAGGTTAATAGTTAGGACTAGATGAAAAAGGGAACGCTTGTGAAAGTATACTTTTTCATATATCTATTCCTAATTGGAGGATGTCTTCCTATTTCCCACAGGCATTCTCTTATATGCAAAAAGGCGGCTCATATTGAAATGAGTCGCCTTTTCTGTTACTTGATTTCGATTTCTTCCTTCATATCGATTTCCTCTCCATGTGTATCATAGAACACATATTGCAGGAAAGCGAGTTTCTGACTTGGAATAATCTTGATACCGAGTCCGTACTTCATCTGCCATTTACGTTTGAGGGAGACAAGTCCCTGATTGATAAAGGCGGCGACATACGGATGGACGTGTAACGAGAATTTCTTTACCTTCAGTTTGTTGACCAGATAATCAATTTTACTCTCTAAAGTGTCCGTAAAGAGAATGGACGATTTGATAGTACCTTTTCCGAAGCAGGTGGGGCAGATTTCGGTCGTGTTGACGTCCATTGCCGGACGCACACGTTGGCGTGTAATCTGCATCAGCCCGAATTTGCTGAGCGGCAGAATATTATGCCGTGCCCTGTCTTTCTGCATGTTGGCACACATTCGTTCATAAAGCTTCTGACGGTTTTCGGCTTCATTCATATCGATGAAGTCCACGACGATGATACCACCCATATCTCTTAATCGCAGTTGGCGAGCCAGCTCGTCGGCGGCTCCCAGATTTACTTCGAGTGCGTTACCTTCCTGCCCGTTGGCATTCTTGGTGCGGTTTCCGCTGTTCACGTCTACTACGTGAAGCGCCTCAGTGTGCTCAATAATCAGATAGGCACCACTCTTGTAAGAGACTGTTTTACCAAACGATGATTTGATCTGCTTGGTGATACCGAAATTGTCGTAAATGGGAAGTTGGCCTTTGTACAGTTTCACGATGTTTGCCCGGTCGGGTGCGATCAGTGTTACGTAGTCTTTGATTTCATTGTACACAGCCTCGTCATTGACGTGAATATTCTCAAAAGAAGGGTTGAAGAGGTCGCGTAACAAACCTACGGCGCGGCTGGTCTCTTCATAAATCAACGTCGGATACTTGGTGGCTTTCTGTACTTTCGCCATTGCATCTTCCCAATGCTTGATCAGGACTTTAAGCTCTCCGTCGAGTTCGGCTACGCGTTTGCCTTCGGCTACTGTACGGACGATGACACCAAAATTTTTAGGTTTGATGCTCATCAACAGTTGTTTCAGACGGGCGCGCTCTTCGCTCGATTTAATCTTTTGTGAAACAGAAACCTTATCATTAAAAGGGATCAGTACCAGATAGCGTCCGGCAAACGAAATTTCGGACGTCAGTCGCGGTCCCTTGGTAGAGATAGGTTCCTTAACGATTTGCACCACCACTTCTTGTCCGACCTTTAATGTGTTGGCTACAGTACCATCCTTGTCAAGGTCAGGAAGTAGGGTTGCTTTGCTGATGGAGTTCAGCTTCTTTTTGTCGCTTAAAGTCTGCTTTACAAACTTTTCGAGTGAGTTAAATTGAGGACCCAGGTCAAGATAATGAAGAAAAGCGTCTTTCTCGTAACCGACGTCTACAAAGCATGCATTCAGTCCGGGCATCAATTTCTTGATACGTCCCAAATACATATTGCCCACTGAGAAAGAAATGTTTCTTCCTTCGCTTTGAAGTTCCACCAGACTCTTGTCTTCGAGAAGGGCGATGGAGACCTCTTTGGGCTGTACGTCTATTACAATTTCACTTGTCACTGTTTTGCTTTCTTATTATTGATTGAATCTCATTTGTATGAACAACTTTTTTGACAAAATGTTCATTTTGGGTTAGCTACTTAAACAAAGAACAAACTTGAAAGACATGTAGCTTCGCAAGTTTGTTCTTTATTCTGTTTGATCAGACTTAAAAATTATTTTTTGCTTTTATGTCTGTTCTTTCTTAGTCTTTTTTTACGCTTGTGCGTAGACATTTTATGTCTTTTTTTCTTTTTTCCGCTTGGCATAGCTTCACATTTTATGGGTTAATACTCTTGTTTATTATTTCTTTACTGAAATTGTAAATGTCTTAGCCGGTTTGAAGGCCGGAATGTTGTGCTCTGGAATGATGATAGTAGTATTCTTAGAAATATTACGAGCTGTCTTTTGAGCTCTTTTCTTAACTACGAAGCTACCAAACCCGCGAAGGTATACATTCTCATCGTTAGACAATGAGTCTTTAACAGCTTCCATAAATGCTTCAACTGTTGTAAGAACTGTTGTCTTATCAATACCGGTTTTCTTTGTAATCTCGTTTACAATATCTGCTTTAGTCATTTTTCCTTAAAAAAAATATTATTACTAGGTTCTTGCTAATTTTTTGGACTGCAAATATATAGCTTTTTGGTCTCCTAAAAAAATATATTCTGCACATTTTTCTAAAAAAATGGAGGCATTAAGTTTTCTTAGAGTCAAAAGAGTTACTTTTGTACTGCTTTTGGATAGTATATACAAGATAAATGTTAGATGATAGATCGAAATCAGGAATGAATATTTTTAGTGAGGCTATAGTTGAATGGTATAAAGAATACAAGCGTGATTTGCCTTGGAGAGAATCGTCGGACCCGTATCGGATCTGGATATCGGAGATTATTCTCCAGCAGACACGGGTGGCGCAGGGATATGATTACTTTCTCCGGTTTATCAAACGTTTTCCTGATGTGAAGACATTGGCAGACGCTGACGAGGATGAAGTGATGAAATACTGGCAGGGACTGGGATATTATTCTCGTGCCCGCAACCTGCATGCCGCAGCCAAAAGCATGAATGGAGTTTTTCCGAAAACATATCCCGAAGTGCTGGCGTTGAAAGGAGTAGGGGAGTATACGGCGGCAGCTATCTGTTCTTTTGCCTACGGTATGCCTTATGCGGTGGTAGACGGAAATGTGTATCGGGTACTTTCCCGTTATTTTGGCATTGATACTCCGATTGATTCGACGGAAGGAAAGAAACTGTTTGCTGCTCTGGCGGATGAAATGCTGGATAAGAAACAGCCGGCTCTTTATAATCAGGGTATTATGGATTTCGGGGCCATACAGTGTACTCCACAGTCACCCGATTGTTTGTTTTGTCCGTTGGCGGATAGTTGTTCGGCACTTTCAACAGGAAGGGTGGCTCAGCTTCCGGTGAAACAGCACAAGACAAAGACGACAAACCGTTACTTCAATTATATGTATGTACGTGCGGGCGCGTATACCTATATAAATAAGCGGACAGAGAATGATATATGGAAAAATCTGTTTGAACTGCCATTAATAGAAACTCCGGTTTCTTTGTCGGAGGAGGAGTTTTTGTCATTGCCGGAATTCAAAGCTTTACTGGTATCGGAGGAGAATCCGGAGATACGTTTGGTTTGCAGAAATGTGAAGCATGTATTGTCTCATCGGATTATTTACGCCAATCTATATGAAGTGGTATTGCCCGAGGGTACCAAAGCTTTTGCAGACTTTCTGAAAATACGGATAGAAGATTTGGATCAGTATGCGATTTCTAAGTTGGTGCAGAAGTTGGTAATTGGTAATAAGTATTAAGTATTAACCATCCGGTCTACAGCGCAGCTTAATACCTAATACTTATTACTTAATACTTAAAATACTTGCATACTATCGTTATTCTGTTTAATTTTGGCAGCAGATTTAAATAATAGAACATAAACTTGATGCATATATGTCAGTAAATAAAGTGATATTGATAGGAAACGTAGGACAAGATCCTAGGGTGAAATATTTCGATACCGGTTCGGCAGTGGCAACTTTTCCTTTGGCTACCACTGATCGTGGCTATACATTGGCTAATGGAACCCAGATCCCCGAAAGAACGGAATGGCATAATATTGTTGCATCCAACCGTCTGGCTGAGATTGTGGACAAATATGTGCATAAAGGTGACAAGTTGTATCTGGAAGGGAAAATAAGAACCCGTTCATATACTGATCAATCAGGTGCTATGCGCTATATTACTGAAATATTTGTGGACAATATGGAAATGTTGTCTCCGAAAGGGGCTAATACAGGTGCGGGAGCTCCTCAGCCGTCTGCAATACAGGCTCAACAGCCACAGCAGATGCAACAACCGCAACAACAGGTACAGCCTTCACAGGCACAACCGATACAAGATAATCCGGCAGATGACTTGCCGTTTTAGATACTGTGATAATGTGCCAATAGGTTGATTGCTGATTGGCACATTATCTTTTGTTTAACTAAAATATATACTCTTTGGACTCAGATGGTTATTTAAGCCAATTGGCTGAAATTTTCAACGGTATTACCGTAAACACTCCTTCAATCTCTGCTATTATTGCCATAGTACTGGCAGGTGTGCTCCTGCTTGCTTCCGGCTTTGCTTCGGCTTCTGAAATAGCTTTTTTTTCACTTTCTCCTTCGGACCTGAATGATATTGACGAACACAATCATCCTGCTGATGAAAAGATCAGCGCCCTTCTTGGAGATTCCGAACGCCTTCTGGCTACGATACTGATCACTAATAATTTTGTTAATGTGACCATTATTATGCTCTGCAACTTCTTTTTCATGGATGTATTTGTGTTTCATTCTCCATTGGCAGAGTTCATTATACTGACCGTAATCCTGACTTTCCTGTTATTGCTGTTCGGAGAGATTATGCCGAAGATTTACTCGGCACAAAAGACGCTGGCATTTTGTCGTTTCTCTGCTCCGGGCATCTATTTTTTAGAAAAGTTGTTTCATCCGGTCGCTTCCATGCTGGTGCGCTCTACCACTTTTCTGAATAAGCATGTTACCAAAAAGAACCATAATATCTCTGTGGATGAATTGTCTCATGCCTTGGAGTTGACGGATAAAGCAGAAATCTCCGAAGAGAATAATATTCTGGAAGGGATTATCCGTTTTGGAGGGGAAACCGTGAAGGAAGTGATGACCTCACGTTTGGATATGGTCGATCTGGATATTCGCACACCTTTCAAAGAGGTGATGCAATGTATCATTGAAAATGCTTATTCGCGCATCCCTATCTATTCCGGTTCACGGGACAATATAAAGGGGGTGCTGTATATTAAGGACCTTTTGCCGCATGTCAACAAGGGGGATAATTTCCGTTGGCAGTCACTGATTCGTCCTGCTTATTTTGTGCCGGAAACAAAGATGATTGATGATCTTCTCCGTGATTTTCAGGCGAATAAAATTCATATTGCTATCGTTGTCGATGAATTTGGAGGAACTTCCGGACTGGTGACGATGGAGGATATTATCGAAGAAATTGTAGGTGAGATTCATGACGAGTATGATGACGAAGAACGCACGTACGTAGTACTGAACGATCATACATGGGTGTTCGAGGCAAAAACGCAGTTGACCGATTTCTATAAGATTGCAAAAGTAGATGAGGATGAGTTTGAGAAAGTGGTAGGAGATGCGGATACATTGGCCGGTATGTTACTTGAAATAAAGGGGGAGTTTCCTGCATTGCATGAGAAAGTGACTTATCATAATTATGAGTTTGAAGTGCTGGAGATGGACAGTCGGCGTATCCTGAAAGTTAAATTTACGATTCTTCCCAAGGAAACGGAGCCATCGGAGGAGAAAGAATAACTGAAGGAAGATGGGATTGTTTTTGCAACATAAAACGAAAGATATACACTGGGCTATTTGGAAGATGGAAGAGTCTCAGGAAAGCTTATTGACTCTTCTTCCTGCTTTCCGGAGAATTTCTTGTGAGCAAGAGATGCAGCGTTTTACTTCAGAACGCAGGAAAATGGAGTGGTTATCTGTTCGTGTGCTTCTATATTCCATGTTGCAGGAAGATAAAGAGATTATCTATTCATCTGAAGGGAAACCTTCTTTGGGTGATCATTCTTTTTTTATCAGTATTTCGCATACCAAAGGATATGTGGCTGTGATACTAAGTCCGATTGCTCCTGTGGGTATCGATATCGAACAATATGGTCATCGTGTAAAAAGAGTGTATGATCGTTTTATCCGTCCTGACGAACAAGTAGAACCATATTTGGGAGATGTAACCTGGAGTATGCTGTTACATTGGTCGGCAAAAGAGACGATATTCAAATCAATGGAGAATGCAGACGCTGATCTCCGGAAACTTTGTTTGTCACACTTCGTTCCTCAGAAAGAGGGGACATTTCAGGTACAGGAATATGCTACGGAACAACAACAGTCGTTTGCAGTGGGCTATCGCATCTCTCCGGATTTTGTTCTGACTTGGACTATCATCAAATAACTGAGAATTAATCAATAAAACATAGTGACGCTATCCGGTTGGTATACTGTCACTATCTCTGTAGGATGGCGTCACCATCGTCACATGATAGCGTCATTATGTTTGTTGTGCACTATTGCCGTTTCGGGACTTGTGATTGCATATTGAAAAACGGTGAATAATGAGTGGTTGTTCCCCAAATTATTCACCGTTTATATCGGATTACTTATTATCTTTTTTATTAAGCCTGTAGCTTAATGCTCCTGACGGACATTTGCTGATTTGTGCAATTAATTCTTCCGTTGTCGCATTTTCAATTTGTACCCACGGTCTTTCTTTCGGGTGATATACATTGGGTAACATTTTTACGCATATTCCGGCGTGCTGACACATTTCCGGCTGCCATATGATGGTTAATTCGCCATTTGTGTATTCTACTTTCTTTCCCATATTTTCTACTTTTATTTAATATGAATACCACGCATTACTATTCGTTTCCATTCCGGATGCTTATGGATATATCCGGCTACAAATGGGCAAAGGGGTACCAAACGTAAACCTTGTCGTTCAATATCTGACAATACTTTTTCTGCAAGTTGAGAACCAACTCCCTTGCCTCCAAGAGAGGCGGGGACTTCAGTATGAACAAGGTAAATTTCTCCATTGTTTGATTTTATATAGTCTATTTCGGCTATTTTGTCATCGATTTGAAATTCATATCGATGTTTCTCTTCGTTATCTATAAGTTTATAATCTTCTGCCATAATTTTTACGTATTAAGTTCAATTGATTATAATATAAACACTTGAGAGTTGATTTTGTTTATATGGATTATCGTCCTTGCTTATGCTGATGATTCCTTTTTGCTGCTATGATAATCGTTCTAATTGAACTGTAAAATGGCGCATGAGAGGAGCTTCCCAGACGATACGAACTCCATGAGTAATAGATTCTCTTCGTTCATATACATTTCTGAGGGCGGCGGCTATTACATTCATATGGTTGTCGGTATACACTCTGCGAGGGATGGCAAGCCGGAGTAAATCGAGTCCGTTAAAGCGATTCAGGTGAGTAACCGGGTCGCGGTCAGCAAGGATGTATCCGATTTCGCATCCACGAATGCCGGCTTCCAGATAGAGTTCGACTGTTAATGTCTGTGCCGGAAATTCTTCTTTGGGGACATGTGTCAATACTTTGGATGCATCGACAAAGATGGCGTGTCCTCCGGCGGGGCGTTGATATGGAATTCCATATTCATCCAGTTTTTTGGCCAGGTATTCTACTTGTTTGATACGTGTTTCCAGATTATCGAATTCTGTATTCTCATCCAATCCGGTGGCAAGGGCATTCATATCCCGTCCGTTCATTCCTCCGTAGGTGAGGTAGCCTTCGTATTGCACACAAAAGCCTTTGGCACCTTCGTACCACTCTTTAAGTCGGGTTGCAATGAATCCTCCCATATTGACGATGCCATCTTTCTTGGCACTCATGGTCATTCCGTCGGCAAGATCGAACATCTCCCGTGTGATTTCTTTTATTGATTTCTGCTGATAGCCGTTTTCACGCATTTTAATGAAGTAGGCATTTTCTGCGAAACGTGCGGAGTCGAAAAGTACCGGTTTGTTATATTTATCAGCAATGGTACGAACCTCACGCAGGTTTTGCATGGATACAGGTTGTCCTCCCGCTGTGTTGTTGGTAATGGTAACTATGATAAAGGGAACGTGGTCAGCATGCTCGCGTAATACTTTTTCCAGTTTTTCCGGATCAACGTTTCCTTTGAAGGGAATTTCTAGTTGAGTATCTTTGGCTGCATCGATGGTACAATCCAATGCGATGGCATGACGTCCTTCGATATGCCCTTTGGTGGTATCAAAATGTGAGTTGCCGGGTACAATGTCTCCATCGTGTACGAGATAGGAGAAAAGGACATTCTCTGCTGCTCGTCCCTGGTGGGTAGGGATTATATATTCGAATCCTGTGAGTTTCGTGATTGTATTCTTTAGGTTGAAGAAGGAGGTAGCGCCTGCATAGCTTTCGTCTCCCAGCATCATAGCTGCCCATTGGCGGTCGCTCATAGCTCCTGTTCCGGAATCAGTGATAAGGTCGATATAAACTTGTTCTGATTTGAGTTGGAAGACATTGTAATGTGCTTCTTTGATCCACTGCTCGCGTTCCTCGCGGGTACTTTTTCTGATGGGTTCTACCATCTTTATTTTCCATGATTCGGCAAAAGGTAACTCCATTGTTGTAGATTTTAGATTTTGTCCGACTAAAATAGTAAAAGTAGGTGTAATAAGCAAACTTTTGATGACTTTTTGTTAATGTAGAGCAGGGAGATCTTGTTTGAAAGATTTGGTAAGATAGATTACAAAAGTGAGTTTATGATGAAAAAAGAATCAGGCTTCATCATTTGAAGTCTGATTCTTAAAATTATGTGTTCTGTTTGATACAATCATATGTCCTGTCTAGTATGATTATACGCTCTATTGGGTAATCATTCGTTTTATTTGATATAATCGAGCGCCCGTTTGTACTCAATCAAACAGTTGTTTTAGTCTTCAATAAGAGTGATGCCATCAAGGCAGAAATAAGTAGGAGTCATGGGCCCCCAATCATTAACTTTCGTTGAGATCATTGTAAATTTTAAGCCATTGGTTTCTCCAAGTGCTGTAAGATCTACCCATTTCCATGTTGTTAGAATATTCGTTCCTTCTGCTAAGTCACATTCCACCATTTTAGTTTTGTCAAAATTGTGTATTTTTAGTTTAAATGAGTCATTAGCTTCAAATTTGTCTAGTCCACTAAAAATAGAGCTACCTTCTTTCATACTCTTGTAAGCATATACACAATTAGTTACATATAGACCTTTTACTTGATAATCTTCTGTTTTATTTGGATTTTCATTGTCTTTGAATCGTATTGATACTTCTTTGTCGCTGTTTGAACCTACTTTATATCCGGCAGCACCCACAACAACATATGTATTGCTACTTACTCCTTTTTTAGGAATTGCACGATAGTCATATACAGAGAAGTCTGGACAATCGTTTATTGTACAGTTGGTGAATGCAAATCCATCGGAACCAAATCCATAAGAGTCAGACGAAATACAATCAAATTCGAAAATCTTACTATTGTCTGTCAGGAGAGTTTGGAAATAATTAGTGGTATAAGTTGTACCTTGATCTTCATAACTACTTGACCAAGTATCAATAGGATTTTCTACATCACCTAAATCAAGAGTATGAGTTTCATAGCTTGGCAAATTTAGTACATATGTTTTAGGACCATTGTCCTTGTCATCGTCACTACATCCACAAAAAATAAATGTGGATATCGTTAAAAGTAAAAATAATTTCTTCATGTTTCTGCTTTAATTTAAATTGTTGATTATTTAGTTGATTACTTCTCAAAATGTAAATCTTCTATTGTCATGATTTCTGTTGATATTTCTCCTGTCCAGCCTACATTCTGGTTTACAGCTGTATATATTCTAATGAAATCAATTTCATCCAATGCAACTGGTCTCCCATTTTGAGTTACTGCCCAGTCGATTTTAAATTGACAATGTTCCGTATTATAAGGATGATTATCTGCATACCCCCACGGATAACAGTAGCCTACCCATGTACCTCCTTCATTTACCGCATTATCTTTCAAGCGTGTTCCACGGAAGGTTATCTCATCTTCTTCTATCCAATTCGGATAATAAGAATCTTGTTGATGGTAGGTGTTTCTATAAATATAACCTTCTCCTCCCTGATTATCGGTCCAACGGACATCTCCATTAGCCGGTTGAGGTCGGTGATAAGTTATTTCATAACCACGTGTTTCCGTATCCTTTCCATATTCGCTCCCTGCCAGTTCGTACCATTCATCATCGGGTAATCCGTTTCCGTTTACATCTTTTGAAACCAAAACGATGCCCGGTTCGGCACTTCCTCCTAGAGCTCCCGTACCGGTATTTTGATTGTAGGAAGCATTACCCAGAATCTTGAAATCATATTCCCCTTTGATATTGCGTATTGGCTGATGGAAACCTACGGTGATTGTCCCGCCGAAACCGCCTAGGGAAATAACTGATTTCTTTTTTAGCTTTTCAGTCGCACGTTCCAGGACTTGTTCGGCAGAAAAGCCGTCCTCATAAGCGGAAGTTGTAGTATTTATAAACTGTCCGGGGGCAGGCATATACTCTAATACTTTGTTGGCAAAGGCGGAAGGAGCATTCGGGTCGTCCGGAATATCACTTGCGTCGTTTTGTGAAGCTTTATCACTGAATACAATTGTATTGGGATTTAAACCTATTTCATTCAGGCGATATTGAAGTTGTCCCTGCTGGTTGAAACAGAGGACATCCCCTTTGATGGTATAATTGTAGGCTTCCGTAATATAAATATTTCCGCTGAAAGGGTTTGTCTGGATACTGAAAGGAGTTTGAATGATTGTTCCATCCGTGATGAAGTTGTCTCGTATTACAGTTCCGGTAGTGAGGTCGAAAACTTTGATAGCAGAGGCTTTTGTCTGATAGTCGTATGTGTATAGATAGGCAATGGGGCCGTCGATTGTAAAGCTTAAAGCCTTTTCATCATAAGTGTTGGTAACAACATCTGTGCGACTGTCGATTCGTACCAGATGATAATCGCCGGCTTCGATGTCGGCACCCTGTGTTACTACATATACTGCATCTTCCAGTCCCGGAAGTATTTTCCCCGGATTGGGACCGACTTCGATTTTCTTGGTTTCTTTGAAAGTCGTGATGTCAATCACTGATACGGTGTTATCCACACCCGGGCCGGAATAATCCAGGCTGCCTGAGTTGGATACATACAGTTTGTTATTTTGCACACAGATATCGTCCGGGTTTCTTCCTGCTGTAATAATGGCTTCTATTTCCAGTGAAGTAGTATCAATTCTGGCTACTGTTCCGTCAAAAGAGCATACGTATGCCTTGTCTTTATCGAAAGCTATCGAACGGGGCTGGCGAGAACTGCCGTTATCACGCAGCATTTGTATTTGACGGATTGATTTTCCGGTCGTAAAGTCTATTACTTCTACGGTACTTGATACATTGACTACGATATATATTTTATTGCCATAGATAGCCATGTCATTGGCGGTATCCCCTAATCCCCGTTGGTTGTTTGCACTGAAATAATTGCTGGTACGTTTCTGCTGATTGAAAGAATAGCGGGCCAGTGAGCTGTTGTTCTGATTGAATAGTCCTTCGCTTAGAATATACATTTCCGCTGTGCCGGTTTCGTAGACGTCTCCGCTTTCTCCGGGCACCAGGCTGGGCTTGTCCTCCAAGTCATCACAGGCGATGAGGAAGAACAATAAAAGGGATAAATATTTCCCTGATTGATATATATTATAAAGTATGCTTTCTTTCATACACAAAGTTTAATGGCTCCATTATTAATATCTGACTCCTACCGTGACTCTGAAAGATCGTCCCGGCATGGGGAAGTTCTTTACAATCTCGTAATTCTTGTTCAGTAAGTTCAGCACTTCTACGTTTAATGATGCTGTGACATTCCGCATCTTAAAATCTCTGCCGGCAGAGAGGCTGTGATCGCTATAGCTGTCCAAACGGTTATCACTGATATTCTGTCCGAGCATGTACCGTTTGCCCGAGAACAGGAAGGAATAGGACAGATTCACCCAGGGAGTTTCTATTCCGGCATGTCCGGATGCGGAAACTCTGGGGGTATAGGCTATCTGATGTTTGTAAACTCTTCCTTCAGGAGTGTTAAGATCAGAGTTGGTCACATCCAGTGCCCGTTGGTAGGTGTAGTTGCCGGAGAGGTTAATTCCGAGCTTCTGCCAAGGTTGCAGGTTGATACTGGCTGTTGCATCTATTCCTTTTATATCTACCTTGCCGAGATTGAGCATGCTCCAGGTGAATAAATTCTTGGTTGGAACAGCTATAATCTTGTCGGTCACTTTATTATGATAAGCGTCTACAGTAGCCGAAATATAAGGTATAAAGTCATTTATTTCTTTACTATAGGTGATGCCTATGTTATACTGAATGGCATTCTCCGGTTTTAAGTTGATATTTCCCGTCTGGCTGTAATATAAATCGTTGAAACTAGGCAGGCGGAAGATGTCTTTGTAGAAAAAGCGGAACCTGAGTTCTTCATTCTCAAAAGGTTTGATCGAGGCGCTGACATTGGGAGACAGTTTCCGGTGATTGCCTGCACTCCCTCCGCTTTTGGCTTTTTCATTGATGACGGTTGCCAGGGCAGAGGCAGATAATGTCACCCAGTTATTCATGTATTTTCCGGCAAAGGCAGTCAGCCATGAGTACCGGGTAGGGGAGACAAAGTTATTTAAATTGGCATTCATTGTGTTGATGCTTCCGTCGGTCGACAAGGAGAAAGAGAGATTGTCCAGCATCCGGTAAAGAGTGGAGGCAGACAGGTAGTACTCTTGCTGGTAATAGCTGTTATTGATTTCCTTTGCCGCTACGGTAGGATTCGGGTCTTGGTAGTTCTGGTAACTCCAGTTCCATTTGGCAGATGTCTGAAATACCCATTTCCTGTTGAATTCTTTCTTGTATTGGCTTTGGATAAATGTATTTTTGTCTCGTAGATGTTGCAGGGCAAAGTCGTAATACAGGGTTGTCGCATTGGGCAAGCCTCGTGAAGACTGGTAATAGTAGGCTTTCAGTTTCCACTGTTCTTTGTCGGAGAAATTGCCGTAGATGCCTACTTCTGCACGGAGATTTTGTACATCGGTGTTGTGACGTTTCTCTTTGCTGGTTTGCATGTCTTCGCCGTTTCCGTAGTGCAGGATAAATGGATAATGACCGTCTGAAGACATCCATTCTCCATTGGCAGACATGCTCCATGTATTAGTGAGTTGTCGTTCCAGTAAGAGAGAAGGGTTTACTAAGCTCCATGAACCGGTTTTGAATTCGGCTGCCATATTGGTCTGCTTGTGGGCAGAGAAATACGGAGTGGGTGTTTGTATGTTCAATAATCCGGCGGAGGCAAAGGTACGGGCAGGTTGAAAAATATTATCTCCTTGTCCGTTGTGGAGTGAAAGGCGGTCGACGTTATTTAAAGAGAAACGTCCGATGTCTATTTGTCCGGTCTGGCAGTCGCTGATAGTAATACCGTCATAGGCTACAGCGGTGTGTTGTGCTCCTAGGCTTCGTATAGATACGGTTTTCAGCCCTCCGATACCTCCATAATCTTTCACGGTGACTCCGGCGAAATGCTTTACTGCATCCGATACTTGCAGTACATGCAGATTTTTGAGTTCCTCTTTTGAGAAGATTTGTTCGGGAGTGGTGGAGCGGACTTCCCGGGTCTGATAAGGGTCGGAGACCGTTATTTCGGGGATCGAATAAATATGAGTGGTGTCTACCTTTTGCTTTTGCGCAAAAAGTGATGTAGAAAGGAGCAGGCAGCAGAGTACCGCATATATCGTTTTACAAAATGTTCTCTCTTCCATTTTATCTTTGTCGTCCACCTCGTTTTAATTAAAAATGTCCGGGCGAACTCACTTCGACCGGACATCATAATAAACTTGGCAGAGTTTATTAGTTTGTACACACTTTCTCTGAATCAGAGTGGTGAATGAAATGATGGACGAAATGTCCGGCTCATTAGACTCAACGCTTTTTCCTCGAAAGCAGTGAAACGAGTTTGCATGGTAGGTCTTCTGACTTGTTCTTATTGCGAGCGCCTTCCCGGACTTTGCTTTCCAGTGGCTAGAAGTCGTTGCTCACAACATAATATACGAACTTACAGCAGCGGGACTGTTCAGGACTTGCACCTGATTCCCTTTTAATCGCTCCCCTCGTGCATGAGAGTTGCAAACCAATGCGCGACAAAGATAGAGAGTTTATTTGTCTTTTGCAAGAAAGGAGCGATAGTAAATCCATGATCTCTAATTGTTTTCTAGAATGCCTTGAAGCCCAATACTTCGGTAGAGACTTCACCGATTGACTCTACATTCTTCAAGATGGCACTTTGCACTTTCACGAAGTGGATACGATCCAGCTTCACGGAGTTGCCGTTTGAATCGATTGCATCGTCCAGATCAAACTGGTTATAGCGGTAATTGCCGTTGTCGTCTTTTGCCATATCGCTTCCCCAGTTGTCGGCATATCCTTTGCCGAAAGACTGGTTCTTCCATTTACCGCCTTCCAGTACGGTACGTGGTTCAAGCATGCTTCCGGTCAGTGTATAAGAGTCTTCTTCGATCCAGTTGGGATAATACATTTGAGCATGATATTGAGAGAGATACTTGATGACACCTTTCTCTCCTTCGCTATCTTCCCAAGGAATGTCTCCTATTTCGTCAGGTCTGAAATAGGTAACGGAGTAATCCCGTGTCGGATTGTCGCTTCCTTTAAGTTCGTACCAGACATCGTCTGCTTTTCCGTTACCGTTAGCATCTTCCGATACCCATACGATGCCGGGTTCCGAGCTTCCGTCAAAAGGATTGCCAATGATACCAAAGTCATATCCTTTGCGGTTCTTGATCTCTTTCGGCATTTTGACGGTGATATATCCGCCAAAAGATCCGAGAGAAACATAGTTTTTCTGCTTGAAGCGTTGCTCTGCATAGGCATTTGCTTCTTCCATCGTCTGGCAGTTGAAACCCTCGTTAATGAATTGTCCCGGTGCCGGGCAGTATTCCAATACTTTGAGTTCATTTGTTTCTTCTGTGATTTCCTCGTCTTTGTTGCACGAAGTGAATATAACAGTTGTCATTACTGCTAAGATGTACCAATGTTTTTTCATTTCCGAATGCTAGTTTAGTTATTAAATAATACGTGAGAAGGAGAACTGCTACCACAGTCTACGGAATAGTTTAAGGAGCCGTCTTTATTGTAAACGGTAATCGTATACTTCGATTTCTGGTTATAAACTACGTATAACTCTCCGGTTTGTTGATTAAGTTGTGGAGTGGCAGTAATGGAAGATTTTAATTTGTCCACTGCAATAAAGGGTTGACTCAATGAATTGTTTTCACCTATTACATATTTGTATATAGCACCATCATTGGATACAATGTAGATTATGTTTTCACTTTCAGATGCTACCATACCGATGGTAGGTGTAGAGTAAGAACTTTTTGCCGGCTGGAAAGCCAATAATGTTTTTTCTACGGTAAAATCCTTATTGATCTTCACGAGGTAATTTCCTTCACTGGTTGCTTCGAGTGTATAGGCATTGCCGTCTTTAGCCAGTACGAAATTAGTTTTCTGGTTTTGATTGATATCCAATGGTGTGGCGGTAGGTTCTTCTCCTTCTTTAGCGGCAAGCAATTCGTTTACATCGTAGGATTGTACTGGGGCGTCATCTTTATAAGTTTCATTGGACAATACTTTACCGTTGAATACTAATCCGTTATAGATGCTGAACATATACTTGTCCTTGATCTTGATATTGCTAAGTGATTTAAGATCAATACGATGTATACCGTCTCCTGTCACTAAAGCATATTGATCGTTCAGAATGGTCAGACCGTTCAGGTTGGCACCTACTATAGCAGAATTTTCATAATAAAGCGTTTTGGCATCAACGACAAAGAACTGATCTTTATTCGATGTACTGGTCTTTACCAGAACGTAGAACTTGCCATTGTAATTACTGATATTTGCATTGTCATAACTACCCATCCCTAAAGTTTTTCCGGCGTTCAGAGAGGAATAGCAATCCTTGTAGGTAACCTTCTTTTCCGTATCGTAGAAGTTGAATGTTCCGTCAGCCAGGTAAAAGAAACCTTTGGAAAAGTCATGGTTGGAACGAAAACTTGTATTCATTTCTACTTTTCCATACTTATTTGTGATAACACAGGTCAGATCTGCCCGACATGGATTATCGACCTGATAAGTAAATGTTTGTTCGGTAGAGATCTCTTTTCCATTGAGAAGCCATGAATATGTAGCGTCTTCGGGATTAAGTAATTCCGGAGTGATTTCTAATGTTTCTCCTAGTTCCAGCACCTGGTCTTCGGTTGGGAATGTCCCTTTTAATACGTTTGGATAGTTTGCCAGATTGCCAAGATGCAGATCATCGCAATTGTCGTCATTACAGGCAGTAAATCCTACTGCAATACATGCTATTAATAAAGTTGTATATAACTTATTCATCTTGTTTCTAAGTTTTGCTATTAATTAAAAATAAAGGTAGCGGGGAAGTAGTAACCGTCGTAGGTTATTTCTGAAATCTTTTCTCCTGTTGTGGCATTGAATCGGACTATGAGATTTTTGTTATATTCGCTGGTCAGATACATTGCAAGCAATTCATTTGTTTGGGGATTTACACGGATACCTGCACCATAAAATCCATAACCGTCTTTGGTGTAAGTGGTGAGCGCTTCTGTAGGAGCAGGATTGTCAAACGTTGCCCGGTAGATTTTTCCTCCTGCGATATAGTAGAATGTGCCGTCTGAGGTTCCGCAGAAAGTCGCTTCTCTGTAGGCACCGAAAGAGGAGGACTCATAACTCGCATGTATCGGAGCTTTTTCGATAGTAAAGTCCGGCTTGATTTTTACTAAATTATTCTCACCATTAGTACTTTCGACTGTATAGAGATTGCCGTCCTTACATTCTACAAAACGAGTACCACCCGAGGTGGATACATCTATATTCTCGTAAGGAAATTGGTTCTTCCAATCATACTGAGATAGATCTCCGCACAAGGTTTTAATATCTATCTTATAAATCTTCTGGCCTTTTACGTTGAGCAGCAGTTTATCTTGATAAACAATTCCGCTACCGCAACCTCCCCAAGTACTGCCGGTGGAGATTCTTATTGCTTCAAATGTGTTTAAATCTATGCGGTAGAAGTCGCCGTTTGCCGTTACAACAGCATATTGATCGTTGACTGGTATAAATTCGTAGGCTTGGCGTCCGCTAGGTAACAATAGTCCTATGCTTTTTTCTGCATATAGAGTTTTAGGGTCTACGATTACTAACTGATTGTTTTGCTTGGAGCAGACGTATAACTTGCCATTCCACAAAGTGCCCGATTGTGATGTTACTCCTAATTCATCGCCGAAGTTCTGATTCTTGTAGCACCAATGCTCGATGCTGTTGTTGTCGTAGTTGTAGTATGAAATGCTTCCTGACCCATGTCCATACCAGCCCTCGTTAATAATGAAGCATCCTTTGGAGTAGTCAGCTCCCCGAACGGTCACTTTGTTTTCTAACGTAACTTTTCCCAGATCATTACTAAGTTCCAGGATAACTTTTGAACGTGACGGACGTTCGGCATTGAATGTGAATGAAGGGTCTGTAGACATGTCTTCTCCATTCTGATACCACTGGTAATATATATCCAGCGGACTGCTTGCTTTGGGGGAGTATACATATTTCTCTCCGACATTAAGTGTTAGATCTTCTTCCGGGAATGTACCGGCTTTTAAGGCAGGCAGGCCTTGTAGTTTTTCCAAGTGGTCGAGGTCACAGTCGTCTGTAGAACAAGACGCAATTACGAATGCCGCAGTTAAGAACAAAAGCGGCTTGAACAGTTGTTTTAAATTCATATTTTATTTATTTGATTAAGAGAATATTATATCACATGATATATAATGGATTTGCTTGTATGAGTAAATGGTTGATTGCATGACGTATATGGAGCTTTCATGACTTTCTGCTGATCGTAGAAAGTCATGGGATAGCGTTGGAGATGATGTAAACTTAAATATCTTTCCATATTAGCTAAATTCTTTTATTCATAAAAATGTCCGGGCGAAATCGCTTCGACCGGACATACATAATAAACTTGGCAGAGTTTATTAGTTTGTGCATACTTTCTCTGAATCAAAATGGTGAATGAAATGATAGACGAAGGTCCGGTTCATTAGATTCAACGCTTTTTCCTCGAAAGCAGTGAAACGAAATTACATGGCAGGTCTTCTGACTTATTCCTGTTGTGGGCGCCTTCCCGGATTTATTCTTTCCAGTGGCTGAGAGTGAATTGCTCACAACATTATTTTATTGGAACTTACAGCAGCGGGACTGTTCAGGATTTACACCTGATTCCCTTTTAATTGCTTCCCTCGTGTGAGGGGGCGCAAACCAATGCGGTGCAAAGATAGAGAGTTTATTTGTTTTCTGCAAGGAGGTGTTCTTTTTCTTTCATCTTGATACGAAAGAAAAAGGAATGCTCAAAGAACTGCCTCCGCCTAACGCTGAACAAACGAGGCGGGGAGACTTTGCGGTGTGGTGGCGGAGGTGTTATTGGGCGTGTATGTTTTTTATTGGGCGTTCGTCATTAAATATTCTTCTATAGCTTGTGCGGTGGCGTCTTTGAGCAGGACGGTTTTCTCCTTGTTTAGGAGGTATAGGGTTGGGATGGCTTTGAGGTCATATAGTTGTTGCTCTTTTATTGCAAATTTCTTGTCGTAGCCGTTGATCCATTCTTTGGGGAATTCGCTGAGGTGTTTTCTCCATTCGTCGAGTTCTTCGTCGGGATAGACGGAGAGGAGGATGAGTTTCTTTTCTTTTAGGAGTTGGTTGATAAAGGGGGCGTTTTTCAGTCCTTCTATTGTTTCGGTGCAGGCATGGCAGCCGGGGTTGTTGATGAATAATAAGATGTAATCGGCTTTCAGTTGATGCAGATTGCCTTGGGCGCCGGAGGCAAGGGTGTAGGTGAAATTCAGAGCTTTGGTACCGATACGGTTTTTCTGTGCCAGTTGCAGGCGGGCTTGAGGACGTATCTTTTCTGTTTTGTCGAGTATGGGCGAGGCTATCATGGCTTCCAGTACGGGAATGTAGTATTCTTCATTGCGCATTGGAGAGTTCGGGTCGTACAGATATTTATCCGCGAGGTCGGTGAAGTAAGCGAATACTTTCTTATCTGCGTTGCTGCGGTCAATCATTTTGCGCATTGCTTCGTGTGCAGTTTCGAGTGGTACGTGGTTTAGCAGGTCGCAATAGTCTGCCCATGCTTGTTCGGTGACTTCCGGGTGATGGATATAATTGGTGTCGGCAAAGTTAACGTTGTCCCAATAGTGCTTTACAAGAAAGTCGGCACGTTGTTCCGGTGCGGTCAGCATGGGTGGGATGGTGGGCAAGGTAAATGATTTGATGGTATCTTGTGGAGTTTCACTTTTGCTCTGACTTGAGGCGTTACCGCTTTTGCAGGCGCATAGGAGAAGGAAACATAAAGCTAACAGGTAATTTATATTCGTTTTCATAATTCACGGTTTTTATATTGGACTTGTATCTAAACACGGAAGACAAAGATAATCCCCTTTTTATTTTAATCAAAGTATTCTCCTTTTTTTCTGTTCTTCTTTTAGGAAAGACGGGAGATGAATGGGGCTGCGAGAGGATTTTTTCTGAGGGCTTCTAGGGGGAAGAATGGAGGGGGATGATGTGCTATTTTTAAGATATTCATCACAAATGTTCGTTGGAAAATGATTCAACCAGAGAAGGAATTGCATAAATCAATGCAATAATATACGGGATTGTGCATAGTATTGCATGTTAGGAGGGATAATATACACATTTTACAAGCAATGTAAGGTGGCTTAGGTCGGTGTGTAAAGCGAGTTTCCTCGGTGAGTAAGGTTGGTCTCCTCGGTGGGCAACTTAATTTAGGTCGGTGGGCAAGTGGTAGCAGCCGAATTTATAGCTTTGGTCAAGCTGGTTGGCGCTTGTCGGATGATCGGAAGGAAGTGATAAAAGGATTGTCGGGAAGATGTGACGAGGATGAAAAGAAAGGAATATCGGCGAGACTCTTTCTTTAGGACAGGAAAATCCCATTATGTGTAAATAATGGGATTTGATTGTTGCCGAATGGAGGCGTTTTTTCGTTTATCTCTGTACGACGGATGAATAAATCGCTTTCTTGCCTATTTGAATATTCCTTTTTGAAGAATGGTCGATTTTTATGCAGATCGCGTGACCATCCTATTGAGGAGGAATAAGAATAGTATGGAGATTATTTCTCTTTCGCCAATGTGAAAACAAATTCCAGACCACCACCTTGGTTGTTCTTGGCTGAGATGTTGCCGCCGTGTATGATCACGGCATTCTTTACAATGGCCAATCCCAGTCCTGTGCCGCCAAGTTTGCGTGAGCGGCCTTTGTCTACCCGGTAGAAGCGTTCGAAGAGGCGGTTCAGATGTTCCGGCGATACCCCTATCCCTGTATCTGCAAAGCTGAAATAATAGTAATTCTCGTCTTCACGGAAACAGTTGATGTTGATTTGTATATTCGATCCTGCGTAGGCGATGGCATTGTCCATCAGGTTACGGAAGATGGAATAGAGCAATGAGTAGTTACCTTTTATCTGAATACCTTTCTTGAGTGAATCGATAACGGTGATATGCTTTTCTTCCAGTTCCAGTGAAACTTCGTTGATGATGTTTCCTACCAGTACGCTGATGTCCACTCGTTCCATATCTATCATGTTGGCGGCTTCGTCCATACGGGTTAGTACGGATATGTCACGTAGCAGACGGCTGAGGCGGTTGCTCTGTGCATAGCAGCGTTCGAGGAAAGTGTTCATCTTCTCGCGGGAGATGTTTTCGTTGTTGACAATCGTTTCCAGATATCCTTGGATACTGCTTACCGGCGTTTTCAGTTCGTGGGCGATATTTTGTGTCAGCTGGCGTTTCAGTCTTACTTGTTCTTCTTCCTGGGTAACGTCGTTGATGGATATCTCGAAACTGGCATCTTGGAAAATGATACATTCTACGATAAAGTTTCGTCCGTTCTTGTTGATGGTGACAGACATACGTTTTTCGTCTTTTCCCCGTGAACGTTGTTGCTGGTTTTTGTTGATGAAGTTGATGATCTCTTTCAGTTCGCTGATAGCGAAAACTTCTTCTGTCGTTTCCAGGTTAGAGTCTGAGATCAGGTTACTGTATTGGGTAAAGAGATTGTTGACCAGAATCTCCTTCTTATCTTTAGTGAATATACCCAGTCCTTCGTGTGAAATCTGAAGGTGGGTAATCAGCTTTTCGCGTTCGATGTAAAGAGCTTCCTTGGTTTCATGCAGACGTCTGTAGATCTGGATAATGTGCTGCGAAATCTCGCCCAGCTCGTTGTGGGGAAAAGCGGATTGCATTGCCATTTCAATCGGTTCGTTCCGGTCGGCACGCATGGCAAATTCGCGTAACTGGCTGATAGAAGTGCCCAGTTTATTCGTGAATTTGTAGAAGATGATGATAAGCAGCAAAGATATGGCAGCTGTAAACCAAAGGTAATGCGGGTCTGCTTGCAGGTTATTGATCAGACTTACATTATAAGGTAGTGCCGAACGGATCATATAATCTCCGTAGCGTGTGGCGGAGTAAAAATAAGGCAATCCGGTAGTTTCAGAAGTACGACGTACATCGAATCCGTTACCCTCTTTCAGGGCTTTCTGCACTTCCGGGCGATTGAGATGGCTCTCTAGTGGCTGATTCTGATTCTTATAACTGTCATAGATCACATTTCCCTGCAGATCGATCAGTGTGACACGTAAGTCTTGTAGCGCATGCTCACGAATATATTTGCTTGTGACTTCTTCGATAGCTGCGCTATTATTCAGGCGTTCATACAGTCGGCTGTTATAATCTTGTAACTGCGTATTCAGTAACTCGATTTTATATTCTCTTTCACGCTGATACTGGTAGGCTATAAAGCAGATGGCGAATACCAGAAACAACGAAATGACCGAAAGGAAAAGCTTCCGGCTGAAAGAAAGGAAATGTTTTTGGGTGACAGGTAGGTTCATAATCGTTTATTATTCTGCTTCAAAGCAATATCCATATCCCAGGCGGGTGACAATACATTTGCCATATTCGCCTATCTTTTTCCGCAGGCGGGTGATATTTACGTCGATGGTACGGTCGAGTACGTAGACTTCATCACTCCAGATGCGGGCAAGAATATCTTCGCGTGAGAATACACGTCCTTTGTTCTGTACCAATAGAAGCAGTATCTCAAATTCTTTTTTAGTCAGCGGTACTTCTTCGTCATCTATGCTCACCTTTTTCTTGGTGATGTCAATCACGAGTGACTGGTAGACAAGTCGTTCGGGCACTTTTTCCGTTTCCGTTGTGGCTGTGCGTCTCAATACAGCTTTCACGCGGGCGATGACTTCACGCAGGGAGAAGGGTTTCGAGATATAGTCGTCTGCTCCCAGGTTGAATCCGGTCACAGTATCATTTTCTGTGTCTTTCGCCGTGATGAAGATGATAGGCACCATAGCCGTCTTTTTGTCCTTCTTCAGCATGTTCGCCATTTTGAATCCGGAGATTTCTCCCATCATCACGTCCAGGAGAATCAGGTGGTAACTGCTGATGTCCATTTTCAGCGCTTCTTCGGCAGAGTTAGCGGTATCCACCTCGTAACCTTCATTCTCAAGATTAAATTTCAGGATCTCACAGAGGTCTTCTTCATCGTCGACAACTAAAATACGGTAATCGTTCATAAGATATATGTATTAATGTGATATGACAAAGTTAAGTTTTTATTTTATTCCGGGACAAAGATGAGGAGATTTTGTTACGGGCGGATGAAACAAATGTTACAATCATATTACATTCGACGGAAAGTGGCAAGTGAGAGGGGATTTAAAAGATTTTGTTGAATACCCAAGTAAAAAACGGTTGTTATTTGTTATCTTTGTTAGCGATATAAGGTAATAATACATATATTAAGGATATAGATAATGATAAGAATAGATCTGAAACGCTATAGACGCGAAATCATAGGAGCAGTCATTGTGCTCCTTATTTTAATTGGGGGAATATCAGTCTTTAAATATTCTGCTTTTAATTCAGGTTTCGAGATAGTAGATGATTTGGGAGGGAATATCTTTCCGTCGGCTATTTTGTCGGTAGCGACCACAGATGCTCAGGTTATTACTCCTACCGATTCTATGTATCTGGGAAATCCGAAGTCATGTATTGCCATCCGCGTAAAGTCGCGGACAGCTTACAGCAGGGTCCGGATTGAAGTTGCCGAAACTCCGTTTTTCTCACGTTCCGTATCGGAATTCGTACTGAATAAACCAAGAACAGAATATACCATTTATCCGGATATCATCTGGAATTATGAAGCATTGAAGAATAATGTGCAGGCGGAACCGGTGAGCGTGGCGGTAAAAGTAGAAATGAATGGAAAAGATATGGGGCAGCGGGTGCGTACATTTTCAGTACGTAGCGTCAATGAGTGCCTGTTGGGATATGTAGCCAATGGAACGAAGTTCTATGATACCAGCATTTTCTTTGCGGCCTATGTGAATGAAGAGAATCCGATGATCGACCAGCTACTGCGTGAAGCCTTGAATACTCGTATTGTAAACCGCTTTCTGGGCTATCAAAGTACGGCAAAAGGAGCAGTAGACAAGCAGGTATATGCCCTCTGGAATGTTTTGCAGAAACGTAAATTCCGTTATAGCTCTGTTTCTAACACGAGCCTTTCCAGTAATGTCGTCTTTTCGCAGCGTGTCCGTACTTTTGATGACGCTTTGGAGTCTTCGCAGATTAATTGCGTGGATGGAAGTGTACTGTTTGCGTCGTTGCTTCGTTCGATTAATATCGAACCTATATTAGTGCGTACTCCGGGACATATGTTTGTGGGATATTACACCGACAACTCACATAAGGATATGAATTTTCTTGAAACGACGATGATCGGTGATGTCGACCTGGACGACTTCTTTCCGGACGAACAACTGGACTCTACGATGGTAGGTAAATCACAGAATGAAATGTCTTTACTGACTTTTGAGAAATCGAAACAATACGCTAATAAAAAGTATAAGGATAATGTAGAAGGAATCCATTCCGGAAAGTTGAACTACATGTTTTTGGAGATTTCCAAAGAAGTGCGGAGGAAAATACAGCCCATAGGGAAGTGAGATTCATTTTTAATTTGTATTTTTGCCAAGTAATCATTTAACGAAAAAGAATGCAAGGCAAGAAATTTATCTCTCCCGGAGCTTGGTTTTCTATAAACTATCCGTCGGACTGGAATGAGTTTGAAGATGGCGAAGGCTCTTTTCTTTTCTATAATCCCGATGTTTGGACGGGAAACTTTCGTATATCTGCATTTAAAGGGAATGCCGGTTATGGCAAAGAAGCCATTCGGCTGGAGTTGAAAGAGAACGATTCGGCTTCATTGGTGAAAATCGGACAGTTGGATTGCGCTTATAGCAAAGAGATGTTTCAGGAAGACGGCACGTATTACACTTCTCATTTATGGATCACAGGCATTGACAATATAGCTTTCGAATGTTCGTTTACCGTCCCCAAGGGAGGAGCGGTGAAAGAAGCGGAAGAGGTGATTGCTACGTTGGAGATTCGTAAGGAAGATCAGAAATATCCGGCAGAATTGATTCCCATCCGTCTTTCGGAAATCTATCTGGTGAATGAAAGTTATGAGTGGACCGTGTCGATGGTGAAACAGGAACTGAAAAAAGATTTTCAGGGAGTGGAAGAAGACTTGGAGAAACTGCAACAAGTGATTGATTCCGGCAAAATAGGACCGAAAAAGAAAGAGGAGTGGATGGCGATAGGTATCACCATTTGCGCTATCCTTGCAAATGAGATCGATGGCATGGAATGGATGACATTGATTGACGGTAATCGTGAGGCACCTTTGCTCCGGTATAAAGACCGGACTATCGACCCGATGAAGTTAACATGGAGCAGAGTGAAGGCAGGAGAGCCTTGCAACGTAGTAGAGGAATATAAGAAGTGTTTGGATTAAATGGCAGTACCTTATTTACAAGTAGACAACCTGACCAAGTCTTTCGGAGATCTGGTTCTTTTTGAAAATATATCATTTGGCATTGCCGAAGGGCAGCGTGTCGGATTAATAGCAAAGAATGGTAGTGGAAAGACTACTTTATTGAATATTATCTCAGGGAAAGAAGGGCATGATAGCGGTAGCATCGTTTTCCGCCGTGATCTCCGTGTAGATTATCTGGAGCAGGATCCGCAGTACCCCGAAGAACTGACTGTTCTTGAAGCTTGCTTTCATCATGGAAACAGTACTGTAGAACTGATTAAGGAATACGAGCGTTGTATGGAAACCGAAGGACATCCGGGACTGGAAGATCTTTTGGCGCGCATGGATCAGGAAAAAGCATGGGAGTACGAACAGAAAGCAAAGCAGATTCTATCTCAACTGAAAATCAGAAATTTTGATCAGAAGGTGAAGCAACTGTCCGGCGGACAATTGAAGCGTGTTGCATTGGCCAACGCCTTGATTACCGAACCCGACCTGCTGATTCTGGATGAGCCTACCAACCATTTGGATCTGGATATGACTGAATGGCTGGAAGAATATCTCCGCCGTACCAACCTTAGCCTGTTGATGGTAACGCATGACCGTTATTTCCTCGACCGTGTTTGTTCGGAGATTATTGAAATAGACAATCAGCAACTGTATCAATATAAAGGAAATTACAGCTATTATCTGGAGAAACGTGAGGAACGTATCGAAGCGAAAAGCGTGGAAATAGAACGCGCCAATAATCTTTATCGTACTGAACTCGACTGGATGCGCCGGATGCCACAGGCACGCGGTCATAAAGCCCGTTATCGTGAAGACGCTTTTTATGAATTGGAGAAAGTTGCCAAACAGCGCCAGCGTAATGATAACGTGAAACTGGAAGTAAAAGCGTCTTATATTGGAAGCAAGATATTTGAAGCTGATCATTTATCCAAGAGCTTCGGTGATCTGAAGATTCTGGACGATTTCTCATATATTTTCTCCCGTTATGAGAAAATGGGTATTGTGGGAAATAACGGTACCGGAAAATCTACTTTCATTAAAATATTAATGGGACTGGTAAAACCGGATGGAGGAACAATAGACATCGGCGAAACAGTTCGTTTCGGTTATTACTCGCAGGATGGGCTTCAGTTTGACGAGCAGATGAAGGTTATTGATGTGGTACAGGATATTGCCGAAGTAATTGAACTGGGTAATGGCAAGAAACTGACAGCCTCACAATTCCTGCAACATTTCCTGTTTACTCCGGAAACGCAGCATAGTTATGTCTGTAAACTGAGTGGAGGAGAGCGCCGTCGTCTTTACTTGTGCACGGTCTTGATGCGTAATCCTAACTTTCTGGTATTGGATGAGCCTACCAACGATCTGGATATCATTACCTTGAATGTTTTGGAAGAATACCTCCAGAGTTTCAAAGGCTGTGTGATTGTTGTATCTCACGACCGCTACTTTATGGATAAGGTTGTTGATCATCTGTTGGTCTTTAACGGTCAGGGAGATATCCGGGACTTCCCCGGTAACTACAGTGATTATCGTGACTGGAAAGAAGCGAAAGCTCAGAAAGAAAAAGAAGCAGAGAAGCCGCAGGAAGAGAAAACAGCCCGTGTTCGTCTGAATGATAAACGTAAAATGAGTTTCAAGGAAAAACGTGAGTTCGAACAGCTGGAAAAAGAAATAGCACAACTGGAAGCGGAGAAGGTACAGATTGAGGAATTGCTTTGTAGTGGTACTCTTTCTGTAGATGAACTGACTGACAAGTCTAAACGTTTGCCTGAAGTGAATGAACTGATTGACGAAAAGACAATGCGTTGGTTAGAATTAAGCGAGATAGAAGGTTGATGCCGATAAAGATTAATATGAAAACCGAAATAACCAGATAAAACCTATTATGCCCAATCTGACTAATTATCATAGCCACTGTCTGTATTGTGACGGGCGAGCTAATATGGAAGATTTTATTCGTTTTGCCATAAGTGCAGGCTTTACTTCTTATGGTATTTCGTCTCACGCTCCACTGCCATTTTCTACCGCATGGACAATGGAATGGGATCGGATGGATGATTATCTTGCTGAGTTTTCCCGCCTGAAAGAGAAATATGCCGATAAGATAGAATTAATCATCGGTCTTGAAATTGATTATTTGAATGAGGAAAGCCATCCCGCTTTGCCTAGTTTTCAGAATCTGCCACTTGATTATCGGATCGGTTCCGTGCATATGCTCTATTCTCCGGAAGGAAAAGTAGTGGATATTGATACTCCGGCAGATACTTTCCGGCAGTTGGTAGATCAGCATTTTGGAGGTAATCTTGATTACGTGATTTGGTCATACTATAACAATCTGTTTCATATGTTAGATTTGGGAGGCTTTGATATTGTAGGTCATGCGGATAAAATGCATTACAATGCTTCCTGTTATCGCCCCGGCTTATTAGATGAGTTATGGTATGACAGATTGCTACATCGATATTTTACGACAATTGCCGAACATGGATATATTGTTGAAATCAATACAAAGTCCTATCATGATTTGGGGACTTTTTACCCGAATGAACGTTATTTTTCTTTGTTGAAAGAGTTAGGTGTCCGGGTACAAGTGAACAGTGATGCCCACTATCCGGAACGGATCAATAACAGCCGCGTGGAAGCGTTGACTGCTCTGAAGAAGGCCGGTTTCTCCTCTGTAGTGGAGTGGCATGGCGGTAAGTGGGAAGATGTAGCTATTGAACTTTCATAAAATATAGCCTGATTAAAAACAGAGGCTCTGGTTGGTTGTAACTGAACCTCTGTTTGATATAAATAAAGCCTCTGTTGGTCTTCAACAGAGGCTTTATTTTATGATGAGTCTAAAAGTGTTTTTTAGAATGTTTATTCTGTCCGCTTGCAGGCATTTGCCATGAAGAACTCATTCAATGTATCTTCATAGTTACCATGAATCATGATGTGATGGTTGCCCAACGGATTTTTCAAGAAATATTCTGCCGGGGTATTCATCCGGATACGTACCTGTGTACGGCACATATTAATATAATTGGTATTTTCGGTCAGTGTTCCTGTAGACAGATAATATTCATCCAGACATTCACCACCACATTTAATGACCGTTACATCTCCGGTGGGAAGTAGTCCTTGTATGGCTATTCCTTTTTCCGTCTCAAAATGATTACGGATGATATATCTTTCCGTTTGTTGCAGTCCTACGGTACAATGTGCTAATATCAGTTCGTTTGTCCGGGTATTGATCATAGAAGGATTTGCCATGAAACCTTCTTTGGTTGTAAGTGCTTTGACAGCCAGAAGGGTGAAGATGGATTGAAGGTCTCCTTCACATCCTGCCATTATTCCGTCGTCATTCAATAAGGATAATGCCAGGCAACCGGTAGTGTCTATCTGCTCGATCAACTTGAAGCAACTTAAAGTCAGTGCTTCCAGCTTTTCTTCTTTACATATCTTCTTTATCGCCCGGTATAATCGCATAGCCTTGATTAAATCTTCAGGACTTCCCTCGCGACAAGCAAGAGCTTGCGAAGCAACGGCAGCACACGATGCACCTACTTCTTCATCTGTAATTTGTTGAAAATGTTCATAGACTCGTTCCAGTGGAATATCTATGTATTCGATGCCCCAGCGGCGCTTAGCCAAAAGATAGTCAACATTACTGGCAACCAACCAGGAAGAAGGAGTACCGATGACGCCTATACGTTTACCAAACAAAGAACGCTGTGCCCGGAAATTGTTATAAAGTATATGTACCCTTTGAACGATAGACGGGAGTTCACCATGAAGAATTTCGCTCTTCATTCCCCTTCCTCGCAACCAAGTTGATATTTCCAGTGCTGCAGCAAGTGAGTTCTGCATACCGTCTGCTAACAAAATGGCAGGTCGGGGCAGACGTTCGAAATGCTGGATAACCAGTCTTTCCACTCCTCCGGTAGCGACAAAAATGATCTTGAAATCATCACTGTTCAGCTTATCCATATCTTGATAATCGATGAGCCTTACAGTATAATATTTTTCAAGCTCACTCAAAATAGCTTCGTGTGAACTACGCAACGAGGCTTGTTTATGTAGTATTGAAGCGAATGCGATAAGGTGTATGGTCATTATGATATTGTTTTAAGTTTTCTGTATTACAAATGTATAGCTTTCTTTTCAAATTACCATAAGGTTTTTAACCTTGCTAAGGTTTTTAAAGTTTTTATGTCTCTGTATTCAAATAATTGCGTACATTTGCAGCTCCAAGTTAAATAGTAAATAGTAAATTGTAAAATAGTCAATAAAATTATGCCGACCATATCCATTCGCGGAAACGAGATGCCTGCATCTCCTATCAGAAAGCTGGCTCCATTGGCAGACGCTGCCAAGCAACGGGGAGTCCATGTGTTTCACCTGAATATCGGACAGCCTGATCTGCCCACTCCTCAGGCCGCGATTGACGCGATACGCAATATTGATCGTAAAGTACTGGAATATAGCCCCAGTGCCGGAAACCGTAGCTATCGCGAGAAACTAGTAGGATATTATGCAAAGTTCAACATCAACCTGACGGCTGACGATATAATTATTACATCAGGAGGTTCGGAAGCGGTACTTTTCTCCTTCCTTTCCTGTTTGAATCCGGGTGATGAAATCATAGTTCCGGAACCTGCATACGCCAATTATATGGCATTTGCCATTTCTGCTGGAGCAAAGATCCGTACGATTGCCACGACCATTGAAGAAGGGTTTTCTCTGCCGAAAGTGGAGAAATTCGAAGAATTGATCAACGAACGTACCAAAGCGATTCTGATTTGCAACCCGAATAATCCGACAGGATATCTGTATACCCGTCGTGAAATGAATCAGATTCGGGATTTGGTGAAGAAGTATGACCTCTTCCTCTTTTCGGATGAAGTATATCGTGAATTTATTTATACCGGTTCCCCTTATATCTCTGCCTGCCATTTGGAAGGTATTGAGAATAATGTCGTACTGATCGATTCTGTTTCAAAACGTTATTCCGAATGTGGTATTCGCATCGGTGCTTTGATTACCAAGAACAAAGAGATACGTGATGCTGTTATGAAGTTCTGTCAGGCTCGTTTGAGTCCTCCTTTAATCGGACAGATAGCTGCTGAGGCCTCTCTGGATGCTCCGGAAGAATATTCACGGGAGACGTATGATGAATACGTGGAACGTCGTAAATGCCTGATTGACGGATTGAACCGTATTCCGGGTGTTTATTCTCCAATTCCGATGGGGGCTTTCTATACTGTAGCCAAACTTCCTGTAGATGATTCGGATAAGTTCTGTGCCTGGTGTCTTTCTGATTTTGAATATGAAGGGCAAACTGTATTTATGGCTCCGGCTTCTGGTTTTTATACTACCCCGGGCTCAGGTACCAATGAAGTCCGTATCGCCTACGTATTGAAGAAAGAAGATTTGAACCGTGCGCTTTTTATTTTGCAGAAGGCTTTGGAAGCGTATCCGGGAAGAACGGAATAAGGAATAGATTAATAAGTATTAAGTATTAACCGTAGACGCTGATTGGCGTATGATGTATTATAAGGTAATGTCTTAATGCTTAATAAATACTTAATTCCTAATCTCTAAATAAGCTGTGGCTAATACTTAATACCTATTACTTAATATTTAAAAGAATTGTCGTTATCTCTTTTTATAGCTCGTCGTATTTATCGCGAAAGCGATGGTGGAAAGCAGGTTTCACGTCCTGCGGTCCTCATTGCTATGGCCGGTATTGCTATCGGGCTGGCTGTTATGATTATTGCGGTGGCAGTAGTTATAGGGTTTAAAAGTGAGGTAAGGAATAAAGTGATCGGATTCGGGTCACACATTCAGATAGCGAACCTGGATGCGGTTAATTCTTATGAGACTCATCCGATAGCGGTAGGCGACAGCATGATGACTGCTCTTTCCAGCTATCCCGAAGTAAGCCATGTGCAACGTTATTCCACAAAGCCGGGGATGATAAAAACGGATGATGCTTTTCAAGGAATGGTCTTGAAAGGTGTCGGACCGGAGTTTGATCCTGGTTTTATGCAAGAGTATCTGGTGGAAGGAGAGATTCCTGTGTTCAGCGATTCGGTTTCCAGTAATCAGGTACTTATCTCCAAGGCATTGGCTACCAAAATGAAGTTGAAGCTGGGGGATAAGATATATACCTATTATATCCAGGATAATATTCGTGCCCGACGTTTGACGATTGCAGGTATTTATCAGACCAATTTTTCCGAATATGATAACCTCTTTTTATTGACGGACCTTTATTCAGTAAATCGCCTGAATGGCTGGCAGCCGGAGCAGGTGAGTGGAGTAGAGTTGCAGGTGCATAACTATGATAAGCTGGAAGATATAACTTATGAAATAGCAGTTGACACTGACAACCAGCGGGATGAGTTTGGCGGTATATATTATGTACGCAACATAGAACAACTGAATCCTCAAATATTTGAATGGTTGAATTTGCTTGATCTTAATGTATGGGTAATCCTTTTTCTGATGATTGGAGTTGCTGGCTTTACCATGATTTCCGGTTTGCTGATTATTATCATAGAACGAACTAATATGATCGGAATATTAAAGGCTCTGGGAGCTGATAATTTTACGATTCGCAAGACTTTTCTTTGGTTTGCAGTTTTTCTTATTGGTAAAGGAATGCTTTGGGGAAATGTAATTGGACTGGCATTCTGCTTTATTCAATCTCAATTTGGAATATTCAAACTTGATCCGGAGAATTATTATGTGGATACAGTATCGGTTTCTTTCAATATTTGGTTCTTCCTTTTGATTAATGCAGGTACTTTGCTGGCATCCGTCCTGATGCTGATTGGCCCTTCTTTCCTAATAACAAAGATCAATCCTGCAAGTTCCATGCGATACGAGTAATCCCTTCTTTTTCTTTTCTTTTTTTGCTGCAAAAATAATTTAGACTCTTACGTGATGTAGAGTGAATAATATGTCTATATTTGCGCCCAATTTACTTAATATCCTCTTGTAGGTTTAATTTTTAACCATTATGAATAATGTGTTAATTCTGTTGGATAATCCGGATGACTGGAAACCGTATTGTGAGACAAAAAGTATCCTGACTGTTTCCGACTATCTGAAGAACAAGCCGGTTGAAAAAGACCGGAAGTTAGTTATTAATCTTAGCAATGATTACAGCTATAATTCCGAAGGGTATTATTGTTCGTTGCTTGCCCAAACGAGAGGACAACGGGTGATTCCCGATGTTGATATCATCAATAAACTGGAGACAGGGACAGGAATCCGTATGGATCGTAGTTTGCAGGCATTGTGTTATCAGTGGATTCAGAAGAATGAGATCAAAAGTGATATCTGGTATCTGAATATCTATTTCGGGAAATGCCGTGAGAAAGGGTTGGAAAGAGTAGCCCGTTTTATTTTCGAGAATTATCCCTGTCCATTACTGAAAGTTGCCCTGAATACTCATCCTAAGAATCAGATTGAAAGTGTTCAGTTTTTGCCTTTGAACCGGTTGGATGATGAGGAACAGGACTTCTTTGCTAATACACTCGATAATTTTAATAAGAAGATATGGCGTGCGCCTAAGTCGACAAAAGTTCCCAGATATAGTTTGGCAGTACTCATTGATCCGAAAGAAAAATTTCCGCCTAGTAACAAAGGGGCTTTGCATAAGCTGTCCGAAGTAGCCAAGAAGATGAATATTCATGTTGAAATGATTACGGAAGATGACGCTATGCGCTTGCTGGAGTTTGATGCGCTGTTTATCCGTACGACGACATCACTGAATCACTATACATTCCATTTGTCGCAGTTGGCTGCACAAAATGGAATGGTAGTTATTGATGATCCGTTGTCTATTATCCGGTGTACGAATAAGGTTTATCTGAAAGAACTTTTTGAGAAAGAAAAGATTTCGGCACCGAAGTCTACATTGATTTTCCAGTCCAATGAAAATTCGTTCGAACAGATAAGCGAGCAGGTAGGTGCTCCTTTCATTTTGAAGATACCGGACGGTTCTTATTCCATTGGGATGAAAAAAGTATCCAATGAAGAAGAGCTGAAAACCAGCCTTGAAGTCCTTTTCGAGAAGTCGGCTATCTTATTGGCACAGGCGTTTACGCCTACGGAGTTTGATTGGCGTGTTGGTTTGTTGAATGGAGTACCTTTGTATGCCTGCAAGTACTACATGGCAAAAGGACATTGGCAGATTTATTGCCATTATGATTCGGGAAGGAGCCGCTGTGGATTAGTGGATACGATTCCTATCTATCAAGTACCACGTGTGGTATTGGATACAGCGATAAAAGCTGCCAATCTCATAGGAAAAGGTTTGTATGGAGTAGACTTGAAAATGGTGGATGATAAGGCTTACGTTATTGAAATCAATGATAATCCGAGTATTGACCATGAATTGGAAGATGCGATTATCGGTGACGAAATGTATTATCGTCTGCTGAATCACTTTGAGCAGGCTTTGGATATGAAACATTATTAGTGATGGAACAGACCGTATACCTTCGCAAAGCAAATTTGAGGGATATTCCTGCTATTCTGGAAATAGAGCAGGAATGTTTCCGGGAAGATAGTTTCTCGCGGGAACAGTTTGCCTATCTGATCGGTCGTTCAAAAGGAATCTTTTATGTGGTGGTAGAGCAAGAGCAGATTATAGCTTATATCTCGTTGTTGCTTCATGCGGGAACTCGCTATCTGAGAATATATTCGATAGCTGTCCATCCGGATTTCAGAGGTCGGAAACTGGGGCAGTTACTGATGGAACAGACGATTGCTACAGCTCATGACTGTAAGGCGGCAAAGATTACACTCGAAGTGAAAGTTACAAATACTCCTGCTATCAGGTTATATATGAAAAATGGCTTTATTCCCGTGGGAGTAAAGCCAGCCTATTATCATGATGGTTCGGATGCGATTTATATGCAGCGAACCCTGTAATCTATATGATTGCTTATCTTCTCATAAAATCTCCTTTTCTCCGGAAAGAACGGTAGAGTTTAAATCTAAGTGACTGGATGGGTTGGAGAATATCGAATACCGGCAGAGAGAAATAATATTTTCTGCCTCCGCCCATTTCTTTGGCTGTTTGATTGATGACGACTGCCTGTACAATATAACGGAATATCCATATCAATAATGCAATTCCGGCAGACAGCCAGTGTAAATGGAGGATACCGATTACAATACCCGCTATACAGACAGCGTAAAACAGTAAACGGGAGAAAGTTTCAAATCCTGATAAATAGCGTTGTATGCCGCGATAATAGCGTGCGGTAGCCATGTAGCTAATCTTTTCTTCCTTCCATTCTTTGTAGTTATATACAGGTTGTATCCGCATGGTTGCATTGATATCCGTTTCTACCCGTGTGTTTGATGGAGTCGCTATCTGGTTGATGAACAGATCATCTTCTCCGCGTTGCAGATTCAGGTAAGTGGAGTAACCTTTTCTTTGGAAGAATAATTCTTTCCGATAAGCCATGTTACGTCCGATACCCATATATGGCTTTCCTGCCAGTGCAAAACACAAATAACGCAGGGACTGGAATAAAGTGTCAAAAGCCACCCGTTTGTGTAGCCATCCTTTGGTCCGGTCGTAACCGCTATATCCCAGCACTATTTGAGTCTGTGAAGTGAAATTGCGTGCCATTAGTTTAAGCCATTGTCGACTGGCAGGCATACAATTTGTTTCTGTAAATACTAACCAGTCATGTTTACTGGCTTTGATACCTAGCGTTAAGGCTAGTTTCTTGTGGCTGATATAGCGTGCACTGTCAGGAGTAAAGCTATGGTAGAGATGAGGGTATTTCTCTTCCATAAATCCCAATACATCCTCTGTTTCATCTGTAGAAGCATCGTTGATAACAATCACTTCGAACTGCGGATAGTCTTGTTCGAGAATGGAAGGTAAGATTTTACGTAAGTTATCAGCTTCATTTCGTGCATAAAGTATTACGGAAAGTGGAGGCATTTCCTGTGTGAAATGCACTTCTTCTTTGCGTACAGCTTTATTGCGGATATGTATTCGATTATACAAGCCGAAATAATAAATGAGCTGAATGATAAAAAGAATACCTGCCGCTGATAAAAGAATCAGTTCAACAGTGTTGAATGTAAATGCTTCCATTGAATTAAAGTGTCGTTTTTACGACTGCAAAAGTACGCATTTTTTTGGTAGCTCCGTCATCTCGAAGGAAGGTTATTTCGTAAATCCAGATATTCTTTCTTGAACATGTCAACAAAGAGAAAGAATAGTGAGAGTAGTAACGGACCAAAGATAACTCCCATAAAACCGAATAGCGGCAAGCCAATTACAACTCCGAATATGGTAATCAGTGGATGGGTATCGGCCATTTTCTTTTGCAGAATAAATCGGATCAGGTTATCAGATTGTGATACGACTATTGCTCCGTAGGCAGCGAGTCCGATAGCATTGAACCAGTCTCCGGTTACAGCAAGATAAGCGGCTACGGGAAACCATATCAGGGCAGTTCCTACCATCGGAATGATGGTGGCAAAGCAGGTAAGAAATCCCAGAATTAATATGTTCGGTGCTCCGAAGATGAGATATCCTATCATGGCTACTCCTCCTTGGATGATTGCTAATAGCGGGATGCCGATAGCGTTGGAACGTACAATCATGTTAATCTCATGAATAACTTCCTGTGTGTTTGCTTCATTAAATGGCAAAATATCATTCACATAAGCCTCCATTTTTTTTCCTCCTATCAGCATAAAGTATAGTACGAATACCATGACAAACAGATTGATGGCAAGGCTGCTGATGCTTTCCATAATGATCTGTCCGATGCGGGGAAGGATGGAGACAATGAATGATATGGTATCTTTCCCTAATACATCGTAACCGGTTTTTTCTTTGATAAACTCTGCCACTTGCTGCATAGGAGCGATGAATGTTTGAGGGTCCAGATTGATATCTTGAAGTTTGCTTACCAATAGCCAGACGGTTAATCCAAGTGGTACCAAAAATACCATAACCGTTTCTGCTGTGATCAGTAATGCGGCAACACTGCGTTTTATTTTCCATCTTTCTGTCAGGTGTGCCATTTGTTTACGTACTAGAATATAAATAGTGAGTGCTCCCAACAATCCCCCTAGAAAAGGGGTGATTTGACGGAAGATGATGATTCCCATAAATAGTATGATGACGATGAGGGAATATTTCCAGTATTGTTCTTTGATGCTCATATCGTGTATTTAGTTATTCTACTTTATAAACAAAAGAACTATGAAAAAGGTTTGGATATCCGGTGTGAGGTTTAAGATAGACAAGTGTTCTTTGGGCTGACGGTATTTCAGATTCTGTCAGGCATTAGTTAATATCCAAATGAATTATGTTAAATGTTAACGAATCTGCTGCTTTTATTAAACCATGTTATAAGATGCTCCGCTCTGCTCCGGAAATTTGGAGATATGCGGAAAGTCCGTATCTTTGTAGTGTGTTTTTCATAGTATTAGATTTAAGGTTAACAAAAAGATTGGCTGTCTGGGATAGATAGCCTTTTTTTATGCCTTTTTTTGTATATTTGAGGGACTTAAAACTTGAATGAATATAATGAGAACAATCCTATTAACTCTGTTACTCTCTGTTGTGGCAATATCAGCCTTTGCACAGACAAATACTTATCCGGAATGTACAAGTCAAGTTGAAGCTATTAATAAGATGCCGTTACGGATAGCGTATCTTGTACCTGTCGATAGTTTAGGTAAATATATGTATCTGGAGTTTGCAGCTCCGAGTATGTGTGATCACTCAGATGTGGTAGCTGATATAGACTATAGGCAGGTCACAAGTTTTGCGACTTTATATTATGATGAAAAAGGAAGGGTACGCAAGACTATCAAATGGTACTCGGATGGGGGTGACCTTAATAATGTCGTTTATTATGATGAACAGGGTAATATCTTATATGCTGTTTATGCGAGCACTTCTGAAAAATATGGGAAACTGTATTCATGCAATTCACAAATTCATATAAATCATTCTTTTTCGGAACTTGACTTCAGAGAAGGATTTCATATTTGGATTAATATGACTACGGAAAACTTGGCGAATGTATATAAGTCTGATTTGAAAATGCCTGAAAATTGTAAATCTGTTACCTTTTTGCCTATAAAGATTGGTGATCGGGCTTTTCTTTGTACCAATCGTGCTTATATTTCACCCAATGGGAGATTGATAAATAAAGATGATAATATGGCAGGTGCATACTTTGGCGGACGCGTTGTTATTGATGATATTAAAGGTGATTGGTGCAAAGTGAGATATACTCTTATAACAGAATCTGACGAAACTGTTGGATATGTACGGGTTGAAGACTTAGAGATTATAAAGTAATCCAGTCTTTTCGGTTTATTTCTATGAAATCTGTTATTGTTTCTATCTGATTATTTTAGAATGATTTCATATACACGAGAACTTTCTCCCCAAGGATGCCAACAATCTCCGATATAGGTGAAGCCTAATCGTTCGTAATACGAAGTATGACTGGTACTTAAGTATAATTTTGAAAAACCGATTTTTTGTGTATCTTTCTTTGCCCGTTCTATTAAAAGACTGGCATAGTTATTTCCTCTGTACTTTTCCTCAATGAATAAGGAAACGAACCAAGGATATAAATCCATACGAGAATTAAAATCATTGCTAACAAGTCCTGCACACCCTACAATTTCATCACCATTCATAAGAAGATACCATTGAGGTATGGGATTTTCGGCTTTTAGAGAATGTCTGAAACAATCGTCATACACCATTTTCGTGTTTTCATTAGCCCATTTACTTTGGAAATAGGCAATAGCTTTTTCTAAATATTGAGGTGAGTCTTTAAGAGAAATGATATTCATGCTTTATATAAAATTACAAGGATTCAATATCGCCAAAGTTATAAAATTATTTTTGAAAATCAACTGCTGTTTCTTTAATCCGGCTAATTCCATATATTTGCAATACATACTGCATTAAAAAATATCGTGATATATGGAAAATAAAGAATTGTGTGAAAGAATGCATTCAGGGGAAATGTATAATGACTTGTCTATAGAATTGGTTCAAAGAAGAGAACGGGCTGTCTTTTTGACTAATGATTATAATTCCACTTATGGAAGACCTAAAGAAGTTCGGGAGGCATTATTACGTAAACTATTGAAACATGTCGGTAATGGTGTTCATTTTGAGCCGCATTTCCGGTGCGAGTTCGGATTCAATATCAGTATTGGAAACAATTTCTTTGCCAACTTTGATTGTATTATGTTGGATGGAAATCTCATTACGATAGGTGATAATGTATTATTAGGACCACGCGTTGGTCTATATACGGCAAATCATGCGCTCGATCCGCAAGAACGTGTTATGGGGGGATGCTATGCTTATCCGATTGTAATTGAAGATAATGTATGGATAGGTGCCGGAGTTCATATTATGGGTGGTGTTACGATCGGGAAAAATTCTGTAATCGGTGCAGGTAGTGTAATCACAAAGAATATTCCGGAGAATGTAATCGCTGCGGGAGTTCCCTGTAAAGTAATCCGGGAAATAACCGAGAAAGATAAAACGGGTTTTTTACCTTGATGTTGATTGCCATTATTTACAATCAATCCGTTCCCATTTGTCGAATAGCCACACCTCAAATCAAAAAAAAAGAACAGAACAAGTAGAATATTATGGGTAAAGTGAGGATTGCTCCGCAGCTACTGAAAAAATGACCTTTCTTAAAAAGTGGATATTTACACGAGTTCTAAAGACCATGATTCCATTACGTTCACTAAGGGGAATAGAATATCTCAATGATTTGTAAGTGTGGATTTTCTTCTTTATGTCATTGGAAGAGATAATTGAATAAATAGTAATCATTTTCTGTTGATGCCTGTTATTTGGAAAGATTAATCATTCGATTTTGTTTCTTATGTCACGTTTTGATTTCTCGATATCTATGACAAACTAGAGAAAAAATAAGCTAAAATAGCCTTTTTATAACTTTCTCATCAAGAAAAAATAGGTTCCTCGGTGAGGAACGAAGTGTTGGTTTTAAAGGAACAAGGTGTTCCTTTAAAACCAACGAGTGTTATATGAACAAGAATAGATGCATATTTTACGTAGTATTATGCAGTGTGGGCTCGCTTTTCTGTATATTATTACATTAATTTATGCAGCATATCCTGTAGTTCATTATTTTTAGAGTAACCTCCTGTTGTTATTATATTAAATTTAGAACATTTAGAGGGGAAGGCATATTTATCTTATCAATCCTATATCTTGTCTACAAACGAGGCGTGTTCGTCTCATTTGAAAAACAGGCAATACTGTATCCCTTATCTTCGTGTCGAAATAAAAAACAAAATAAGTCATGAAGATGAATAAAACTATGTTATTGGGGGAAATAGCAACCCGTTCAGGTATTCCGGCAGATGAATGTGGGATAGTACTTAAAACTTTTGAAAAAGTTCTTTGCGAAGAACTCATACGGAAACTGTATCGCTATGGGGGATGGATATTATTATTGATTGCCTTATTTGTATCAGTTACTGTTTTGGGGCAAACATCGGAACGGAAAGGCCGTCCGGTACAGACCATTCGTGGAATGGTAGTGGATGGAGACTCAAAATACCCTATACCGTATGCGACAGTGAGATTGTCTGACAAAGCAGGGATGGGGACGACAACCGATAGTTTGGGACGTTTCATTATTCCGCAGGTTCCTGTCGGGAGACATACGATAGAAGCAGCATTTATGGGGTATGAACCGGGACTTTTTAGAGAAATACTGGTAACTTCCGCCAAAGAAGTCTATCTGGAAATCCCTCTGAAGGAAAGTGTAAACGAACTGAGTGAAGTCGTAGTCCGTGCCCGAACGAACAAAGAGGAAGCGATGAATAAGATGGCGACCACTGGGGCACGTATGTTGAGTGTGGAAGAAGCGAGCCGTTATGCAGGTGGTTTTGATGATCCGGCACGCTTAGTTTCCGCTTTCGCCGGAGTAGCACCCAGTGTTTCTTCCAATGGCATCTCTATTCATGGTAATGCACCCCATCTTTTACAATGGCGACTGGAAGATGTAGAAATCCCGAATCCGAATCATTTCGCGGATATTGCCACATTGGGTGGAGGAATTCTTTCTTCTCTTAGTTCACAGGTACTCGGTAATTCAGATTTCTTTACCGGAGCTTTTCCGGCGGAATATGGAAATGCTGTGTCCGGTGTATTTGATATGAAGCTACGAAATGGTAATAATCAAAAGAATGAAAACACGATTCAAGTAGGGATTATGGGAATTGATGTTGCTTCTGAGGGTCCTTTGAGCAAGAAACATAAAGCATCGTATATCTTCAATTACCGTTACTCTACCACAGGACTACTGAATCTTGACGGTGGAACGATGGATTATCAGGATTTGAACTTCAAACTAAACTTTCCTACGCAGAAAGCCGGAACTTTCTCAGTATGGGGAACCAGCTTGGTAGACAAATTTAAGAGTGACATGGAGAGAAATCCGGAGAAATGGGAATATTGGGGTGACCGTAGTGAGTCGCGTGACAAACAGTATATGGCGGCTGGGGGTATCAGCCACCGTTATTTCTTCAATAGTGACGCATCGCTGAAAACCACCGTTGCCGCTACCTATTCACAACTGGACGGAGGCGCTTCCATGTTCAATCACGCTTTGGAATCGACTCCTTACATGGATCTTGAATCGAAGCACACCAACCTCATAGTAACCAGTACCTATAATCGTAAGTTCAGCAACCGGTTTACTAATAAAACAGGCTTTACATATACCGTTATGTTCTATGATATGAATCTTTCCATAGCGCCTTACGAAGCCCAGGTACTGGAAACCGTATCTCAGGGGGACGGCAATACAAGTCTGCTTTCTGTCTACAATAGTTCTTCTGTCGGTTTGAGTGACCGTTGGACTCTCAATGCCGGCATCTACGGGCAATATTTGACATTGAATAATAAATGGTCGGTTGAACCCCGTGCCGGTTTGAAATGGCAAGCTAGCCCGAAAGCTACTTTTGCCTTAGCTTACGGAATGTACAGTCGGATGGAGAAAATGGACGTCTACTTTGTAAAAACAAAAAATACAGGAAGTCAATCTGTTAACAAGAATCTGGATTTTACCAAAGCACAGCATATCATGTTATCTTTCAGCTACAAAATTACAGACCGCATGAATCTGAAAATAGAACCCTATGTACAGTTTCTGCATGATGTACCTGTGATGGCGGACAGTTCCTATTCTGTGCTCAATCGCTCTGATTTTTACGTAGAGGATGCCCTTATCAATAAGGGGAGAGGCCGCAATATTGGAATTGACATTACTCTCGAACGTTTTCTGGAGAAAGGACTCTATTATATGGTTTCCGGTTCGTTGTTTGACTCTCGTTACCGTGGTGGAGACGGTGTGTGGTATGATACGAAGTTTAACCGGAACTACGTCATCAATGGACTTATCGGCAAGGAATGGATGTTGGGGCGAAACAGGGAGAATATCCTTAGTGTCAATCTGAAACTGACATTACAGGGAGGGGACCGGTATTCCCCGATTGATGTAGAAGCGACCCTGAAACACCCGGACAAGGAAGTGCAATATGACGAAACGAGAGCATTCTCCAAACAATATTCACCCATGTTTATCGGTAATTATACTGTCAGCTACCGTATCAATAAGAAGAAAGTATCTCATGAATTTGCTGTAAAAGGATTGAATTTCATGGCTACGAAAGAGCACTACGGACATGAATATAATGTGAAAACCGGAAAAATAGATGCAACTGACGGTTCCACGGTTCTGACGAATGTGAGCTATAAACTTGAATTTTAGATATCCGGATAGAAATCTTGAAGGAAAAAGTTTTATCTTCGTACCCAATGAAGCATATGGCAACTGAAACAGCTACAGCAGGCAACGAATCTGCTATTTTATATAGATTACTTGTTAGTCCTGAATTTCGATGGATACGGTATCTGATACTTGTCATGGTGCTGGGCACTATCTCTTTCAATCAGGTGTTCATCATTTTTATGGACTACCGGGATATATTGGGGGGATGGATTTATGTGTTCACTTTTATATACTTGCTTACTTATGTGGGTGTTATCTGCCTGAATCTTTTTTGGTTATTCTCAAGATATTTGTTGAAAAGGCATTATATGGTGTATTTATCATTATTGTCTGTGGCAATGATCGTTGCACTGTTGATACAGATGATTATAGAATATCTGGCTTATTCCTATTGGCCACAGCTTCATGCACGGGGATCGTATTTCTCGGTTCCCATGCTGATGGACTACATATCTTCTTTTATGCTGTCAACGCTTTGTATGATAGGGGGAACGATGACTGTGCTCCTGAAAGAATGGATGATAGAAAACCGACGTGTTTCACAGATGGAAAAGGCACATGCACTTTCTGAAGTAGAGCAGCTGAAAGAGCAGGTCAGTCCCGAACTTCTTTTCAAAACTTTGCATCATTCGGGAGAACTGACATTGACTGAACCGGAAAAGGCTTCGAAGATGTTGATGAAATTGAGCCAGTTACTACGTTATCAGTTATACGATTGCAGCAGGCACAAAGTATTACTTAGCGGTGAAGTTGCTTTCCTTACAAATTATCTGACATTGGAACAGAGTTCCCGGCCGCAATTCAGCTATCAATTTATTTCGGAAGGGGAGGTAAACCGGATGTTGGTTCCACCTTTGCTTTTTATTCCTTTCGTACAGCATATTATGAAGCTGATGCACGAACAGCAGATCGTTCTTCCTGTTTCTCTGAGTATTCATCTGAAAGTTGAAAAAGGCATGATTGTATTCATTTGCATGTGTCCGCAACTTAATCTCTCTGAAGACAGAGGGCTGGAACGAATCAGGCAAAGGCTGGACTTATTGTATGGTGACCGTTACGGATTGTTGTTAACTACTGAATGTATAAGACTGGAATTGAATGGAGGTGAACAATGATAATAAATATAGAAGATAGAAGTACGGTTGATAGAAATCCGTATGATGGAACTATGGATGACAGAGGTGTGACCGCTTTTCTGATAAGCTCTCATTACAGAATATACAGGCATATCCTGTTGCAACTGGTTGTTTTGCTGATTACCATCAATGTCTTTTGGTACGAGCCTTTGCAGACTGTCTCTTTCTGGCGACGCTTGGGAGGGTGTCTGGCATATTTCTTGTCTATGGATGCGGTGATTTATACGAACCTGCACGTGCTGGTTCCCCGTTTTTTATTAAAGAATCGTTTGGGTAGTTATGTTTTGGCAGCTATCATCACCAATCTGGTGGTAATCACTTTTCTTTCAGTTACGCAAGGATTGCTTTTTGAGGTTATTTTGCCTGTCAGGAACCCCGATGGATTTGCTACTTTCATCAATGCCTTTTCGGGCATACTTACTATGGGGTTTGTTACCGCAGGTTCGGCGGCAATTTCATTGTTCACTCATTGGCTGCGTTATAATCTGCGTATTGATAAACTTGAATCTACCACTTTGCAATCTGAACTGAAGTTCCTTAAAAATCAGATAAACCCGCACTTCCTGTTCAATATGCTGAATAATGCCAATGTGCTGATTAAGAGGAATCCGGAAGAGGCTTCCAAAGTTCTTTTTAAGCTGGAAGATTTACTGCGGTATCAGATTAATGACAGTTCGCGCGAAAGGGTCTCTTTAGCTTCGGATATTCGTTTTCTGAATGACTATCTGAATCTGGAAAAAATACGTAGGGATCATTTTCAGTTTACAGTGGAGCAGGAGGGAGACATTGACTCCATTTGGATTCAGCCGTTATTGTTTATTCCGTTTGTGGAGAATGCGGTGAAACATAGTTTTGATAGTGAGCATCCTTCGTCCGTACATCTTTCTTTTAAGGTAGAAGAAAATCGGTTGGAATTTCGTTGTGAAAATTCCACGCTGGCGGTTGCTGTCAGTAACAAGGTAGGAGGTATTGGGCTGGCAAATATTCAGCGTAGATTGGGGCTGTTATATCCCGATCGTTATGAACTGGAACAGATAGAGAATGAAAATCGGTATATTGTAATTTTATGTATAACGCTATGAATTGTATTATTGTAGATGATGAACCATTGGCACGTGAGGCAATGAAATTACTGATAGAGGAGGCGGAATGTCTTCAGTTGGTGGGAAGCTTTAATAGTGCTGCCACAGCTTCTGACTTTATGGAGCAGCATGTAGTAGACCTTGTATTTCTGGATATTCAGATGCCGGGTATTACGGGAATTGAGTTTGCCCGAACTATCTCCAAACGAACATTGGTAATCTTCACTACCGCTTATACAGAATACGCATTAGATAGTTATGAGGTGGATGCGATTGATTATCTGATAAAGCCGGTGGAGGCGGAACGCTTTCAGAAAGCGATTGAGAAAGCGCAGTCTTATCATTCCTTATTGTTGCAAGAGGAAAAGGAAGCGATTGAAACGATTGCGGCTGCCGAATATTTCTTTGTAAAGGCGGAACGCAGGTATTTCAAAGTCAACTTCTCTGATATCCTCTTTGTCGAAGGATTGAAAGATTATGTGATCTTGCAATTAGGCGAACAACGTATCATTACCCGTATGAGTCTGAAAGCCGTTTTTGATTTATTACCGAAGGAGTCTTTTTTACGGGTCAATAAGTCGTATATAGTCAATACAGCCCATATCAATTCGTTTGATAACAATGATATATTTATCAAATCGTACGAGATTGCAATTGGAAATAGTTATCGGGATGATTTCTTTGAAGGCTTCGTGATGAAGCAACAAAGATGGTGATATTTCATGTGATGTTTTACACTGCAACCAGGTATCCTAATCACAATGGGACTGTTTTACATACCCCTTCAATTGTTTACCCATTTGAAAATAACGGATGAAGCCCAGAATGAACAAGATAACTCCGGTTGCGACACATACCCATGCGAGACCGTCCAGACGGGATATACTTTCGATCTGAAATATTCCGATTCCGGCAGTAAGAAGATAGAGTGAAGTACGGATATAAGAGAACAAGGTTCGTACATTGGCCAACTTTGTTCTTTCAATAGCCAGATAATCGCGGAGTATTAACTCCTCATTCTTGAATTTGTCGGTAGATTCCTGCATAAAATGATACTGTTTTTTTATTTTCCTTCGGATATTTCCGAGAATAGCAACTCTTTTATTATTATAACGGAAAATAGGTATAAATAGTTTGTGAAGCATTTTTTTTACCGGCTATTGATTTTCAGACACTATTGATTCTGTAAAGTCACAAAAATTGTCTGTAGATTGTTCGGAACGAATCTTTTCGCCTAACTCTCCTGCATTCTTTTTATATACAGGATTAGCCACTAAATCGTATATCTTTTCTTTTAATTCCCTGTCGGAATCTTTACCTATTTTAATTCGTTCCGGTCCTATCTTTAATTGCTGTACACGATAGGTCCAATAAGGCTGGTCGATGATAAGCGGCATGATCACCTGTGGTTTGCCGGTGCGAGCTACACTATGTGTTGTGCCTGCCCCTCCGTGATGCATCACCGCATCGCAGTGGGGAAATCTCAGACTATGGGGAATCGTATGTGTCAGTAGGAAAACGTCTTTCTCGTTTGCTAACGTGTGTATCTTCGAACTCATCGAACGAAAGGAACTTCTTGTGCGTTTGGTTTTCATTTTATGATTAGCTTAAATTTTGGGTATATCATTTTTTATTCCTCTGGCAATGTCCTCATATCATCAAGTGCTCTCGGCAGATATTTTATTTCACTAAAATCCCCGGTAAATCCGTTCCCACGCGATCCGTGTACAGCAAACCCTACTTTAATTTACCAGTAGTATTGAGGTTGAAGTTTCGTACCATAGACCAGTTTTTATTGTCCGGGGAATAAAAAAATGAGTACTCAGAGCCTCTCTTTACGATTGCCATATACGCATAGTCACCGGCTGGCATTGAATTACAGTCATCTGAAAACGTACGAGTCACAACAGATACAATTGTCGGCATAAGATTGACAGAGTTCTCGTAACAGAACTTGGCCCAAGTCTCGTCATCCTGATAGACAACAAGTGCCGCCACATCATAAACAGCTTTTAGTTTGCCTGTTACTTTGGCACTAATAGTGAAATTCGCTTCCGGTTCAAAGAGTATAAGCGGAGCATTTACCACTTTGGGCTTGCCGGAAGGACTATTGAAAAGGTTAGTCTTCCTGCTGGCGGTCATACTGATTGAGTTTCCTTTTATTTTGTAATCAACAGGCTGATTGTGTATTAGTAAGTTATGTGGAATAGTGGAAATCTGCTCTGTTGGAAGCGGTTTCTGTGCTGATGTGGAAACAGCTAAAAGCAAGACAAAGATGGAGGTAATAATCGATTTCATAAATGTATTATATTGATTCCTGAACAAATGTATGTAAAATATTCGAATCTTGTATCGCTTTGATATACACAATATTACCTTTTTTCTGTCAGATATATCTGTTGTTCTTCAATCTGATACCATATCGGAAAACATAAGAGTGGTTTATATACAATTAGCCCTCTATTAACCTTAAAGTACTAATAGAGGGCAACTACTTATCAAGAAAAAAGTTGAAGTTAGTTTATTTAGCTTCGTTGTTCTGTTTTAAAAGAAATTCGTCAATTGCTTTTTTTAGTTGGTCTTTCGGCAGCGCTCCTTGTGAAATTCTCGGCTCTTCCTTCATAGGGATCATCAGCAGGGTTGGAATACTGCGGATGCCGAATGCGGCAGCCAATTCCTTTTCTTTATCTACATCGATCTGATAGATATCTACTTTACCACTGTACTCCTTGCTAAGTTCTTCGAGAACGGGGTGAAGTGCTTTACACGGACCGCACCAGGTTGCGTAAAAATCAACGATTGCAGGTCTGCTTCCTTCAAACTTCCACTCTTTCGGGTTGGCTTCATAGTTATATACTTTCTTCAAGAAATCGGCTTTATTTAATGATACTACTTCCATTTTATTTTCCTCCTTTGTTGGTTCGTTACTCTTTTTATTTTCTCCGCTGTTTCCTGCGCAAGCTGTGCTTGCCAGTACAATAGCGAAAGCACTCATTAAGTTTTTTATTAGTTTCATATTCTTTTTCTTTCTATTTGTTATTTCTGATGCAAAGATAGGGTGATTGTAGCACTTGAGAAATGGCAATTTGGCTGGAACACTTGGCTAAATTTCCCACAGACAGTTACTGAACGCTAAAATTTGTCTTTTATTCTTTGGAAGGGATGAAAATTAGCATTGTTTTGGTCGCTCTAAAATAGGGCATTCAAACATGGTGACGCTATCCTGTTGTTATAGCGTCACTATGTATATAGGATAGCGTCACTATATCAACAGGATAGCGTCACTATAATTCTGTTCTCATTTTCAGGAGATTAACTGAAGATATAAACGATAATTCCGGTAATTACCACATAAGCCAGTGCATACGGGATAGCGGCTTTTAGAATTTCTCCTTCCTTTCCTTGTTGGTTTCCGGCAGAAGTTGCGATAGCAATACTTTGCGGAGAAATAATTTTACCACCTGTAGCACCTACTGTATTTGCAGCTGATAACCAGTCCGGACTGACATGGATCTGTCCGGCGACACTGGCCTGTAATTTTCCGAAAAGGATGTTGGATGATGTATCACTTCCCGTGATAAAGGTTCCTAAACATCCGATGACCGGAGCAAACAGCGGATACAAACTTCCGGTGGCGGTAGCCAACGCCGAAGCAATAATAGCAATCATTCCCGAAGCATCCATAATGGTGGATAACCCGACGAGACAAATTACTGTAATGAAGGTTTTCTTCAATTGTTTTACGGTATTCCAAAGTACAATGAACAGTTCTTTAACTTTCGCTCCCTGTATTAAGCCGCCGATAAAAGTACCAAGGAAAAGTAGTACACCTGCATGAGTCAGCCAAGAGATAGTATAGTTCACAGTGGAAGCATTGATAGGCAAGCTGATTCTTGTAATCCAGTTATTTTCTAATGTACTTCTCAATTCCGGGAAAAGCGGACTGGTGAGGATAATCAGGAATAAAATCAGTAAATAGATGCTCCATGCATTGAGTATGTCTTTGGTTCTCAGCGTACTTTTTCGTTCTTTTTCTTCTTTGGACGCAGTCAGCTTCCCATAGAGGACAATGACAATGATCGAAAGAATACTTCCGATGATGGCAGGTGACTCTGCTCCCATGTATCTGGCAGCCAGATATTGTCCGGCCAGAGAAACACCTCCGACTAATAAAGCCAGAAATATATTCTTAGGAAGAGCCTTTAATTTAGGATTAGTGAGGAAAAGCAAAACTAAAGGAATAAGGAACATAAGTACTGATAATTGCAATACGACATTGGTACTAAGATGCAGTACGTCCAGATTTGTTTCCTTTGCCAATACTAATACCGGAGTTCCGATTGCTCCGAAAGCTGTTGCTACGCTGTTGGCTATCAGGCTGACTGTAGCCGAGAATATCGGCTTAAATCCCAGACTGATAAGAATCGCTGCCGGGATGGCAACCGCCGTTCCGAATCCTGCCATCGCCTCCAGTAATCCTCCGAATCCCCATGTCAGTAATAACACCTGAATGCTTTTGTCTGTAGAGATAGAAGTGAACTGCTGTTTGATGATCTCCATTTTTTCTGTTTTCAGCAATACGTTGTAACTGAAAATAGCCATCAGGATAATGATTAAAATAGGAGAGACTGCTTTTAGCGCTCCATATAAAAAGGAATAAAACAGGTTATCTACGGAAAAAGCAAAGCCGAAAAGAGCGATTAACATAGTTACAATTAACGAGATAATACTACTTTTGTCTCCGGACATTTTGAAGAACGCCATCAATACAATCAATAGCAATACCGGAATAATAGCAAGGATTAGTGTCATAATTCTAAATTTTAAATAGTCAACTCCTGGTGAATATCTATATAACAAAACAAAATGCGGTTTTGATGGATGAATGACTAATCATTTTATACAAAAAACGGATTGTCGACCAGACAACCCGTTTTTTATTTGTTTTTAATGCGAACTCTTTTGCTACTTGCTCATTTTCATATTCATGATTTGTTGCAACTGCTTTAAATTGGCTTGGGCAGCTTCATTTCCTAGTTTGGCAGCTTGTTCGAATGCTGCCATAGCACGTTGGATGTCTCCATTTAAGAAATTATACACTCCCGTATTGTTGAGGAACTCAGCAGTGGTATGGTCTGCTTTTTCCATATATTTTAATGCGGTATTGATATCTTTCTGTGAAAGGGCGACAGCTGCTGCATTCAGATTGGCTACTGCATCGGTCGGATACATGCGTACAGCAATATCAAATACATCTACAAAGTCTTTGCTGCCTTTCGGATAACTATTGGCGACCTGGTACATCTCATTCAGACTCAGATATTTCGGATTTTCCCGGATGATGATACGTCCTTGTTCTACATCGAAGTTAACTACTGTATAGTCAATCTTGCAATTCACTTTACGCAATCCCGGATAAATTTCTTTCAGCATGGTGCGATAAGGAGCTCCCCCGCCTACTTTCATGATTTCCTGTTTGCGTTTCACATCGTTCGTAGTATTTTTGATAATATTCAGGAATGTTTCTTTATCCTTCATAGAAGAAGATTCGAGTGCTTTCACTAGTCCATCCCAGTTTTCACCGCCAAAAGTCACCTTATACAGTTTGGCGGGTACCTTTTCCTTCTTAACGAGATAATCTTTCAGAGCTTCCGCACGTTTTTTGGATAGCTGTTCGTTGAAGGCCAGTGGTCCTTCGGGAGAAGCAAATCCTTCAATGCTGATACTTTGTACAGTCAGATTCTTGTCATTCTGAATTTTGTCAAACATAGAATGAATGTTCACCAGTTCGGAGTGGTTGTTCATGAAGTCAGTAAGGATAACAGATTTATTGACAGGGAAATCCAGATGCGCTTCATATTGTTCGCTACGGTTTTTTACCACCTCTATTGTAGGCTGAATATAAGCCACAATAGGCGACATGGCACTCAATCGTTTGGCTTCGGTTGATACGTCATTGGTTATCAGTTCCTGTGCATTCATTTCCTGATAATTGCCGCATCCGCATAGATTCTCAACAAGTTGTAAAGAAGCGTTTGCCATCCACGGTTGGTAAGGTATGACTTGCGTATAATTAAATGTTTCTCTTTTGTTATAAGGAACAATGATAGCGGTAGGTTCCTCTTTGCTGATTGCCAATCCACGGATGTATGCTTTTTCACGTCTTTTCCCATTGACAATAATTTCTTGAAGCGGAACATTATGCTGTCCGTCCGTCAGTAGGGGGATAAGGCTTAAACTGCGTGCCGAGCCTATAGTCAGGTCTTTCATATCAACCGTCATGCCGACATAAAGAGAGTTTCCTTGTTGCCATAAAGATACATTCGAAAGTGTGAGCGCATCATTCAGAAATTTCTGTGCATGAGTCGGAAGTATGGTGGCTGCAAGAGCTATAAATAGATAGATAAATTTTCTTTTCATCATTGTAAGTTTTAGAAAGTTCGATTATTTGATGACATAAATGAAACTGAGGCCGATTTTGGTCGGACCGAAATAATTGCGGCTATTGTGCCCGAGTTTTTCACCTCCGTCTCCACGGGCATATTTATCATATTTCAGGCGGGCGTAGCCAACGCCGATGGTTGCTTCCATGCTCCAGCGTTTACTGATAATCCATTGGTATCCGTAAGAGATACCGACTCCATACAGACTGCCGTCATAACGGTCATGTCCCATTCCGAATATATTCAGATTGCTGACATTCATTTCTCCATAATGTCCGTGCAGGCCGAAGAAGCTTCCGTTGAAACGTTCGCAGAGCCAGTAGCGCAATTCCGGTTGAACGAGCCAGTGTTTGATCTGGCGGTCGTCGCCAAATTTCCACGGATTATAGTTACCGGATACATCAAAAGTGATTTTCTTTGCCAGCCCGACTTCGAATCCCAGATTAGGAGTGGTGGTTGCCCAATAAAGGGCATTAGTCTTGATGGCGAATTTGGGTAGATAGGTTTCATTCCGTTGTACTTGGGCATGCACGCTTGTACCCAATACGAGCAGGAAACCGGCTGCTAATAAAAATTTAATTGTTCTCATTTTTGTTAGGGTCTAGGTTTTATTAAAATGATATGCGATAAACACATGATTGTGTGACTTTGTTGTGGAAACCCGAAAAAAAATAATAATAAGCCGCATCCGCCATAAAGATGTTTAAGGGCATAAATGCTAACAAATTCAGTAAATGATACGTTTACTATATAAAAAGACCTTTGTGTAATCAATATGACAACAATTTAATTTATTACTGCTTATTTTTACACATAACATTTATACAAACAGCCTATGAAAGAGCTTATCAAGAACCTGGAAGAACTGAACAGGAAAGCTGAAAAGGGTGGTGGAGACGCCCGGATCGAAAAACAGCACTCTGTGGGCAAGCTGACCGCCCGTGAACGCATTGATTTACTTTTGGAGAAAGGATCGTTTATCGAACTTGATAAACTGGTAACTCATCGGTGTACCGATTTCGGTATGGAGAAACAGAAATTTTCCGGTGACGGGGTGGTGACCGGTTACGGAATGATCGGCAAACGGCTGGTCTATGTTTTTGCACAGGATTTCACTGTGTTTGGCGGAGCTCTCTCGGAGACACATGCCAAGAAAATCTGTAAAGTGATGGATATGGCAATGCAAATGGGGGCTCCCATTATCGGACTGAATGACTCCGGCGGTGCCCGTATTCAGGAAGGAGTCCGTTCATTGGCAGGATATGCAGAGATTTTCCTGCGCAATTCCATGGCTTCGGGAGTAATTCCCCAGATCAGTGCTATTATGGGGCCGTGTGCCGGTGGCGCTGTTTATTCTCCCGCGTTGACCGATTTTATTCTGATGGTAAAAAATTCCGGTTATATGTTTATCACCGGTCCCGATGTAGTAAAGAGTGTGACACAGGAAGAAGTAAGTAAAGAAGAGTTAGGCGGGGTAGGTATCCACATGACAAAATCGGGTGTGGCGCATCTGTCTGCTGAGAATGATATCGAATGTATCAATTACATCCGTGAACTTATTTCCTATCTGCCGGGAAACAATATGGAAGAGCCACCTTTCGTTGTTACTAATGATTCGCTGACTCGCCTGATACCGGAACTTTCTGACTTGGTGCCTGCCAATCCAAATCAGCCCTATAATATAAAGGAGATGATAGAAGCAATTGCCGACGATAACAACTTCTTTGAACTTCAGTCTGAATTTGCTGCGAATATCGTTACCGGATATATCCGTCTGAACGGAAAGACGATTGGTGTAGTGGCCAATCAGCCGCTGGTGCTGGCAGGGACACTGGATATCAACGCTTCTATAAAAGCCGCCCGTTTTGTCCGTTTCTGTGATGCTTTTAATATACCTCTTCTGACTCTGGTCGATGTGCCGGGATTCCTTCCGGGAGTTGATCAGGAATATGGCGGTATCATTCGTAATGGTGCGAAACTGCTTTATGCTTATTGCGAAGCCACCGTACCGAAAGTAACTGTTATCACTCGTAAGGCCTATGGAGGTGCTTATGATGTCATGAGTTCCAAGCATATTCGTGGTGATGTCAATCTGGCTTTCCCGACTGCCGAAATCGCTGTGATGGGACCGGATGGAGCAGTGAATATTCTTTTCAAGAAAGACATCGAGAAGTCACAAACTCCCGAAGAAAGGCGAAAAGAACTTCAGAGTGATTATCGTGAAAAGTTTGCGAATCCTTACCGTGCAGCGGAATTGGGATATGTGGATGAAGTGATTGATCCTGCCGTGACCCGTTTACGTCTGATACGTAGCTTCGAAATGCTGGCCAACAAACGTCAGTCAAATCCACCTAAGAAACACTCGAATATTCCACTTTAAGAAAAACAAGTTATGATAAAGAAAATATTAGTTGCCAATCGTGGAGAAATAGCCATGCGCATCTTCCGTACATGCCGGGTGATGAATATTTCGACAGTGGCTGTTTACACACATGTAGATCGGGGAGCCTTGCATGTCCGCTATGCAGAAGAGGCTTATTGCATCTCCGGTTCGCCCGAGGATACTTCTTATCTGAAACCGGAGTTGATACTTTCCATTGCCAAGAAGACCGGTGCGGCTATTCACCCGGGATATGGGTTCTTATCAGAGAATGCCGACTTTGCCCGCCGTTGTGAAGAAGAAGGAGTAATATTTATCGGTCCCGGTGCCGACATTATTGCTAAGATGGGAATCAAGACTGAAGCACGCAAAATAATGCGTGAAGCAGGACTGCCTATTGTACCCGGAACCGAAGCTCCTGTGCAAGGCATTGAAGAAGTGAAAAAAGTAGCCAAGGAAGTGGGCTATCCCATCATGCTGAAAGCGCTTGCCGGAGGAGGTGGAAAAGGAATGCGCCTGGTCCGCACCGAAGAAGAAGTAGAAACAGCCCTTCGTTTGTCCCAATCCGAAGCAGGTACTTCGTTTGGTAATGATGCGGTTTATATAGAGAAATATATAGAGAATCCGCACCATATTGAGGTGCAGATTATGGGAGATAAATACGGTAATGTGGTCCATCTGGGCGAACGCGAATGTTCCATTCAACGGCGTAACCAGAAAGTGATTGAAGAATCTCCGTCTCCGTTTGTGAAAGAAGAAACCCGTAAGAAAATGCTGAAGGTAGCTGTGGAGGCGTGTAAGCGAATCGGTTATTATAGTGCCGGAACATTAGAATTTATGATGGACAAGGATCAGAATTTCTATTTTCTGGAGATGAATACCCGTTTGCAGGTAGAACATCCTGTGACGGAGGAATGTACAGGTGTCGATTTGGTACGTGACATGATAATGGTAGCTGCGGGCAATCCATTACCATATAAACAAGAAGATATTAAATTCAGCGGAGCTGCTATCGAATGTCGTATTTATGCGGAAGACCCGGAGAATAATTTTATGCCTTCTCCCGGGGTGATTACTGTTCGTGAAGCTCCCGAAGGCCGTAATCTCCGTTTGGATAGCGCTGCCTATGCCGGATTTGAAGTCTCCCTGCATTATGACCCGATGATCGCCAAGCTCTGTTGCTGGGGACGTACCCGCGAATCTGCTATCTCCAACATGGCGCGTGCCTTGCGTGAGTATAAGATTCTGGGCATTAAGACAACGATTCCTTTCCACCAGCGTGTGTTGAAGAATGCAGCCTTTCTGGAAGGAAAATATGATACGACATTCATTGACACCCGTTTTGATAAAGAAGATTTGAAACGCTGTCAGAATACCGATCCGACAGTTGCCGTGATTGCTGCCGCTGTGAGACATTATGAGAGGGAGAAGGAGGCTGCATCCCGTGCAACCACGCTTCCTGTTGTAGGTGAATCTCTCTGGAAATATTACGGCAAGTTGCAGATGACTGCGAATAACTATTAAAATATAAATATATGAGTACATCATTAGCGACTTATTATGCCAAACTTCTGGATATGCCGGATAGTGAATATAAGGTAGAGATTCTGGAAGACGGACCGATCAAGAAGATAGCGGTCAACGGTAAGATATACGAGGTCGATTACAATATGGGAGGCGACTCTATTCATTCGATTATCATCGATCATCACTCTCATGGAGTGCAGATATCTCCTTCTTCCAATAATTCCTATACGATTATGAATAAGGGAGAACTTTATCAGATAGAGTTACAGGGAGAGATGGAGAAAATACATAATGCCCGTGCCGGTGCGGAAGCTGTGGGACGACAAGTGGTACAGGCTCCGATGCCGGGAGTCATCCTGAAGATATATGTAAAGAAGGGGGATACAGTGAAACGTGGAGATCCGCTTTGTGTATTGGTAGCAATGAAAATGGAAAACGAAATTCGTTCGACCACAGACGGAGTAGTGAAAGAAGTCTTTGTAGAAGATAATATGAAGGTCGCTTTGAATGACCGGGTTATGGTGATTGAATGATTCTTTTAAAAATAAAGGTGTTTTACGTACTTATCTCAAAACTTTTCTTTACTTTTGGCAGATAAGTACGTATTTACATCTTGATGTCTTATGGATAGCGAACAAACAAAAGAAGCATTAAAAGAAGAATTAGAGTTACTCAGAAAAGAAAATGAGCAACTGAAGCGACAACTTCTGTCTCTTGAACAGAAAAAACAGACAGAAGAAAGTACTGCCAGTTTTCAGGAAAGGTATGCTGTCAGAATCTTGAATTCTTTACCGGATATGTTAACCGTTTTCAACAACGACGAAGTAGGAATTGAAGTGGTTTCCAATGAAGAAACCAATCATGTCGGAATATCCAACAAGGACTTTGAAGGAATGCGTATGTGTGACATGGTACCTCCGGAGGCCTATCAGAATATCCACTCGAATATGCAGAAAGTGATTGCTACAAGAACTGTTTCGGCAGCGCATCACGATCTGGATTTCAATGGCTCCCATCATTATTACGAGAACCGTATCTTTCCGTTGGATGAAGAACATGTACTGATCATGTGTCGTGATATCACAGAGCGGGTGGCTACCCAGCGACAGCTGGAGGTGTTTAAGAGTGTACTCGACAAGGTTAGTGATAGTATTCTTGCCGTATCGAGTGATGGAACTTTAGTATATGCCAATAAACAATTTATAGAAGAATATGGTGTCACCCAGCAAATGGGCACACAAAAGATATATGACCTGCCTGTCTCCATGCGTACACCGGAGCTTTGGGAAGCCAAGCTGAAAGATATACGCGATAATGGTGGCAGTTTTTCGTATCGCGCGGTGTATGTGCGTAAAGGTGAAGAGAAAGAAAGGGTGCATCAGGTTTCTACCTATTTGACCAAAGAAGACGATATGGAACTTATTTGGTTTTTTACTCAGGACATTACAGATGTCATCAAGAAACGGGATGACCTTCGGGAATTAAATCTATTGTTGGACGGCATTCTGAATAATATCCCGGTTTATCTGTTTGTGAAAGATCCCGAAGATGACTTCAAGTATCTGTATTGGAATAAAGCTTTTGCCGAACATTCCAAGATTCCGACATCCCGGGCCATCGGGCATACGGACTTTGAAATCTTTCCTGAACGTGCGGATGCCGAAAGATTTCGCAGAGACGATCTGGAACTGATTCGCACGCATGAACGAATCGAAATGCAGGAGACCTATGTGGCAGCTACCGGAGAGACTCGTATCGTGCAGACTTTGAAAGCACTCGTACCTATGGAAGGGCGTGAACCGCTTTTGATAGGCATATCCTGGGATATCACTAATTTCCAGAATATCGAGCAGGAATTGATTAAGGCACGTATCAAGGCTGAGCAGTCCGACAGGCTGAAAACTGCTTTTCTGGCAAATATGAGTCATGAAATCCGGACACCTCTGAATGCGATTGTAGGTTTCTCTAATCTGTTGCCTTCTGCCGAAAATGTGGAGGAGGAGAAGCTTTATTCCCGTATCATCAATCAGAATTCAGAGATATTGTTGCAGCTAATCAATGATATTCTGGACTTGTCGAAAATAGAAGCGGGCACGCTGGAATATGTCAAACAGCCCATGAATCTGGGGGAAGTATGCCGCAATATTTATGAGATTCATAAAGGACGTGTACAAGAAGGAGTTACCCTTATTCTGGATAATAAAGAAGATGATCTGATTATTGAAGAAGATCGGAATCGTATTATGCAGGTTATTACTAATTTTATAACCAATGCCACTAAATTTACTTATGCAGGTGAAATCCGCTTCGGCTTTAAAATAGAGAATCATTGTATTCATGTTTATGTGAAGGATACAGGCATCGGGATAGAGGCGAGTAAAGTGGATCATATCTTTGACCGTTTTGTCAAATTGAATTCTTTTGCACAGGGTACGGGCTTGGGTCTCGCCATTTGCCGGATGATAATAGAAAAAATAGGAGGGGAGATTGGAGTCACTTCGGAAACAGGGAAAGGGTCGACTTTCTTCTTCACCATACCGTATAAGGAGAATTCGGATGAGCATATAACTTTTTCCGATGCTTTTGAAACGAAATATATCAGCCATACTATAAAGAGAATGCAGAAAATCAAAAAGATTCTGGTGGCTGAAGATGTGGACAGTAATTTTGTATTAGTCAAAAACATGATTGGGAAAGAGTATACTTTGCTGTGGGCCAAAGATGGTTTTGAAGCTGTAGAAATGTATAAACGATATCAGCCGGATTTGATTCTGATGGATATCAAAATGCCTCGTATGGATGGTTTGGAGGCTACCCGTATCATTCGTTCGTATTCAAAGGAAATCCCTGTCATAGCACTGACTGCTTATGCCTTTGAGACCGATAAGGAGCAGGCTTTTGAGGCCGGTTGCACTGATTTTGTTACGAAACCGGTATCACGGGAGGCATTGGAAAAAGCGCTGGGAAAATATTCAAATTTAACCATGTAGAATACGGAGACAGAAAACTTTAAAAAGAAACTGCTATTCTATAAAGAAGAATGAATCAGCCTTCTTAAAAAATACCAGTTTCTTTTTCTCAAAACAATATCTATTCTTTTATTTCAGGAACTAATAAAAACTTCGTATCCGGAAAGTATTTTTCCAGCCAAGTCCGGATAAAGTTCATTGTATCATTTTGAATCGTTTTATCTTCCACTGTTGGATAGAGATTATAAAGTACTGTATCCAGAACAATCCCCCGTTTCTGTATGGCTTCAAGGCTCAAAAGTGTATGATTGATGCTTCCCAGTTTGCCGGAAGTAACGAAAATGAGTGGATATTTCTCCTGTGCGATATAATCAATCGTTAAAAGTTTCGTAGTCAGAGGGACCATAAGACCTCCTGCCCCTTCAAGTAAGACATAATCATATCGTTCGCTCAGTATTTCAGTAGATCGTTTGATTTTATCAAAGTTGATAGGTCGATTATCTAATTCGGAAGCCAGATGGGGTGAAGCTGGGTAAGAATATATCTCCGGCATGGTAAGCCCTTCCCGGTCTTCTTCAGTGAAGGAGATTCCCATGATATGACGATGGAGGTCTATGTCTTCGGAGTGACCCACATTCCCGGTTTGGATGAACTTTTGGGTAATTGTCCTTTTGCCATGTTGGTTCCATTCACGTGCCAAGTAGCCGGTCGCATAACTTTTTCCTGCATCAGTATCGATGCCGCTTACAAAATATACATTCTGTTTCATACTTTTTTCTTTTTTGCTATGATATAAATAGGGTGATATGTCAAAGACACAGAAGTGCCTTGTGTAAATTCTTGCGTGTAACGTTCGCAAAAATACTGTAGATCACGACGGGTCCAAGCCTGTCTCTTTTGCTTTGGATAGAAAGAAGAATGTGCTGATAAACTATTTACACCTGTCTGTTTCAGATGATACAATACCTTCATCGGATTTTCGAAAGAGAGGAGAATCAGCTCTTCTTCTGAGTACAGTATATCAAAATGAGGAGACAGGGCAGCTTCAAGTTCTTCTTTTGAACGATAGGGAAGACCTGTTCCGGTAAGCTCACGTATTTCCTTCATATTCTTCTTCCCGAAAGTGCTGAAAGCAAAATAACCTTGACTATGAAGTAGTGTATTGCATCTTTTGAAAAAGTTCTCCGGCGACTCAAACCATTGCAAAGCAGAACAGGAAGTAATTAAAGTACTTTTATCCGGAAAAGGAATCGTTTCTGCATCTCCGGAAAGAAAAGAGACTTGCTTCTCCTTTAATAAATCTTCGCAGCAATATCTCATTTCCGGACACAGATCGTTCAGCAATAACTCTTCCGGACGAAGGGTACGGAGCAGCATTCGGGAATAAACACCTGTGCCGCATCCAAACTCAATCACTTTCGGGCAGGGAGAGAGGATATATTTTTTAAGCAGACGGATCATTTTGTCTGCTATCTGCCGTTGTACGTTTGCTTCACGGGGGTAGGTGGCGATGGCTTTTGAGAAACGTTCCGCAATAATTGTCTTATTCATGATCGATGGTTACTTGATGTTCATAATTACCTCATAAAAAAGTTCCTGCTGATAGTGAGCGGCTTCGACATTTACAAGGGAATCTACTTTATTTCTCCATGCTGTCTCTTGATACTCCGGAAGGAAAATCCGGTCATTTTTCCCTACGATGGCTTTATGCCAGATGAAGTCTGAAGATACCGATGACAGGCATTGTTGCCGGATGGCAGCAAGTTCTTCTTTTAACTCTTCAACCGGACGCTTGGGAGCTATTGTTTGAAAAGCTTTGTAATCGGTGGAAGAGTTACACATTCTTCGCTGGAACTTCTGTAGCGTTTGTTCATTCAATCCTTGCAGGGTACCTTCAAAGACAGATGGCATAATTCCTTTCGTTGCATGTATGGGATAAAGTGTTCCGTTGATGGCGATACTTTGGGAAACAGGCAGGGAAGGATGCTGCTTCATTATCTGCGAGGCAGCCCAAACTCCCATCGACCATGCAATCAGAGTTATTTCGGAATATGCTTGCATCAAAGTAGTATCGAACTCTAACGAGCGATAGTCATAACAAATCATCCAATCACATCCTGCAGGCTGGATGTGAAGAAATGGTGTTTCATCCATTCCCCAGCCGGCAAAGAATAATAGTAGCTGTTTTTGACTGTTATTGATGATAAAATGCTGTTTCATTGGTTTATTATTTCTATTAGTCTGTCGATTTCATTTTCTGTGATGTCCGCTGTCAATGAGAAACGGATACGGGAAGTCCCTTCGGGCACTGTAGGCGGGCGTACAGGCAAAGCGTAGAACCCTTTGCGTTGCAATTCTTCTGCTTTCTTTATGGTATCTTCGCTTGCTCCGACCACCATCGGTACAATGTGGCTGACAGAAGGACACTGATACCCTTTATCGGACAGTGCTTCTTTCAGTTGCCGACTGATTTGCAGCAGATGTTCTCTTTTCTTCCGGAAATCGGTGAGGTGCTTCAGTACCCATGAAGTCCATTGAATCTGGATAGGAGGAAGTGCTGTTGTGAAGATAAATGTACGCATCTTATTGATCAGATACTCCCGGATGATTTGTCGGCAGATGATATATGCTCCGGCAGATGCCGCTGCTTTTCCGAAAGTTCCTATCAGAAAGTCTATGTCGTTGATGCAATTTTGTTCTTCGGCACATCCTAAGCCTTTTTTGCCTCGTGCTCCGAAAGCGTGGGCTTCGTCTACATAAAGAAGAACGTTAGAGTAATTGTGTTTCAATCGTACCAATGCTTGTAAATCGGCTTCATCTCCGTCCATACTGAAGATACTTTCGGTAACGATTATGATCTTCTCATACATACTGTGGTTTTCTTCAAGAAGACGTTGGAGCTGGGGTAAATCATTATGGCGATACCGGATACATTTGGCAGATGATAATCTGATTCCGTCTATCAGGCTTGCATGTACAAGTTTATCCGCAAGTATTAATGTCCGGGCATCGCTGACTGCCGGAAGAATACCTGTATTGGCATGGTATCCACTATTGAATACGAGGGCGCTTTCTGCTCCGAACATAGTGCTTAATTGTTGTTCCAGCTCCTCATAGACAGTGTAGTTGCCTGTCAATAGGCGGGAAGAAGAGGAAGTGGGCAGAAATGATTCAGGGGTGAGGTTCTTTAAGAATTCCTCTCTTAAAGACAAATCATTGGCTAACCCCAGATAATCATTGGATGAAAGGTTCAGCATTCGTTGTCCGTTTACTATCACATCTCTTCCCTCATGAGTCAACTGCGGAAGGGAACGGTAATTCTTCTTTTCTTTTAAAATCAGAAGTTCTTGATTTATGTTGTCTAAAATCATACTTTATACAATGATAAAAAATAAGTTACATCTCGCTTACTATCTTGAGCACTCTGGTAGTTAGTTTACTTAACTGCTCCGGAGCAATGATGAACGGAGGCATCAGATAAACCAATTTTCCAAAAGGGCGTACCCAGATACCTTCTTCTACAAAGCGGCGTTGCATATATGCCATGTTTACTGAGCGTTTTGTTTCGATGACTCCTATGGCTCCTAATATCCGTACATCCGCTACTTGCGCTAACTTGCGGGCAGGAGCCAGTTCCTCCTTTAGCTGAGTTTCAATTCGTTTCACGTTCTCTGCCCAGCAGGAATCGAGCAAGAGCCGGACGGAAGCGCATGCTACTGCGCAAGCGAGCGGATTACCCATAAAAGTGGGACCGTGCATAAAAGCTCCCGGTGCATGATTGGAGATCGTATCTGCTATCCGGTTGCTTGCCAGTACAGCAGACAGCGTCATGTATCCTCCGGTCAGTGCTTTTCCTATACACATGATATCCGGTTCTACTCCGGCATGTTCCCAGGCAAAGAGTTTGCCGGTACGTCCGAATCCTGTTGCTATTTCGTCAAATATCAGGAGAATATCATATTCTTTGCAGAGTTTTTCCGCTTCACGCAGATATTGCGGATGATAAAACCACATACCGCCTGCCCCTTGAACAATAGGTTCGAGGATAAGTGCCGCCAGTTCTTTAGAGTGTTTCTCTATGGTCTCCTGCAAGGGGATGATATCTTCCGGATGCCATTCTCCGTCAAATCGGGAAGAGGGTGCCGGAACAAAATAACGGACAGGAAGCGATGAACCGAAAAGGCTGTGCATTCCTGTTACGGGATCGCATACGGACATTGCATTCCAAGTGTCACCGTGATAACCGGAGCGGATGGTTACGAAATTATTTTTTTCAGGTTTTCCGGCTGCATACCAGTATTGTACGGCCATTTTTAAGGCAACCTCTACTGCTACCGAACCGGAATCCGCATAAAAAATCTTTTGCATGGACGGGGGAACCAATGGCAATAGTAGCTTACCTAATTCGATGGCCGGATCATGCGTCAGTCCTCCAAACATGATATGTGACATCTTATCTAGCTGGTCTTTTGCTGCCTGATTCAGTGTCGGGTGGTTGTATCCGTGCACTGCACACCACCAGGATGACATTCCTTCAATCAATGTCCGTCCATCTTCGAGGGTAATTGTTGCTCCGTCTGCCCGTTTCACTTTATAAACAGGTAATGGATCGGTCGTAGAGGTATAAGGATGCCACAAATGTTCACGATCAAATTGAGAATCCGCGAAATGGTATCCTTCTTCCAGAATCATCTTTTTGTCATCTGAAACCTTCGAACCGAGCGTTGTCAGCAGATCGCCCACAATAGCGGAATTGATGCCGATGAATAGTGCTTTGTGCATGGCTTCGGGAGTGAGTTGTGAACGACCTCCGGCGAAACGCAGGAAAGCGGTGGGATTGATAAAGCGGAACAGGGCAACAGTTCTCAGAATTTCTTCTTCACTCAAGGGCTTTTCACCTTCTAATGGGGTTCCGGGTATCGGACTTAACAAGTTGATGGGAATAGACTGTACATTCAGTTCTGCCAGTGTGAAAGCAAATTCGATACGCTGTTCCATCGTTTCTCCCATACCGATAATTCCACCGCAGCAGATATCCATACCTACCCGGCGGGCAGCATCGAGAGTTGCCAGTTTCTGCTCTTGTGTATGTGTGGAGCAGAGTTTGGGAAAAAAGGAAGGGGCTGTTTCGAGGTTACAGTGGTAGCGGGTGATTCCGGCATCGTGTAGTGAGCGGAGTTCTTCTTCGTTGAGTAATCCCAATGATGCGCAAAGCTGAATTGACGAATGATTCCGCATGAGGCGGACTGTGTCGCAAAGTTGTGTTATCTGTTTGGAAGAAGGTTTTCGTCCGCTGGTGACGAGGGAGAAACGGTTGATGTCTTGACTTTCGTTGTATTTTGCCTGTCGGAGACACTCTTCAGCGGGCAGGAGATCGTAAATCTTGGCTTGGGTCTTGTAGTGAGAGGATTGTGCACACCATTTGCAATTCTCCGGACACCGGCCGGACTTGGCGTTAATGATGGAACACATGTCGAATTCGTGCGAAGCACATGCGATGGTAATCTCGTGCGCGGCGGCATATAGCGCCTCGCTGTCGGCCATGTTGGCCAGCCAAGCGGCTTGGTCGGGCGATATGTCAATGCCTGCCAATACTTGGTCTTTGATTTCTTGAAGTGTCATAAATGTATGATAAGGGATAGTTTGTGCAGCATTCTGCTTGCGAAGAGCCACAGCTACCACATTCGTATGCAGGTGACCGATTTGGAATTCACGTCCCATACTCGCAAAAGCGGCATAGTTCTTTCTGCCCCAATAGCGGAAGCGGGAAAGAAGGGAACGTGTGGTCTGTATGTGGCGTTGTTTCTTCATCAGGTTCTTGTTTTTGAAGTAAAGAACGGGGCAAATGTACAAAGATTCTTTGGATAAGCAAGCAAGTTAATGATTTCTGCTGTATCTGCTTCTACTTCTTTTTTCTGTATTCCTTGCGTAAATTGAGATTGAATCCGACATATACCTGAAGCGTTCCGAATCCATTATCCAGTGAGAAATTATTCCGGTGGTAATTGTAGTTTTTGCCGACAAATGAGGTACCGACGAAATATTTTCCGTTATTATAGACTACTCCCGCACGAATCAGAAAGTCGAGATTAAAATTGCCGTACCATGTCTTTCCTTCGTGGGTTTCTGCATCTACATCGGAAGCTTTATAGGCTATGGCGGGAGTGAGAGACAGGCATGCCAGGCAGTTACGGGCAAATACCCAGTTATAGGCATAGCCAAAACTGATATTGGCATTGGTGTATTTTATATTGTTGACTTTCATGCCGGGATTCATTGTTTCCAGTATGAAATCGGGAAGTTCTGTATAATCAAACTCAAGATTGTGTTTTGAAATGGAAAAACCTGCGATAAACGAACCTGCATTCCGGCGTTGATTGGTTGACTGGCTGAAAGCGGCAGGGTAGGAGAATTTGCGGTTGTTAAAGATATAGTATAGGTTCAGTCCTCTGATATCGACCTTTATTCCGTTGAAGTTCTCGGAGTAATTGGCGGGGATGTCTTCCGGGAAACCGTTGATCTTATGAATTTTGTAGTTATTACCCGTACGACGATAGAAAATGTCTACTCCCAGTTTGGAACTGTATAAGCTTAAGTCAAATTCTGTTCCTTTGTTCCTCCGGTTCGTTTTCCGGTAAATATCGTCCACGTCTACGGACCATCCCAGAAAAATCCATCGCCAGCCAAAGTACAATCCTATTTTGTTATGTGGATTGGGGGAGAAACTCAGCTTTTGTGGTTGTGGCAGATTGCTGGTAACAGAATAATATTCAAAGTTGCTGAAATGTGTCGTCATTAATGCGTAGTTATACCGGTTGGGACTGATGTAAAGTGTGTCGAAGTCACTGAAATTCATGAATTTCTTAATGGCTCTTTTGAAAGCGCTCGGTTGGGCCGGCACCACAGAATCAGCTTGCAGACTATCGTTCATTAGGGTATCTCTCCCTTCAGTTTGAGCCTGTAAGGAGAGTGACAGAAACAGAAAAAGAGATAGAACAATTTGTTTCATCCTGTGATTTTTCGTTGCTATGATTGATACTGTTCGTTTCACGAATGTACTACCTTTCGTTGATTTATACTAATAATCGTCTAAAAAAATGTTTCGTTTCCTAAACAAATGAGATATGTATTCTGTTAGTTAGAACAAGCAAATAAATCCTAAGCCACAAAATTATGAGAATCTATTTACGTTTATTAGTGGCGTTTCTATTGCTTTCTGCCGGCAATATAGTGTATGCAGAAGCACAACAAGAGAAACGCGTGACGGGTACTGTGACTTCTGAAGGAGAGCCTTTACCCGGTGTTTCCGTACAAGTGAAAGGCGCCTCTTCCGGAACCATTACAGATATTGATGGAAACTATTCAATTGAAGCTCCCGCCAATGGGACTATCGTTTTCCGCTTTGTAGGAATGCGGACGGTGGAACAATCGGTGAATAACCGCAATGTAATCAATGTTACTTTAGAATCGGAGAGCAAAGAGCTGGACGAAGTGATGGTAGTTGCTTATGTCACTGCCAAGAAATATAGTTTTACCGGAGCTGCTTCGACAATGAAAGCCGGAGAAATAGAGAAGTTGCAGACTTCCAGCGTATCACGTGTGCTCGAAGGCACGGTATCCGGGGTACAGGCTAGTGCTGCCAGCGGTCAGCCGGGTACGGATGCGGAAATTCGTATTCGTGGTATCGGTTCTATTAATGCTTCCAGTGCACCGTTATATGTTGTAGACGGTGTTCCGTTTGATGGTAGTGTAAACTCTATCAATCCGGATGATATTTCTTCGATGACTGTATTGAAAGATGCTGCATCTGCCGCCTTATACGGTTCTCGTGGTGCCAATGGGGTTATTATCATTACGACGAAACAAGGGGAACAGGACTCAAAGGCGACAGTCAAAGTAAAAGCCTCTTTAGGAGGTTCCAATCGTGCAGTACGTGATTATGACCGGGTAAGTACCAATCAATATTTTGAACTTTATTGGGAAGCACTCCGGAACCAGTATGCTAAAAGTTCGGATTATACTCCGGAAACTGCTGCGGCACAGGCTTCCAAAGATCTGGTTACTAAATTGATGGGCGGCGGTCCGAATCCATATGGAACGCAGTATCCGCAGCCTGTCGGTACGGATGGAAAATTGCTGGATGGTGCCCGCCCTTTATGGAACTCCGACTGGAGCGATGCTATGGAACAGCAAGCACTCCGCACGGAACTGAACCTGAGTGTTTCCGGTGGTGGCAAGTCCAACCAGTATTTCTTTTCTGCCGGATATTTGAATGATAAAGGGATCGCACTGGAATCCGGTTACCAGCGTTTTAATCTTCGCTCGAATGTGACGAGTGAAATGACTTCCTGGCTGAAAGGAAGCATTAACCTGAGTTTTGCGCATTCCATGCAGAATTATCCGGTGTCTTCTGACTCTAAAACCAGCAATGTAATTACGGCTGGCCGTACTATGCCCGGCTTTTATCCTATTTATGAAATGAATACGGATGGCAGCTATAAACTGAATGAAGATGGTAGCCGTATCTATGATTTCGGTTCTTATCGTCCCTCCGGTTCTATGGCAAACTGGAACTTGCCTGCTACATTGCCTTTAGATAAATCGGAACGAATGAAAGATGAATTTTCCGGTCGTACTTATCTTGAAGCTACGATCATCGAAGGACTGAAGTTTAAGACAAGTTTCAATTTCGACTTGATCAACTATAACACGCTGGATTATACCAATCCCAAAATAGGTCCGGCTTTGGAAAACGGAGGTGGTTCCAGTCGTTTGAACTCGCGTACTTTCTCTTGGACATGGAATAATATCGCATCGTATGATAAAACCATCGGCGATCATCACTTCAATGTGCTGGCCGGAATGGAGGCTTATTCTTACCGTTATGATGAACTGACTGCTTCGCGCACCAAAATGGCTCAGCCTGACATGCCCGAACTGGTAGTCGGCTCACAATTGACAGGTGGCTCAGGCTATCGTATCGATTATGCTTTGGTGGGTTATCTGACCCAATTGTTATATGATTATCAGGATAAATACTTCTTCTCCGCATCGTATCGCCGTGACGGTTCTTCCCGTTTTGCACCGGAGACTCGCTGGGGTAACTTCTGGTCTTTGGGAACTTCCTGGCGTATTGACCGTGAAGAGTTTATGGCAAGTACTTCCGACTGGCTATCTGCCTTAACTTTGAAAATGAGTTATGGTGCACAGGGAAATGATAATCTGGGAACCTATTATGCAAGCAAGGGACTTTATACGATTGTTTCCAATTTGGGAGAGAATGCTTTGGTTTCCGACCGTATGGCTACTCCCAACCTGAAATGGGAGACGAACCTGAACTTTAATGTTGGAGTTGACTTTTCGCTGTTTAATAACCGTTTTTCCGGTTCGTTCGACTTCTTTACACGTCGTTCGAAAGACTTGCTTTATTCCCGTCCGATAGCTCCTTCCTTAGGATATGGTTCTATTGATGAGAATGTAGGTGCACTGAAAAATACAGGTATTGAAATGGTGTTGAACGGGACAATAATTAACCAGAATGGATGGGTATGGAAACTAGGTATGAACCTGACACATTATAAGAATAAGGTAACGGAACTTCCATTGAAAGATATGCCGCAAAGTGGCGTGAATAAACTACAGGTGGGACGGTCTGTTTATGACTTCTACATGAAAGAGTGGGCAGGTGTAGACCCCGACAATGGAAATCCGTTGTGGTATATGGACGAGGTAGACGCCAATGATAACCCGACAGGGAAACGTGTTACTACAAGTGATTATGCTTCGGCAAATTATTATTACGTCAACAAATCTTCCCTTCCCAAAGTATATGGTGGTTTTAACACTTCGCTTTCATGGAAAGGATTCGATCTTTCCGCAATCTTTGCTTATAGCATTGGCGGATATATCTACAACCGTGATATTACGATGATTTTGCACAACGGTAGTCTGGAAGGTCGTGACTGGTCGACAGAGATACTGAGAAGATGGACACCGGAAAACCGTTATACGGATGTGCCGGCTTTGAGTACTACTTCCAATAACTGGAACTCTGCTTCCACCCGTTTCTTGCAGAACAACTCGTATATGCGACTGAAAAATCTGACTCTTTCTTACAATTTGCCGAAACAGTTGATCAGTAAATTGGCATTGAGCAGCGTGCAGGTGTTTGTACAAGGTGATAATCTTTTCACTATTCACAGGAATCAGGGACTTGACCCGGAACAGGGAATTACAGGCATCACTTATTATCGTTATCCGGCTATGCGAACCATTTCCGGAGGTATTAATCTATCTTTCTAAAATTACACGATATATATATGAAAAAGATAAAAATACAATCTATGCTGACTGCTGTTGCCGGATTACTATTGGCGACAAGTTGTAGCAGTAGCTTTCTGGATACAGAGCCCACGGATGCAGTAAGCTCCGATCAGGTGGCAGTAGCCGGAAACGCGGAACGTCTCTTCAACGGAGCTTGGTATAACCTGTTCGAGTACGGAACAACTTATGCCAATATTGGCTATCGGGCACTTCAATGTCAGGATGATATGATGGCAAGCGATGTGGTTTCTCGTCCGAAATATGGTTTCAATTCTTCGTATCAGTTCAATGACATAGCGATTCCATCTGACGGAAGAACTTCATTTGCCTGGTATCTGATATATAAAACAATAGATAATTGTAATACTGCGATTTCCATTAAAGGGGACTCCGAGGAACTTCGACAGGCACAGGGGCAGGCATTGGCTTTGCGTGCTTTTTGTTATTTACATCTGGTACAGCATTATCAGTTTACCTATCTGAAAGATAAGGATGCCCTTTGTGTACCTATTTATACAGAACCGACTACGAGCACTACCGAGCCAAAAGGAAAATCAACGGTAGCACAAGTTTATCAGCGTATTTTTGATGATTTGAATCTTGCACAAGAGTATTTGGAAGGCTATGTCCGCAAAGGAGACGCCCAGAAATTCAAACCGAATGCAGATGTTGTCAACGGTCTTTTGGCACGTGCGTACTTATTGACCGGACAATGGGGAGAGGCTGCAAAAGCTGCCGAAGCTGCCCGCAAAGGATACTCACTGATGACTACCACTGCCGAATATGAAGGCTTTAATAATATTTCCAACAAGGAATGGATCTGGGGATCTCCTCAAACACTTTCCCAGTCGGATGCAAGTTACAACTTCTATTATCTAGATGCGACTTATGTCGGAGCTTATAGTAGTTTCATGGCAGATCCTCATTTGAAAGATACTTTTATAGAAGGAGACATCCGCTTGCCTCTGTTCCAATGGATGCGCGAAGGATATCTGGGGTATAAAAAGTTTCACATGCGCTCAGATGATACAGCCGACCTGGTGTTGATGCGTTCTTCAGAAATGTATCTGATAGAAGCGGAAGCGAAAGTTCGTGACGGTGTAGCGTTAGATCAGGCTGTAATCCCTTTGAATACTTTACGCAATGCTCGTGGGGTAGGAAATTATGATGTGACAGGAAAGACAAACGAAGCGGTCATTGATGAAATACTGATGGAGCGTCGTCGTGAACTTTGGGGAGAAGGCTTTGGTATCACTGATATTCTCCGTACCCAGAAAACGGTAGAACGTACGGCCTTATCCGAAGAAGTGCAGAAAACGGAAGTAGACTGCTGGCAGGAGGGAGGTAGCTTTGCAAAGAGAAATCCATTGGGACATTGGTTCCTCAGCTTCCCGAATGGCAAAGCGTTTAGTGAAAACAGTAGCTATTACCTGTATGCGATCCCTGAGAAGGAAATGAATGCAAACCCTAACTTATAATAAATAGCTCTCTTAATTTTTTGACTTTGACCTTAACTTGTGAGCCGGTATACGTCGTGATGACGCATACCGGCTGTTTTTATGCTGCTTTTTGCTTTTTCAAATTAGGTAAAAAGAAAGTGACTAATCCCAGCAGCGGCATATATGCACAGACATTATATACATATTCAATACTGGTTTTATCAGCCAAGTTGCCAAGAACGGCAGAAGCGACACCTGCAACTCCGAAGGCGAATCCGAAGAAAAGCCCTGATACTAATCCTAATTTGGTGGGCAGCAGTTCTTGCGCATAGAGCAGTATGGCAGGAAAGGCGGAGGAAAGCATTAACCCTACACAGAAGCTAAGCACAATGGTCCAAGTAAGATTAGCATGAGGCATAAGTAAAGCGAAAGGTGCTGCTCCCAGAATGGAAGCCCAGATAACATATTTCCGTCCGACGCGGTCGCCTATCGGACCGCCGATCAATGTTCCGATGGCAGTGGCAACTAAGAAAATAAATAAATATAGCTGCGATTCTTGTACGGTTACATTAAATTTATGAATCAGATAGAAAGTATAATAGCTGGTAAGACTTGCCATATAGATATATTTAGAGAAAATCAATATTAATAATATACCGATAGTGATAGCCGTCTTATCCATAGGCAGTGGGAGATGCACTGGCTTTCTGAGACTTACTATTTGCGCTTTCATCCGGTTTAGATAAGATTTGTACCATTTGCATATCGGATACATCACCCCAATAGCCGCTAAAGCGACAAATGAGAAAATGAAAAGATGGTCTCTGCCATAAGGAGCTACCAGTAAGGCTACCAATAATGGGCCTAATGAACCTCCGAAATTACCGCCAACCTGAAACAAGGATTGTGCGAGTCCACGTTTTCCACCCGAAGCGAGGAAAGTGATTCGGGACGCTTCCGGATGCAGTACGGAAGAACCGATACCAATTAAAAATACGGATAATAATATCCAGGGAAGATTGTCGGAGAATGCCAGACTGGTAAGTCCGACCATTGTAAAGCTCATTCCGATAGGCAAAGACCATGCAATGGGATACTTGTCAAAGATAATTCCGGTAATCGGCTGAAAAACAGATGCGGAAAGTTGATAAACTAATGTGATCAGTCCGATTTGCGCGAAGCTTAATCCCAAATCATCCTTGAACAATGGGTAAGCTGCCGAAACTACAGACTGCAAAAGGTCGTTGAGGCAGTGTGAAAGACTTAATGCAATTAAGATAGAGAACGTAATTTTCCCTACAGGCTGTTCTTGATTCTGTACCATAATACCTATTTCTATTGAAGTGTTCCTGAAAAAATTGCCTGCAAAGGTACGTAAACTTCCCGTTTCTCAATATATTTGCTACGATTAATTCTGTATGATATGAAGAAAGTGGTAGTAGCGATGGATTCTTTCAAAGGTTGTCTTTCCTCCACAGAGGCGGAAAAGGCTGCCGAAGAAGGCGTAAAACAAGTTTGTCCGGACTGTGAGGTCGTTTGTTTTCCGATAGCCGACGGAGGTGAAGGGATGCTCGATGTTTTGGTGGAAGCAACCGAAGGTGCATATCAAAAGGTAATTGCCGGTGATCCTTTGATGCGTCCGATAGAAACAGCTTATGGAGTTTCGGGCGATAAACGTATTGCCTTTATCGAAATGGCTGCAGTGAACGGGCTGCCATTATTATCGGCAACGGAACGGAATCCGATGCTGACTACTACTTATGGAACCGGTGAATTGATATTGCACGCGATTGAACATGGATACCGGGAATTTATAATTGGTATCGGAGGGAGTGCGACAAACGATGCCGGACTGGGTATGTTACAGGCATTAGGTTTCCGTTTTTACGATCAGAATGGAGAAATTTTGGGGAAGGGAGGTCAAATCTTGGATCAGATTGTCGCTATTGATTTTTCTTCTGTCCATCCGGCATTGAAAGATGCCCGTTTTACGATAGCATGTGATGTGCGAAATCCCTTTAGTGGTCCGGAAGGTGCCGCATACGTTTTTGCCCGCCAAAAAGGAGCTGACGGTGCTATGATTGAAAAACTGGATGCAGGTATGAAGAGGTTTTCCCGATTGATTCATTCAACTACCGGAAGAGAAATCACAGAGGTTGCCGGAGCGGGAGCCGCCGGTGGTTTGGGAGGAGCATTTCTGGCTTTTCTGAATGCGGAGTTGAAGCCGGGAATCGAATTATTGCTCCGGACATTGAAGTTTGATGAGAAAATAAAAGATGCCGATTTGATAATAACCGGAGAGGGAAGGGTAGACCGCCAATCTGTGATGGGAAAAGTTCCGTTCGGAATATTAGAAGAAGCGAACAAACAAGGCATACCGGTCATTGTTGTAGCAGGTAGCATAGCAGATACGGAAGTTTTGAATAAGGCCGGTTTTCGAGGTATCTTTTCCATTGTTCCTTCGCCTATGTCTTTGGAAGTAGCGATGAAACCGGAAGCCGCTAAGAATAATATTAGCCGGACTGTTGCTCAGATTATTTCTTTAGCAACCTTATAACTGTTCATATCTGTGTTATGCCATAAATAACCTCCTGCCTTTAATCAATTACTGTCTCGCTATGTTATTCTTGTTTCGTTCTACGTGGGTTATCTTTTAGTTCCACCTAGGTAGAACGAAAAAGAATAAGTATAAAAAAAGAATCGAAGATACTGTTCAACGGAATAACGTATGAAAGCCCCTTTATAGAAAAGAGAACGATCTAAGAAACAAGTTCCTGTCTGGATAGAAGGGGAGCTTCGGTCGTAAAAGTTCCTTTGAATAAAGTCTTAAAACTAAGGATTGTAAATTGTAGTTAATTCATTTTTGCCCTACCGAACTATTCTCTACACCTACTGTTGTTAAATAAAAAAAGGAGGATAAAATGGGCTTTATTTGGTATATTATTATTGGTATTGTGGCTGGGTTCCTCGCAGGTAAAATAATGCGCGGCGGAGGTTTTGGCCTTATTATAAATTTGTTACTTGGTATTCTCGGAGGAGTGCTGGGTGGTTGGGTATTTGCCCTTTTCGGACTGGCAGCTTCGGGATTGATCGGGAGTTTGATTACTTCTACTGTGGGGGCTATTCTGGTGTTATGGATTGCTTCTTTATTCTCGAAATCTAAATAATAATTTTATATAATTTATTTTTAATCTAAAAACAGAACTTAATTATGGAATGTAGACATGGAAATTTCTGGATTGGACTTGGAATTGGTTCAATTCTTGGTGCAGTAGCTTATCGTCTTTCACGTACAGCTAAAGCTAAACAGTTGGAAAGTGATATTTATAACGCTATTCACCGTATCGGTCGTGACGCTGAAATAGCAGCAGCTGAAGCAGAAAGAAAAGCAATGAATCTGGGCCTGAAAGCTGTTGAAACAGGAGCTAAAGTTGCAGATAAAGTAGCTGAAGAAGCTGACAAGGTAGTTGGAAAGGCAAAAGACAAATGGGAAAAATAATAGCCCTTGAAAGTGGTAATCGATTTTAATAGAACTGGTTACCACTTTCGATTTGTTCTGTTCTTCCTATTATTAAAGGCCTTTTTCACTTATTAAGAGTGATGTGTGCCCGTACACATTTTGCTTCTCATATACCTCTTTTCCATTCTTTCTGCAGATAAAAAGCTCTTCTTGCATGATACTTATTACTTTTCTAATAGATGTTTTATAGCTTTTCTGCTTAATATCTTATGTTTAACAACATGTGTGCACTTTGTGGTATTGCTTTAAATCGTTGATTTATAGTATTATATTAATAGTTTGTTATGATGTGTGTGCGCACACACTTTTGTTTAATTCAATAATTCATTTTACTTTTGTCGTTGAAAAACAAGATACTTATCAGTAAATGGATAAAGAATTCTCAAATATTCGTATTGTGGACATCGCCAAGATGGCGGGAGTCTCTGTCGGTACAGTAGACAGGGTAATTCATAATCGTGGACGGGTATCGGAAGAAAACAAGAAGAAAGTGCAGGCCATTCTGGAAATGGTTCATTATCAGCCGAACTTGATGGCACGTTCGTTGGCATCTAAAAAACAATACCATTTTGTTGCTATCATTCCCTCGTTCACTCACGGTGAATATTGGGAGGCTATTTCCGAAGGAATTGATAAAGCGGCTTCGGAAATGGAGTCGTATAATATAATTGTAACCAAGCTTTTCTTCGATCAATATAATAATAAAGCTTTTGATGATACTGTCCGTAATCTGCTGGACGGAAAAGTGGATGGAGTATTGATTGCTACGCTGTTTGCCGATTCTGTAATTCGTCTTTCTCAGGAGCTCGATAATAATGAGATCCCCTATGTGTATGTTGACTCTAATATTAAGGGGCAACATCAGCTTGCATATTTTGGAACGGAATCTTATGATGCCGGAGTGATTGCGGCCAGATTATTGACGGACAGACTCTCTTCCTCTTCTGACATTCTGATGGCACGAATTATCCATAGCGGAAAGAATGACTCCAATCAAGGAAAAAACAGGCGTGAAGGTTTCTGTCATTATCTGAAAGAAATAGGATTTGGTGGGAAGTTACACGAAGTAGAGTTGAAAATCAATGATTCTGTATATAACTTCATTAAACTTGACGAGCTTTTTGAAGCTAACTCTTCTATAAAAGGTGGTATTATTTTCAATTCAACCTGTTATATCTTGGGAAATTATCTGAAGGCACGGGGGATGAAGTCTGTTAAGCTGGTTGGCTACGACCTGATCGAAAGGAACACACAACTGCTTTCCGAAGGCGTCATTACCGCATTAGTAGCACAACGCCCCGAACGACAAGGATATGATGGCATCAAGTCATTGTGCAATCATCTGTTATTTAAGCAGAATCCTGAAAAAGTGAACCTGATGCCGATTGATATTCTTTTGAAAGAGAATCTGAAATATTATCTGAACAATAAATTATAAACCATATAAATAAAAAAAGAACCATGAACGAATTATTTAACGTAAAAGACAAAGTCGTTGTTATCACCGGTGGAGCCGGAATCTTGGGTAAAGGTATTGCTGCATATCTTGCAAAAGAAGGCGCGAAAGTTGTTGTGCTCGATAGAAGCGAAGAGGCTGGTAAAGCATTGGTAGAAAGTATCAAGGCAGAAGGTAATGAAGCGATGTTCCTGTACACTGACGTGATGGACAAAGAAGTGCTGGAAGGCAATAAAGTGGAAATAATGAAAGCCTATGGACGTATCGATGTATTGCTGAACGCCGCCGGAGGTAATATGGCAGGTGCAACCATCGCTCCGGACAAAACTTTCTTTGACTTACAGATCGATGCCTTTAAAAAGGTGGTAGACTTGAACCTGTTTGGTACAGTATTGCCCACAATGGTATTTGCCGAAATCATGGTAGAGCAAAAGAAAGGTTCTATCGTAAACTTCTGTTCAGAATCAGCTCTTCGTCCGTTGACCCGTGTAGTGGGTTACGGTGCTGCAAAAGCTGCTATCGCTAACTTTACTAAATATATGGCCGGTGAACTGGCTTTGAAATTCGGAAATGGTCTGCGCGTAAATGCCATTGCTCCGGGATTCTTCCTGACTGACCAGAACCGTACTTTATTGACGAATCCGGATGGCTCTCTGACCGACCGTTCTAAGACAATTCTGGCTCATACTCCATTTAACCGTTTCGGCGAACCGGAAGATCTTTATGGAACTATCCATTACCTGATCAGTGATGCTTCTAACTTCGTAACAGGCACAGTAGCTGTTATCGATGGCGGTTTCGATGCATTTTCTATCTAATACTTAATACTTCTTAATACTTATCATTATGTATTTATGTGAACAAACTTGGCGCTGGTATGGTCCGAATGACCCTGTAAGCTTGTGGGATATCAAACAGGCAGGCGCTACCGGTATAGTAAACGCTCTTCATCATATTCCGAATGGCGAAGTGTGGACAGTAGAAGAAATCATGAAGCGTAAGCAAATGATTGAAGAAGTGGGATTGACTTGGTCGGTGGTAGAAAGTGTACCTGTACACGAACATATTAAAACACAGACCGGTGATTTCATGAGATATATCGAAAATTATAAGGAAAGTATCCGCAATCTGGCTAAATGTGGTGTAATGGTAGTTACTTACAACTTTATGCCTGTATTGGACTGGACCCGTACAGACCTTGCCTATACAATGCCTGATGGCTCTAAAGCTCTTCGTTTTGAAAAAGCGGCTTTCGTTGCTTTCGATCTTTTCATCCTGAAACGTCCGAATGCGGAAAAAGACTATACTCCGGAAGAGATAGCTAAAGCAAAAGCTCGTTTCGAACAAATGAGTGAAGACGATAAGAATTTGTTGGTTCGTAATATGATTGCCGGACTTCCGGGATCAGAAGAAAGTTTCACTGTAGCACAGTTTCAGGAAGCACTAGATCGCTATAACGATATTGATGCAGAGAAACTTCGTGCGAATCTGATTTTCTTCTTGAAAGAGATAGCTCCTGTAGCTGATGAAGTAGGGGTGAAGCTGGTGATCCATCCGGACGATCCTCCTTATACAATCTTAGGCTTACCGCGTATCTTGAGTACGGAAGAAGACTTTAGGAAACTGATTGAAGCCGTTCCTAACGAGTCTAACGGCCTCTGCTTATGTACCGGTTCTTTCGGTGTCCGTGCTGACAATGACCTTGCAGGTATGATGGAGCGTTTTGGCGACCGTGTGAATTTTGTACACTTACGTAGCACGCAGCGTGACGAAGAAGGCAACTTCTACGAAGCAAACCATCTGGAAGGAAATGTGGATATGTACAATGTGATGAAGAGTTTGATTCTTCTGCAACAACGTCGTAAATGTTCTATTGCTATGCGTCCTGACCATGGCCATCAGATGATCGACGATTTGAAGAAGAAAACGAATCCGGGATATTCCTGCTTAGGTCGTCTTCGTGGACTGGCAGAACTTCGTGGTTTGGAAATGGGTATAGCCAAGTCTATACTTTAATCAGGATTTATAATTAGCACTGTATTATAAAGGCACTGCGGCTGTTATTGATTGTAATAAGGGCTGTAGTGTCTTTTATTTTGTTTACCTGATATCATTTATAGATTAAAACAGGCTTCCGGTGTGCAGGTCAACTTTAACCTTTTTCGGTTCGGGAATGATAAGAAGCGCTATCTGTGCACACGCTTCGGCATCAGCCAAAGCGTGGTGGTGATTGGTCAAATCATATCCGCACCGTGCTGCTACCGTGTGCAACTGATGATTGGGAAGTTCTTTCCCAAATACTTTTCGTGAAGTACGGCAGGTACAGTAAAACTTATAATTGGGATAAGTCATCTCGTATAACTCATGAACTGCTTTGAGGCAGCCTTCATCAAAAGGACTGTTGTGGGCAACAAGTGGCAAACCGTCTATGAGCGGCTTAATTTCAGCCCATACTTCCGGAAAGTCTTCCGCTTCTTCTGTATCACTGTAAGTCAGTCCATGAACAGCTGTGGTCCATTGAGTATAGTAATTGGGGCGGGGACGGATCAGTCGATAGATTTTGTTTATAATTTTTCCATTCCTTACAATAACAATTCCTACACTACATACACTGGTGCGTTTATCGTTGGCTGTTTCAAAGTCGATAGCTGCGAAGTTTTTCATTATTAACGATAAAAAAGGACGAGTTTCCCCGCCCTAAATGTTTTCACAACGGAATAATCCTTATTGCGATTTGCTTCAAATTAGTTTTGCAAAACTAACTAAATATATTTAGAAAACCAATAGTTTTATACAAAAAAAATAGTAGCTTTGGGAAAAATAATAATACGATGAAAAAAATATTAGGATTAGATTTGGGAACCAATAGTATAGGTTGGGCTGTGTTAAATGCTGCAGATGATAACTCTTTAAAATATATAGAAGCAGCTGGCAGTAGAATTATTCCGATGGATGCAGCTATATTAGGTGATTTTGATAGAGGTAATTCAATTTCTCAAACGGCAGAGCGAACAAGAATTCGTGGAATGCGTCATTTACGAGAACGATATTTGCTTCGTCGAGCAAGATTACATAGAATTCTGAATTTGTTAGGCTTCTTACCCTTTCATTATGCGCAAGACATAGATCGATATGGTAACTTTTCAGCTGATATGGAACCTAAAATAGCTTGGCGTAAAAATCTAGAAGGAGAATTAGAGTTTATTTTTATAGAATCATTTAATGAAATGCTGGAAGACTTTAGGAAAAATCAGCCCGAATTAGTCGCAGATAATAAGAAAGTACCTTATGATTGGGTGATTTATTATCTTCGTAAAAAGGCATTAGAAAAGAAAATATCTAAAGAAGAATTAGCTTGGATTCTTTTAAACTTTAATCAAAAGCGTGGATACTATCAATTACGTGGTGAAGATGACGATGAATCTATGAAAACTGCCAAGACACGGCAGTACTTTGATAAGCAAATTATTAAAAATATAATTGATACTAATCAGACTTATAAAGGGCAAAGAATACTTATTGTTGAGCTACAAAATGGAGATAAAGGTAAAATCTTTAAAAAAGAAATTCCAGACTGGATAGGGCAAGAAAAAAATATTATCGTTACTGTAGATATTGATAAAGATGGGAATGATAAATATGAGGAATCTGGGAGCTTGTCGTGTCGATTTAAAATTCCAACAGACGCAGAATGGGAATCCGAGTGGAAACTTATAAAGATGAAAACCCAAAAAGATTTGGATGAATCTAATAAAACAGTTGGTACTTATATATATGATTCGATTTTGCAAAATCCGACGCAGAAAGTACGTGGAAAATTAGTGCGTACAATTGAACGGAAATACTATAAAGCAGAACTTAAGCAAATATTGGAAAAACAAACTGAATTTCATTCGGAATTGCAGGATAAGGATTTATATATTGAGTGCTTGAACGAATTGTATTCTAATAATGATACCCATCGGAACGCGATTACTGACCGAGACTTTGTTTATTTGTTTATGAATGATATATTATTCTATCAGCGTCCACTTAAGAGTAAAAAGTCTTTAATTGATAACTGTCCATATGAAAGAAATATATATATAGATAAGGAGACGGGAGAGATAAAATATTCACCTATTAAATGTATTGCTAAATCACATCCGTTGTTTCAAGAGTTTCGTTTATGGAAATTTATATCTAGTATTAGAATTTATCAAAGAGAAAGTGTTGTTGAAGTTGTTGATAAACAGTTAGATTTATTTTCTTCACAATCAACTTCTGTTCAGAAATTAGTCACAGATGTAGATGTTACTGATAAATTTTTAACATGTGAGAATGATTATGTGGCTCTTTTTGAATGGCTGAATAAGAAGAAGATTATAGATCAAAAAGAATTTTTGAAATATCGTCCGTTTGGTCTAAAGGGAGATATAGATAATTATCGGTGGAATTATGTGGAAGATAAATCATATCCTTGTAATGAAACACATGCAATGATTTTGACTTATTTTGCAAAAGCAGGTATTTCAGAAGATATTCTAACTAAGGAAATGGAAGAAGCGCTATGGCATATTTTGTATTCTGTAGAAGACAGACAAGAAATTACGAAAGCTTTAAGAACCTTTGCTTCCAAGTATCATTTAAGTGATTCTTTTGTGAAGGTATTTAGCAATATTCCTCCTTTTAAAAAAGAGTATGGTTCTTATTCTGCTAAAGCGATAAAGAAATTACTTTCTTTAATGCGAATGGGAAAATATTGGAGTGAAGATGCTATTGATGTGAATACAAGAGAGCGCATAGATAAGATTGTAACGGGTGAATATGATGAGAAAATTAGAGATAGAGTAAGGGAGAAAACTATCCGATTGAATGATATCAGGCATTTCCGTGCATTACCGGATTGGTTGGCATGCTATGTTGTATACGACCGTCATTCGGAAACTAGAGAAATAACTGAATGGAAATCTCCAGAAGAAATAGATGAATATATACGGAATTTTAAACAGCATTCACTAAGAAATCCGATAGTAGAGCAGGTGATCACAGAAACATTGCGTACTGTGCGTGACATCTGGAAACAGGTAGGTTGTATTGACGAAATTCACGTGGAATTAGGCCGTGAAATGAAGAACCCTGCTGATAAAAGAAAGAGAATTACATCACAGATAATCGAAAATGAGAATGCAAATTTACGAGTGAAAGCTTTGCTTACAGAGTTTGTGAATCCTGAGTTTGAGATAGAAAATGTACGCCCTTATTCGTTGGGCCAGCAGGATATTTTACGTATTTATGAGGATGGAGTATTAAACAGTGTAGCGGAAGTACCTGGCGATATAGCGGGAATATTGAAAAAGTTCAATGAGAATGATGCAAAGAAGCGTCCTACAACAAGTGAAATTCTTCGCTATAAACTATGGCTTGAGCAAAAATATCGTTCGCCTTATACTGGTGAAATGATTCCTCTCAGTAAATTGTTTACATCAGCTTACGAGATTGAGCACGTTATTCCACAATCGCGATATTTCGACGATTCTTTTAGTAATAAGGTAATTTGTGAAGCGGAGGTAAATAAACTTAAAGACAATGCGTTGGGTTATGAGTTTATAAAGAAACATCATGGGGAAAAAGTAGAATTGGGATTTGGTAAGATAGTAGAAATATTTTCAGTTAGTGTATATGAACAATTTGTGAAGGATAATTATTCGCGAAATCGTGGGAAAATGAAAAAACTATTGATGGATGAAATACCGGAGCAATTTATAGAACGTCAATTGAACGACAGTCGTTATATTAGTAAAGTTGTTAAGACATTATTATCCAATGTTGTTCGTGAAAAGGCGGAGCAGGAAGCTGTTTCGAAGAATGTTATTGTTTGTACAGGAGGTGTAACTGATCGCTTAAAGAAAGATTGGGGAATAAATGATGTTTGGAATAAAATAGTGTTACCTCGTTTCCTGCGTTTGAATGAGTTGACAAATTCGACTAATTTTACAGCGAAAAATGCTGCCGGTAATGAGATTCCTGCGATGCCGCTTGAATTACAAAAAGGATTTAATAAAAAAAGAATAGATCATCGACATCATGCGATGGATGCTATTGTGATTGCATGTGCTAATCGTAATATTGTTAATTATTTGAATAATGAATCTGCAAGTAGAAAGGCTAAGATAAGCCGTCATGACTTACAAGCTATTCTATGTGATAAGGTGAGGACAGATGATAAAGGAAATTATCAATGGAGGGTTAAAAAGCCATGGGATACATTTACACAGGATGTATATGTTGCATTGGAAAATATAATTGTTAGTTTTAAACAAAATCTACGTGTTATAAATAAAACGAGTAATTATTATTGGCATTACGAGAACGGAAAGAAAGTTCTAGTAAAACAAGTAAAAGGTGATAGTTGGGCTATTCGTAAACCAATGCATAAAGACACTGTATTTGGAGAGGTGAATTTGCGTAAAGTGAAATCGGTATCTTTAAATGAGGCGCTTAAGAATCCACAGTTTATTGTGGAAAAGGACTTAAAAAGACAATTGTTATCTTTACTTCAACAGAATTTTGATATAAAGAAAATAAAAAAATACTTTGAGGAGCATAAAGATATATGGAGTGATATATCTTTGTCTAAGATGAATATATACTATTTTACAAAAGAAACTAAGGACCGGTATTTTGCAACTCGCAAACCTTTGGATGCAAGTTTTGATAAAAAGAAAATAGAAAGTTGCATCACAGATACTGGAATCCAGCAAATATTACTTCGTCATTTAGAATTAAAAGAAAATGATCCGGAGCGAGCTTTTTCACCAGATGGCATTGACGAAATGAATCGCAATATTATTCAACTGAATAAAGGTAAAGGTCATCATCCCATAGCTAAAGTTCGCGTTTATGAAAAGGCTGATAAGTTTGAGGTAGGACAGCGAGGCAACAAATCTTCTAAATTTGTGGAAGCAGCAAAAGGGACAAATTTATTCTTTGCTGTGTATGAAACTGAATATCCGGATGAAAAAACGAATTCTATTGTACGTAAAAGAAATTATGCAACAATACCTTTGAATATTGCTATTGAAAGACAGAAAAGAGGATTATCTACAGCTCCAGAAGATGAGAAAGGAAATGTCCCCTCTTTTGTCTTATCACCTAATGATTTAGTTTATCTTCCTACTTCTGAAGATATCGTGAATGGTCATATTACTCAACCGATAGATAAAAGTAGGATTTATAAAATGGTCTCTTCTTCTGGAAGTCAATGTTTTTTTATAAAGCATAATATAGCTAATATAATTGTTGATAAATACGAATTTTCACCTCTTAATAAAATGGAAAGGGCAATCTCCAATGAGATGATTAAGGAGATTTGTATTCCTGTTAAAGTTGATAGGTTGGGAAATATTGTCAAATTAGGTAAATCTGAATAGTGTTAGTTCTTAATTTTGAAATGATCTAAATAGTAAGCTTATATTCAATGGAAGAAAACAAGAAAGGTGAGATACTTTTATATCAAACAATAGATGGAGTTTCTAAAATAGAAGTGACTGTATATAATGATATAGTATGGTTGCTAGATCAGGTGGCAGAGCTATTTCAACGTAATAAGTCAACAATATCGCTTCATATTAAAAATATATTTGATTGTGGTGAACTACAGATAGATTCAACTGTTGCAAAATTTGCAACAGTTCAAAAAGAAGGTTTGTATAAAGTAGCATTTGTTTTAGGTAGAAATTCATTTTATTGAAAATTAAAAAAAGAGCGAAAAAAAATGAAGATATAGGATACGTTATAATTATTATACTATTTAACACCTTAAAACTAATACAATGATAAAAAAAACTCTTTATTTTGGAAATCCGGTTTATCTGTCATTGAGGAATGCGCAGTTAGTAATAAAATTACCGGAAATAGAGAAAAATGATATATTGCCAGAGAATTTTAAGCAACAATCTGAAATAACAAAACCTGTTGAAGATATAGGAATAGTGGTTTTAGATAATAAACAGATTACTATTACATCAGGAGTACTTGAAGCATTGCTTGAGAACAATAGTGCTGTTATAACCTGTGATAGCAAAAGCATGCCCGTGGGATTGATGCTTCCTTTATATGGAAATACAACTCAAAATGAACGCTTTCGTCAACAGTTGGATGCTTCAGTACCATTGAAAAAACAGCTTTGGCAGCAAACTATTAAGTCGAAAATAGATAATCAAGCCTCTGTTTTGGAGAAGTGTACTGCGGAAGAAGTGAAGTGTATGCGTATTTGGGCGAATGATGTGAAAAGTGGTGATCCTGATAATTTAGAAGCACGTGCTGCTGCCTATTATTGGAAGGGACTATTTGCTAATGTTAAGGGGTTCACTCGTGAACGCGAAGGCATTTCTCCCAATAATCTACTAAATTATGGATATGCTATACTTCGTGCAATTGTAGCCCGTGGATTAGTGACAAGCGGATTACTTCCAACTTTGGGTATTCATCATCATAATCGTTACAATGCCTATTGTTTGGCTGACGATATAATGGAACCTTATCGTCCTTATGTGGATGAGTTGGTTTTTGGGTTGGTTCAGTTGCATGGGAGTAATTTGGAATTAACTAAAGAAATAAAAGCTTGTTTATTGACTATCCCTACATTGGAAGTGAAAATAGGTGGAAAGCGTAGTCCTTTGATGGTTGCTGTTGGACAAACAACTGCATCATTGTATAAGTGTTTTGATGGAGAATTACGTCGTATAAGTTATCCCGAACGTTAATGGATCGTTTTAGTGAATATCGTATTATGTGGGTACTTGTTCTTTTTGATTTACCAACGGAGACGAAGAAAGATAAAAGAGCCTATGCTGATTTTAGAAAGAATTTACAGAAAGACGGCTTTACTATGTTTCAATTTTCTATTTATGTACGACATTGTGCTAGTAGTGAAAATGCAGCAGTACATATAAAAAGGGTTAAATCTTTTCTTCCTGAATATGGGCAGATTGGAATTATGTGCATAACTGATAAACAATTTGGGGATATTGAACTTTTTTATGGGAAAAAGATACAGATGGTGAATACGCCAGGACAACAGTTAGAACTATTTTAAAATAAAAAATCCCGTAGAAAAAACGGGATTTTTTGTTAAATACAGCTTCTTTTTTATTTCCTATATTAGGCTTTAGTATGTTGTGCTACAGTTAGATATGTAGATTCGGCTGTATTCAATGGCTCAAAGATACTAATTTGAAAGCAAATCACAACTAATATTGTCTTATATATTGTATTCCTATAGCTGTATTCAATGGCTCAAAGATACTAATTTGAAAGCAAATCACAACTGCTGGTCTTGATCCTTTAATAGGTGCTGGGCTGTATTCAATGGCTCAAAGATACTAATTTGAAAGCAAATCACAACTTAAAGATATACCATCATAAATGTAAATAAGCTGTATTCAATGGCTCAAAGATACTAATTTGAAAGCAAATCACAACAGTCTCCTTCAGAGATTCTTGCTTGGTCTGGCTGTATTCAATGGCTCAAAGATACTAATTTGAAAGCAAATCACAACTGCTTGGTCGTGGCCTTCGTAGTCCACAGGCTGTATTCAATGGCTCAAAGATACTAATTTGAAAGCAAATCACAACTTGATATAATATGCTATATGCGTACTGCGGCTGTATTCAATGGCTCAAAGATACTAATTTGAAAGCAAATCACAACTTGGCACTATAGTTTCCTCGTCTCGTTACTGCTGTATTCAATGGCTCAAAGATACTAATTTGAAAGCAAATCACAACAGATTTCGTTTGTATTCTGCATCTGCTGCTGCTGTATTCAATGGCTCAAAGATACTAATTTGAAAGCAAATCACAACATAAGGCTGATGTTGAAATTTCCGTTTTTGCTGTATTCAATGGCTCAAAGATACTAATTTGAAAGCAAATCACAACAGCACCTCGAGCGCAGCGAAGCCTCTAGAAGCTGTATTCAATGGCTCAAAGATACTAATTTGAAAGCAAATCACAACCGTTTTGGTCATGGATATCGTGCTCTTGAGCTGTATTCAATGGCTCAAAGATACTAATTTGAAAGCAAATCACAACTTGTTTACCACGCCTAAGCAGGGAAAGATGCTGTATTCAATGGCTCAAAGATACTAATTTGAAAGCAAATCACAACACCATGAAAGTAACTCCAAATCAATGGATAGCTGTATTCAATGGCTCAAAGATACTAATTTGAAAGCAAATCACAACATGTGTGATCTAACAATGAGATGGACTTATGCTGTATTCAATGGCTCAAAGATACTAATTTGAAAGCAAATCACAACAGTGTAATCAAAAAGATAACAATTAACAAGCTGTATTCAATGGCTCAAAGATACTAATTTGAAAGCAAATCACAACGCAGGGATCATTTAACAACGGTGCAGCCGCGCTGTATTCAATGGCTCAAAGATACTAATTTGAAAGCAAATCACAACTCTATGCATTAATGCAAATATCTATAAATGCTGTATTCAATGGCTCAAAGATACTAATTTGAAAGCAAATCACAACGGTATATCTTGAACTCTTCCCATTTCTGAGGCTGTATTCAATGGCTCAAAGATACTAATTTGAAAGCAAATCACAACCCTACAGAGGTCTTCTTGATCATTATCAGGCTGTATTCAATGGCTCAAAGATACTAATTTGAAAGCAAATCACAACAATATGCCTCTCATGCGCAATATCTCTGAAGCTGTATTCAATGGCTCAAAGATACTAATTTGAAAGCAAATCACAACAATTCATTCATTCGTGACAATCGTAATAAGCTGTATTCAATGGCTCAAAGATACTAATTTGAAAGCAAATCACAACTTATTGTCGCCTAGTGTATTCTTTCCTAAGCTGTATTCAATGGCTCAAAGATACTAATTTGAAAGCAAATCACAACAATCAAAATTACGCAAGCAAAGAGATGGCAGCTGTATTCAATGGCTCAAAGATACTAATTTGAAAGCAAATCACAACAGCTAAGTATTCATCATTTAATTAATATCGCTGTATTCAATGGCTCAAAGATACTAATTTGAAAGCAAATCACAACCGCGAATGGAGAACATCGCAAGCAGACTGGCTGTATTCAATGGCTCAAAGATACTAATTTGAAAGCAAATCACAACTGTATCCGTTCTTTAAGGTTAATCCTAATAGCTGTATTCAATGGCTCAAAGATACTAATTTGAAAGCAAATCACAACATGCTTCTAGCGTTTAACTCCAATCCGGTAGCTGTATTCAATGGCTCAAAGATACTAATTTGAAAGCAAATCACAACTCACTTAACTCCAGAGTTGTTGCCGACAGGCTGTATTCAATGGCTCAAAGATACTAATTTGAAAGCAAATCACAACATAAAACTTTTATATACGTGAGGTCTTTCTGCTGTATTCAATGGCTCAAAGATACTAATTTGAAAGCAAATCACAACATGATTAAGTCTAATACTTCACTTGTTAGCGCTGTATTCAATGGCTCAAAGATACTAATTTGAAAGCAAATCACAACCGGAAGTGGTTCCTTCCCGCTTTTGCATCGCTGTATTCAATGGCTCAAAGATACTAATTTGAAAGCAAATCACAACCATCTACAGCAGATAATTATAAAGGGAGTAGCTGTATTCAATGGCTCAAAGATACTAATTTGAAAGCAAATCACAACGATGTCAAGCAGGCAAACGGTAGGGAAATAGCTGTATTCAATGGCTCAAAGATACTAATTTGAAAGCAAATCACAACCGCACTTTCCGGTCCCCGGTCCTGAATACTGCTGTATTCAATGGCTCAAAGATACTAATTTGAAAGCAAATCACAACAAAGCAAGTTGCGTAAAAAAAGAGATGGCGCTGTATTCAATGGCTCAAATTTAGATATAAATTGCGATTTATATGCCAGTGTAATAAGAAAAAGTCAAGCCCACCCCTATCTTTATGGCGTGAGAGGTATCGATGGACGAGCCTCAAAATAAATGTTTGACGAGCTCATAGTCTCAAAAATGTTATCTCCAATGAGAATAGTATGTGGTCTTGACGTTCACAAAGATAGTGTATTTGCCTGTATCTTGAATGATAATGGCGACAAACTAGAATTCAAATATGGTGTTTTGACGCCTGAGTTGGAAGAGTTACATCAAGTTAGTGAACTCTTATTTCATCAAGTAGTTGCCTGGTAGGAAGAGTGATGTCCGTGATGCGGCTTGGATTGCGGAATGTACCATGAAGGATTTGATCCGTGGAAGTTTTGTTTCCGGCACTATTGTTCAGCGTATGCGGCAATATAACCGTCGTATATTTTACTTAAATAAAGAAATCGTTTACAAGCTTACTAAATTGGTCGCTGTTCTTCAATATTGTAACATTCGCATAAGTAACTATGTTTCCTCGACCGATAGCAAAACTACAAAGAAGTAGTCCGTCTTATTTCAGAAGCTATCAACGATGCCAATTATCTTTCCTGTGTTATTCATGGGCGCACAGTAAACCGTGTGGGTAAAGATGTTATTATCAACTAATTGACGTGCGCCATATCGGAAGTTGACATTGATTTAATTGGTCAGTATCTGGAAGAAATAGATCTTTTTCAGAGGCATAAGCAAGAGAAGCTGACTCAAATGTGCCAGAATGAATTTCCCAAAGAGTTTGAAAATCTCCAGACTATCCCGGGAGTCAAGGAACGTTCCGCCGCCTCCATATTAGCAGAAATAGGAGCGGACATGAAAATGTTTACCGCATCATCCCTAGTGTCATGGTGCGGCTTCAAACCTCGAAATGAAGAGAGTGTAGGAGAAATCAAATCGCGTAGAATCCGCATGGTAATAAATATATTCGAAAGATAATGATTGAATGTGCGTGGGGTGCAGCAAAACCCAGAACTGTTTCTTCTCGAAATTTAGTTATACACAAACTGTTATCAGAAAGAAAAATGCTATGAAAGTCAAAGTGGCTGTCGCTAGAAAAATGTAAATGGCTATTTGGTATGTATTATCAGAAAGCAAGCCTTATATCGATTATAAGAAGCCTGATACAATAGGCTACTCATAATATACCGCTTATTGTAAGGCCAGTATCTTTGTGGTAGTTTTTTGACACCGTCTTGTAAATAGACTGATGCTTTGCGGCTTAGGATGCCAGTGCTGGGACGTGAGAGCCCGAAGAGGAAAACGAAGAATAAAAAGCAGCAAGACTACCCTGCTAAAGGTGCCCAAGAAACTCCATGTGCCTCAAAGAAGAAGAAAAGACAAGCGGGAGGCATAAAGACAGGCGTGATCTTGACTTAAATTCGTTTTCTTAGAGAAAAGATACTAATTTTGAAAGTAAATCACAACATGCTCTATATCTATTTGGGTATGTTTTAATAGATTGAAAACTCTGTTTCCATCGAATCTTTTTTATATGTCAATCCATGGATTTTTGTCATCCACTGAATATAATAATTGGGAGCCGGACGAATCATTCGGTATATCTTATCTACAATTTTCCCTCCTCTGACAATGACTACCCCAATGCTATATACACTGGTAAGTTTACCGTTGGCCGTTTCAAAGTTGATAGCTGCGAAGTTTTCCATTATTTCCGATGTTTTTAATTGTAAATATACAAATTAGCATTTATTCTCTTTATATTTGCGTATAAAATATACCGATGTACACAGAATATCAGCCCTCTTACTTACTTGCTCCCTATATCGATAATTATTGGGAATTTAAGGGAAAACCGGAATATGGTATGCGTATCCATATTTTGCCGGATGGTTGTACCGATTTTATTTTTACGTTGGGAGATGTGGTGAGTACGGTCAAAGAAGAAACGCTGGTCATGCAGCCTTATAGTGCTTACTTTGTAGGTCCGATGACGAAGTATTCGGAACTTGTTACTTATGCCGAATCTGTACATCAGTTCGGTGTCCGTTTTCTGCCTTGCGGATTATCCTGTTTTACAAAGTTACCTTTGCATGAATTTGCGAACCACAGAATCAGTACGAATGAGATGCAGGCAGTTTTCGATATTACCTTTATTGAAAGGTTGTGTGAGCAAAACCACGTGCAAGGCAGGATTCAGATCGTTGAAGAATATCTCTTGACGTATCTTGCACATAATTACCAGCCTGTTGACTCTCAGGTTGCTGTAGCGGTGGATATGATCAATCAATCCGGTGGAAAACGTACGGTTCGCAGTCTGATGGATGAGGTATGCTTGTGCCAACGTCATTTTGAACGGAAATTTAAGCACTGCACCGGGTTTACCCCTAAAGAATATAGCCGCATTGTTAAGTTCAGAAATGCAGTGGAATTACAGAGGAATACGACATCTGTCAATTTACTGACTACTGCTATTGATACCGGGTATTATGATTTGGCGCATTTCTCAAAAGAAATCAAGTCATTGTCGGGCAATACACCTTCATCGTTTCTCTCGCTTACGGTTCCGGAAGATAGAACGCTGACATATATCGAGCCGTAGATCCCAATGAGTGAAAGTCGATTTTTTACAACAGAACGGTCTCATGTACTCTTATCTTTGTAGCGAAATATATAAATACAATAAGAGTATGTCAACAAAAACGATGAAAGAGAAAGCTGCGGAATTATTGCGGAAATGTGAAGTTGTAGTGCTGTCTTCCGTGAATAAAGAAGGTTATCCGCGTCCTGTACCAATGAGTAAAATCGCAGCGGAAGGGATTTCTGCTATCTGGATGTCTACCGGAGCAAATTCATTAAAGACGATTGATTTCTTGTCAAATCCGAAAGCCGGATTATGCTTTCAGGAAAAGGGGGACAGTGTGGCATTGATGGGAGAGGTGGAAGTCGTAACGGACGAGAAGTTAAAGAAGGAACTCTGGCAGGACTGGTTTATCGAACATTTTCCCGGTGGTCCTACAGATCCGGGGTATGTATTGCTGAAATTCACAGCCAATCACGCGACTTACTGGATTGAAGGTACTTTTATTCATAAAAAGCTTAATTAATCTTGTTGTAGAGTGATTGTGAAATACCGGACTTGATGAGTATCGGTACACTTGTATGAGAAAAAAGAGAAAAACAGATCCTCTTACAGACGGATTGTTCTTCTCTTTTATGTTTGGACTGGATGATTTATTTCGTCAGCCTGAAACTCATTTAGAATTCAAACTTTTCCAGCTTCATTTCAGCTAATTCCTGAATGATACCTACGTATTGGGCAAAATGAGCGGATTTCTCATGAGCTGCCAATACTTCGGCATTCTGCCATGTTTCGCAAATCATGAAAACATCACGGCGGGTACTACTTTCAAAAGTATCATAAGCAATACATCCTTCTTCTTTCAAAGAACAAGCTGTCAGTTCTTTTGCTGCTTCAATCGCTTTTTCGCGGTTTGTTTCGTTTACACGAACAAAAACATTTAATCTGATCATAGTCTTTTTGTTATTTATATGATTAAAAAGAACGGTTTCATCACTGTGTCTGTGAAGAACCGAAGGCAAAGATACAATTTTTCTGTAGCTTCCAACAGGCTGTTTTCAAAATTTCATATAAACTTCACATAATCAAAAAAAACGGCTATATTTGCATCTAAATTCTAAAAGCAGCTATTTTGGGCACAATTCTTAAATTTGTTATAGCTTACTATTAGCCTCATAAACCACAGGCTAATTTCTTTTGTTTGAGTAGTTCTACTTGAACCGGTTTTTCATTTTATCAATTTTATTATTCACTGTATCGGTTTTTACAACGGATGCAATTGGGTATTCAGGCTTTTAGTCAGATTCCTTTTGACGGTCAGAAAGCTGCGGATACATGGAGAATGAATGGAAAATTTCGTAAGAAATACTAAGCTGAACATAGAAGAAGAAATAAAAAGGATAGAGCAACAGCCGATTGAAACTCTTGATAAGATAAAGAAGATCATCGATGTCATACAGGTTTCGCTTGCTTTGCTGAAAACGGCCGTTATCGGATATCAATTTCAAAATCCTGAAGAAGAGATTCTTTTCTTTAAGGTCTGGAAACCGCAGATTTCCGGGCTGCTGATGTTTTATGTCCGTTTATATCAGATTGAAAAGAACCGTGCTGACAAGTCCCTGTCAGTCCAATGCAGATATTTAAAGATGGAACTGGAGAATATACAGAAGTCTTTTTTGAATAATAGCTTTTATGATTATTACCGTGCCGGTCAGACTGTACTTGACAACCAATATTTTATCCGTGCGAATTATGATATTCTTTCTGACATTCATTATCATTTGCTGGACAGGGATTCCTCTTTTACCACTTTGCACGATTCAAGTGTCGCAATGATTCTGGCAAATCAGCATTTGATAGAATATATATCGGGTGAAATAGATTCGCTATCGGAAAAATTACAGCTTAAATTCATCTCCATAGTAGACAGTAAGTTGCTGCAATGGACGGATAGTAAAGTGGCTTTGGTGGAATTTATTTATGCACTGTATGCAGGGAAATGCTTTAATAATGGAAATACCAGTCTGAAGGACATCGCTTTCTGTTGTGAGGCTCTTTTCAATATTGAGATTGGCGACTTTTATCGTATCTTCCTGGAAATCAGAAACCGGAAGAAGAGCCGAACACAATTTCTGGATAAATTGAAGGATAAAATACAAAAGATGATGGACGAACTTGACGGATAAATTTCATGGTATCTTGTGACATCTTGTGAATTTTACAAATGGCTTATATCCAACTTTGCGGAGACAAATAATTGATTCACAAAGAAAGATAACAGATTTGTATATTTATGGATACAACATTTACCTGGGAGATAAAAGCAAAGAACTCTCCTTTATTAATTAAGAAATGCAGTCATTGTGATAGTGACCGATTTTATTGTAGTGATAAGTTTAGAATGAATGCGCAGAAGAAGAACATTGATGTCTGGCTGATATATAGGTGTGTGAAATGTGACCATACGTGTAATATTACTTTGTTGTCGCGTACCAAACCGGATCTGATAGATAAAACTCTGTTTCACAGCTTTTCCATGAATGATTGGAAAGCGGCCTGGAAATATGCTTTTTCAGCCGAACTTGCCGGCAGGAATAACCTGAAACCAGATTATGATAGTGTGGAGTATGAGGTTGCAGGGCATTTTTCAAAAGAAGATATAACTCATGTATCTGATGAGACAATAAAGATTCAGGTCAGATGTGAGTTTGAGTTTAATCTGAAACTGTCCTCTTTATTAAAAAGGAATTTTCTTCTTTCCAGTACTCGGTTAAAGCGCTTGTTCGAACAGGGAGTGATTTCGCTTCTTTCCGGTAAAGTACCACAGAAATATAAAGTAAAGGATGGGGATATCATATTGATAGATAAAGAGTATTTGCTTGGTATGATGGATTTTGTTGATAGCTTTATTGCAAAAGCGGGCATTGATTAATTTATTATTACTACTTTTGTTTTATGAGGAATAGATGAGTTCATAAACTAAGTAATATTATAAATTCAGCAGTATGAGAAAGTTATTTTTATTAGTTTTTGCTTTATGTGTATGGAGTGTCTTTGCCGATGCTCAGGAGGGTGCGGGAAGATATATTGAGGTGACCGGTTCTTCTGAAATTGAAGTTGTTCCGGATGAAATTCATTTTTTGATTCAGATAAAAGAATATTGGCAAGAGGAGTTCGTTCCGAAATCCAAGCCGGAGGATTATAAAACAAAGGTTCCATTGGAATGGATTGAGAAGGATTTACGGCGGGTTTTGAGTAGAGCCGGAATCTCGGATGAGGCTATTCGTGTACAGGAAATAGGAGATTATTGGCGTCAGAAAGGAAAAGAGTTTCTGATAGGTAAGCAACTGGATATCCGGCTCACAGATTTTGAACAGATCAATACTATCATTAAGAAAGTTGATACGAGAGGCATTGAGTCTATGCGTATTGGAGAGTTGAAGCACAAGGATTTGCCGAATTATCGGAAGCAAGGTAAAATAGAAGCATTGAAAGCGGCTCGTGAAAAGGCCTCTTATCTTGTGGAAGCGATGGGACAAAAACTGGGTGAGGTCATTCGTATCGTCGAACCTGCTTCGAGCTATGTAAGTCCTTATACTCTTTTTCAGGCACAAAGTAATGTCAGTATGGGATCGGCTACCACCGAGCAATATCGTGTTATCAAGCTACGATACGAGATGACGGCCCGTTTTGCTATTGAATAATAATGAATGAGGCGAAAATACCCACAAGAAAGTATTTTCGCCTTTATGATTACTCATAAGAGAGTACTACAAAAAATACTGTCACAATCTTATTTATGGTAGTTTTAGCAGATAGACATCATCAGGAGAAATGACTTGTCCGTCAGTATACAGTTTCCAGTCTGTGATTAGTCGGGTGGGGTAAGTACCGACAGAGTCTTCGTGCATATTTTTAATATAATATGGTTCCTGAATAAGCACTCCCGTAATAGAGTCTTCGGTTACCTTTTCGACTTTAAACCAAATATGTTCCAGATTGGAATTGCCTTCTTCTTTAAATTCTTCGTCAACGGTTAAGCTGATTTTTGCGAGGGCTGAACTTCCTTCTTTTTGCAATCCTTCTATTAGATAAGAAAGCTGTTCGTGAGCCATGGCATTTAATCTTTCTGTTTCTTTGTCTGTGAAAAACAAAAGGGGATTCTCCATTGCAGATTCTTTAATACTCGTGATAAGCGAGTATTTTTGTTTCTCATAGGCTTTCTCTGAATGATAGATAAAGATAATACCTGTATTTTGATTATGTGCTTCATCCCTGTCTTCTGCTCCACCCAATATGTTTTTTTTGTAGCTTTTAAGACCTTCTTTCCAAGAAACCCAAGTTATCATTATGGGCTGGTGATTGTCCAGCCATCCAAAGTGCAGATTTTCTTTTGCAGGAGGGAGAGAGCCTTCGCTAATCACGTAATTTACTAAATGGCTTAAAAGGTTGGTATAAAAATCATAGTTCTTTTTAGAAATTTCACCTATCAGTTCTAGTTCCGGGATACCGCAGCAGTTGAGTCCGTGAGTATGTAGCCAATAGCTGGATTTACTGAAAGGTAACCATTTATTTTTATCTTCGTAAACAGCATGAATAGTGTACAGGCAGTTTGGAGATGGAGGGGTGGTAGTAGCAGCGGCACACTTTGCCCATACAGGAGACAAAAGGGAGTAACTGTTGCAATTGAATATTCCGATTTGTTTGGGTACGAGCAGGCATATAATTTTCAATAGCAGGTGAACGGATGTTTGTGCATCTGTTGTATAGAGCATTGAGAATTTTATTCCATTTGTAGCCTGTTGCAATGTAGCTATATTTTCTGTAGAAAATTGCTGGGTCATAGTGTCTTCCTCAAAATGGTATTCATACCAGTCAACATCTATCGGATAAACTTCTTTTTTATATTCAATGTATAATGTTGGACAATCAATGATATCATTGTGACGTATGTCAACGACATTGAAGTCCGTAGCATTGGCTAATGACTCCAATAGTTTTTCCCAATTCTTTGTATTACCGGCTTCCTGAGGAAGAATGGCTATGAGTTCGGCCATACTTTTCCGGAAATAATCCTTTGATGATCCTTCGCTTTCCATAAACAGATTTGTTTGTTACTATTCAATGAAGCAAATGTAATGAATTAAAATTAAAGTTTCGTTTATTGCAGATTCTTTTAATAACACATATTAAGTCAGATAATTTGCATCTTCTATCTCATACAATTATCTTTGCCCCACTATTCTGTTAAAAAACGATAGGGGAGAATGTATCATAAGAGAAAAATAAGAGCATACATAGCATGGATGTTATTCATAACATTCATTCCCTTCTTTGTAGTGAAAACCTTTCACTATCATGGAAGTGAAGATGAAACGTCATGCTCTCATACCGACCATTCCCGGAGTCATGCTGAGGATTGTGCGATATGTAAATACTCTCTTTCCCTATTTACAGAACCTCAATCAGTAGAATATCATTGCACATTAACGCTCGTTCCTTACGAGCCGATTATTTATCAGGATAAGGTTGTCTGCAAACGAACTTATTCGCATCATTTACGCGCGCCTCCCGCTGCATAATTACATATTCAGATTTTCAAAGAAGACAAGTGCGCGGTAACTTGTCCTCACATTCATTTTACACATTATATAAAAGATTGTAATTGATGCGTATCGGAATTATTTCGGGCGTAATAGGGCTATTTGTAACCTTATCCGTCCATGCACAAAAGTCCGATTCAATCAAGAGCATGCTTTTGCCTGATGTTGTTGTGACGGAGTCGTATCAGCAACGTCAAGCCAAAAAGTCTGCACTCACGGTTGAAGTGGTAGAACAGGAATTTTTGCGCAAACATTTTACGGGAAACTTCATGCAGGCAATGGAGAATATTCCCGGAGTACAAGCCATGGACATAGGTTCCGGCTTCTCCAAACCAATGATCAGGGGAATGGGATTCAACCGGATCGCCGTGCTGGAAAATGGAATCAAGCAGGAAGGGCAACAGTGGGGAGCCGATCACGGGCTGGAACTGGACGCCTTTAATATTGGGGCGGTCAATGTTTTGAAAGGTCCTTCCTCGTTACTTTACGGTAGTGATGCTATGGGCGGGGTGATTGATATAACCCCTCCTTTGATTCCTTCTGTGGATATGCTGTTTGGTGATGTTACTTTGTTGGGGAAGTCCGTCAACGGAACGCTTGCGGGTTCGTTGATGCTGGGTCTTAAAAAGAATGCCTGGTATGCGCAAATCCGTTATTCCGAACAACATTTTGGTGATTATCGTATTCCTGCGGATACCATTGTCTACCTGACTCAGAAGATGCCCGTTTATGGGCGTAAGCTGAAAAATACGGCAGGGATAGAACGTAACATCGGACTTTTCGTCCAATATCAGCGAAAGAGATATAGAGCGGACTATTCCGTAAGTAATGTCTATCAGAAGACAGGCTTCTTTCCGGGTGCACATGGTGTCCCTGACGCGTCGCGGGTAGAAGATGATGGGAATAGCAGGAATATTGAGCTGCCTTACAGCAAGGTCAATCATCTGAAAGTAACCACTCACCAGCAATATGCATGGGAGAAGTTAATCCTGTCGGGTGATTTGGGATTTCAGAATAATCATCGGGAAGAATGGAGTGCTTTTCATACCCATTACGGCTCGCAGCCTGCACCGGAGAAGAACCCTGACAAAGAACTGGCTTTTGATCTTAACACTTATAGTGCTTCGGTAAAAGCTCGTATTATAGGTTCTTCTTCATGGGAACATACGCTGGGGTGGGATGGCCAGCATCAGCAGAACGATATTTCCGGCTATTCATTCCTGTTGCCGGAATACCATCGTTCTACTACCGGATTGCTTTGGCTTACGACATATAGACCTGATAATGTTTGGTCTGTCAGTGGAGGTATGCGATATGATTATGGTTATATTGACATTTCCTCTCATGAGGACGTTTATCTGGCCGATTATCTTCGGAAACAAGGATATGATGAAGAACAGATAAACTTCTACAAGTGGAACAGCCATCCGGTAAAAAAGCATTTCGGCGACTATTCCTTTTCTTTGGGACTGGTATGGACACCCTCCGAACAACATATGGTAAAAGTGAACATCGGACGTAGCTTTCGACTACCGGGGGCCAATGAATTGGCTGCTAATGGAGTACATCACGGTACTTTTCGTCATGAGCAGGGAGATGCTTCTCTGAAATCCGAACAAGGATGGCAGATGGATGCTTCTTATAACCTGCGATATCACGGACTTTCTGTTTCCGTTTCTCCTTTTGTCAGTTGGTTCAGCAACTATATCTTTCTGCGTCCTACGGGCGAATGGTCAGTTCTGCCGCATGCAGGACAGATTTACCGCTATACAGGTGCCGAAGCACTGTTTGCCGGAACGGAAGCTACGATAGACATAGACCTTCCGTATCACTTCAATTACCGTATCTCCGGTGAATATGTTTATACCTACAACTGTGACGAGCATATACCGTTAAGTTTTTCTCCTCCGTTCGGGATGCGGAATACTCTGACATGGCAGAAGAAACGCTATATGTTTTATGCGGAATGGCAATTGATTGCCCGTCAGAATCGTGTAGACCGTAATGAAGACCGTACACCGGGCGCCAACCTGTTTCATTTGGGCGGCTCGCTGAATATTCCGGTAGGTGGGAATAACAAAATAGAAATAACCCTGACCGCCCGCAATATTTTCAATACGCGATATTACAATCATCTTAGTTTTTACAGGAAAGTAGAAATCCCGGAACCGGGACGCAATTTCCAATTATTAATCAAAATTCCATTTAAAAAATTACTGTAATGAAAACAAAACTTTACCTCCCGATAATCAGCCTTTTGGCTATGTCAGTGTTTGCATTTATCTCTTGTGACGATTCAGATAGCGATACCACCAAGCCGGTGATTGAATTGCACGAACCGGAAGAAGGACAGGAACTAAAAATAGGTGGCGAGAACGGAGTACATTTTGAAATGGACTTGTCGGATGACGTTATGTTAAAGTCTTATATGATAGAGATACATAGTAATTTCGATCACCATTCGCATGGGAAGAGCAGGGCCGTCGGTACGGGCGAAGCAACTGTTGATTTCAGTTTCAACAGGTCTTATGATATTTCCGGAAAGAAAACGGCGCATATTCATCACCACGATATTGTGATTCCGGCAAATGCTACTCCGGGTGATTATCATCTGATGGTTTATTGTACGGATGCCGCAGGAAATGAAGCTTATATTGCACGCAATATTGTTTTGAGCACTACCGCCGAAGAGGATGATCATCATCACGATGAGTAAATAAAAACTTTCTTTATTCGTATAATTTTCTTTAAAAGGTGTAATAGTTATTACACCTTTTGTGTTTTCAAAGCTTTACTTTTGTGAAAAATACTTTTTCACTATGATGAAGTTACCATTTATAAACCGAATTTTTCCTTCGTACAGGTCAAAGATAATAGCCGTCATGATTGGCGGTGTTATAGTGGGCGGAGGAGCTTTATTTATGTACATGCTTCGTGCGCATACATATCTGGGCGATGATCCGGCGGCATGTGTGAATTGTCACATCATGTCTCCTTATTATGCTACATGGTTTCACAGTTCACATGCACGGGATGCTACCTGTAACGACTGCCATGTTCCTCATGAGAACATAGTAAAGAAATGGACATTCAAGGGAATGGATGGGATGAAGCACGTTGCAGCCTTCCTCACCAAAAGCGAGCCACAAGTGATACAAGCTCATGAAGCCAGTTCACAGGTGATTATGAACAATTGTATACGTTGCCATACCCAGCTGAATACGGAATTCGTAAAGACAGGGAAGATAGATTATATGATGTCCATGGCAGGAGATGGAAAGGCTTGTTGGGATTGTCATCGGGATGTGCCTCATGGTGGTAAGAATTCACTGTCCGCTACTCCGGGAGCCATTGTTCCTCTTCCCGAATCGCCCGTACCGGAGTGGCTTCGGAAGATGATCGATCATAAAGAATGAGTATCTACATTAACTACGTAATAAAATAATAAAACCGATATACAATGGAAAAGAAATTAAAATCATGGCAAGGATGGCTATTGTTCGGAGGTTCAATGGTCGTTGTTTTTGTTTTAGGATTATGTGTTTCTGCGTTGATGGAACGGAGGGCGGAAGTCGCCAGTATCTTTAATAACCGTAAAACTGTCATCAAAGGAATTGAAGCACGCAACGAACTGTTTAAAGATGATTTTCCCCGTGAATATCAGACTTGGACAGAAACGGCTAAGACTGATTTTGAAAGTGAATTCAATGGAAATATAGCTGTCGACGCTTTGGAAAAACGTCCGGAGATGGTTATTCTGTGGGCAGGATATGCATTCTCAAAAGACTATTCTACTCCGCGCGGGCACATGTATGCTATCGAAGATATCACCGCATCACTTCGTACCGGTTCGCCCGCCGGTCCGCACGATGGACCTCAGCCGTCTACCTGTTGGACCTGTAAGAGCCCGGATGTCCCTCGCATGATGGAAGCATTGGGAGTAGATTCTTTCTATAATAATAAATGGGCTGCTTTTGGTGATGAAATCGTGAACCCGATTGGTTGTTCCGACTGTCACGATCCTGAGACAATGAATCTTCATATCAGCCGTCCGGCATTGATCGAAGCCTTCCAACGTCAGGGAAGGGATATCACTAAAGCTACTCCACAGGAAATGCGTTCATTGGTTTGTGCGCAGTGCCACGTAGAATATTACTTCAAGGGTGATGGCAAATATTTGACTTTCCCGTGGGATAAAGGTTTCACTGTGGAAGATATGGAAGCATATTATGATGAAGCTGGTTTCTATGATTATATTCATAAGCTGAGCCGCACTCCGATTCTGAAAGCGCAGCATCCTGATTATGAAATAGCACAGATGGGCATTCATGGTCAAAGAGGTGTTTCTTGTGCCGACTGTCACATGCCTTATAAGAGTGAGGGCGGCGTGAAGTTCAGTGACCATCATATTCAGAGTCCGTTGGCAATGATTGACCGTACTTGTCAAACTTGCCACCGTGAGAGTGAAGAAACCTTACGTAATAATGTTTACGAACGTCAGCGCAAAGCAAATGAAATCCGTAACCGTCTGGAACAGGAACTGGCGAAAGCGCATATCGAAGCAAAATTTGCTTGGGATAAGGGAGCTACGGAAGATCAGATGAAAGATGTACTTGCATTGATTCGTCAGGCACAATGGCGTTGGGATTTCGGTGTGGCATCTCATGGAGGTTCTTTTCATGCACCGCAGGAGATTCAGCGGATTCTTTCCCACGGTCTGGACCGCGCTATGCAGGCTCGTCTGGCTGTATCTAAGGTTTTAGCAAAACATGGATATACGGAAGACGTTCCGATGCCGGACATTTCGACAAAGGCAAAAGCACAGGAATATATCGGTCTTGATATGGACGCTGAAAGGGCGGCTAAGGAGAAATTCCTGAAAACGACTGTTCCGGCATGGTTGGAGAAAGCAAAGGCTAACGGACGTCTGGCACAAAAATAAAAAAGGTGATATATGTGGAGCAAACCGTGGAGTTATAAAGAAGGACTGGTGATTGGTGCAGGATTGCTGGTGATAGGTGCTTTGCTGCAAATGTCAGTGGGAACTATCAATTGGAGTCTGTTTGCTTGTCCGGTTAATGTAATTGTGTTGGTGGTTTACCTCATTGCCTTGATAGCCATGCACCTCCTTCGTAAACGTATCTATCTGTTTGGATGGTTGAGCCATTATTCTGCCGCTGTTTCTTCCTTGGTATGGGTAGTCGGTATGACAGTGATAATGGGACTGATCCGGCAGGCTCCTTCCGGCCATGCTTCGAATGATATGCTGGGATTTTCACAAATGATTTCGTCCTGGCCTTTTGTCTTGCTTTACTTCTGGATGGTTACAGCATTGGGATTAACGATACTTCGTGCCGGTTTCCCTTTCAGAATTGGCAGACTTTCGTTTCTTCTCAATCATACCGGATTGTTTGTCGCATTGATTACGGCTACTTTGGGAAATGCCGATATGCAACGGTTGAAGATGACCACCCGGATGGGAAATGTAGAATGGCGGGCTACGGATGATAAAGGGAAGTTAATAGAACTTCCGCTGGCTATCGAACTGAAAGATTTCACGATTGACGAATATCCTCCGAAACTGATGTTGATTGATAATGAAACCGGTGGAGTACTTCCCGCAAAGTCTCCTGTGCATTTATTGCTTGAGGAAGGAGTTTCCGATGGTCATTTGCTCGATTGGGAACTGTCTGTCGAACAGTCTATTCCAATGGCTGCTTCCGTGACTACTGAAGACACACTGAAGTTTACGGATTTTCATTCGATGGGAGCAACATATGCAGTATATCTGAAAGCTGTCAACCGGAAAAATCAACAGACGAAGGAAGGCTGGGTGAGTTGTGGGAGTTTTCTCTTTCCTTATAAGGCATTGCGTCTTGACTCTTTGACGAGTCTGGTGATGCCGGAACGGGAACCGCAGCGCTTTGCGTCGGAAGTAAAAGTCTATACACAGGAAGGAACGATAACAGAAGGTACGATTGAAGTGAACCGTCCGATGGAGATAGAAGGATGGAAAATCTATCAACTTAGTTATGATGAGTCGAAAGGGCGATGGAGTGATATCAGTGTCTTTGAACTGGTTCGTGACCCATGGTTACCTGTTGTTTATGCGGGAATTATCATGATGATGCTCGGAGCTGTCTGTTTGTTTGTCAATGCACAAAAGAGAAAAGGGGAGGATAAGGAATGAGCTGGGAACATTTTATACTGTTTGCGATAGCCGCATTGATTTGCTGGGGCTTGGGAGCTTTTACTGCCTGGAAAGGCAAGAAGCCGGCATGGACTTATGGTTTTACTTTGTTGGGACTGGCCATCTTCTTCAGTTTTATACTTGGCATGTGGATTTCGTTGGAACGTCCTCCGATGCGGACGATGGGAGAGACGCGGTTATGGTATTCCTTCTTTCTTCCGTTGGCAGGATTGATAACGTATGTGCGTTGGAAATATAAATGGATTCTTAGTTTCAGTTGCATTCTCTCTTTGGTATTTATTTGCATCAATCTTTTTAAACCGGAGATTCACAATAAAACATTGATGCCTGCATTGCAGAGCCCGTGGTTTGCTCCTCACGTCATTGTGTATATGTTTGCTTATGCGATGCTGGGAGCTGCGGTGGTAATGGCTGTTTATCTGCTTTGGTTCAAAAAGAAAGAGATTGAACGGAAAGAAATGGATTTATGTGATAACCTCACTTATGTAGGTTTGGCGTTTATGACATTGGGAATGCTGACAGGGGCTATTTGGGCGAAAGAGGCTTGGGGACATTACTGGGCCTGGGACCCCAAAGAAACATGGGCGGCAGCTACCTGGTTCTCTTATCTGGTGTATATCCATTTCAGATTGGGCAGACCGTTGAAGAGTCGTCCAGCATTAATCATTCTGTTAGTATCATTTGTCTTATTACAAATGTGCTGGTATGGAATCAATTATCTTCCATCAGCACAGGGAGTTAGTGTACATACTTATAACTTAAATTGAAATATCAATGAAAACATTTTATTGGTCACTCGTTCTTATGCTATTGCCAAGCATGGCATACACACAAACTACAGAGAAGGAAAACGAATTTTCGATGTCTATGCAAATCAGACCTCGTGCGGAGTATCGGAATGGTGCCTTGTTTCCTCGTCTTGAAGGGCAGGAAGCTGCATCATTTATTAATAACCGTGCCCGGCTGTCGATGGATTACAAACGTTCGGATTTAGAAATAAAGATGTCGGCGCAACATGTCGGAGTCTGGGGACAAGACCCGCAGATTGATAAAAATGGGCGATTTATATTGAATGAGGCATGGGCAAAACTGGATTTTGGAAAAGGTTTCTTCGCTCAGTTAGGTCGTCAGACCTTATCTTATGATGACGAACGAATCTTGGGTGGGCTGGATTGGAATGTAGCCGGACGTTATCATGATGCGTTGAAGTTGGGGTATGCCAATAAGAAGAATGAAGTACATGTTATTCTTGCTTTCAATCAGAATGATGAGAAAACGGCAGGTGGTACTTATTATTATTCAGATGCCGCTACAGGTCAGCCTTATAAGAATATGCAGACGGTCTGGTATCACTATAAAGCAGACAATGTTCCTTTCGGAGCTTCTTTGTTGTTTATGAATTTGGGATTGGAGACAGGAGACAAGTCCACGCAGGACTCTCACACCCGTTATTTGCAAACAATGGGAACTTACCTTACTTATAAGAATAGCAGTTGGAATTTCGATGGTGCTTTTTATTATCAGATGGGTAAGAATAAGAATGCTCAGAAAGTTTCAGCCTTCATGGTTAGTGCTACGGCTGCTTATGCGTTCAATAATACTTGGGGTGCAGTGGTTGGTTTTGATTATCTAAGTGGTGATAAAGGTGGTGGTGACAAATTTAAGGCGTTTGACCCTCTTTATGGTACGCATCATAAGTTTTATGGAGCAATGGACTATTTTTATGCTTCTGCTTTCAAATATGGAGCTCCCGGATTGATAGACGGTCGTCTTGGCATTCGTTTACGTCCCTCTTCCAAAGTGGATATGGAACTCAATTATCACTATTTTGCTACGGCTGCCGATATGGACATTAATGAGGATTTGAAGATGGTATTAGGTTCGGAAGTCGATTACCAGATCAATTGGACAATAATGAAAGATGTGAAACTTTCTGCAGGATACTCTTTTATGCTCGGTACGAAGATGATGGATTTTGTGAAAGGGGGCAATCATAATAGTTGGCAAGATTGGGGATGGGTATCTATAAATATCAATCCGAAAGTATTTTTTGCAAAATGGTAATTGAAAGTTAGTCAGGGTTCTGATTAAACCATTGGTAGAAATAAGGAAGTGGCACCGCATTGAAGTTGAGGCTGTGTCACTTTCTTTTTATTATAAGTATTTCTCCAGAGCCATTTTATTCAGAATCTCGATTTTTTTTCCTTCCATTGTGATAAGTCCTTCCTTGATTATTTTATTAATTTCTTTAGATAAAGCAGGACGTGACACATTCAGATATTCGGCAAGTTGAGATTGAGTATGCATGATTTCCACTGTCAGAGAGTCTGTCTTTTTGTGCTCGAATAAGTAAACAATAAACCTTTCACGTACAGTCTTGCGTGACAGAGGCTTCAGACGTGACACGGTGCATATATTACAATTTCCAGCGATACAAAGAAAGTTGTGTAATACCTGAGGGTCCTGACTGATGACTTTAAAAGTGGAATCTTTGGTTGCCATAAGTACTACACTGTCTTCCAAAGCTGTGAAAGTAGCAGGTAAAGTATTGTTAGAACTGAAAAGGTGGGGAGTGGCAAAGGTACGAGGTGCAATGATATACTCAATCATCACTTCATTTCCTAGTCCGTCAATGATATCAGTACGTAGTTTTCCTTCCAATAACACATATAGTTTGTTACAAGGTGTGCCTTGTGTAACAACTATTTCTTTTTTATCCGCTGCATAGATGACGAATTCCAGTTTATCTAACAGAGATTCCTTAATGTTCAGAGGTAAATCCCGAAATAAAGGGATTTGAAATAGCTTTTCTTTATGTGAGTTGGTCAGCTGTATTTTTTTCATTGTACTATGTTGTTCGTATCATGGACAAAGATATAAATTATAAATTAGTAGAAAAAAAATACGGGAAGTATTGTTTGTAAGGTGGATAAGATAATGCAGAAAGTAAAATCAGTAATTAGGGTACATATCTCTGTAATTTATCTACATTCATTATATTATTATTTGTCTATTTTTGCAGAGTTAAAAAACTGACTAATAAAATACTAAAGATAAAAGTAATAAAGTTATGTCTAAAAAAGTTCTGATTATTTCGTCCAGTCCGCGAAAGGGCGGTAATTCTGATTTGCTTTGTGACGGATTTGAGAAAGGCGCCCTCGAGGCTGGTAATGAAGTGGAAAAGATTTTTCTGAAAGACAAAACGGTTCATCCTTGTACGGGATGCAGTGTTTGTAGTATGTATGGTAAGTCATGTCCGCAGAAGGATGATGCAGCCGAAATTGTAGAGAAAATGATTGTGGCTGATGTCATTGTAATGGCAACTCCGGTTTATTTCTATACGATGTGCGGACAGATGAAGATTATGATTGACCGCTGCTGTGCACGTTATACAGAAATTACGAATAAGGAGTTCTATTTTATTATTGCAGCAGCAGAGAATGATAAGTCGATGATGGAACGTACTATTGATGGTTTTCGCGGTTTCCTTGATTGTCTGGAGAATCCACAGGAGAAAGGAGTGATCTATGGAATAGGTGCATGGAAGGTGGGAGAAATAAAAGATACTCCCTATCTACAGGAAGCTTATGAAATGGGGAAATTGGTGTAAACGTTAGTTTTAGATACGCATTTTCTGTATCATATAACAGACTTTCGGGATGGTGTCACTATACTGATCATATAGTGACGCTATACCTGTAGGATAGTGACACTATAGTAATGGGATAGCGACACTATCTTTTTGATATATATATGTATAAAAAAATCAGTTTAATTACCCTGATTATAATAATCTTCTTTCGTTCGATTCCAGCTCCAATAATGTCTTTTTGGCTGTAAGACCACCTGCATATCCGGTCAATTTATGGTCACTGCCGATCACTCTGTGACAAGGAATAAGTATTGAAATCGAATTTGCTCCATTAGAAGAGGCTACTGCACGGATAGCTTTCGGATTGTTCAGCCTTTGTGATAATTGAGTATACGATATCGTTGTTCCATAGGGGATATTTTGCAGTTCATTCCACACACTTTTCTGAAATTCCGTCCCGACAAGAAGCAGAGGAACATCGAATGCTATTCTTTGGCGGGAAAAATATTCATCTAACTGGCTAATCGTTTTTGCGATTACTTCAGAGTTTTCTGTTACATATTGAGCGTTTAGGGCTTTTTGTATCCGTTTGTCAATTGCAGCTCTGCGTTTTTCACTCACCACCCAGTCACACATACAGAGTTTGTCTTCAAAAGAACCGAGTATCAATTTCCCGCATGGAGATTGATAGTACTGTATCTGAACTGCTTTTGCTTTACCTTTTTCTTCTTTCTCCATTTTAATTCTTTATTTGAAGGGTTAAATATGGATGTAAAAGTAATTATTTACATTCAAACTACAAAATGAATCATTCGGCAGTGAAAGCCTGAAACAATAGATTTTACCCCTACAATGGATTTAAATCGGTTGATTGCTTGTTCTGCCATAGAATTATTCTAATTTTGTAGCAGAACTTTTTATTTCGTATTATTTGATTAATAACCAAGCTACATGAACTATAAAATAACGACTCTTGTAGAAAATTGTGTCTATGGACGTAAATTGCAGGCAGAACATGGGCTTTCACTCTATATTGAGACTCCGGAAAATAGATTACTTTTTGATACGGGAGCTTCCGATTTATTTATCCGTAATGCCCGTTTATTACATATTGATCTGCAAAAGGTGGATTATCTGGTATTATCTCATGGTCACAGTGACCATACAGGCGGATTGCGTTATTTTATGGAATTGAATACGAAAGCGACAGTTGCCTGCAAACGCGAAGTGTTTTTACCTAAGTTTAAAGATGAACGTGAAAATGGAATAAAGCATACCCATTCGTTTGATCTTTCCCGATTCCATTTTATTGATGATTTGACTGAGCTGGTTCCCGGAGTATTTCTTTTCCCTTCTGTGGATATTATAGACCGGAGAGATACCCATTTTGAACGGTTTTGGATTCAGAAAGAAGAAGGTTCTAAAGTGCCGGATACTTTTTCTGACGAATTAGCTATGACATTGGTTGCGCCTGAAGGACTTTCTGTTTTAAGTGCTTGTTCTCATCGTGGTATTACCAATATATTGCGGACTGTACGAACCGTATTTCCGGGACTACCCTGCAATTTACTTTTAGGTGGTTTTCATATTCATAAAGCAGAAGAATTTAAATATAAAATTATTGCTGATTATCTGCATGAATATTTACCTCAAAAGATGGGTGTCTGCCATTGTACGGGAGTAGATAAATATGCTTTCTTTTATAAGGAGTTTGGTGATAGAGTATTTTATAATCACACAGGGAACTTGATTCAGACGAATTCTTTGATATAATTATCTAAGATGACTTGACAGAATGTAAAAAATGAACTGGATGAACTTTAAAGACTGCATAGATTCTTATCCCTTTATACTGATGGAAGGTGCTTTAGGAGAGCGACTAAAGAGGGAGTTTGATTTGGATATCAGTGGTACCGTTGCAATGGCTGACCTAATTTATCAGCAAAAAGGCAGAATGGCATTAAAAACGCTATGGAATGAATATATGGATATTGCACATAGATATCAGTTGCCATTTCTTGCAACAACTCCAACAAGAAGGGCCAACAAAGAGCGGGTTTATATGGCTGGATACAATGAATCCATCATCACAGACAATGTGGATTTTCTTCGTACAATAAAAGAAACGGCGAATGTGAACATGTATATCGGTGGTTTGATGGGATGTAAGGGAGATGCATATACAAGTGAAAGAGCTCTAAACCAAGAAGAGGCAATAGCCTTTCACAGTTGGCAAGCCAGTCTGTTCAAATCCGTTGGAGTTGATTTTTTATATGCGGGTATAATGCCTGTATTGTCGGAGGCTATCGGAATGGCAGTCGCTATGTCTGATACAGATATTCCATATATTATCAGTTTTACCATTCAAAGAAACGGAAAATTGATAGACGGCCATACAATTAATGATGCTATATATTACATTGATAATCATGTATCAAACAAGCCAGTGTGCTATATGACAAATTGCGTTCATCCTGATATCGTTTACGAAGCACTTTCTCATAAGTTCAATCAAACACAGATGGTAAAAAATCGCTTTTGGGGTATACAGGCAAATACTTCCAGACTTTCATATAAGGAATTGGATGGAGCAAAGAATTTGCGTACTTCTTCGGCAGTCGATTTAGGTAAGGCTATTTTAAGGTTAAAATCAGATTATCATCTTAAAATATTTGGTGGGTGTTGTGGAACAGACAGCAGGCACATGGAAGAAATCGCTGGAATATCAAAAGTGGTTTAAAGCAGCTTTAAATATAGTCTTCTTGTGAAATTTAGAATATAAATTAAATATATAAACATACAATAATATGAAGAAACTTATAACTTCTTTAGCATTGGTACTGGTTGCATTATCCAGCCATGCTATTACCCCTCTGTGGATGCGTGATGCACGTATTTCACCGGATGGATCGGAAATCGTCTTTTGTTATAAAGGGGATATCTACAAAGTTCCTGCACAGGGAGGAGCTGCTGTTCAGTTAACGACACAAGCCTCTTATGAGGCTAATCCTGTTTGGTCGCCTGACGGAAAACAAATAGCCTTTGCCAGCGACCGAAATGGTAATTTCGATCTCTTTATTATGCCGGCTGACGGTGGAATAGCACGTAGATTGACCTTTCATTCCGCTTCGGAGATTCCTTCAGCTTTTACTCCTGACGGTAAATTTGTACTTTTTTCTGCATCTATTCAGGACCCGGCGAACAGTGCCCTGTTTCCTACCGGAGCAATGACGGAGTTGTATAAAGTTCCGGTTTCCGGAGGACGTACCGAACAGGTGCTGGCTACTCCTGCCGAATGGGTGTGCTTTGATAAATCGGGGAAAAATTTCCTTTATCAGGATCGTAAAGGTTTTGAAGATGAATGGAGGAAACATCACACATCTTCTATAACAAGAGATATCTGGTTATATGATACCCAAACCGGGAAACATACCAATCTGACCAACCGGGGAGGGGAGGATCGTAACCCGGTATATGCACCGGACGGCACTTCTGTTTATTTTTTAAGTGAGCGTAACAACGGTTCATTCAATGTATATAACTTTGATTTGAACGCTCCGCAAGAAGTGAAAGCTATTACTACTTTCCGCACGCATCCGGTACGTTTCTTGTCCATCAGTGACAAAGGAACATTGTGTTATACGTATGACGGAGAGCTTTATACGCAGGAGCCCAACGCCCGTCCGAAGAAAGTGAGCGTTGACCTTGTACGTGATGATGAAAAAGAGATGGCTGCTCTTCGATTTTCTCAGGGGGCAACTTCCGCTTCTGTGTCTCCGGATGGTAAACAGGTGGCTTTTATTGTACGTGGTGATGTTTTTGTGACTTCAACTGATTATGCTACAACCAAGCAAATAACGAATACTCCGGCAAAGGAAGCCAGTGTATCTTTTGCTCCCGACAATCGTACACTTGTATATGCAAGCGAACGGACTGGTAACTGGCAACTTTATACCGCCAAGATAGCTCGTAAAGAGGAGGCAAACTTTCCCAATGCAACTCTTATTGAGGAAGAGGTGCTGCTTCCTTCTAAGACCGTAGAGCGCGCTTATCCGCAATATTCTCCGGATGGTAAGGAACTGGCTTTTATTGAAGACCGTAACCGGTTGATGGTACTTGATCTGAAAACAAAGAAAGTGCGTCAGGTGACAGACGGTTCTACTTGGTACAACACCGGTGGCGGATTCGACTACGAATGGTCACCCGATGGCAAGTGGTTTACGCTTGAATTTATCGGCAATCGTCACGATCCTTATTCCGATATCGGTATTGTCAGCGCGCAGGGAGGTACTATCATTAATTTGACTAATAGTGGTTATATTAGCGGTTCTCCACGTTGGGTGCTGGATGGAAATGCCATTCTGTTCCAGACGGAGCGTTATGGTATGCGTGCGCATGCTTCCTGGGGTTCTCAGCAGGATGTGATGATGGTGTTTTTGAATCAGGATGCTTACGACCGTTACCGTTTGAGCAAAGAGGATTTTGAACTGCTCAAAGAATTTGAAAAGGAACAGAAGAAAGCAAAGGAGAAAGACGATAATAAGAAAAAAGACGGAAACAAGTCTAAAAAGGAAAAGGCAGATAAAGAAAAAGATAAGGCAGACAAAGCGGGAGATGAAGAGGAGTTGGAGGATAAGAATGACATTATTGTAGAACTCAATGGCATTGAAGACCGTATTGTACGCTTGACTCCCAACTCTTCTGATCTGGGTAGTGCCATCCTCTCAAAGGATGGGGAGAATCTGTATTATTTCTCTGCCTTTGAGGAAGGCTATGACCTTTGGAAAATGAATCTTCGTGAAAAGGATACGAAGCGTCTCCATAAACTTAATTCCGGCTGGGCATCGCTGATGCTGGACAAAAAAGGAGATATCTTTTTACTGGGAAGCAGAAATATGCAGAAAATGGATGCTAAATCGGATGCTCTGAAATCTATCAGTTATCAGGCTGAAATGAAAATGGATTTAGCTGCTGAACGTGAGGCGATGTTCGACCATGTGTATAAACAGCATCAAAAGCGTTTTTATAATCTTAATATGCATGGAATAGACTGGGATGTTATGACGGCTGCCTATCGCAAATTTTTGCCGCATATAGATAATAACTACGACTTTGCAGAGCTGTTAAGCGAATGGTTGGGTGAACTGAATGTTTCGCATACCGGAGGTCGCTATTCTCCAAGAAGCAATGGAGATGTGACTTCTAATCTGGGATTACTGTTTGACTGGAATTATCAGGGAAAGGGCATGCAGATTGCTGAAATAATAGAGAAAGGTCCGTTCGACCATTCTCGCACCAAGGTAAAGGCAGGATGCATTATCGAGAAAATCAACGGAGACGAAATAGCTCCGGATAAAGACATCACTGCTCTCTTGAATAATAAGGCAGGAAAGAAAACGCTGATTTCGCTGTACGATCCACAGAACAAGGAGCGCTGGGAAGAAGTGGTTAAGCCTATCACAAGCGGACAGCTCAATGGCCTGCTGTATAAACGTTGGGTAAAGCAACGTGCTGCAGATGTGGAGAAATGGTCTGGCGGTCGTTTAGGATACGTTCATATTCAATCGATGGGAGATGGAAGTTTTCGTACTGTTTATTCGGATATTCTGGGAAAATATAATAACTGTGATGGAATTGTGATCGACACTCGCTTTAATGGGGGTGGTCGCCTGCATGAAGATATTGAAATACTTTTTAGTGGTCAGAAATATTTTACTCAGGTGGTACGCGGACGTGAAGCCTGCGATATGCCAAGCCGCCGCTGGAATAAACCTTCTATTATGTTGCAGTGTGAAGCCAATTATTCGAATGCTCATGGTACTCCGTGGGTGTATAAGCATCAGAATATTGGAAAGCTTGTGGGAATGCCTGTTCCGGGAACAATGACAAGTGTGTCTTGGGAAACATTACAAGACCCTTCATTGGTATTCGGAATTCCTATCATCGGTTATCGTTTGCCTGACGGCAGCTATCTGGAAAATACTCAACTGGAACCTGATATTAAAGTTGCCAATAGCCCGGAAACAGTGGTGAAAGGTGAGGATACACAACTGAAAATGGCTGTGGATGAATTGCTTAAAGAGATAGACAGCCAGAAGAAGTAGATATCTTCGTTTGTGTTAAAAGAATCGAAAAGAACACTCCTGTTGAAATGATGTATCAAAGTTATTTCTACTTTTATGTTTGACAATAGTGTCAAGCTAAGGGGACATAGTGTAGAACATGATTAAAATAGGAATTGACGTAGGTTCAACAACTGTGAAGTTAGTTGCTATCGATGAAAATGATAATTTATTATTTTCGAAGTACGAGAGACACAATGCGAAAGCAAAAGAGACAATTTTATCATTCCTGAAAGAGCTGTTATCCGAAATTGGAGATAAAGATATCTCCTTAAGAATAACAGGCTCTATCGGAATGGGAATTTCCGAGAAATGTTCATTGCCATTTGTACAGGAAGTTGTTGCAGCGGCGAAAGCGATACAAAAAGATTATTCTCATGTGACTTCCATGATAGACATCGGAGGGGAAGATGCGAAAGTTGTCTTCTTCAAAGATGGCGAAGCGACTGATTTGCGCATGAACGGAAATTGCGCAGGAGGAACAGGTGCTTTTATTGATCAGATGTCGATCATACTGGGGGTGAATATTGATGAATTGAATCATCTTGCCATGAATGCGAAACAGGTGTATCCGATTGCCTCCCGTTGCGGTGTTTTCTGTAAAACAGATATTCAGAATCTGATTGCTAAAAATGTAAGTCGTGAGAATATTGCGGCTTCTATCTTTCGTGCAGTAGCTGTTCAGACAGTCGTGACACTGGCACATGGCTGTGATATAACAACTCCCGTATTGTTTTGCGGTGGTCCGTTGACTTTCATTCCGGCACTGAGAAAAGCCTTTATTGATTATTTATCTTTTGATGAACAAGAGATAATACTGCCTGCCAACGGTACTTTACTTCCTGCATTGGGGGCTGCTTTATTTCATATCGAGGGTGAGGATTATTATAAACTGTCTCATTTGATCGATAAGATCGACACTACTTTAAACTGTGCAGGAAATCTTACTGCAACAGGGCTGAACCCCATTTTTACGAGTAGTGAGGAATATGAAATATGGAAAGAGAGAATATCTCGTCATAAGATGATGTCTTCCGGTTTGAAAGCCGGAAAACAAGATGTTTTTATTGGCATTGATTCCGGTTCTACCACGACAAAGATTGTTGTATTGGATGGAGATTCAAGAGTATTGTATTCTTACTATAATATGAATGGAGGAAATCCGATAAAGGCCGTAGAGGATGGTTTGAATCGGTTGAGCGAAGAATGTTTGAAGCAGGGTGCTGTACTCGATATAAAAGGAAGTTGCTCTACCGGATATGGTGAAGACCTTATAAAATCGGCCTTTCAGCTTCATTCGGGAATTATCGAAACGATTGCTCATTATATGGCAGCACACTATCTGAATAAGAATGTGTCTTTCATCCTCGATATCGGAGGACAGGATATGAAAGCCATTTTTGTGAATAATGGAGTGATTGACCGGATGGAGATTAATGAAGCGTGCTCATCCGGATGTGGTTCATTTCTTGAAACATTTGCTAAGTCTTTGGGGTATTCGGCGCAAGAATTTTCATTGGCAGCCTGCCGCTCGGAAGCACCGTGCGATTTGGGAACAAGGTGCACTGTTTTCATGAACTCAAAAGTGAAACAGGTGCTCAGGGAGGGAGCAACTATCAATGATATTGCCGCCGGACTGGCATATTCTGTTGTTAAGAATTGCTTGTATAAGGTACTAAAACTGAAAGATATATCTGTTTTGGGGAACGATATTGTTGTACAGGGGGGGACCATGCGCAATGATGCGGTGGTCCGTGCTATTGAACTTCTCACAGGAGCAGAAGTTGCAAGATGTGATACTCCTGAGTTGATGGGAGCCTTCGGATGTGCATTATATGCGATGAAGCATCAGGGGGAATCCGTATCATTGAATGAGATTATAAATAAAGCTCAATATTCGGCACGTTCTCTGTATTGTAAAGGTTGTGATAACCGCTGTCTGGTCATTCGTTATCAGTTCGAAAGCGGTAAAAGTTACTATTCGGGAAACAGATGTGAGAAAGTTTTCACGAATGGGGAGAGCAGTAATCGAAAAGGTCTGAATGTTTATCGACAAAAAGAAGAACTTTTGTTTCACCGCAGTGTGGAGATTGCAGTTCCTAAACAGATCATCGGTATCCCCCGATGCCTGAATATGTACGAGGAATATCCTTTCTGGCATACTCTCTTCACTTCCTGTGATATACAAGTCTGCTTGTCTGATCCATCCAATTTCAGGAAGTATGAGCATAGTGCACGGATGGTGATGTCGGACAATATCTGTTTTCCGGCTAAGTTGGTACATAGCCATGTACAGAACCTGATAGAAAAGAAGGTGGACCGGATATTTATGCCTTTTGTCATCTTTGAAAGAAAAGGGAAGGAACAAAACAGTTATAATTGTCCTATTGTAACAGGGTATTCGGAGGTTATCAAGAGTGTACAGTCCGAAGGTATACCCATTGACTCTCCTGCAATAACTTTCAAAGACCGGAGGCTGCTATTTAAGCAATGCCGTGAATATCTGAGCAGTTTGAATGTGGATGATAAAATGATTCAGCAGGCATTCAATAAGGCGGAAAGCGAACAGATTTCTTTTATTAATACATTGGTTGAGTATAATAAAAATATATTGAAGCATGCAGGGGGAGGGGAGACGCTGACTGTCATGCTTGCCGGACGCCCTTATCATACCGATTCTCTGATACAGCATAAAGTATCGGACATGCTTTCGGATATGGGAGTGAATGTGATAATGGATGATTGGGTGCGTCATTTGGATATTCCGGTGGATGATGCGCATTTTGTTGCTCAATGGGCCTATACGAATCGTATTTTAAAAGCAGCGAAATGGTGCGCAACACAAGGACAGAATGTTCAGTTTGTAGAAATGACGTCATTCGGGTGTGGTCCGGATGCCTTTCTGGTAGATGAAGTGAGAGATTTGCTGATGCGTCATAATAAATCGCTGACCTTATTGAAGCTGGATGATATCAATAATATCGGTTCAATGAAGTTGAGGGTACGTTCAATGATCGAAAGCCTCAAACTTGCGAATATGAATGAAACAGAAGATATCGGTGTAAAAGACTTTGCGACTGTCCCTGTTTATGATGAGTTTTACCGTGACCGTAAAATATTAGTTCCTTACTTTACTCCATTTATTTCACCTTTGATTCCTGCTATAATGAAAGTAGCCGGTTATGATGCGGAAAATCTTCCTCTCAGTGATAGTGATTCAAGTGAATGGGGATTGAAGTATGCCAATAATGAGGTCTGTTATCCGGCTACTTTGATAGTTGGTGATATCCTGAAAGCGCTTAAAAGTGGAAAATATGATGTAGCCAAAATAGCAGTGGCAATCACTCAAACGGGAGGGCAGTGCCGTGCTAGTAACTATATTTCTTTGATAAAAAAGGCACTGATGGATGCCGGATATACGGATATTCCTGTAATCTCTATTTCTGTGGGCAGTGAAATAGATAATAATCAACCTGCCTTCAAGGTCAACTGGATGAAAGTAATTCCGATTACTTTTCATGCTGTTTTGTATAGTGACTGCATTGCAAAGTTTTATTATGCGTCGGTAGTACGTGAGAAAGAGGCAGGTGTATCGGCTAGGTTACGTGATAAATATTTGCAGCTTGCATCTGAAGTGATACTGAGAAGAGATATAAAAGGACTTCATTCTTTGTTGCAATCGGCTATCGCTGAATTTAATAGTATATGTAAGGCTGTTGATACCCCTAAAGTTGGAATTGTAGGAGAAATTTTTTTGAAATTCAATCCTTTTGCTCAAAAAGAGATCATTGATTGGCTGATAGACCGGAAGATAGAAGTGGTTCCACCGATTTTAGTTGACTTTTTTATGCAGGGATTTGTGAATAGGAAGATCAATACGGACTCTTATGTAAAAAACAGGCAATTGCCTGAGTTTATTTACGATTGGATTTACAGGTTTGTAAAAAAACAGATTGATAAAATAAACAAGACTGCAAATCAGTTCCGTTACTTTGTCCCCTTCAATGATATTTTTGAAGAGGCGGAGGGAGCTAAAAATATTATTTCCTTGAATGCTCAATTCGGTGAAGGTTGGTTATTACCGGCTGAAATCGTGTCTTACGCCCGGCAAGGAGTGAAAAATGTCGTGAGTTTGCAACCTTTTGGCTGCATAGCAAATCACATCGTATCCAGAGGAGTCGAAAAACGTATAAAAAGTTTCTATCCGGATATAAATTTACTATCTTTAGACTTTGATAGTGGTGTGAGCGACGTAAACATAACAAACCGTATGCTTTTATTTATTGATAATCTGAAAAATGCGACAATGAATTATGACAACAACTAATAACAATGAAGATGTGGAGAAAAAGATAGTTGAGGCTGCCAAGGAACTATTTATAGAGAATGGTTTTGCGGAAACCAGTATGAGTGATATTGCTGCTAAAGTTGGTATCAACAGACCGGTGCTTCATTATTATTTCAGAACGAAGGATAAGATGTTCCAGGCCGTTTTTGGCAACATCATACTTTCTTTTATTCCCCGAATACATGATATCATCATTCAGCAGGACAAACCTGTTTCCGAGAGTATTGGTGAAATTGTAGATGCTTATTATAAAGTATTTACTGAAAACCCATGTTTACCATTGTTTATGGTGAGAGAAATGCATCGTGATATGGACCATTTAAGTACTACGATCAAAGAGTTACGTTTGGAACAATATCTCCATAAGATTATGGATGTTTTGCAGGAAGAAATGAATGGTGGGAGACTTAAAACAGTTCCTCTGCCATTTGTGTTTTATACTTTTTATAGCGCATTGACAGTACCCTTTCTGACAAAAAATCTTAGTGCTTCTTTCTTTTTGGAGAAGGAGGATACTTTTGAGGATATACTTGTTCAGTGGAAACCTTATATAGTCAGGCAGATGGAAGCGTTACTGGTAGTAGGTTAGAGAAATAAAAACTTATTTCTCTAACAGTTTACTCTTATGCAATTTACTTCAATGCGGGTAATAACTTGTAGAGAGTCTTCCTTGTCATTATTTTCTGATTCAGGAAACTGACGATATATCCTGTGATACAGGCGGCGATAAGAGAGCCCTCGCGAACACCTTCGATACATTGAGAAAGCAGGAGAGAGAGTATGACTGCCAGAGTGACCAGCGTAACATCAAAACAGACTTTGAACTTTCCAAACTCTTTGTTGTAGCGTCGGGAGGCATACTTCACAAAAGCCTCTGCACTCATCATAGCTACTTTAGGTTTGAGTTCGAGTACTACTCCTATGGATTGTATCATACATCCTGTGAGTAATAAGGCTATTGACATCCCGTAATTGTCGGGATGTAGATCACTGGTGAGTGCCATATTGAAATCAATGAATGCTGAAAAGATAAGGGAGAACGGCAATTGAAGAAGTATTTCAATGGTATCCTGTTTGGTATTATTTTTTCTGATTAACCAAAACTGTCCCATAATAAGCAGCATATTGATGAGAAATGTACAAGTCCCTAATGACAAGGGACTGTTCAGACTTAATACATAATTGACGCTGGATATAGGTGTCGTTCCCAACGCGGAACGCACGATCAATACTATTCCGGCAGCCAGAAAATACAATCCGATAACAAATACTAAATACCTTTTAAAAACGTCCTTCATTTCCATGTCTTTATACTCTATATGATTGGTTTCTTCTCCATTCTGTAAAGAAGAGTATGCAAAGGTCCCGTTTTTTTGCCTGAAATGAGTTATCCAATTCCACACAGTTTTTGTCATATCCGAAACAAATTGTATTTTTACGTCGAAAAGGAGGAGGCATAAATGGTAAAATCCCGTATTTTTGATAATAGGCAGTTGCTAAAGGAACATCCGGAAATTCCTCATTATAAAGAGGAGGTAGTCTGCTTTATGAGTGAATATAAAGATAGAAGTTATCCGGAAAATGAACGTTACTTTAACCGTGAACTTTATATGATCCTCGTTCTTGAAGGTCGTTCCGAGATTTTGCTGAATGGTGAGTTTATTGCGATAGAGCCTGATATGCTACTTGTTCATGGAGCGAATTATCTCACTGATCATCTTTATTCGAGTCCGGATATAAAGTTTATCACCCTCTCTATTTCCGAATCCATGCGGACAGACGATTCTTATCTTACCCAGATAACAGCCATCCTGTTGGCTACGATGAGGCAGAATAGGCAATACACCATACAACTGACTGCGTACGAAGCTCAAATTATCCGCAATGAATTGGAAGTGCTGATGCATCTGCTGAATATAGAACATCAGTTTCTTTTCCGGAGAATACAGGCGGCATGTAATGCTTTGTTTCTGGATATAGCCGATTTTCTTTCCCGGAAAACCATTATCAGAAAGCAGGTCAGCCATAAAGACCACGTTTTACAGGAGTTTCATGCGCTTGTTACCCGAAATTTCAGAGAGGAACATTTTGTCAGTTTCTATGCGGATAAGCTGGCTATCAGTGAACAATATCTTGCACGTATCGTTCGTGCCGGAACAGGAAAAAGTGTGAATACTATTATTAATGAATTGTTGGTAATGGAAGCCCGTACCTTGTTAAGTTCCACTAAACTCACGGTAGGGGATATTGCCTCCCGGCTAGGTTTTAGTGATGCTGCCGGTTTCTGTAAATTTTTCAAGAGAAATACAGGACGGACTCCACTCAGCTATCGGAAAGGATTATTGATTTGATTGAAAAAAAGTAGGTTGATGTAGTCTCATAACGAGCGGATACATCAACCTGCATGAAATTATATAGTGAACCGGTTTTGACTCATTAGCCAACCAAGGATATGATATCTTCTACAATCTGTTTATCTGTCAGGTGATTGGAGCGGAGCAATTCTTGTACGTCGTAACGGTCTACAAATTCCTTTTTGGCTCCGTAGTTGAGAACTTTCATATCCGTCGCTCCATAATAACGGGCAATCTTTTCACCAAAACCGCCATCCAGCACTCCGTCTTCCAGTGTAATTACTAATTCGTGGTCAGCTTTCAGTTCATCCATTAATTCGCTGTCTACGCCTGTGATATAACGAGGATTGATAAGGGTGGCATCAATATTGGCTTTATTTTTCAGCAATGACAGAACTGACTGACCTAATCCAAAGAAGGAACCTAATGCAACGATAGCTACTTTGGAACCGCGGTGGACAACTTTATAACGATTGAGATTGCTATAGTCAGACTCTGCCGGTTCGCCGTAACTGATAACCTCTGTGGCAGGTACACGGATAGCAACCGGATGTTCATTCTGGCGGATACTCCATTCCAGCATGGCAAGATATTCCTCTTTGCAGGTGGGTGCCAAGTAAACCATATTGGGGATATTGCTGATCAGTGGAATATCGAAGAAGCAGAGGTGAGTAACATCATTCATGCCGGATAATGTTCCCCAAAATACCAACAGAACTGCCGGATTGTTATTGATACAAAGATCTTGCGAGAGTTGGTCGTATGAACGTTGTATAAATGTACTGTATACTCCGTAAACCGGTTTTCCACCATTGGCTGCAATGCCAGAAGCAAGAGCTACTGCGTGTTCTTCGGCAATGCCGACATCTACAAACTGCTTGCCTGCTTCCTGGCGACGGGCAGGAGTAAATCCCAAAACAGCAGGAGTACCGGAAGTAATAGTAACTACCCTTTTATCTTCTTTCATCTTTTTCAGCAGATATTGAGCGGTCACTTCACTATAGTCTTCTGCATCATCGTTTACTTTCGATTCTCCAGTTACTATATCAAACGGTGTACGCCAGTGATATTTTTCCTTATTTTGTTCCGCAGGCTCGTAACCTTTGCCTTTTAATGTATTAATGTGGATTACGATCGGATGCAGGATGTCTTTTACTTTAGAGAAAGCTTCAATCAGTGCTTCTACATTATTGCCGTCATTCACATACATATAGTCCAGTCCCATCGCTTTGAAAAAGTTACATTCACATTGGCCGTTGCTGTCGCGTAAGTCTTTTAAATTCTTATATAAGCCTCCATGATTTTCGGCAATAGACATCTGATTGTCATTGACAATAATAATCATGTTAGTACCCATTTCTGCAACATAATCCAATCCTTCGAATGCTTCGCCTCCGCTTAATGAACCGTCGCCTATTACAGCGATGATGTTTTCGTTGCCACCTGTCAGATCACGTCCTTTAGCTAATCCACTTGCCAGACTGACAGAAGTAGAAGTATGACCGATCACAAAGAAATCATGTTCACTTTCCTGTGGTTCCGAGTAGCCGGATACATTGTCATATTCAGCCGGATGCAGGAAAGCATCTTTACGACCGGTCAGCATTTTATGTACGTAACTCTGATGTGATACATCATATACAATTTTATCTTTCGGTGAATTGAAGACATAGTGCAAAGCAATAGTTGCCTCCACCATTCCGAAGTTAGGACCGAAGTGTCCGCCGTGTTCACTCAACTTTTGGAGAAGTGATGCGCGTATTTCATGACTTAAGTCATTTAGTTCCTGAAACGATAATTTCTTTACGTCTGCAGGAGAGTCGATATTTTCCAGATACATATCAATTTGTTTTTTATGTTTATACCTATATTTTTATTTCACTGCAAAGATACTGCCCGATTTGAAATCAGTTTGTATATGAATTACAGATTCTTTTACCCATATTACAGTTCTGCATAGAATAGGGATTGATCAAAGCATTAATAGGGGGAGAGGATATAGAAAGAAGTTAGTTTTGGGATATCTGATATTCGTTGGGAGTTATTCCTGTCATCTTTCTGAATAGGCGGCTAAAAAACTGTACGCTGGGGAATCCTAACTGATCAGCGATCAGACTGGTTGTGAGTTTTCCTGTCAATAACATCTTTTTGGCTGTCTCTATTCGTTTAAATTGAAAATACTCATCAGAGTTTTTTCCTGTTTCAATCTTTAACAGGTCATTAAAATAATGAGGTGACAAATGAAGTTTTTCCCCACAATATTCTATTGAAGGTAAACCTTTACTTTTTAATAGTCCCATTTCGATATACTCAACCAGAAAATTATCAGTCTGCTTTAATATCATTTTATTCGCCTCATTTCTCGTAATGAACTGGCGTTCGTAAAAGCGGGAACAATAGTCTAACAATAGTTCAATGTAACGTGAAATCAAGGTTTTACTATGGCAGTCTATCGCATGTTTTAATTCTTGTTCTATGTTACAGATGCATTCTATGGCCTTCGTCTTTTCGCGCAGAGAGAGATGAAGGGATTCATTCAGTTGATAAAAAAGAAATGTATACCTATCTATATGTTCATCTAAGGAAGTACCGCAAAGCAGCGTAGGATGGAATGCCAATAACCATCCTTTTTGTGGGAAGATTTTATCCTCACTCATGTTAATAGATTGTCCCGGAGTAAGAAATATCATCGTTGCATTGGAGTAGTCATAATATTTGCGTCCGCATATAAAGTCCTCCGCTTGTCCTTCCATCAGCAAGATAGTGTAAAAGTCAAACTTGAGGGTACGTTCCGTCAGGTTTGCTTTAGACAAGTCGATGGCGCTAACCAATGGATGCAAGGTTTTATTTCCCATGCAATGGTTACATTGATGTACAGTCTTTAAGTTTAATATTTTTTCTTTCATGTAAATGCTTGATTTCTATATTCGTTCGGAGTACATCCGACACGCTTTTTGAATAGTCGGCAAAGATGTTGCGGATACTGGAATCCGAGTGAGTAGGCTATCTGGCTGACGGTTTCCTCTGTGTCAACAATACGTTCTTTTGCAAGTTCGATCACCTTTGTCTGAATATGTTCTTGTGGAGTTTTTCCTGTTTCCTTTTTCACCATATCTCCGAAATAGTTGGAAGAAAGGCAGATCTTGTCTGCGAAGTACTTCACGGAAGGCAGACCGTCCTGCATGGGAAGTTGACTCTGAAAGTATTCATCCAGAAGTTGTTCGAATTTGGTGAGAGCATCTTTATTAATGTTGCTTCGTGTGATGAACTGCCGTTCGTAGAAACGCATACAGTAATTTAGCAGCAATTCAATATTCATAGCAATTAATGCTTTGCTGTGTTTGTCTATGGCATGTTCCAATTCTATGCTGATTTTCTTCAGGCAATCCATCACTATTTCCTTTTCCTGATCTGACAGGTGCAATGCTTCGTTCACTGCGTAAGAAAAGAAAGTATATTTTTTTATTTCTTTTCCCAGAGAAGTACCGCGAATCAAGTCGGGGTGAAAAACAATGCCATAGACAGGTGGACTTACCTCGTCTTCAAAGGTTTCTACACTTGCTGTCTGACCGGGACCAAAACAAACGATAGTGCCTTCCTGATAATCATAATATTGGCGGCCATATTTGATATCGCAACTTTTAGTCTCTTTCAGAAAAAGTGCATAAAGACCATAATTCATTTGGATGTGGTTAACGGATTTAGTAGCTTTAGTCAAGTCGACGATGCTAACCAAAGGGTGCAAGGTTTCAAGTCCGTATAAGCTATTATACAGGTCTACATTCTCTAATTTTATAACTTTATCCATACCTGTTGATAGTTGAATTGTAACAAAGATACACATAAAAAAACGATCTTCATAGAGGTGGAACTGCGAATCTGTAATTGAGGTTATGATATCCGTAATCTGTATACACAAAGCAGGTGATACGTGTGCGTAATCATTTATATAATAGCAGAATGTGATTCTATCATAATTTCTAATCTTGTGTGGAAAAAGACAAAAAACGCTAATCTGTAATTGGGGTAATTATACCCGTAATTTGTCTACAATCCTTTCATCTTATTCTTCCGACCTTTGTACCGTCGAACGAAACTCTATACTTTTTGGGTATATGAGATTAATTATAAAGAATATGGATAGAAAAGGCTTTTTAAAAAATACGATGATAGCAACCGGAAGTTTACTATTAGGAGGGGCGGGCATCTATCGGTTGCTGAATGATAAAGGACCGGCAGATAATCCGCTTCCCCGAACAATAGAAAAAATACATCATGGAAATATGAAAAAGGTACTTGTCATTATGAGTGCGGGGACAAAACTAGGTAATACAGATCGGTTGACCGATGCTTATATAAAAGGATTGGTTGAACGGGGACATTCGGTGACAAAAGTCTATCTGGGCAGTATGCGGATAGAAGGATGCAGAGGATGCGGGGTATGTCAGCGGCTCGCTCATCAATGTGCGGTGAAGGACGGTATGCACGACATATATCCTTTGTTTGCAGAATGTGATACTGTAGTAATGGCTTCGCCTCTGTACTTCTGGACGATCACATCGCAGTTGAAAGCTTTTATAGAGAGGCTTTACGCCATCTCTGCCGACGACAAATATCCGCAGAAGGATTCAGTATTGCTGATGACAGCCGGTGATGATAATGAGAGCACCTTTGAGCAGCCCAAACGCTATTTTCGGTTTCTGAATCAGGCGTTGGGCTGGAATGAAGTCGGAGTATATTGTGCCGGTGGTTGTACCGGATGTGAGAAGTTGGTACGGCAAATAGATAAAGAACATCTTGAAAATGCCTATAAAATGGGATTGGAGTTGTAAATAGCAGATTAAATATGGAACAAAAGAATAAATTAAAACTTAATTCGGGCGGTTTGCTCGTATTTATCCTCACAGTCGGTGTTTTTGGAATTATAAATACCGAAATGGGAGTGGTGGGCATACTGCCTTTAATAGCTGAAACTTTTAAGGTCTCCGTACCGCAGGCAGGCTGGACGGTGAGTGTTTTTGCATTGGTGGTAGCGGCATCGGCTCCTATCACTCCGTTGTTGTTTTCGGGAGTAAACCGGAAGAAAGTCATGCTATTGGCACTGGGATTGTTTACGCTGAGTAATATCATATCCATGCTTACTACCAATTTTACAGTATTATTAATTGCACGGATACTTCCCGCTTTCCTTCATCCGGTATATGTATCCATGGCTTTTACGGTAGCTGCAGCATCAGTAAGCAAGGAAAAAGCTCCAAAGGCGGTCTCAAAGGTCTTTGTCGGTGTATCTGCCGGTATGGTGCTGGGGGTTCCGGTGACCAGCTTTATAGCCAGTGAGGTTTCGTTCTCTATGGCAATGTTGTTTTTTACAGTTGTAAATGCATTGGTTCTTATAGCTACTATTTTGTTTATTCCCTCCATGCCTGTAAAGGAAAAAGTATCTTATGGTGCACAACTCAGTGTATTGAGAAAAAAGGTGATGTGGCATTCTATTATTGCCGTTACTTTAATCAATGGGGCTATGTTCGGGTTCTTCAGCTATATGTCGGACTATTTGAAAACAGTGACGGAAGTATCATATAGTGTAATTAGCGTCGTGTTGCTTGTCTATGGTTTGGCGAACATTGTAGGTAATGTACTTGCCGGAAAACTATTATCTATCAATGCGCGGCGTTCAATCATTATCATGCCCTTTGCGTTGTTGGTTTCCTATATATGTCTTTTTATGACGGGAGAATGGATTACAGCTGTGGTAATTATTATTCTTATTTTGGGTGTATTGGCGGGTATAGCCAGCAATAATATGCAATATATGATTGCGGAAGCTGCTCCCGAAGCTCCGGACTTTGCTAACGGGATGTTCCTGACCTCTGCCAATCTGGGAACAACAATCGGCACAGCCATATGTGGAGCTTTCATCACAGAAATGGGTACACAATATTCTGTATTCGGTGCATTGCTCTTCCTGATTGCCAGTATGGTGTTTGTTTATTTGAGGATTCGTGTGCCGCATTCACCGAAACAAGTTAAAATGAATATGGCAACAGAATGATGAAATCTACTAATATAGAAAACTCAGCCTCGATTCAGTCTAAAGAACATTATATTCTGCTGGATGCTTTATGCGTTAGTCGGACTCTTTTTGCCTTTGTTTCGTAAAGTTTCCAATAAGGGATTATTGATAACTTCCGCCTTTTTTTATTATTGCCGGCTGGATTGGCGAGTGGATATGGCGTATGCTCACTTACAAGAAAAGAATAAAAATATATAATCCGTAATTGGGGTAATAATGTCAGTAATTCATCTACAAACACTCTTTTTATTTCACCGTATTTTTGCAATGTAGAAAGTAGACAATCAATTCATTAATAATTAAATGTAAGAGATATGAAACGAATATTATTATTAACCGCTGTATTTATTATGATGCTTGGAACCAGTTTTTCTTTCGCACAGGCTGATGCGGATAACTTTTATAAAAGTGATTGGGTAAAGGTAGAAAAGGTTTCTTTTTCTAACCAGTATAAAATGAAAGTAGCCGGCAATCTGTTTTTGCCGAAGACCATGAAAGAGGGAGAGAAATATCCTGCCATCATTGTCGGACATCCGATGGGAGCGGTCAAGGAACAGAGTGCGAATCTGTATGCTACTAAAATGGCGGAACGTGGTTTTGTAACGTTGTCCATCGACTTGTCTTTTTGGGGTGGAAGTGAAGGTGAGCCGCGCAATGCTGTTTTGCCAGAGCTATATGCGGAGGATTTCGGTGCCGCAGTAGATTTTTTGGGTACACGTCCGTTTATCGACCGGAATAATATTGGTGTAATCGGAATTTGTGGCAGCGGAAGTTTCGCTATCAGTGCGGCCAAGATAGACCCTCGTCTGAAAGCGATTGCAACCATCAGCATGTACAATATGGGTACAGCCAGCCGCAACGGACTGAAACATGCGCTGACTTTAGAACAACGGAAACAAATCATGGCTGAGGCAGCAGAACAGCGCTATGCAGAGTTTCTGGGCGGAGAAACTAAATATACCGGTGGCACTGTACACGAAGTGACAGAAAGCTCTGGTCCGATAGAACGCGAATTTTATGAGTTCTACCGCACTCAGAGAGGAGAGTTTACTCCCGAAGGAGCAACTCCGATGACTACCACACACCCTACACTTTCAAGTAACGTGAAATTCATGAATTTCTATCCTTTTGCTGATATTGAGACTATTTCACCTCGTCCTATGCTTTTCATAGCAGGGGAGAATGCCCACTCACGCGAATTTAGTGAAGATGCCTACCGACTGGCTGCCGAGCCCAAAGAACTGTACATTGTACCCGGTGCGGGGCATGTAGACCTTTACGACCGTGTGGGTCTTATACCATTTGATAAATTGGAATCCTTTTTTAAGGAATATCTGAAGAAATAAGTATGAACAGGAGAACCGGAAAAACAGAAACAGTTATGAAGCGCTTATTTATGACAACTTTGGTAATGTTGACGTTGTCCGTCAGTTTCGCCTCGTGTGGCACGGATGATACGGAGTTTGCTCCGAATACAGGAGTGCCGGCTCCACCGGCAAACAATGACGATAATAGTTCCAGTGGTGGAGGCAGTGATAATCCGGGTGGTGGGAACGATAATCCCGGAGGAAATAATGACGACAGTGACGATGAAATAATGAGTAATAAACTTCGGATTACAGTAGGTTCTTCCTCGTTCGATGCTACGCTGGAAGACAATGAAACGGTAAAAGCATTCAAAAAGTTACTGCCTATGACAGTGAATATGCCGGACTTGAATAGAAATGAGAAATATTATTATTTATCAGGTAGTCTGCCAACGGCTGCATCCAATCCGGGCACTATCCTTACAGGCGACCTGATGCTCTATGGTTCTAATTGCGTCGTACTTTTCTACGAGAGTTTTTCCACCTCATACAGCTATACCCGGCTGGGACGTGTGAATAACTCTTCCGGACTTGCTTCGGCATTAGGTTCAGGAAGCGTGACAGTAACTTTCGAACTGCAAAAAGAATAATTGCATCACGATCATTTTAGAATAATCATCAAGAAAAACAGATAACTATTTAAATAAAAGACAATCGAATCATGAAACAAATTAAAAATACACATTACGAAGGCGAACGTCCTTTGTTCGCATCCCACGGGCTTTATTTGGAAGAAGTAACCATTCATGCCGGTGAATCGGCACTGAAAGAGTGCAGTGATATAGAAGCGGTAAACTGTCGTTTCGAGGGAAAATATCCGTTTTGGCATAATGATGGTTTTGTAGTTAAAAATTGCCTCTTTACCGAAGGAGCACGTGCCGCACTTTGGTATTCCAAAAATCTGAAGATGAAGGATACCTTAGTGGAAGCACCGAAGATGTTTCGCGAAATGGACGGAGTCGAACTCGAAAATGTACAGTTGCCCAATGCTTTGGAAACACTCTGGTATTGCCGGAATGTAGAACTGAACAATGTGAAGATAAATAAAGGAGACTATCTCTTTACACGGAGAAGATATCCGCATCAAGAATTTTGTATTGAATGGCAATTACTCCTTCCAATATTGCAAGAATGTAGAAATCCGCCATGCTGAAATCCATTCGAAGGATGCATTTTGGAATACGGAGAATGTGACAGTCTACGATTCTGTGCTGGACGGTGAATATCTGGGCTGGCATTCTCAAAACTTACGTTTGGTGAATTGTAAAATCTCGGGTACACAACCGCTTTGCTACGCACACGACCTGATAATGGAAAATTGTACGATGGCAGATAATGCTGACCTTGCTTTCGAACATAGCAGTGTACAAGCAACGATTAAAAGTCCTGTTCATAGCGTGAAGAATCCGCGTACGGGACGTATTGTTGCTGAAAGTTTCGGAACGATTATTCTGGATGAGAATTTGAAATCTCCGGGAGATTGTGAACTGAAACTTTGGGATGGCCTGACCTGTTTTGATTGAGATATGAAGTATAATTTCGATGAAGTTGTTCCACGCAGAGGTACGAACTCCTATAAATGGGATTCTGCCGGAGATGCGGATGTGTTGCCGATGTGGGTGGCTGATATGGATTTCCGTACAGCTCCCCCTGTTGTGGAAGCGTTGAAGAAACGGGTAGAACATGGCATTTTCGGATATGTGCGTGTACCCGATGTTTATTATGGGACGGTGGCAGGATGGTTTGCCGGACGTCATAACTGGCAGATCGAAAAAGAATGGATTATTTATACTACCGGAGTAGTACCGGCCCTGTCGGCTGTAATCAAGGCACTGACCACTTCCGGTGATAAGGTAGTGGTGCAGACCCCCGTATATAACTGCTTTTTTTCTTCTATCCGCAACAACGGATGTGAGGTGATTACCAGTCCTTTGATTTATGAGAATGGAACTTATCAGATGGACTTTATAGATTTAGAACAGAAAGTGGCTGATCCGGGTGTAAAAGTGCTGTTATTGTGCAATCCGCATAATCCTGCCGGAAGAGTCTGGACAAAGCAGGAACTAACTCGTTTGGGCGAAATATGTCTCCGAAATGATGTGTGGGTAGTATCAGATGAAATTCATTGTGAACTTGTTTTTCCGGGACATACGTATATTCCTTTTGCTTCTGTCTCGGAAGAGTTTCAGATGCATTCCATAACTTGCACTTCGCCCAGTAAAGCTTTTAATCTCGCGGGGATTCAGATTGCCAATATTGTTTCTGCCGACGCTGATATCCGTATGAAAATAGATAAGGCAATTAATATAAATGAAGTCTGCGATGTAAATCCGTTCGGTATAGAGGCGTTGATGGCTGCCTACACTGACGGTGTGGAATGGCTGGAAGAACTCAATCGATATCTATTTGCCAATTACCATTGTTTGAGAGCTTATTTTGATGAATATCTTCCCGAATTTTCAGTAGTGTCGTTGGAAGGTACGTATTTGGTATGGGTCGATTGTTCGGTGTTGAAACAGCCGTCAGAAGCTATAATGAAAACTCTGCTGGATAAGGAGAAGCTTTGGGTAAACGAAGGAAGCTTATATGGAGAGGCTGGTGAAGGTTTTATCCGCATCAATATCGCTTGTCCGCGGCAGCAGTTGATAGAAGGATTGAAAAGATTGAGGCGGGCGTTGAAACAATAAAATAATTGTCAATTTATTGAGAGGTCCCCCTTCTCACTCCCTGTAAATACTGGTTGAATGAAGTAACATGGAAAGATTGAATTGCTTGAATAGGAAGGTGGTAGGTGTTATCGTCGCTTATTTCCTTATTTATGTAGTCTGGGGTTCCACCTACTTTTTCATAGGTGTGGCTTTGAAAGACTTTTCACCTTTCCTGCTCGGAGCATTGCGGTTTACAGCTGCCGGGTTGATACTTCTTGGAATCTGTTATTTACGGGGAGAACAGATATTTAAGAAAAGCTTAGTGAAGAGTTCTGCCATTAGTGGTATTGTATTGTTGTTTGTAGATATGGCTGTTGTAATGCTGGCACAACGTTATCTCACAAGCAGCCTTGTGGCTATTATTGCTTCCTCCACAGCCCTTTGGATTTTACTGCTGGATATCCCGATGTGGCGCACTAACTTTTGTAATCCTTTCACAATCATAGGTGGCATGATTGGTTTTTGGGGAGTAGTAATGCTTTATGCCGAACAGTTCCATGCTGAATGGTTGCATCCATATAGTGAACGTGGTGTTTTGCTTCTTATTTTCGGATGTATCTCTTGGGCATTAGGAACGTTGTATGCCAAATATCGATCATCCCGTGAAGAAGAAGTGAACGCTTTTGCCGGTTCTGCGTGGCAGATGCTTTTTGCCAGTGGAATGTTTTGGATTTGTGCCGCTATGAGCGGAGATGTTCAGGAAGCGGATTGGGGTAAAATATCGGCAGGAAGCTGGTTCTCCTTGTTATATTTGATTTCTTTTGGTTCTTTGCTGGCATATTCGGCATATGTCTGGTTGTTGAAAGTGCGTCCGGCTGCAGAAGTAGGGACACATGCTTATGTCAATCCTTTTATAGCTGTTCTTTTAGGAGTCTTTTTAGGAAATGAGCAAGTTACTTTTATTCAGATATTCGGTTTATTAGTGATTCTCTTGGGGGTGATGCTGATTAGCAGGAAATATAACAGGAGAAAACCATCTTTGTAGCTATTACTTTCAGGATTACAAACGAAATTTGTTAGGAGTTATTTTTGCTCTATCCTCAAAATCCATGATTGTGGTATAAATATCTGTAAATCGTATACATTCGGGTCGGACCATTTCCCGTAATTTTGTAACTGGTAATTTAATATTAAAAAGGTATAGTAATATGAAAAAGATTTTATTAATTCCATTGATGCTGCTGACGATGATACCGATGGCGGCATGTAGCGGATCAAATGCAGATCTGATTCTTCCGGAACAACAACCTGAGAATTCCGGTAGTGGAGATGAGGACGATTCTACAGATCCGGCAGACCCCACTCCCGGGGGTAACGGACGATATCTGGTGCTTTATTGCTCGCGCACAGGCAGTACAGAGCGTATGGCACAGCAGATTCAAAAAATACTTGATTGTGATATTCTGGAAGTGGAACCCCAAGTGGCTTACGACAGTGATTACGATGGAATGCTCAGTCGTGCGCAGGAGCAACTGTCTGCTATCCGTCAGGGAAATTATCCGGCGATTAAGACTTCGGTTGAAGATTTTGACGACTATGATATTGTGTTTGTCGGCTATCCGATCTGGTACAGTAGTATTGCCACACCGATGCAGACGTTCCTGCACAATCATGCTTCGAAGCTCTCAGGTAAACGTATTGCCCTTTTTGCCACCAGTGGTAGTAGCGGTATCTCTACATCGGTTGATGAGGCACGGAGGCTCTGCTCCGGTGCCACTTTCACCGAAACGCTGCTTCTGACTTCTTCGACGCTTTCACAGATGGAAAGTCGGGTGTCAGCGTGGCTCGAAACACTTGGTGCCAGTCGTGAAAACAATTATCCATCTACTTCTATGAATTTAAAGATTACAGTCGGAAACCGTACAATTACCGCCACAATGGAAGACAATGCTGCTGCGAAGGACTTCCTTTCGCGTTTGCCACTGGAGGTAACGCTGAATGATTATAATAATATCACTGAGAAAATCTTTTATCCGTCGCCTGCGCTGACTACGACAGGAGTGATACGTGGCTGTGCACCTGTGCCCGGTGATATAACGATTTATGTGCCATGGAATAATGTGGCGATCTTTTGTAAAAGCTGGTCGCAAAGTAACGACTTGATAAAGATTGGTCACATTGACGCTGACGGAATGGCGGCATTGAACGTTCCGGGTAATATTGCTGTGAAATTCGAGCGACAGTAGCTAAGTGAGATGCGGAAGTTTCTGAATCATAAAACAATATATATCACTATGAGAAGATTATTTTTTATTTTTGTAACAGTCATCGGAGTTTTGCAGATTCCGATGCAATCTATAAATGCACAGAATATGAAAAAAGAAGAAGTACCTCAAAACCTCAGCGCATTTCCGGTAGGAAAGGAAAATGCAGGATTCGAACAATACTTTACGGGAAAATCCTGGCTGGCGCCGCTGACCGGTAACAAAGACTTGAATGTCCCTATGTTCAATGTTACTTTTGAACCTGGTTGCCGAAACAATTGGCACAGCCATACAGGCGGACAAATCCTGATAGCCGTTGGAGGCGTAGGATATTATCAGGAACGGGGTAAGGCAGCACGTCGTTTGCTTCCCGGTGATGTCGTTGAAATAGCACCTGATGTAGAACATTGGCACGGTGCCGCTCCTGATAGTTGGTTTTCGCATTTGGCTATTGAATGCAATCCGCAGACCAACAAGAATACTTGGCTGGAACGGGTGGACGATGAACAGTATGCTGAAGCTACGAAAGATGACAGAGGAGGCGGACTAAGTGATACTGACCCCGAACTGGACGCGATATGGGGTCATTTTGCCAAAGAAGTACAGGAATACGGTGACTTGAATACTAAAACCCGCCTGATGGTGACCTTGGTATCCAATATAGCCTCGCAGGCCCGGACTGAATACCGGATGATGCTTGAAAGCGCTCTTAATGCAGGTATTACTCCGATAGAAATAAAGGAGATCCTTTATCAGGCAGTAGCCTACGCAGGTATGGCTAAAGTGATGGATTTTATCGGTATCACTAATGATGTATTATTGGCCCGTGGTGTTCGTCTTCCCTTAGAGGGACAGTCGGTTGTTTCTTCCGAAACCCGTTTCGACAAAGGACTGGGGTTGCAGAAGTCCATTTTTGGTGAGCGGATAGATCAGATGCATAAAAACGCTCCCGAAAACCAAAAGCATATTCAGCGTTATCTTTCTGCCAACTGTTTCGGAGACTATCAGACACGTAACGGACTGGATGTGAAGATGCGCGAACTGTTAACGTTCTCAATCCTTGTTTCTTTGGGAGGTTGTGAATCGCAGGTGAAAGGGCATATACAGGGGAATGTTAATGTAGGTAACGATAAAGATACTCTGCTGGCTGTTGTAACCCATCTATTGCCTTATATCGGTTATCCGCGCACACTCAATGCGATAGCTTGTCTGAATGAGGTGATTCCGGAAAAATAATCAAAAAATAACACTCAAACGATAAACAGTATAATCTGTTTGAGCGTATCTTTTTAAGAATTCTTTTTGGAGTGATGCGGAAGGAAACGATAGGTAATGTCCTCCATTGTCCCATTTACGATATGGTACAGACGCTGATTGGTTGTTTCAGATTTTAATCCGCCCAGAGTTTCTATGTAAGGTCCTAACTTTATATATTGGAAATAAGACACATTAAAATGATCCGGTAATTTCGATTTCCCGGAATACCAGCCGACTTTTACCGGAGCGATAGTCTGCCTGCTTAGATATTCAGCCAGCCGTTCTACTTCCGCTGGTGAAGCATCGCCACCCATAAAGCAGACGCACGTGACAGCCTTTCCGTACTTGTCGAGCAGTACGGAAAGGCTGTTTTCATTCAAGGGCTCTCCAACGTTCTCCATCAGGTAAGGACTATGGCAGCCTTTGCAGTGATTGGGGCAGTTGGAGAGATTGATAGCCAGCGTTACTTCGTCCGGTATTTCTTGAAATACAATATCGTAATCAGCGTACCGAAGCATAATATCTGAGGTCTGCCTCCTTTTGACGTGCCTGGGAGAAATTGCTGATACGTTTCATGTAGCCGATAACGCGGGTCAGATAGTCCACATCCTCGCTATGACATTCGGGACACTCGTGCAGATACCGTTTGTCGATGTGATGACATTTATTACATACGGTGTTCGGAATGTTGAATGTAAAGTAATTGCAGCCTTCGGTAGCAGCCACACGGAGTAATTGCCGGTATTGTTCTTTGCTGAGATGTTCTTCCAGGTTCATGTGCAGAGCAGAACCGCCTGTCAGATGTTCGATATAGCGATGGCCATGCAGACGGAATTTATCGACGATGTTCAGCGATTGATCTTCTACGATATAGAAGTAACTGTTATAGCATTCGCGGTAAGTCTGGAATCCTGCTTCCTTGTCCCATTTCGCATGCTTCACTCCGACATTTTCGGCAGGAATCATTTCACAGTTGAACAGAATGTCTTTTGTACGGTATTTCTTGTTATATTTTTCAATCATGCCGAGAATTTCCTGTACAAAAGCTTCATATTTAGGATTATCATTAATGTCGATTCCCATGAACTGTGCGGCTTCCACCAGTCCGTTTACACCGATAGTAAGATACTGACGACTCATATTGATGTAACCGGCATCAAATAGCGGCAACATTCCTTTTGCCTGCAGTTGCTTCAGATTCTCATTATAGGCCAGTTGTACTTTATGAACCAGATCGACTACTTCTTCCAGAAAGAAAGGATAAAGCATGCCGGATTTTACAGCGTGCTGGATACAGCGGTTCAGATTGATGGTGAGCACACTTTTAGAACCGGTAGAAACTCCTCCGGCTCCCAGCGTATAACTGAAACCGTTGTCTTGTATCTCATTACGCAAGCGGCAGCAACTGCTCAAAGAATCGGCATTGTCGCTCATATAAGTAAAGAAGGAATGCCCCTCTGCATACATCTCGGCAGTGAAGTCACCGTATTCTTTATCCAGCACGTCACCGTCTTTTGTCAAGAGTGCCATTGTCTCGACAGGGAATGTCAGTACGGTGCGGGTGCGTTCTTTATTAAACCATTTCATAAAACGCTTCTGCAACCAGCTGAGTGAATCCCAGTCGGGCTTGCTTCCATCCGGGAAAACGAAGTGCTCGAAAAGGCTGTTGAAATAATACTTGTCATAATAAGCTACATTCCAGAAGATAGCCTGGAAGTTGCGTGCTCCTGTAGGCTGATTGATGGAATAAACTATTTGTTCGAAACAGTCCGTTATAACTTTGTCAATCGATCTTTGTTTCAGGGATAGGTCTGCGAGTTTATCGGGGTTCTTATAATAATCCTGTCCGTATTCCAGTCCTATGAAATAGTTCATATACATCAGAAACTCGGGCGTAGCGCATGCCCCGCTCAACATACTCGATACGATGAATACCATATTGACGAATCCGCCACAGAAAGATTTCAGATTGGTGGGGGCAGTGGAATTGCCTCCTACGGCTGTTGTGCCTGCTATCAACCAGGGATACATCGTAATACTTGCACAGTAGTTGGCAAGATTGGTTTCATCATTCTTGTAGATGAAGTGATGATTCAGCAGGTCCAGATAACGGTCGGATATTTCTTTGCCGTACATATCTTTCAGGCGGTCTATCAACAGGCGGCGGTTGAGGCGGATAAAATTCGATTTGGGGAGTTCGCCTATCAGTGTGGCGATATTCTTGTTCTCCATATTGGCGTTGGAATCGTATTTGCTGCCGGTAGCCGGATTGGAAGCGTCGCAATAATCGAGAAGAAATTTGAGCTTGTCCCTTACTTCCCGGTCTTCCAGATGTTTCTGGCGATACAGCATATATGCCTTGGCAACGCTGTAATAATGCTCTGCCATCAGGGCGACCTCCACCTGGTTTTGGATTTCTTCTACATTTGTCCCGTCACTGATACTGACACGACTCAACACGTTGGTGATAACATCCTGTGTTGCAAAACTTCCTACTGACAAGAATGCCTTGGATATTGCATTCTTAATTTTGTCGAGGGAAAAAAGTTCTTTCTTCCCGTCCCTTTTGATAATAAATATCTCCGAACTGATTATACCTATATTTTAAGAATTAACAAATATAATTTGTGCTTACATAGTTATTCGTGCACGACAATTTCCGGAGCTTGTAATAAAATGGATCTGTGTAGGATTCGTTCTATTGCCTTTCACCCGAAAGCCTGGAATAACGGTTATCATATCGGCAGGTCTTCTGACTTGTTTCTGTTGTGACGCCTTCCCGGTTTGTTCAGCAAAACCAGTGGCGGATGAATGCCACAACATTTCTCTCATTCTGATGGAGGGATAAAACTTACAGCTACGGGGATAGTTCCTGATTTTCACGGGATTCCCTTTTAATTCCGTTTCATGTTGATGATGATTCGGAAACCGATGTTGTCGGCAAAGTTAGAAATTAAATCAATAATCCAACTGAAAAGGGGATAAAATTATTCGGCTATTATTAGCATATATCTGAAAGCCGTTATGCTGATTTCACTGTGCATAATAAAAAGAAAAAAATCTTTTTTGAAACAGGATACACAAACCCGGATACTGTCGCAAAGTGAAAATAAAGTGTTAATCTCATCGATTTGTGTCTTTTATCAATGTTCTGTTTTTAATATTGAGAATGAATGTTTTCGGTATGATTTTCTTTAGATAGAGAGAATTATGCATATAAAGATGAAATAATATACACTTTCTGAAGGCTTTATTGCATCAATATAACTGTTATATGCATCATAACAATGCATGAAACAGGTTGTTCCTTTAAATGAAACGGTCCGTTGGTTTTAAAGGAACGGGTCATTGGTCGGTGAGGAAGGTTTGTTTTCTTTGCAAGGAAGGGGGAAATCTCTTTTTCAACCGGCTTTTTACGCTGGTTGTTTTCATTTTCCATCACTATATATTGTGTTAACTTGGACTGGTTTTCTTACAATTGGTGTTATTGGGGATGTAACAGCTACAGAATTGTATCATATCGCAATATAATAATCGATATTCCTGTTCATTGGATATTTTTAGATTGGAAATCCAGCCGTTTTTTCGATCTTCCTTCTGATCCCTCTGTATATTTCGTATCCAGTTTTTGCATAATAGTCGTTCTTTCATATTTGTTCTCTAACAGGGAATGCCGGAACATACATGTATCGTTTCTCCTGGATGGATTGAGTAAATAGATGTTAATTCAGCTAGAGACCTGCGAACTAATATTTGATATGGAATGTTGTTTAATCTAAATAACGAGCTTTAATTATGAACTAAAAAGTTAGACATGAGCAAATAAAACATTTCTAATAATTTAGCAAATGAAACATTACAATTTAAAAAAGAATGATTATGAGAAAATCTATTATTTTATTAGCTATGGTATTGGGCGCTTTTACAGCGAATGCCCAGACTGTTGTGGAAGGTACAAAGTTTGCAGATAATTGGTCTGTAGAAGTAAACGCCGGTGTGATTACTCCTCTTACTCACAGCGCTTTCTTTAAGAATGCACGTCCCGGTTTCGGAATCGGAGTCTCCAAACAATTAACTCCTATATTTGGTTTAGGATTGCAAGGCATGGGATATATCAATACTACCCAAAGCAAAACAGCTTTTGACGCATCTGACGTTAGCCTGTTGGGTAAAGTAAACCTGATGAACCTGTTTGCAGGTTACAAGGGTGTTCCTCGTTTGTTTGAGGTTGAGGCAGTAGCCGGTGCGGGTTGGCTGCACTATTATGTGAATGGCGATGGCGATCAGAATTCATGGTCTACCCGCTTCGGATTGAATCTGAACTTTAACCTTGGTGAAAGCAAAGCCTGGACTTTAGGAGTGAAACCAGCCATTGTATATGATATGCAAGGTGACTTCAATCAGGCAAAAAGCCGTTTCAATGCCAACAATGCGGCATTTGAATTGACTGCCGGACTGACTTATCACTTTAAGACCAGTTCAGGAAACCGTTACTTCACTGAAGTGAGAGTTTACAACCAAGGCGAAATTGACGATCTGAACGCTTCTGTCAATGCTCTTCGTGGACAGGTGAATAATAAGGATGGTGAGTTGAACAGCGCTAACCAGAAAATCAGCGGATTGCAGCAGGAACTTGAAGCATGTCGCACTAAGGTTGTTCCGGTTGAAACTGTGGTAAAGACTGCCCGTGTTCCCGAATCTATCATTACTTTCAGACAAGGCAAATCATCGGTTGATGCTTCACAGCTCCCGAATGTAGAACGTGTAGCTTCTTATATGAAGAAATATGCCGACTCAAAAGTAGTGATCAAAGGATATGCTTCTCCGGAAGGTAGTGTGGAAGTCAATGCCCGAATAGCTGCGGCTCGTGCAGAGGCTGTAAAAACGATCTTGGTCAACAAATATAAGATTAATCCGGCACGTATCACTGCCGAAGGTCAGGGAGTAGGTGACATGTTTACCGAACCGGACTGGAACCGTGTAAGTATATGTACTATTGAAGATTAATAGGATATGTAAATAGAATAGGTGAGGGCTGTCCTTGTATGGGGCAGCCCTTATTTTGTTTTAAAACAAAATATGAATGGACGAAGTACAGAAAAATGGGTAAAGTCATTGTTTGTTTATTTAAAGTGACTATTTTTGGCAAACCATCCGTTTTATGCTGAAAAGAGTGGCAAAGCAATTGAAATAAAACTATTTATGGATATACATGATATCATTGACAACATATATAAACTGCCGGATGTTTCGAAAGAAGCATTATTGAGTGATGCTTCCGAAGTGGTATATCCTAAAGGTTTCCATCTGTTTTGGGCAAACCGTAAAAGCACTAAATTTTATCTGATGAAGAAAGGGATGCTGCATGCCTACACCCATAAGTCGGATAAGAAAGTTACATTCTGGTTCGGGAAGGAGGGAGATGCTATTTTCCCGTTGCAAACTCTCTATGATAATCAGGCGGGATATGAGAATATTGAACTTTTGGAAGACAGCGCCCTGTATGAACTGAGTGTTGATAAATTGCATAATCTCTATCTGGAAGATATACACATAGCCAACTGGGGAAGGAAATTTGCCGAAAGAGAATGTATCAAATCAGAGAAACTTTTTATTTCCCGACAATTCAAAACTTCATTGGAGAGATATCAGGAACTGATATCCGACTATCCTGATATACTTCAACGCGTACCGCTGGGTATTATAGCGTCATATTTAGGTATCTCGCAGGTCAATCTAAGTAGAATCCGGGCAAAGATCAGGTGATTTTTTATCAAATGTAAAATTCCTTTTTTACAAATGTAAAATAGAGGTGGACGGAAATTCATGACCTTTGCAACTAAAAACAATAAGTGTTATGAACTGGATTCTTTTGATTTTGGCAGGATGTCTCGAACTGGTATTTACCTTCTGTCTGGGAAAAATAAACAGGGTTATAGGAGTAGAGAAATATCTGTGGTCATTGGGGTTGCTGATATCTTTATGTGTCAGTATGCTTCTCCTGATAAGAGTAACAAAGGCATTGCCTGTTGGCACAGCTTATGCTATATGGACCGGTATCGGTGCGGCAGGCACTGTGTTGATCGGTATCTTTTTCTTTAAAGAACCGGCAAGCTGGAGCAGAATGTTTTTTATCTTCACATTGATTTGCTCCATCGTTGGTTTGAAATTGGTATCACATTGATACCTTATGGTATCATAAAAAAATAATTATCGATTATAATTTGGTAGTTATGAAAACAAAGCCCATATTTGCAGCCCCAAAATAAGGACAGGCATAGAAAATCCTCATCGGAGGGTGCTATAATAATAATTATGGTGCTGGATAAGATGAATGGTGCGAATCATTCAGCTTGTCCGGCACTATTTTATTTTGTAACAAATAGAGATTAGAGGAATAAGTAGCGAAGAAACTATGAAGGAGTTAAATTTGACACAAGGGAGCGTTCCGAAGGTATTACTGCAATTTGCGGTTCCTTTTCTGATTGCGAATGTGCTTCAGGCGCTTTATGGCGGGGCTGACCTCTTTGTTGTGGGACAATACGATGATTCTGCAAGTGTAGCGGCTGTGGCTATCGGCAGCCAGGTGATGCAGACAATTACAGGTATTATTCTTGGTATTACGACGGGAACAACCGTGCTGATCGCTATTGCTACCGGAGCCAAGGATGACAAGAAGGTGGCTTTTACCATCGGTTCTTCCGTGTGGCTGTTTTCAATGATCGGGGTACTGCTTACTTTGGTCATGGTGGCCTTTCATGGTCAGATAGCGGAGTTGATGCATACGCCGATGGAAGCAATGGCAGATACGAAAAGTTATATTCTGGTGTGTTCGGTCGGCATCTTGTTTATAGTAGGATATAACGTCGTATGTGGTATTCTGCGTGGGTTGGGAGACTCTAAGACACCGCTCTGTTTTGTAGCGCTGGCATGTGTGATTAATATTGTACTTGATTTTATACTGGTAGGATATTTCCATTTGGGAGCTACAGGAGCAGCAGTTGCCACCATAACGGCGCAGGGAGTCAGCTTTGTGATATCTCTTTGGTTCTTATATCGGCATGGATTCCATTTTGAGTTTACACGAAAAGATATCCGGCTGAACCGGAATCTGGCTAAAAGAATCATGACATTGGGGGCACCTATTGCGTTGCAGGATGCGTTGGTTAATATCTCCTTTTTGATTATAACCGTTATAGTCAATCAGATGGGAGTGATCGCATCGGCCTCTTTAGGTGTTGTAGAGAAAATCATAGTGTTTGCCATGTTGCCTCCGATGGCGATTTCATCGGCAGTGGCAACGATGACAGCACAAAACTACGGAGCCGGACTCATACAGCGGATGAACAGATGTCTGGCTTCCGGGATAGGTATTGCACTTGTTTTCGGTATATCGGTTTGTGTCTATTCACAATTCCTGCCGGAAACGCTTACCGCATTCTTTACGAAAGATGCTGCGGTTGTGGCAATGGCGGCGGAGTATCTGCGAGGATATAGCATCGACTGTATTATAGTAAGTTTTGTGTTCTGCATAAATTCTTACTTCAGCGGACAGGGAAATTCACTATTCCCGATGATTCACAGTTTGATAGCGACTTTCCTGTTTAGGATTCCGTTGTCGTACTGGTTCAGCCAGATAGATAGTTCTTCCCTGTTTATCATGGGGTTTGCTCCGCCTGTTTCAACAGTGGTTTCATTATTGATATGCATTTGGTATTTAAGGTATACACGGAAGAAAGTTTATTTGAAAGGCACAATGATGCCTGCTATGTCGAATTAGGTGTTTTTAAGTGGATATATTAACTAAAATCAATTTGTATGGAAGCTTATTTGAAGAAACTCTGTTTTGAGTATCAGGTTGAAGAAAAGGAAGTGAAAGAACTGTTGGCTCGCATGGAAATGGTGTATCTGGATAAAGGAGAAACGATTGCTTCTGCTACAATGCCCGAGCAGAGCTTGTATATTATCGTTTCCGGCATCCTGCATACATTTACTACCCGGCAGGGAGAGGACAAAACTGTCAGATTCCTGTCCGAAGGTGATGCTATCTTGTGCTACAATACAAGTAAGCATTCTATAAAAACACTGACAAGGTGTGTTGCCTATTACATCAGTGAAGATGAGATTGAAGAGTTATGCGCAACATCCATAACGTTTGCCAATCTGATGCGTCAGCTGATGGAATATCAGTTTTATTTGAAAGAGGAAATGAATGTAAATACCCGTAAACTGACAATCAGAGAAAGATATCTTTCTTTATTGACAGAGATACCCGATATCCTGTACAGGGTCCCTTTGAAATACATTACTTATTATTTAGGGGCTGACGTGACAAGTCTGGGATACTTGGCTGGCAGTCATAAATAAGAAACATTTTCTTGTGATCCGTCTCTTTAATATATTCCTTATTAAATAGTCTGTGGGCTTCCTGTTTTTTTAGTTGGAGAGGCTTTGGATTATTTGATAAGGAATATTATTTTTGTATCTCAAATGAAGAACTCGATCCCCCGATATACTTTCTATAAGAATAAGTATGGGAGTGAACTTTTAGTAGATGTCGTCGAACTGAAGTATGTAAAGAAGTTCCTCGCCCTAAGTTCTGTCCATACGCTGACTTACTATGATATCACGTTTGTCACAGAAGGAGAGGGCATGTTCTCGATAGATAATCAGACTTGTGAAGCGGTTTCCCGTGATGTGTTTTTCTCTAAACCGGGAGAGATTCGGAATTGGGATACCCATCGTATAGTTAATGGCTATGCCTTGATCTTTGAAGATGAGTTTTTATCTTCTCTTTTTAAAGATTCTCTTTTTGTGCAGCACCTCTCATTCTTCAAATCGGGGAAGACATCATCCAAATTACAGTTGTCGGATGAACTTTATATGCGTATCCTTCAGATATTGTATAACATTAAAGCGGAGATTGATTCGTACAAACAGAATGATGTACATGTATTGAGGGCATTACTCTATGAAGTACTGATGTTGTTGAACCGGGCCTATCAAAAAGCGGATATCGGGGGAGAGAGTACAAGTAAAGAAACCAACAATATCCATATAAACAAATTTATTAAGTTAGTTGACGCCCATTTGAAAGAACAGCATTCTGTTCAATATTATGCAGATAAACTTTGCATTACTCCGAATTACCTGAATGAGATTGTAACTTCAATAATGGGACTCAGTGCGAAGCAATATATACAGAATAAAGTAATGGATGAGTCTAAGAGACTACTTGCCTATACAGATTCCTCTATATCGGATATTGCATTTGAACTTCACTTCTCAACCGTTTCTTATTTTATCCGTTGCTTCCGACAACATACGGGAGAAACGCCTCTACTTTATCGAAAAACGCATAAACCGTAAAAAGTGCTATTTCTCCCTTTCTTTTTATTGCACTGATTGTGTTCTATATTCCTACTTTCGCATCAGATAATAACCATTTAAAATAATTGAATAATGAGAGATGCAGAAAAGACAGTAGGGAACATGATTGATAAGTTGAAAACGGCTTTTATCGGTTCCATAGATAATGAAGGATTTCCTAATATCAAGGCCATGTTGCAACCCCGAAAGCGGGAAGGGATAAAAACAGTTTATCTGACGACAAACACTTCATCAATGCGTGTCGCGCAGTATAGGGAAAACAATCATGCCTGTATTTACTTTTGTGATGCGAGGTTTTTTAGAGGTGTGATGCTGCGTGGCACTATGGAAGTGCTGACTGATAGTGCCAGTAAAGAGATGATCTGGCAGGAGGGTGACACCATGTATTATCCGGAAGGCGTGACAGATCCCGACTATTGCGTGCTGAAATTTACGGCAACTTCCGGAAGGTTTTACAGCGGTTTTAAGTCTGAGAGTTTCATGGTTGAATAAAGCTTGGAAACAGGGAGTGTTATGGGATTGGTAGGACAAGTAAATGAAGAGAGTTATCCCATTACATCCCTGACGTATTGCATGGGTGAAATACCATAAAATTCTTTGAATTTCTTCCCGAAATATTTGGCATCGCAATAGCCTAGTAAGGTTGCGATTTCAGAAACATTATATTGTCTGGAAGCCAGCATCGTTTTGGCAATCCCCATCTTATAGGAGAGAATGTAATTGGTGGGAGATTTTCCAACAATGAACTTCACTCTGTTATAGAATGCTGTGCGACTCATTCCTATGTCGGCACACAGCATTTCTACTGTATATTTTTCACTCGAAAGATTCTTCTCCAGACATTTCTGTATTTTATCTATCAGTATGGCGTCACTGTCGCCCTGTGATACCTTTTCAGAATGGTTGGCAGGAAGAGTAGCTGCCGCAAACTCTTTGAGTCGCTCTTTTTGTGCAGCACGGTGATTGATCAGAGCTATTATATCTGCCTTGAGTTTGCAGACGTTTATCATACGTAATTCTACTTTGTCGGCACCACAGCCGATATGTGCCAGATAGCTTTCGCTATCGCACAGGCTTATCAGAAGGATTACCGGAATATTACACATACAGGTATCCGCCTTTATCTCTGAGCAAAGCTCACTTCCATATATGCCATTGACTGTTTCGTCAACAATGATGACATCCGGATTACGCTGGGTGGGAGAGGAACAAACCAGTTCGGGATTGTCAAAAACGGAAACCTGAAAGTTTTTCGAGAATCGTTCATGTAGATAACCGCTCAGTTCTGTATCTGCCATAACCAGAAGGACATGAGGTACTTTATTGCCTTTCGATGCCTCTTTGTCTTTTGGAGACAACTGCTCTTTGCAGGGAAAAGTGTTTTCGTAACCATTCATTACAGAATATTGAGTGATCGGGCAGTAATCTTTTCTGCAAGGGATATGTATAGGGATACTGATTTGGATAAAAATGCCTCTTCCTTTTTTTCTTCCTGTTATTTTTCCATCATGTAGGCGGATTATTTTCTTGACTATATGGAAATGCCTGCAATAAGATATTGGCATTCCTGCCAGGATCGATTGTCCCGAACGTGAATCCCTTTTTTCAGTATACGTGCTGTTGCTTATTTGTAGGTTCCAGTAGCCATCGGTATGTGACACCCTAATGTCTATGTGCTCCTCCCGGGGAGTTATATCTATTATCTTATATAGTAAACATTGCAGCGTTGCAGTCATCATAGCTTCATTGATCCGGCAACTGACGTAGCCTGCTTCCCTGTTGGTGCATAGTTGTATCCTGCGTGTTTGGGCGTATGTCCGGCAATGGGTGATTATTGAATTGATATAAGTATGAAGTTCGAATTCGTTGGTTTGAAATTCTGAAGCTGCATGATTGGTCAGCTTGTTCAGGACTGCAATGTTTTGGTAGCATTCCATGACATGCATCGTGTAACCGAGCGCATGATTTAGCTTTTTTGAGATATCTTCCGGAAGTTTTTCCGAATCGATGTCATTCAGCAGATTCTGCATTAATGTTAATGGAGTTTGAGTCCTGTGTACCATGCTCAGGGCAAGGCTTAATTTGTCGTGGGAAAGTAGTTCTTTGTTGCGTTTTGTTCGATGGTAGGCTAGTAGAGATATAAATAATCCGAGGCTGAGACTTCCAATGGGATATGTCAGGGAACTTGCATCTTTTTCTGCCTTTATAGGAGGATGGAAAATACCTGAATATGGATGCGTCTGATTTAGATTCGCACTAATCAGCGTAAAAGTGAATATTAATATAAGTCTCATACAGAATTTAAATAAGGGTTAAATAGTTTTTGTGATAAGCCTATGCCGTTTTTTTCATTCAATCACATAGCTTGGTTCTAATATGCTACTGCAAGTATAATTAGTTTCCTATATCCGGACTGGGTATTTTTCGTCAAAAATAGGGGTAATATTTATCAAAGGATCATTTTATGGAGGGATTTAACTAAGAAAAGGGAGGTGGACCAGCTGTTTGTCATCCTTTTGTTATGTATCTGACATCAAAATGAAATATATCCGTTATGAGAATGCTATATTCAATGCTACTGGTATTTACCGAAAATAGTTTGGTAAATACCAATAATACCAGAAGTCTCTTATGTCTATATTCTTCGTTTGTTTATCCTTTCGGACAGACCCCATTCTTATAAAACAGATAACTTTCTTCTATCGCTTCAGCTGTATCGGCTTCTAATGCATATAATATTTCCCTGCAAAATTCCAGTTGTCCGATGCCATTGGCAGTTACAATATTTTCATCTCTTACAGCCTGTTTATTTATATAATTGGATTCGCCTGTATATTGATCTCCGGCATATTGTTTCAAGTAATCGAGTGTATTGCTGGTATGCTTTACCTCATTTAAAAAACCATGCATACCAAGAAAGACGGAGGCGTTGCAAATACCAGCAACCAGTTTCTTGTCTTTGAGTGCTTTCTTTACAAGCGGAACAATCAATTCGGCTTCCGGTGAAAACCATCTCATGCCGCCGATTAATATCAGGCCCGCATAGTCTTCCGGCATATCTTTTAGATCATAATCGGGTAATACTCTGAGTCCTCCTATTGAAGTGACAGGCTCTTTGGTTATTGAGAGGTATTTTACTTTATAATTGATGGGGTTTCCGGGTTTAACACCCTGATTCAAACAGATGGCTGTAAATGCACCCTCCCAATCGGCAAAACCATTTAATAATACAAATATTACTTCTTTCATACGTTATTCTATTTTTTGTATGCACAAAGATGCTATATTTAATTGAATTATGAGTCCATAGCCGGACGAATAAATTTATGTACTTGAAGATTTTGTGTAACGGAGAGTGTTTCAGTTTCGGGAAAACGTTCCGTCTGACTAATTTGAGAATGCAAAATAGGTGCAAGTGGCATTAAAAAGAAGTTGGGTATAGAAGAAGAGAACTTAAATTAGAAAACAAGTAAGATACTTATTATTATGGAGTAGAAACATTATTTTTGTATTCTATAATAATTGAAATATGGAATTCGTAGATCGGATAGAAAAACAAAAACGGCTCCAAAAAGCGTTGAACGGTGAGAAATCTGCATTTGTCGTTGTATATGGCAGGCGCAGGTTAGGAAAATCCACCCTGATAAAAAAAGTGCTGACTTCAAATGATGTGTACTATATAGCTGACCAAACCGAGCGTGCGCATCAAATCAGCCTGCTTGCCAAAGAAATCGGTATGGTAATACCGGATTTTGATAAAGTAGTATATCCTGATTGGGAAGCAATACTGACAGCTCTTAACCATCGGACTCAAGAGCGTTTTTCACTCTGTTTGGACGAGTTCCCGTATTTGGTCAAGAGTTCTCCTGAACTCCCTGCCCTATTGCAAAGGTTGATAGATTCCCGTAGCCTTAAGTATAACCTGATTATTTGTGGGTCTTCCCAACAATTGATGCAGGGATTGATATTGGATGGTAGTGCCCCGTTATACGGACGTGCAGACCAGATGCTGAAACTATCTCCTATACATATTAAGTATTTACAGGAAGTATTGCATTCGGATGCTGTGAGTACGGTGGAAGAATATGCTATATGGGGAGGTGTGCCCCGTTATTGGGAGCTTCGGTTACAAGATGACGGCTTGCAGGAGTCAATAGCTTATAATATACTCAATCCGTTAGGTACACTGTACGAGGAACCGATCCGTCTGTTTATGGACGATATGCGGGATGTAATTCAGGCATCGACGCTTCTCTCTGTGATTGGGAGCGGTGCCAACCGGTTATCGGAAATTGCCGCACGCCTGGAAAAACCGGCTACCCATTTATCCGGTCCATTAGAGAAACTACGCTAACTGGATTTCATCGAACGGGAGATTCCTTTCGGTGAGAATCCGAAGAACAGCAAGAAGAGCCTGTATAAGGTAAGTGACCCATTTATGGATTTCTATTTTCATTTTGTAGTTCCCAACCGCTCGCTGATAGAACTCGGACGTTCCGGTTTTGTGACGGATGCTATCTGCTCACAGTTTTCTCGATATGTATCTGCCTGGTGGGAAAAACTATGCCGTCAGGCCGTCAGTGGTGGAGTAATCGGCGGAGATATGTACAATCTTGCCGGACGTTGGTGGGGCAATGTATCAAGGGATGAAGCTATCGAACTGGACGTAGTGGCACAGAGTATGGACGGTAAGAAACTGCTTGTCGGGGAATGTAAATGGACAGAAGGTGAAGATGCAGGCAGGCTAATTTATGAACTGACTGCCAAAGCTCGGAAACTCCCTTTCTTGAAAGGGCAGGAAATCGTTCCGGTATTATTCCTGAAACAAAAGCCGCTTCGTGAGAGTGATGCTCTGGTGATAACACCTCAGGAAATTATTGATGCTATCGGCTAATTAAAGTAAAGAACCCGCTATTTTTGCTAAAGTGAAGAAAAAGAAAAAGCTCTGAAATTCTTGAATTTCAGAGCTTTACTATTTGCTTTCGCGGTGCGTACGGAAGATGAACCTTTATTCTATTCTTCACGTACTCAATATCTTAGCAATCTCTAAAATCTTTCTCCCACTAATAACCCCACGTGTGCAATTCTTTGGATTGCTTGGTGTTGCGGTGGTTGTTTGAGTTGGTGCAAAAATACGAAATAGTTCATATAATAATCATCAATAGCCTATAATTTTTACAAGAAAATATTGTATCTTTACTGCAAATAAAGAAACTTAGTATGTTTGAACAGATAAAGTTATACATATCCAACAAATGGGAGAAATTATATCCATTACTATTTTCTTCGATGATATGTTTGCTATTGTACTTTTTTAAAGATAATGAAATAATAGATAAGTGTTATTATAAATGTTTTGATAAAACATTTATATCAGCTTTAGTTACAGCGGAAAGTATTGTTTTTGGGTTTTTATTGACAACGATGGTAACTTTGATGCAGTTAAACAATTCCGCTATTAAAAATTTAATTGATACTAATAGATTTCCAGAGTTAATACAATACAATAAGACAGCGGTAATATATTCTTTTTTATCTGTTATCTTAACCTGTGTGTTTTTATTAACATTAGAAATTCAAATACCTTATTACAATATATTTGTTGCAATATGGATATTTGTTATGAATATGGTCATATTCCTAAGTTATAGATTTTTGAATATATTTTACTCCTTTCTTAAACGCTGAATACTATCTACCACAGTAGAAACTTCTTTATAAAGTTTCATATAAACCGTATTAATACCATTTTTTCTATCCATAAATTGAAGGTTTGAAGCTATAATAGGTTCTTCTATTGAAAAACGAAAATCAATTTTGTTTAGTAAAAAATCTACAACATCCTCTATTTCAGCTCCATCTTCATCTAAGATATTTCCTTTAATTATAAGTTTATTACCTTTTTCTCGCCCTAATTCTGTTGCCTCTGAATGAATACGTCCAAAACTATCTATAATATTTAAGATTTCCCCTTTCTTTAAGCTTTTTACTTTATCCGCAGTAAAAGAACATTGCATGTATTTATCTGCATTAAGCTGATCGGATATACTTGCCAATCCTCTTAATGACCCTTTAGACAAATTATTTCTAAGAAGCCCGGTTGGTTTAGCTAATTTCAAATTTACATATTTTATTCTCACCATGTTTTCAACTCTTTCATACGCCTCTTTTTTTAAAAGAGGACTGATTTCAATCCAAAAAGTAGGAATAGAGTCCCTAATAGCCCTCGCCTCAAAATATGCACATATTTTTGACGGACTAACTCCCATTCTATTTGTCTCTAAATATAGTACTTTAAATTGGGGATCATATAAAAATACATTAGGATAGGCTAAGCCTTGTCCATCATCTAAGGGCAATGCTGTATAATCGTCTCCATTTCCAGGTTTATGAGCCGGTGGAATATTTTTTCGACTTGTAGTTACAAATAGACCAACAATACTTCCATTTTTCTGTATTTGAGTATATTTAAGTTCGATTGTTCTATATTGATCAAGAACAAAGGGTTTTAACGAAGATTCTTCGTTATCTAAAAGGAGTTGTACAAAATCCATGCTTTCTGGAATATTCACTGAATAGCATGTTACTTTTTTATTAACCATAGTATTATCGTCTTTTGTTACTTACAAAAGTATTACGTTACAACGAATTAAGCAAATTTTTAAATAGAAAATATTAATAATATACACAATCAAACTTGACCTTTATTCATTTTTTGATATGGCTAATAAGAACGCAAATTTATAAACGCCATTATATTGTTGGTTAATTTTCTAAAGTTCAAATGATTACAAAAATATTTTTTTTGTAAAAGTAGGGCACTACCCTTTTATTTACTCCTAATTTGCTTTGTATTCTTTCAATAATTCTATGGCAAACAGAGATTAAAAATCAATTCTGATACATTTTTCTATTAGCTTTTAGGGCTTTTTTGTTAGAATGTCCCTTTTTTACACCTATTATCAATCTAAGAAATCTTACTTTTGCCTGATAGTTAAGGCAAAATGGAGAAAATTCAAGTAATACAACCTACCAAATTGCTCGCTCCTTATATAAAGCAATATTGGTTTTTAAGGATAGATGATGTAAAGCAAGGCTTCCAACGTTCTATCCCGGCAGGTTGTGTAGCACTTGTTTTTCATAAAGGAAATAAAATTATTTCTTCTTTTCATAAGGGAACGCAGCCACAATCCTATATAAGTGGGCAAATCAGTACTTATTCAGACATAGAATTTTCCTTCTTGGATATGGTCATTATTTTATTCCAGCCTATCGGATGCAGGATGTTTTTTCCATATCCTATGGAAGAGTTTACTAATCAGAATATAAGCATTGATTTGTTAGATAATACCTATTTAGTAGAATTGGAAGAGAAAATAAATGAAGCATCAGATAATTATCAAATAGTCAGATTGATAGAAGAATATTTATTAAATAGACTATGCGAAAATATATCATGCAACGCCAATAGGATGATGGCTACTATACACAATATCAATGAAGGTGAAGGAAATATATCCGTTTTATCTCAAACGGCTTGTTTAGGATATAAGCAATTCAAACGGATATTCGCTGAATATGTAGGACTAAATCCAAAAGATTTTATCCAAATCACACGATTTAGAAAGGCATTCAATATTTTGCAATCAACTCCACAAATCAGTATAAGTAAGGTTGCCTATGATTGTGGATATTATGATAAATCACATTTAATAAAAGAGTTTAAAATGTTCACGGGTTATACCCCTACACAGTTACTTGATATTTGTGATATTTATACCGAAAATCTATCGGAATTCAATTCTGTATTTATCAACGACAACAAAGAACTTAATAATATCGCTTTATGAAAATATTGATATACGGTGCTGGCGTAGTGGGTTGTACTTATGGCTGGCAATTATCCAAAGCAGGATGTGACGTTACTGTATTGGTGCGTAAAGGGCAAAAAGAATTTGTACAAAAAAATGGTATTCACATTATTTGTTCTGACTTTAGAGAGAAAGTAAAAAAAGATACAGATATAATCTTTAAGCCTACAGTAATAGACGAACTTTCGTCAAATAATGATTTTGAATACATTATTGTCTCCACCAATAAATTGCAATTATCAACTATATTGCCAAGTCTTTCAAAGTCAGCAGGAAAAGCAAATGTTGTATTTTTCCAAAATAACTGGGATGTTTTTACTGAAATAGATAAATATCTAAAACCTGAACAATATTTTTTTGCCTTTCCCTTTATGGTCGGGGGCGGAAAAGAAGATAAAAGCATACATTGTGCCATTTCAGGTCTAAAATATTCCAATACTCCGTTAGGTGAAAAAGACGGGCGGATAACTCCACGAGTAGAAAAGCTTTCTATAATACTGGATAAAGCAAACTTAAAGCCTGTCATTTCTAATCAAATATTAGTATGGCTAATCACACATTATGCTGTCGCTGCCGGTCTTTCAGCGGGAATAATGAGTGCCGGAAGTGCCTCTAAATTTATAGAGAATACAGCTATTATCAAAACTACAATGAAAGCTATTCGGGAAGGCTTAGCTATTTGTGAAAGAATGGGCATCAATCCTAAAACAGAAAAAGCAAACAGATTATATCTTTTACCTCTATTTATCAGTGTGCCAATAGCTAAGAAAATTTATAGTAATGATGCTCTGCAACTTATGTTTGATGGACATATAAATCATTCTCCTGCTGAAATAAGGCAAATGATAGATGATATAATAGATAGTGGTGTAAAATATGCTGTTATAACTTCTAATTTGGCACAATTAAAAAGTTATATATCTTCTAACCAAACTAATAAAAGTAAGTGAATAAAGCTATCAATTCGATAGCCATTAAATATAAGTATATGAAAGATATATTACAAGAGAGATTTTTCCAATTATTATTGGAATGCTCGCAGCGTAAAGTTTCTGTAACAGAATTTACAGAAGCTATTGAGGAATTGGCTACACATTTAGCTGATTTCAGTTGCAACGAACAGGATTATAGCGTTTTACTTCGTTATTTCTCCTTTGGTTTGCATCGACTTAAATCGTATCGTGTGCGGTTTGAGCAAGAAAAAAATGCCCTACTTGCATTTAATTGAGGAAGCAATAGGATTACTAAATAATGAAATGCGTATTATCAAACTGCGCATAAAATATCCGGAACAGTTTCAGCAACACGCAAATAAACTATTCCTTTCCCCTCTCCATTTAGCAGACAAAACAAGCCTTATTAGTATCATGGAAATAGTCAGCGGTCTATTTCTCTCCCAGCGTATAATATATCAAAATGAAAAAACTGTTCACCTGACGGACTTAGGAAAAGCCTTTGAATGGCTCTTTAACATCAAATTAGGTGATTATCACCAAAAATACATGGATGTCATCAAGCGAAAACCAGCCAAACTAACGGAGTTCCTTAATGAACTGGCAAACCTTATCCGCAAAGAACACGAAAACAAAGGGTATAGATAATCAGGTGTTTAGCATCAATTTATACAGGGTAGCGTATGCTACCCTGTAATTTGTTTGCTTTCCTTTTCTGAACTTTGCTTCATCAATCGATTGAAAATCTTAATGTATAACCTGAAAAATGAAGCAATATGTATGTAGATAATTACGAGTTCAAAGACTGGATGCAAAAGTTACTTGATAAACTGCTTGAAGTAGGCAAAGATGTAAAGAGTTTGCAGACCAACCCCGAAGTGATGCCGGGTGATAAGTTATTGGATAATCAGGATTTATGCCTGTTGTTCAAAGTAAGTACCCGAACATTGCAGAGATTGAGAAGCAAGAAACTGCTGCCCTTTATGATGATTAGCGGGAAAGCCTACTATCGGGCTTCCGATGTGCGTGAGTTCATAAAGAAACGGTTCGATGTGGGTACGCTCCGAAAGTTCGAGAAAGAACACGGAACGGATAAGTAAGTATGAAATTCATCCCGAAACTGTACACGTGGCAGTTCCGGGATGTTTTTTCTTTTGACAAGCCTGTACTTATTTCTCTGCCGATATTATTCCCTCTTCCTTATAAGATGCTTCAAACTGTTTGGTAAGCGCAATAATCTGCTGGTTTGTCTTTACCAGTTCAACAGTGTATTGTTCCAGTTTGTAAAGCAGGGCAAGTGCTTTCTTTTCCGCAAAATTGGAATGGAGTTCTTTCACCGTTTGGTTATACAGTATGCCTATGCTCCTGAATTGTGAAAACAGTTGGGAGAGCTGGATGTAATAATCAACCTTGCTTTTATCAATCCTAAGTACTTTAAACGACTTTCCAAAGATACAGTTCTTGATGAAATGTGCCTTTACCTTATAGCCAGACTGGTCGTAAAAAGCTAAGAACTTGGCGTTCTCCACATCATCCAAATTCAGGGAATAACGGTGCGTTCGTGGGTCAAGTTTAGGCTTGCGCCCACCTTTGTTAAATGGCTTCCTTTTCTGTTCCATACTGATAATAATTTACTGGTTTTACGACTTCGGAGTAAAACCAACCACCTTCAAAGGTGGCAAGGTTTTGAGGCACAAAAAACGAAGTGCGGGCCTCAAAACACAACTTGCTATGTTCCAATGAACATAAAAATCTTCCCTACGATCAGATTGCCAAAGCAAGCGGTTCGGCTTCCTCCTATGTCTGTTTATCGGTTACAAAATTACAGACAGCTGTTTACCCCTGAAAGATGGGCTATTACGCCAAATTGCGACACAAACGGCCAAAGTACCCCCATTTTTAAAAGCATCTGTTTTTACCCTTTTCTTTGCTGAAAATTGATTGAATGGTGGCAATATATAAGGCAGTCAAACAAGGTTTGAATATGGCTTTAAAACATGTTTGAAAGGCGTTTAACGATTTGGCAATACTGCCATAAAACTGGCTTACCATCTTTCAACATTATTAAAAATCAATCAACCTATTCATAAACCATTAAAAATTGAAAGTATGGAAGAAGTAAAACAATCATTACAGGAACCTGCAAGCAAGGAACGGGAAAACTATAAATCGGTGTTCTTTAAAAAGCGGGCGGTTTGCAACCGTCAAAGCGTGTACATAAGTGGAGAAATACAGAAACGTATCATGCAGATTGTAGGTGTGATTACAAACAAACAAGTAAGCATCGGAAGTTTCATTGATAACGTACTGGAAGAGCATTTGAATACGTACAATGATGTCCTTTCGGTTCTCTACCGGGAAGAAATGCAAAAAGGAATATTCAACCAGCCAAAAGAGAATAAAGAATGAATATAATAACTATTGAGGAACAGACCTTTAAACAGTTATGCAGTCGGTTCGCCAACTTTGCTAATCAGGTGGAACGCATTTGCAGGTTGAACAATCATCAGTCCGATAAATGGTTGTCAGGTCGTGAAGTGTGTGCCCTGCTCGGTATCAGCATCCGAAGTTTGCAGAACTACCGGGACAGTGGTAAACTGGGTTACTCCCAAATCGGGAATAAGCTGTACTATAAATCTGTCGATATTGAAACACTGGTTGCTGAATGTACAGTTAACCATCTTTCAGGAAAGAAAAACAACTATATACCAACCAATAAATAAGTATCGCCTTATGACAAGAAAACAAGATGACAATTCAGAAGCAAACCAATCTTTTACCCTCCCGGCTATTGTGGGTACATGGGAAAGTTTAAATCTTCATCCTACGGTGATGATATATCCAAGTAAGAAAAAGTATCTCCTTTCGATGCTTCATGTATCGGATAACGGACAGGCGCAACCCGCTACTTACGAGATACAGAAAGAAGATAGCCGTTACTTTATTGTTTCAGCCTTTAAGCGGCTTTATATCGGCTATGACAAGGCAAAAGACAGCCTTTCCATTTCTTACTATGGCAATTATCTGCGTAATTGAAAATGTATATACTAATCATTCAAGCTAACTATAAATCAATATGGAACTAATAAACAGCAACAGTGAAATGATAAAAGAGTTCTTTCAATCTATGGATAGAATGTTAGACGGTATCAGCCGACTGGCAAAGGAGAGCAGACCGCATTTGAACGGCGAGAAGTTTCTAAGCAACCGGGAAGCAGCCAAATATCTGAAAGTAAGCATCCGCACGCTGCAAGAATGGCGAGATACGGGCGTTATCCCTTACATTCAGATAAAAGGCAAAATAATCTACCGTCAAAGCGATATAGAACGGCTTTTGCAGACCTACTACAACAAGGAACGGCAGGAATAACCCACCGTCCTAAAAAACACATTTTTTCCGAAACTGACTAAGAACATTAACTCTATCAGTGTAGTATTCCGTCTGTGCAAGCCTTTGGAAGAAAATACTACCCGGAGCGTAGCGCAGGCGTGGAGATTTTCTTTCAAACCCGTAGGGCTTGGGCTTGAACGGACGGAATACGAAGCTTACCTTTGTTAATGTTTTATTCAGCTTTGGAAGAATCTTCGCTAATCAGTCTGTATTTACTCAAACTTCTTCTCTTGCTTATTGTCATTTTTCATGCCACTTTCACTCAATGATTGTGATATAGAAGATGTAATTGTTAATTGGGCATTTTTAAAATTAGCTTCTTGTTGATATTGAATGCTTAGCCATTGAGGGAAATAGAATGACTTTACATTTTCCCATTTTATGTTTGTATAATGTAAATCTTGCGCCATTGCTTCTATTAATAACAACTCTTTATCAAAAATCAAATTGGAATTTGGAGTAGGATGTTGCAATACAGAATAATAGTCACTCCATGCTTTTCGCACTTTCTTACTATCATAAAAAACAACATCAATAGAATTAAGCGCACGAACATATTCTATTGTACACCTATTATAACGTGTTGCCATTAATATCTTAAAAATTTCCATTTTATCTTTTTTCTTATCAGTTCTGATTGATAAATACCTTGTTATAAGAACTGCTATAATGGGTGATAAAACAATTGCTATTATATTTATAATATTCTGTATATCCATTTTTTACTTATTTTGAGACGAAAATAGAAATTATTTATCAAAAAAGCAATAAAATTCAGCTTATTGAAAAATTCTTTTTCACATTCACCATATCACGCATAATGGAGCTATCTAAAACCTTTGCATAATGCTGTGTCATTCTGATATTGGAATGTCCCAAAATCTTAGATACATTTTCCATTGATACATCATTAGCGAGAAAAACAACTGTAGCCGCAGTATGTCTTGCAACATGAGTAGTTAGGCGTTTGGTAATGCTGCACAAATCAACGATTTCCTTTAGATAGGCATTCATGCGCTGATTACTAATTACAGGCAAAAGCACACCTTTCTTTATGCACTCTGCATTATCTTCATATTTCCTTAATATCCTTTGAGGAATAGATAAAACAGGAATATTGCACATTTGATTAGTTTTCTGTCTTGCCTTGCGTATCCATAAAGTACCGTTATTGTCTTTTATCAAGTGCTCACGGCTTAACTGCTGCACATCGACAAAAGCAAGTGCGGTAAAACAGCAAAAGACAAAAATATCCCTTACCTGCTCCAAACGTTTGATAGTAAATCCTTTGTTCATCAAAACATCCAATTCTTCACGTGAAAGGAACTCTACATTAACTTCTTCCTGCTTGAAGTGGATGCCGTAAAACGGGTCTTTCTTTATCCAGTCGTTAGCCAAAGCAATACGAACAACTTTTTTCAAGTTCTTCAAATGCTTCAATGCGGAATTGTTTTGGCAATGCTTATCCGTTTTCAGCCAAAAATCAAAATCACGGATAAATTGCCCGTCCAGTTCTGCCAGCATTATATCATCACGGTGGTAACAACTACGGATATATTCTTTCAAGCGGTTTATGGAAGTATCAAACTTGGTAACTGTGCTTTCCGTATATTCCTTACCAATCAGGGCACGGCATTTCTCGTTATGCTCCGCATACACTTCTAGCAAGCTGCGCTGCACCTTGTCCCGTCCGTAGAAACAATCCTTTATTGTATCGGCTGTTATCGGTTTGTTGTCTATTTCCAGTTCACGGTGTATCTGCAATACTTTGGCACGAATCGTATTGATATAGTGGTTCAGTTCTGTAGCTACACGGTCTTTTCCTTTGGAACATTCCTTTTTCTGATTCCATAAATCTACGGGAATGCTCCGTTTAATCATAACTTCGACTACTCGTTTGTTTACGGTGATGCGCATACAAATAGGAGCTTCACCGTTTTTCAAAAGTTTCGCTTTCTTGATAATGAACAATACGCTTAGTGTGTTTCTTTTCACTGCTCCCATAATTCTTTGTTTTTTAAGTGGTACAAAATTAGTTTGCTACACTCAAAAACCAGCTACGCAAAAAGCTGACAATCAAAGACAAAAGCGTCAATTCGTGGGAGCAAAAACAGTTTTCAAAAAGTCCCACGAATAAGCCACGTGAGAACTGCTTTAAACCGCTATTTTTTGCCTAAGCGGGGAAAAAGAAAAAGCTCTGAAATCCTTGAATTTCAGAGCTTTACTATTTGCTTTCGCGGTGCGTACGGGACTCGAACCCGTGACCCCATGCGTGACAGGCATGTATTCTAACCAACTGAACTAACGCACCAAATTTTAATTAAACTAACTCATCTTATTCTTCCTGCTTCTCTATTACTTAAGAAGCGGTCCGGACGGGACTCGAACCCGCGACCCCATGCGTGACAGGCATGTATTCTAACCAACTGAACTACCGAACCAGAATGTCATTTTGTTAATCTGCATCTCTCTTGATTGCGGGTGCAAAGGTAGATGTTTTTTGTAAATCTGCAAATGTTTTGATGAAATTTTTTTTTCAATAAAAAGCAAGAAAAATGCTTAGTGTCTCATTTTGAGTACTTTTATAAAGAAAAAAAGTTGTTTTTCCTTCTGTCAGGATGGTGACGCTATCCGGTCGTCATAGTGACGCTATCTTGATGGGATACCGTCACTATCCGAAGGTGATAGCGTCACCATCCTGAAACTTGTCATCCTCATCATAGGAAATAACTTTGGATATCTTTCTATCTGTAAGAAATCACCGTTTTTATATCAACTTTCTGCTTGAATAATTCGTAGTTTTGCAATAAATCGTTATTTTTGCACCCTAAAATAGGAGAGGTAGAACATTTTCTGCCCGGAATAGTAAATTAGTAAAAAGAATGATGACTACAGCCAAACTGTTATTGCACTGTCCCGATAAACCGGGAATCCTTGCGGAAGTGACAGATTTTATTACGGTAAACAAAGGAAATATTATTTATTTGGATCAGTATGTAGACCATGTGGAAAACATATTCTTCATGCGTATAGAATGGGAGTTAAAAGACTTTCTGGTGCCGCAGGAGAAGATTGAAGATTATTTCAGAACGCTTTATGGGCAGAAATATGAAATGGATTTCCGTCTTTATTTCTCGGATGTGAAACCGCGTATGGCTATATTTGTCTCTAAAATGTCCCACTGTCTTTTTGATATGCTGGCTCGTTATACGGCAGGCGAATGGAATGTAGAAATACCTCTTATTATAAGTAACCATCCGGATTTGCAGCATGTGGCTGAACGTTTCGGTATTCCTTTCTACTTGTTTCCTATCACCAAAGAGACAAAAGAAGAACAGGAACGTAAAGAAATGGAATTGCTTGCCAAACATAACATTACCTTTATCGTATTGGCACGTTATATGCAGGTGATCTCCGAACAAATGATTAATGCGTATCCGAATAAGATTATTAATATCCACCACTCTTTCCTTCCGGCATTTGTGGGAGCAAAGCCTTATCATGCCGCATTTCAGAGAGGTGTGAAGATTATCGGTGCAACCAGTCATTATGTGACTACGGAACTGGATGCCGGTCCGATTATCGAACAGGATGTAGTGCGTATTACACACAAAGATTCTATAGAAGATCTTGTAAATAAAGGAAAGGATCTGGAAAAAATCGTTCTTTCGCGTGCGGTACAAAAACATATCGAACGTAAGATTCTGGCTTATAAAAATAAAACAGTAATATTTAGTTGATGAAAGTAGCAGTCGTAAAATACAATGCTGGAAATATCCGTTCTGTGGATTACGCCTTGAAGAGGTTGGGAATAGAAGCAGTGATTACTGCTGATAAGGAAATTCTTCAATCTGCCGATAAGGTGATTTTCCCTGGAGTAGGAGAGGCGGAAACTACCATGAATCATTTAAAGGCAACAGGACTTGATGAACTGATTAAGAATCTGCGTCAGCCTGTGTTCGGAATTTGTCTCGGTATGCAGTTGATGTGCCGGTATTCCGAAGAAGGAGGGGGAGATTGCCTGAATATCTTTGATGTGGACGTGAAACGTTTTGTTCCGCAGAAGCATGAAGACAAAGTTCCGCACATGGGTTGGAATACAATCGGGAAAACAAATAGCAAACTGTTCGAGGGATTCACCGAACCGGAATTTGTCTATTTTGTGCATAGCTTTTATGTGCCGGTTTGTGACTTTACTGCTGCTGAAACTGATTATATTCATCCGTTTAGTGCGGCTTTGCATAAGGATAACTTTTATGCCACCCAATTCCATCCGGAGAAAAGTGGAAAGACGGGAGAGAAGATTCTGAAGAACTTTCTGGATCTCTAATAAACGTTGCAGCAGTTTATAATAAACTCCGCTATCGTTTATAATAAACTCGGTTGTCGTTTATAATAAACTAAATAGTAAATCGTAAATTATCAAATTGTAAATAGACAGATGATAGAAATTATTCCAGCCATTGATATTATTGACGGGAAATGTGTACGCCTTTCTCAGGGAGATTACGACAGTAAGAAGGTATATAACGAGAGTCCGGTGGAAGTTGCCAAGGAGTTCGAAGCGAATGGAATTCGCAGGCTTCATGTGGTAGATCTGGACGGAGCTGCTTCTCACCATGTAATCAACCATCGGGTATTGGAGCAGATTGCTACGCGTACCTCTTTAATAGTAGATTTCGGTGGTGGAGTAAAGAGTGATGAAGATTTGAAGATAGCTTTCGAAAGCGGTGCTCAGATGGTGACGGGTGGAAGTATTGCCGTGAAAGATCCGGAGCTGTTCTGTCATTGGCTGGAAGTATATGGCAGTGAGAAGATTATCCTCGGAGCAGACGTCAAAGAACATAAGATTGCTGTAAACGGCTGGAAAGACGAAAGTGCCTGTGAGCTTTTCCCCTTTCTCGAAGATTATATGAATAAAGGTATCCGGAAAGTTATTTGTACGGATATTAGTTGCGACGGGATGCTGAAAGGGCCATCTATTGACTTATATAAAGAGATGCTGGAGAAATTTTCGGACCTCTACCTGATGGCTAGCGGCGGGGTGAGTAATGTGGATGATATCATTGCCTTGAACGAAGCCGGAGTCCCCGGAGTTATCTTTGGTAAAGCATTGTACGAAGGACATATCACGTTGAAAGACCTGAGAATCTTTTTATAATCGGGTTTTCGGATAGAAAAATTACAAATTGTCAAATAGTAAATAAGATAGTATTGTGTTAGCAAAAAGAATTATACCTTGTCTGGATATAAAAGACGGACAGACCGTAAAGGGAACGAACTTTGTCAATTTGCGTCAGGCCGGTGATCCGGTGGAACTGGGGCGGGCTTACAGTGAACAAGGAGCTGATGAACTTGTTTTTCTGGATATCACTGCGAGTCATGAGGGGCGTAAGACTTTCACGGAACTGGTAAAGCGGATTGCTGCCAATATCAACATCCCGTTTACCGTAGGGGGAGGGATCAACGAATTGAATGATGTCGACCGCCTGCTGAATGCCGGTGCAGATAAGATTTCAATTAACTCTTCCGCTATTCGCAATCCTCAGCTGATTAATGATATTGCCAAGAATTTCGGGTCTCAGGTTTGTGTGCTGGCGGTAGATGCCAGACAAACGGAAAACGGATGGAAATGTTATCTGAATGGCGGACGTATTGAAACCGATAAAGAATTACTTTCGTGGACCAAAGAAGCGCAGGAGCGTGGAGCCGGTGAAATCTTGTTTACGAGCATGAACCATGACGGTGTAAAGACCGGCTACGCAAACGAAGCGCTTGCCTCTTTGGCGGAGCAACTTTCGATTCCTGTGATCGCTTCGGGTGGTGCGGGACTGAAAGAACACTTCCGTGATGCCTTTTTGGTGGGAAAAGCAGATGCGGCATTGGCTGCCAGCGTTTTTCATTTCGGAGAAATTAAAATTCCCGAATTAAAATCGTATCTTTGCGGCGAAGGAATAACCATCAGAGGGTGAGGTACCCCGGGCAGGCTTCCATGCAGATAGGAAGCATAATAGGACGTGGACTGTGAACAACGGTATGATGTCACACAAACGGCATAGTAATTTGAAATAGTAATTAGAACTTAAAATAAGATGGAATTGGATTTCGATAAGATGAACGGACTTGTTCCGGCTATCATACAGGACAACGAGACACGTAAAGTCTTGATGCTGGGTTTCATGAATAAAGAGGCCTATGACAAAACGGTGGAAACCGGAAAAGTAACTTTCTTCAGCCGTACCAAGAATCGTCTGTGGACGAAAGGAGAAGAAAGCGGTAACTTCCTTCACGTTGTTTCTATCAAAGCAGATTGTGATAACGATACCCTGTTGATTCAGGCAGATCCGGCAGGTCCTGTTTGTCATACGGGCACAGATACTTGCTGGGGTGAGAAAAATGAAGAACCTGTCATGTTCCTGAAAGCGTTGCAGGATTTCATCGACAAACGTCACGAAGAAATGCCCGAAGGATCTTATACCACCAGCCTGTTCGAATCCGGAATCAACAAGATTGCACAGAAGGTGGGAGAAGAAGCTGTGGAAACAGTGATCGAAGCGACCAATGGAACAAACGAACGTTTGATCTATGAAGGAGCCGACTTGATTTATCATATGATTGTGTTATTAACTTCAAAAGGCTATCGTATCGAAGACCTTGCACGTGAATTGCAGGAAAGACATAGCAGTACATGGAAGAAGCATTAATTCAATATAGGAACGTAGAAATCCATCAACAGGAACTCTGTGTGCTGAGCGATGTAAATCTTGAATTGCGCAAAGGAGAGTTCGTCTATCTGATCGGGAAGGTAGGTTCGGGAAAAACGAGCCTGCTCAAAACACTGTATGGCGAACTGGACGTGATCGACGGTGAAGCGGAAGTATTGGGCTATAATATGCGTTCAATCAAACGCAAGCATATCCCTCAGCTGAGAAGAAAGCTGGGAATCGTATTTCAGGACTTTCAGCTGCTGACGGATCGTACCGTATACAACAACCTGGAATTTGTACTTCGTGCCACCGGTTGGAAGAACAAGCGGGAAATTCAGGAAAGGATAGAGGAAGTGCTCGATTTGGTGGGAATGTCTAACAAAGGCTACAAACTCCCCAATGAACTTTCCGGTGGCGAACAGCAGCGCATCGTAATAGCACGTGCCGTACTCAATTCTCCGGCTATTATTCTGGCGGACGAACCGACCGGAAATCTGGATGTGGAGACAGGCAAGTCCATTGTTGAATTGTTGCACAACATCTGTGAATCGGGTTCTTCCGTGGTGATGACGACGCACAATCTGCAATTGCTGAAAGAATATCCCGGCAGCGTATATCGTTGCTCCGAGCATCGCATAACGGATGTGACCGACGAATACATGCCCAGGCAGAGAACAATAGAAATAGATTTAAATATAGATAACTAAAACAGTAACGAAAATGAAAGTTTTAAAGTTTGGAGGAACTTCCGTAGGTTCTGCTCAGCGGATGAAGGAAGTAGCCAAATTGATTACCGATGGTGAACAAAAGATTGTTGTCCTTTCTGCTATGTCAGGAACAACAAATACATTGGTGGAAATTTCGGACTATCTGTATAAGAAGAATCCGGAGGGTGCCAACGAGATTATCAATAAGCTGGAATCAAAATATAAACAGCACGTTGATGAACTTTATGCAACTCAGGAATATAAACAGAAAGGGCTGGAAGTCATCAAGTCTCACTTTGACTACATCCGCTCCTATACTAAAGACCTTTTCACTTTGTTCGAAGAGAAAGTGGTTTTGGCACAGGGAGAGCTTATTTCTACGGCTATGGTGAACTTCTACCTGCAGGAATGTGGTGTGAAGTCCGTGTTGCTCCCGGCTTTGGAATTCATGCGTACTGACAAGAACGCGGAGCCGGACCCCGTATATATTAAGGAGAAACTGCAGACACAACTGGAACTTTATCCGGATATGGAGATTTACATCACACAAGGTTTTATCTGCCGCAATGCTTACGGTGAGATCGATAACCTGCAGCGTGGTGGCAGCGATTACACCGCTTCTTTGATCGGTGCTGCCGTGAATGCTTCTGAAATCCAGATATGGACAGACATCGACGGTATGCACAACAACGACCCGCGCATTGTTGACAAGACAGCTCCGGTTCGCCAGTTGCATTTTGAAGAAGCTGCCGAGTTGGCTTACTTCGGTGCAAAAATTCTGCATCCGACTTGCATCCAGCCTGCTAAATATGCCAACATCCCTGTACGTCTGTTGAATACAATGGACCCGGATGCGCCCGGAACGTTGATTTCCAATGACACGGAGAAAGGCAAGATCAAAGCTGTAGCTGCTAAGAATAACATTACGGCTATCAAGATCAAGTCAAGCCGTATGTTGCTGGCTCACGGTTTCCTGCGTAAAGTCTTCGAAATTTTTGAAAGCTACCAGACTTCCATCGACATGATCTGTACTTCTGAGGTAGGTGTATCTGTTACGATAGACAACACCAAGCACCTGAATGAGATTCTGGACGACCTGAAAAAATACGGTACGGTCACTGTAGACAAAGATATGTGTATTATCTGTGTAGTAGGCGACTTGGAATGGGAGAATGTAGGTTTTGAAGCAAAAGCACTTGATGCGATGCGTGATATACCGGTACGAATGATTTCATTCGGAGGAAGTAACTACAACATCTCTTTCCTTATCCGGGAATGTGATAAGAAGATAGCGTTACAGTCGCTGAGTGACATGCTTTTCAACAACAAATAATTCCACAAATAATACTGAGCGCTTTTACCGATACTGATAAAAGCGCTCTTTTTAACTAACTAAACAAGTTTCTTGAATGATGAAAGGAATATTTCCAATCGATAAATTCCGTACTTTGCAGACACCTTTCTATTATTATGATACGAAAGTGCTGCGTGATACATTGTCGGCTATTAACCAAGAGGTTGCCAAATATCCTAGCTATTCCGTACACTATGCTGTCAAGGCAAATGCCAATCCGAAAGTAATGACCATTATCCGTGAAAGCGGAATGGGAGCCGACTGCGTGAGCGGTGGAGAAATACGTGCCGCTATCCGTGCCGGGTTTCCGGCCAATAAGGTTGTTTTTGCCGGAGTCGGTAAAGCAGACTGGGAGATCAACCTCGGACTGGAGTATGGCATCTTCTGTTTCAATGTAGAGTCTATTCCCGAACTGGAAGTCATCAATGAACTGGCTGCGGCACAGAATAAGATTGCTAATGTCGCTTTCCGCATCAATCCGGATGTAGGAGCACATACGCATGCTAATATCACTACCGGTCTGGCTGAAAACAAATTCGGTATCAGTATGCAGGATATGGACAAGGTGATCGATGTCGCCTTGGAGATGAAGAACGTGAAATTCATCGGCCTGCACTTCCATATCGGTTCTCAGATATTGGATATGGGCGATTTTATCGCGCTCTGCAACCGTGTGAATGAATTGCAGGATAAACTGGAAGCGCGTCATATTCTGGTAGAACACATCAATGTCGGCGGTGGCTTGGGTATTGACTACGGACATCCGAACCGTCAGTCCATTCCCGATTTCAAGAGCTACTTTGCTACCTATGCCGGACAACTGAAACTGCGCCCTTATCAGACACTGCACTTCGAACTGGGACGTGCGGTGGTAGGACAATGCGGTTCTCTGATATCCAAAGTACTGTATGTAAAGCAGGGAACCAAGAAGAAATTCGCCATCCTCGATGCAGGTATGACAGACTTGATTCGTCCGGCTTTGTATCAGGCTTACCACAAGATGGAAAACATTACTTCGGAAGACCCCGTAGAGGCATATGATGTAGTAGGCCCCATCTGTGAATCATCAGACGTTTTCGGTAAAGCGATTGATTTGAATAAGGTAAAGCGCGGAGACTTGATTGCACTTCGTTCTGCAGGGGCTTACGGCGAGATTATGGCATCCGGATATAACTGCCGTGAACTGCCGAAAGGATACACTTCTGACGAATTGGTGTAAATAAAATGTGAATGTAGTTTAAAAATACAGGGAGGATGGAACAATTTTAACTGAAATCTTGTTATTTTTGTAATGAGTTCAAAAGAAAACTACATTAACAACTTAATAAAAATATACGATTATGATTTCAGAAAAATTACAGAAAGCAATCAATGAGCAGATCACTGCGGAAATGTGGTCTTCTAACCTGTATTTAGCAATGTCTTTCTATTTTGAGAAAGAAGGTTTCAGTGGATTTGCACATTGGATGAAGAAGCAGTCTCATGAAGAACTGGAACATGCTTACGCAATGGCCGATTATATCATTAAACGTGGTGGAATGGCCAAAGTCGACAAGATCGATGTGGTTCCTAACGGCTGGGGTACTCCGCTGGAAGTGTTTGAGCATGTTTACAAACATGAATGCCATGTATCGGAAATGGTAGACAAGCTGGTAGATGTGGCTGCTGCTGAAAAAGATAAAGCTACTCAGGATTTCTTGTGGGGATTTGTTCGCGAACAAGTAGAAGAAGAAGCTACCGCACAGGGAATTGTGGATAAGATCAAGAAAGCCGGTGATACTGGTATTTTCTTTGTTGATTCACAGCTGGGACAACGTTGATGGCAATCTGAAAAATAGAAAATAAGATAGGAGAAGCTGTTTGGATTTATATTCAGACAGCTTCTTTTTTTTAACTTACTTTGCTCATATTTAAAAATCTGTTATCTTTGCCCACTGCAATGAGTTATTCTGCACACAAAGGATCATTCATTTGCTACAGTCTAATTTGGAGTATATGATCAGATTTTTATGGCTCCTGATGATGTTTAGCTGTTTGGCAGCCGCATCTTTTGGACAAGCAACTACTTCCTCTATGAGCGGAAGAGTTGAGGACGAACAAAACGAACCGTTACCGGGTACTACTGTAATTGCAATACACGAACCGTCCGGAACACGCTATGGTACAGTGACTAACCTGCAGGGAACTTACCATTTGGAAGGTATGCGCACCGGCGGGCCATATCGGATTGAATTTTCGTATGTCGGCTATCGGACAGCTATTTTTACCGGCATATCTCTGAAACTTGCCGAAACCTATGTCTGTGATGCCAAATTGAAAGAATCTGCCGAACTGGATGAAGTAGTCGTTATAGGCACGGCTTCTAAATTTGCCGGAGAAAAAACCGGAGCATCTACCCATATTACATCAAAAGATATTTCTTGTCTCCCTAATATTTCTCGTGGTCTGACGGCCATCACCAAGATGTCTCCTTACGCTACTAAAAATGGCTTTGGGGGGCGTGACCAACGTATGAACAACTACACGATTGACGGAGCGAACTTCAATTACAGTGCGGGACTGGATGGTGCTGTTTTGCCCGGAGGCGGAAATCCGATTTCAATTGATGCGCTGGAAGAGATACAGGTGAGTATCGCTCCTTTTGATATACGTCAGAGCAATTTTGTCGGAGGTTCGGTAAACGCGGTGACAAAGAGCGGAACAAATCGGTTTCGTGGTTCCGTCTATATGTACACAAAGAATGAATATCTGCGTGGGAACAAGGTAGACGGTTATGACCTCGGCGACCGGGAGGAAGAGCGGCGTAATGTATATGGATTTACTTTCGGCGGACCGGTTATAAAGAATAAGCTATTCTTTTTTGTGAATGGAGAATATGAATATAGTCCGCAGCCCATCCATAAATGGAAACTGTCCGATGACGGTAAGGACGATAGCCAGAATATGATTTCACGTGTGACGGCGGAAGACATGAGCCGTTTTTCGCAGGATCTGAAGAACTTGTATGGATATGATACCGGTTCGTGGACAGATTTTGCCGGACGTACGGATGTGTATCGTGTCATGGCACGTATGGACTGGAACATAACTGACAAACACCGTTTCATGCTACGTTATAACTATACCGGACAGAAAAAAGATAATAATCTGGTAGGATCGGCGTTGAGCATTAATGGCGGACCGGTCAGCCGCTATTCGATGTCTTTCCGTAATTCCACCTGGCAGCAATTGGATAATGTGAATTCACTGACTGCAGAGTTGAATAGCCGTTTGAGTGCTGCTTTGACCCATCAGCTTTTGGTGAGTCTGACTTTTAATGATGGAAACAAAAGAGAATGTAAGGGCGATTTTCCTACGGTCGATATCATGAAACCCGATGAAACGGGGACAAACCGTGCATTTATGAATGCAGGATACGAGCAGCATGCGTGGAAAAACGGAATCCGTGAAAAGGTTTGGAGCATTACAGATAACTTTTCCGTTCATTGGGGAAACCATAGTCTGACATTAGGGGCAAGTTTTGAATCGCAGAACGTTTCAAATAGCTATATGCGCTACGGAGCAGGGTATTACCGTTACAACAGTTACGAGGACTTCGTGAATAAGGCGGCTCCTGTAGCCTTTGCTCTCTGTTATTCTTTAACGGGAGACGCAGAAGCTCCGGCTTCCGTTCATTATGATCAGTTTTCGCTGTATGCGCAAGATCAATATAACGTGAATGAACGGCTTAAACTGCTTTATGGTATCCGCATGGATATTCCGCTTTATGTCAACAAGCGATATGAGAATCCTTCCATCACCTCTTACGAATTTAATGGTACGAAGCTGAGTACCGCTTACTGGCCGAAGGCGACTCCGCTGTTTTCGCCGCGTATTGGCTTCAATTACGATTTATCAGGTGATCAGACACTGAAACTTCGAGGAGGAACGGGAATCTTTACCGGACGTTTCCCATTAATTTTCCTGTCGAAGATGCAGGAAGGAAGCGGTATGCTGAAGACGACCGTCTCGGTACTTCAGAATACAAACGATCCTCGTGAGAAAGAGCTGTTGGCGGCTTTGGCAGGCGGTATTCGTAATCCTCAGCAGATCTTGTCGGAGATTGCCCCTCAGTATCCGGATTGTTTCCCCACAGAACCGGGAGCAGTAAATGAGATCATAACGATTGACCGCCACTTTAAGACTCCGCAGGTATGGACAACTTCTCTGGCACTGGACTATCGTTTGCCATTTCCTTTCCGGTCCGATTTGACGTTGGAGGCTATGTATATCAAGGATATCAATGCCATTCTGCAACAGAACGTGAACATGATTGCTCTGGATGAGTCCAAGATGTCCCGCCTGTCCGGTGCTGACGATCGCTATATTTATCCGGGAAATAAGGACAACCGCATCAATGCGGATATCACCCGTGCCATGCTGATGACGAATACAAGCAAAGGACATAGCTATACGCTGAACGCCACTATGAATATGGAGCCGGTCCGAAATCTGAATCTGATGGCATCCTATACTTATACCCGTTCCCGCACGTTGTCGAATAATGCGAGCAACCAGATCGAAAATGCGTGGCAACAGGAACCTTCCGTGCAGGGAGCCAACTATCTGTCCATGCACAATGCTTCTTATCTGGACTCCCCCCACCGTGTCATTGCATCTGCATCCTATACCATCGAATACGCCCGAAACTTTGCCACCGGCATTTCTCTGTTTTATACCGGGCAGTATAATGGTTCTTATACCTATCTGATTGATGGAGACCTGAATAACGACGGCTCTCAATATGACCTGATGTATATACCGGCTACCCGTGATGAACTGAATTTTACCGACTTGAAGAAAACAGACGGAACCGTGCTGTTCCCGGCGGCTGAGCAGAGAGAGGCTTTCTGGGCTTTTGTGGAGCAAGATCCGTATCTGAGAAAACGAAAGGGAAAATATGCGGAGACAAACGGAGCGTTTCAACCTTGGTATCACCGTTTTGATTTGCGTGTGGTACAGGACTTTAAGGTGAAGGCGGGAAAGACTACAAATACCCTTCAACTGAGTGTGGATATAATGAATATCGGAAATTTGCTGAATGATGCCTGGGGAGTACCCAAAGGTGCTACTATCAACAAACCGCTGCAATATAAGGGCTTGAATGAAAAGAATGAACCGATATATACCATGGGTACATTGACAGAAGACGGAGAGACAATATTGCCTTACCGTAGTTTTGCTCCCGTTCGTTCTTCTGTCAATTGTTGGCAGTTGCAATTTGGAATCCGTTACATCTTTAATTGAAAGGATAATCTTTAGATGAATAATGAAAATAGAAAAATAATCTTCCTGTTTCCTTTACTGATCTATTTAATTTCAGCACTGGTCGGTTGTACCTCTTCCCAAGAGCGGCGTATACTGGTCGTTCATTCTTATGAAGAAACGTACGCTGCTTATCCCGAGTTTAATCGTCTGATAGCTAAACAATTCAAGAAAGAAGGAGTCAATGCTGATATTCGGACGCTCTATCTGGATTGTGAATCCTATAAGGAAGAGACGGAACTGAAGCGAATGAGATATTTGCTTGATTCTGTATCTGGAGACTGGCGACCGGAAGTGATTCTGGTGAATGAAGATCAGGCGACCTACTCTCTTCTGAAGTGTGGTGATCCGTTAGTGAAAGAGGTGCCGGTGGTCTTTGCCGGAGTCAATTATCCGAATTGGGAGTTGTTGAAGCAATATCCCAATGCGACGGGCTTTCATGATAAGATCGGCTTTGTTCAAAATGCTGAAATGGCCAGAAAACTCTTTGGGGATAGTGTCCGTCTGTTTACACTTCTGGATTCTACTTTTCTGGATGTGCAGATAAGAAAGGACGCGAGGAAGCAATTGGCAGGACATAGAGTAACAGGTTTCATGGATTATCCCGACATTCCTTCTGTGGAACAGTATCGGCTGGTAAGGGAAGAGGGATATATTCGTTTTCTTTCCATTTCTATACGTAGCAACCGGGACAAGTCTGAAGCCAATCTGATGTGGGCGTTGAATAAGAACTATCGGGGGCAATGCTATATTCAGTTGAAGCGGGATTTTACGACCATCAATATTGGGGCCATCTGTGTGAGTCCCAGTCTGACTGTGATCAATGAGGGTTTTGAATGTGGAGAGAAACTGCTTGGAGGATATCTGACTTCGTTGCCGGTTCAGGTAGAAGAGGAGGTAAGAGCTGCTGTACATATATTGAATGGAGCTTCATCGTCGGATATGCCGGTGACTGAGAGCAAGAAGGAATACCTGGTTGACTGGAATGTGATGAAACAGTTGGGGATAAAGAAGGAGAAGATTCCTGCTAATTATAAGATTGTCAATATTCCCTTTAGTAAGGAATATCCATATTTTTATATTTCTTCCATCGTGTCTTTGGCTGGATTGTTGTTTGCCATTGTTACCTGTTTGTTGTGGCTCTATCTTCGTGAGCAGAAAAGGAAAAAGCAGGCACTTTATGCATTGGCAGACGAAAAGGAAACTCTGGCATTGGCTATTGAGGGAGGAACCACTTACGCATGGAAGTTGGAAGACGAGTTCTTTGTCTTTGAAGATGCCTTTTGGAGATCACAAGGTATGTCTCCCCGCAAATTGCCTTTTACGGACTTGGGGAAGTTTGTACACCCCGGCCATTGGGACAGTGTAAAGCTTAGCCGGAGAAACCTGAAAGAAGCAAGTAAAAAGATAGTTCAGCTACGCTGCGATTTTAGCGGAAGAGGATATCAGTGGTGGGAGTTTCGCTATACGACCAATCTGCTGGAAGGAGGGGGATACAAGACCGCCGGACTTTTGCTCAACATACAAGAGATGAAGGATCGGGAAGAAGAACTGGACGCTGCCCGTTTGCTGGCAGAAAAGGCGGAACTGAAACAATCCTTTCTGGCGAATATGAGCCATGAGATACGTACACCGCTAAATTCAATCGTAGGTTTCTCCAATATTCTGGCTAGCGATGAAGAATTAAGTCCGGAAGATAAGCAGGAGTATATTGACACCATTAATAAGAATAGCGATTTGCTGCTCAAACTGGTTAATGACATTCTGGAACTTTCCCGCATCGAGTCCGGATATATGTCTTTCTGCTATAAGAAGTGTATAGTGAAGGAACTGCTTAATGACGTCTATATGACCCATCAAGTGTTGATTGCACCCCGTCTTGATTTTCAGAAAGAGGAAGAAGATATATGTCTGGAAATTGATGTTGACAGAGACCGACTGATACAGGTCCTTACGAACTTTCTGAATAATGCGACCAAGTTTACGGAAAGTGGATTTATCAAAATCGGCTACTACTATATGGAGGAAGAAGAGGCAGTGCATATTTATGTGGAAGATACCGGCAGAGGCATTCCCCGTGAAGAACAGCAGATGATTTTCAGCCGCTTCTACAAGCAGAATGAATTTTCGCAGGGAGCCGGACTGGGACTGTCTATTTGCAAAGTGATTGTGGAAAAGCTGGGTGGCAAGATAACCCTTCAATCGGAAGCGGGCAAAGGAAGCCGTTTCACGGTCATTATACCTTGCCGGGTCATATCATGACGTATCGCGTAAAATGAGTCGTACCGACGTATAATAAATATGTAATATTCAAAACATAGCTCTCCGGAAATGGGCAGAGCTATTTCTTTTTCCCTTTCTCCATAGTTCCCAGATAGATTTCCAGTGAACGGGTAGAAATCTGTATTTCACGGAAAGATACTCCTAAAGAAGCGATCAACAGAATCAAAGCCAGCCCGAACACATACGCCGACAGTAATTGCAGTCCGATGTAGATGAGGAACATGCTGACTACACAGAAAAAAAGACTTGCAATGCCCAGCCCCTGCATCGTTCGTGTCAGGTTTAAGCGTTTTCTTAAATTCTCGATTTGTGCTACCGTGATATCCGTAGGATTTTCCATGTAACGGTCCCGCAACTGTCGTACCAATTGTGCATACGATAAAAAACGATTGGTATAAGCCAGTAAAATCAGTGAAACAGCCGAGAAAAGCAGGGCAGGAGTAGTGAGAGTCAATTCTTCCATCTTGAAAACAAATTAGTAAGTATTAGGTATTAAAGTATTAAGTATCAAGTATTAGGTATTATGCTATGCAGATAAACGATCGGCAGCTACGGTAATACCTAATACTTAATACCTGATACTTATTATTTAAGCACTCCGAGTTCTTTGCCGACTTTGATGAAGGCAGCGATACATTTGTCGAGATGTGCTTTCTCGTGTCCGGCGGAGATCTGTACACGGATACGAGCCTGTTCTTTCGGAACGACCGGATAATAGAATCCAGTCACATAAATTCCTTCTTCCTGCATGCGTGCAGCATAAATCTGCGACAGTTTGGCATCATACAACATAACGGCGCAGATTGCACTCTGTGTCGGTTTGATGTCGAATCCGGCGGCTGTCATCTGGTCGCGGAAGTAGTTTACATTCTCTACAAGCTTGTCATGCAGCGCATTGCTTTCTTTCAGCATTTTGAATACTTCGAGACTTGCACCGATGATACCCGGAGCCAATGAGTTGGAGAACAGGTAAGGACGGCTGCGCTGACGCAGTAAGTCGATAATCTCCTTGCGACCGGTAGTGAATCCGCCCAATGCACCTCCGAAAGCTTTGCCCAGTGTGCCTGTATAGATGTCCACACGTCCGTGAGTTTTGTACAGTTCGCTGACGCCGTGGCCTGTAGCGCCAACCACACCGGCAGAGTGCGATTCGTCTACCATAACCAGCGCATCGTACTTCTCGGCAAGATCACAAATCTGATCCATCGGCGCTACGTTGCCGTCCATAGAAAATACACCGTCGGTGACAACGATACGGAAACGTTGCGCCTGAGCCTCTTGCAGGCATCTTTCCAGGTCCTTCATATCCGCATTGGCATAACGATAACGTTTCGCCTTGCAAAGACGTACACCGTCGATGATAGAAGCGTGGTTCAGAGAATCGGAGATAATGGCATCCTCTTCGCTGAAAAGCGGTTCGAATACACCCCCGTTGGCATCGAAGCAAGCTGCGTACAGAATCGTATCTTCTGTCTGGAAATAATCCGAGATGGCAGCTTCCAGTTCCTTATGTATATCTTGCGTTCCGCAGATGAAGCGGACAGATGACATACCATATCCGCGGCGGTCCATCATTTCCTGAGAAGCTTTGATCAGGCGGGGGTGGTTGGACAGTCCCAGATAGTTGTTGGCGCAGAAGTTCAGCACTTCTTTGCCTTTTACAGTGATGGCAGCTTGCTGCGCACTTTCGATAAGTCGTTCTTCTTTGTAAAGTCCGGCTTCCTTAATTTCAGCCAGTGTCTGGCTGAGATATTCCTGCATTTTACCGTACATAGTGTTTGAGTGATTAAGTTATACTGCAAAGGACACGATTTTTCTTGGAATAAACAATATCTTTTTGATTTAAATCTGAAAAAAAAGTGCTTACTTTGCGCACTATTTAGCTTAACACTTTTATTTAAAAGGAAAAATGAAACACATTTTGATTATTGGAGCCACCGGACAAATAGGGTCCGAGTTGACGATGGAGTTGCGCAGGCGTTATGGAAACACAAACGTAGTAGCGGGTTATATTCAGGGCGCAGAGCCCAAAGGCGAGTTAAAGGAGTCGGGACCGTCGGCTGTTGTCGATGTAACGAATGGTGAAATGATTGAATCGGTGGTGAAAGAACACCACATAGATACAATATATAATTTGGCTGCACTGCTTTCGGTGGTAGCCGAGTCCAAGCCGAAGCTGGCCTGGAAGATTGGTATTGACGGATTGTGGAATGTTTTGGAAGTGGCGCGTGAGCAGGGATGTGCGGTATTTACCCCCAGTTCTATCGGATCGTTCGGTGCAAGCACGCCTCATACACTGACACCACAGGATACCGTTCAGCGTCCTCGCACCATGTATGGTGTCACCAAGGTGACGACAGAGCTGCTGAGTGACTACTATTTTAACAAATACGGTGTCGATACCCGTGCTGTCCGTTTCCCGGGCATCATTTCGAATGTGACCCCTCCGGGAGGAGGAACTACCGATTATGCCGTAGATATTTATTATTCGGCAGTGAAAGGAGAAAAATTTGTGTGCCCGATCAAAGAAGGCACTTTAATGGATATGATGTATATGCCGGACGCGCTGAACGCAGCAATCATGCTGATGGAAGCAGATCCGACCAGGCTGATACACCGCAACGCTTTCAATATCGCCTCTATGAGTTTCGATCCTGAGACGATATACCATGCCATCAAGAAGCATGTGCCTGCGTTCGAAATGGTCTATGACATAGATCCTTTGAAACAGCGCATAGCCGACAGCTGGCCCGATAGTCTGGACGATACCTGCGCCCGTGAGGAGTGGGGATGGAAGCCGGCTTACGATTTGGAGAGCATGACGGTGGATATGCTTGAAAAGCTAAGAGAGAAACTGAAAAAATGAAAAAACTTATTGCGGGGGTACTGGTGCTCAGTGTTCTGGGTTCCTGTGGAAACAAGAAAACGAGCATCGACCCCTTTGCATCTATCACACATGAGGTGGATTCTATCCGGCATAAAGCCGATTCAATCCATCAGGAGGAGTTGCCGGAAGAACCTAAACCGACAGAAGCGGACGAATCTTTCGACGATTTCATCTACAATTTTGCTTCCGATGATGCTTTGCAGCGTCAGCGTGTGAAATTCCCGTTGCCCTATTACAAGGGAGACGAGAAGACCAATATCGAAGAGCGCAACTGGAAGCATGATGACTTATTTACCAAACAGCATTATTATACGCTCCTGTTTGATAAGGAAGAAGATATGGATCTGGTGGGGGATACCTCGCTGACCTCCGTTCAGGTAGAATGGATATTCGTGAAAACCCGAATGGTGAAAAAGTATTATTTTGAGCGTATCAAGGGGGCATGGATTTTAGAGGCTATCAATCTGCGTCCTATTGAGCGGAATGAGAATGAGGACTTTGTGGAGTTCTTCAGCCATTTTGCTGCCGACAGCCTTTTTCAGAGCCAACGTGTGCAGGACCCTTTGGCTTTTGTCACCTCAGATCCGGATGATGACTTCTCTATTCTGGAGACCTCTCTGGATTTGAACCAGTGGTTCGCCTTCAAACCGGCATTGCCTGCAGACCGTCTCTCGAATATCAATTACGGACAGCGGAATGATGATAACTCGCCGACAAAGATTCTCGCATTGAAAGGAATTGGAAACGGCTTCTCTAATATTCTCTATTTCAAACGGAAGGCAGGCGAATGGCAGCTGTATAAGTTTGAAGATACCAGTATTTAGCAACCAAAAAACAGAAGAAATGTATTCTCTTTTATCACACAATACGTTTGGCATTGACGTCAGTGCCGAACGGTTTCAGGAATATGCTTCGGTAGAAGAACTGAAGACATTGATAGCTCAAGGTGCCCTTACGACACCTTTTTTACATATAGGCGGTGGGAGCAATCTGCTTTTCGCCAAAGATTATGACGGGCTGGTTCTGCATTCCCGTATCGAAGGAATCGAGGTGATGGAGGAGGACGACCGTAGTGTGTCCGTACGGGTAGGAGCAGGCGTGGTCTGGGATGACTTCGTAGGTTATTGTGTAGAGCACGGCTGGTATGGAACGGAAAACCTTTCCCTGATTCCCGGTGAAGTGGGAGCAAGTGCCGTGCAGAATATCGGTGCTTACGGGGTAGAGGTGAAAGACCTGATCATCTCCGTAGAGACGGTGAACATTCACGGTGAGGAGCGCGTTTATGCTGTAGAAGAATGTGGCTATGCCTATCGCGACAGCATTTTCAAACGTCCGGAGAATAAATCCGTATTTGTGACCTATGTTTGCTTCCGGCTCAGTAAGGAAGAACATTATACGTTGGATTACGGCACCATCCGTCAGGAACTCGAAAAGTATCCCGCACTGACATTGCCGGTGCTCCGGAAAGTGATCATCGATATCCGTGAAAGTAAACTGCCCGACCCGAAAGTGATGGGAAATGCCGGCAGTTTCTTTATGAATCCTATCGTTCCGCGCGAAAAGCTGGAAGCTTTGCAGCAGGAATTTCCCCGAATCCCTTTCTACGAACTGAATGACGGACGAGTGAAAATTCCGGCAGGATGGATGATCGACCAGTGCGGCTGGAAAGGAAAATCCCTGGGACCGGCAGCAGTGCATGACAAACAGGCATTAGTACTGGTGAACCGGGGCGGTGCAAAGGGGAGTGACATTATAGCACTTTCGGATGCGGTACGGGCTTCTGTTCGTGAGAAATTCGGCATAGACATCCATCCGGAAGTAAACTTGGTTAATGGATAATGGAGAATGATCAATTATCCATTAAAGAGTTATCCATTAGAGAAATTGTTGATTAAAGAAATGAAAGTAAGAATACTTGGAAGCGGAACATCGACGGGAGTTCCCCAGATAGGGTGTAGTTGTCCGGTCTGCACTTCTCCCGATCCCAAAGATAACCGTTTGCGTGCGTCTGCTATCGTTGAAACGGAAGACGCCCGGATACTGATCGATTGCGGACCCGATTTTCGGGCGCAGGTGTTGCATCTTCCTTTTGAGAAGATAGACGGGGTACTTATCACGCACGAGCATTATGATCATGTGGGCGGACTGGATGATTTGCGTCCGTTCTGCCGTTTCGGGGCGGTTCCTATTTATGCTGAAGAATATGTGGCACAGGCACTGCGTCTGCGGATGCCCTACTGTTTTGTCGATCATCGTTATCCCGGTGTTCCTGATATTCCTTTGCAGGAAGTGGTTGCCGGGCAAGCCTTTTCCATTCATCGTACGGAGGTGGTTCCTTTGCGGGTGATGCATGGGCGGTTGCCGATTCTGGGCTATCGTATCGGTCGGTTGGGCTATATCACGGATATGCTCACCATGCCCGAAGAATCTTATGAACAATTGGAGGGGATAGATGTTCTGATAATGAATGCGCTTCGCATCGCTCCTCATCCCACCCACCAGAGTCTGGAGGAGGCATTGAAGGCGGCAGAACGTATTCGGGCAAAGGAGACATACTTCATCCACATGAGTCATGATATGGGGCTGCATGAGAAGGTAGAGAAGGGACTTCCTGAAAATGTTCACCTTACATACGACGGAATGGAAATCATTTTCTGATTATCGGTGACTTTTTTTAGCAAAAGTTTTGTTTTCTTTGTAGAAATTATTATTTTTGCCCCTAGCCGATAAACAGCAAATATTATGAAACTTCGTACGATAGTGAAAATAGCGATCACTTCTTCTGTTGTACTTTTGTGCTCAGGTTTTGCGTTGTACTCTTTTTTCAGGTTATCGGCTGCCGAAGATCAGAAGGATTTCGATCTCTACACCTTGGTTCCTTCCTCCGCTTCAGCAGTGTTTGTGACAGAAGACGTGGCGGAATTTGTAATGGAAGTAGATGAGCTGACTTGTAGCAGAGACCATCAGTATCTTTATGTATCCAAACTGTTTTCTTATCTGAAACAATACCTTTACTCTCTTCTGGAAGATGCGCCTCACGGTTTGAGCAGGCAGATGAATCAGATGCTGATTAGTTTCCACGAACCGGACAATGATCGTAATCAGGTGCTTTATTGCCGGTTGGGGAATGGTGACCGTGAGCTGATCGACCGTTTTGTGCAGAAATACGTTTCGTCGGGCTATCCTCCGAAAACATTCGATTATAAGGGCGAGGATATTATCATTTATCCGATGGCTGACGGCGATTTTCTCGCTTGTTATCTGACGGAAGATTTCTTGGTGCTCAGTTGCCAGAAGAAACTGATAGAGGAGGTGATCGATATTCGTAAGACAGGCAAGTCATTGTCCGGAGACCCTGATTTTGAGGAAGTGCGTACACCGAAAAAAAGTACGGCTATCGCTACTGTTTATACCCGTCTGGCAGGAATGATGGGGTGGACGGAGTTTGATATGAAACTGAAAGATGATTTCATCTATTTCTCCGGCATCAGCCACCATGTAGATACTTGTTCCACCTTTATAAATGTAATCCGGCAACAGGAATCCGTCAAGGGATTTCCGGGTGAAACGCTGCCTTCTACCGCTTTTTATTTCAGCAAACAGGGAATTACGGATTGGGCGTCCTTGCTTTCCTATGGTGACCGGCAGGAATATGCGACGGCGGGCAGGACAGGTGAGGTCCTGAACCGGGATCGGGAACTGTCGCGCTATCTGGCGGAAAATACGGGGCAGGACTTGGTGGCGTGTCTTTTCCAGCGGGAAGATTCGCTGATGGGGCCTGCGGCTGTTTTGAGCCTCTCTGTGATGGATGTGACTGAAGCGGAAAGAATGTTGCGCTCGTTGGTAAATACGGCTCCGGCAGAGGAAGGAATGGGGCGGAATTCCCGTATAACTTTTTGTTATACTTCCGCTAAGGCCTATCCTGTATATAGGTTGCCTCAGACAACGTTGTTTACGCAACTAACCAGTTTCGTAGAGCCGTCTATGCATGTTTATGCCACATTCTATGGAGGGCGTTTGCTGCTGGCTCCGGATGAGGATAGTTTGTTGAGATATATCCGTCAGTTGGACAACGGTGAAGTGCTCGATGGAGCATTGGCTTATCGGGCGGGCACGGACGGATTATCTGATTCGTACCACTTCATGTTGATGGCGGACTTTGCCCATGTGCTCGACCAGTCCGGATATCAGGTTCGCTATGTGCCGGAATTCTTTCTCCGCAACTCCGACTTTTTCCGTAATTTCGTTCTTTTTGCACAGTTCACTTGTGCGGATGGGGTGGTGTATCCTAACCTTGTTTTGAAGTATAAATCCGAGTAGAATCCGATGAAAAAAACAGGCGAAAAATAGAGGGGGAAAATAGCTCTTAATTTGCGAAACTAAAAGCTCTGAAACGCCTTCTGGCAGGGCGCGAAAACCGAATGGAAACCAGTAGAGTAGAGAAGAGTATATAATTCTATTCTAAAGAAATAGAATTAATAAGAAAAAAGATAGAGGATTTTGCCGCCGCCGACTCACTTTTTATTCCATTCCGTAAGATGTCTTTGAGGGAACTCATGAAGGGGTGTCAAAAGTAACTAAAGTGAGGACTGTTTAGTTACTATTGACTTTTGGGGTCAGTCCGAAAACCCTGTTTGAGCTCCATGCTATACCGAAAAGAATATATTTAGGCACGGATTACACGGATTTCACGGTTTTAGTGCTATGATTACGTAAAACAACCGTGTTAATCCGTGTAATCCGTGCCTAATCCTCAATTTATAATTTAGTTCATTTCCGTACAAAAAATAATCTGAAAACAACCGGGTTTTCGAACTGATCCGACTTTTGGCGCACCTTCATGGGGCTTTTTTTGTCTCGCTGCCCAATCTCCTTCAGCTCGCTGCTCGATTTCTTTCGCCTCGCTGCTCAGTCCTTTTCAGCTCGCTGCTGAATCTGCGTTGGCTCCGAGGTGAATTCACTTCAGTTCGGTGTACGGTTACTGCAGGGGACAGTCATAAAAAAAACTCCCGATAGAAATGGTTTCATCGGAAGTCTTTTTATGCGGATCATTTTAATTCTTAGAACGGCAGGTCGTCTTTTGCATCGCCCGGAGTGAAATCCGGAGTAGCAGACGGAGCCGGAGGAGGAACGGGAGCACCCGGAGCCATAGGGGCACCTGCGCTTACACGCTCAACTTTCCATGCACGGATACTGTTGAACCAACGGTCGTTCCATTGACGGGCGTCAACGTCGAATGATACGGTCAGTTCTTCGCCCATCTGAATGTTGAACTGTTCGATTTTGTCGGCACCAAATACGTCGAAACACATTTTGCGCGGATATTGGTCATGGTTTTCAATTACGAACTCTTGTGATTTCCACTCGTTGCCGCTAGTCTTTGAAACTCCACTTCTCGGAGGGAGGATAGCGATGATTTTTCCTGTAAATTCCATTGCGATAATTTTAAATTCTGCGGCGAAGTTACAATTTTTTAGGAATATCCCTCACACAATGCTTGTTTTTTCTTTCGTTTTCTTGGGCAGCACGAATCTTTTTTCGTAACTTTGTGCGATATATAATTCAAAACTTAAATACTCGAAAATATATGAAATTTATCGTTTCAAGTACTGCTCTTTCCAGCCATTTACAGGCTATCAGTCGTGTAATTAACTCAAAGAATGCGCTGCCTATTCTCGATTGTTTTCTCTTCGAATTGGAAGACGGAACATTGTCTGTGACTGTTTCTGACAGTGAAACGACTATGGTGACTACCGTAGAGGTAAATGAAAGCGATACAAACGGGCGTTTTGCCGTAGTAGCAAAAACATTGCTTGATGCACTGAAAGAAATTCCGGAACAACCGTTGACATTCTACGTCAATACGGACAATTACGAAATCACAGTGCAGTATCAGAACGGAAAGTATAGTCTGATGGGACAGAATGCTGACGAATTTCCTCAGTCGGCTGTATTGGGCGACAATGCAGTCCGTGTGGAAATGGAAGCGAACGTACTGCTCGGCGGTATCAACCGCTCGGTATTTGCGACTGCCGACGATGAGCTCCGTCCGGTAATGAATGGTATATATTTCGATATTACAACAGAAGACATCACAATGGTGGCATCGGACGGTCATAAGCTGGTGCGTTGCAAAACGCTGGCTGCCAAAGGAAACGAGCGTGCCGCGTTCATCCTTCCGAAGAAACCCGCTACATTGCTGAAAAACCTGCTTCCGAAAGAACAGGGAACAGTGACCATCGAATTTGACGAACGCAACGCCGTGTTTATGCTGGAAAGCTACCGCATGGTCTGCCGTCTGATCGAAGGACGTTATCCGAACTACAACTCGGTGATTCCGCAGAACAACCCTCATAAAGTGACCGTAGACCGCCAGCAGCTGATCGGAGCTTTGCGCCGTGTGTCTATCTTCTCTTCCCAGGCAAGCAGCTTGATCAAACTGCGCATGCAGGAAAATCAGATTGTGATTTCCGCACAGGACATCGATTTCTCCACTTCTGCCGAAGAAACGCAAGTTTGCCAATATGCAGGCGCTGCCATGAGCATCGGATTCAAGTCTACTTTCCTCATCGATATCCTGAACAATATTTCAGCCGATGAAGTGGTAATCGAACTTGCCGATCCATCCCGTGCCGGAGTCATTGTACCGGTAGAGCAGGAAGAAAATGAAGACTTGCTGATGCTGCTGATGCCGATGATGTTGAACGATTAGTTATTTAATGGATAATTGAGAATGGATAATGGATAATGAGCTGCGCTGTCAGTAGTCAGGAGTTATCCATTTTTTATGTTTCCTGTCCATTCTTCATTATCCATTATCAATTGTCCATTATCCATTGAATAATTATCCATTAAAGAAAGATATGAGATTAAATTTGAAAAACCCGATTGTTTTCTTCGATTTGGAGACGACGGGAACCAATATCAACACAGACCGGATCGTTGAAATTTGCTATCTGAAAGTATATCCTAACGGGAATGAGGAAACGAAAACAATGCGTATCAATCCCGAAATGCATATTCCTGAGGCCTCTTCTGCCGTACATGGCATTTATGACGCCGACGTGGCGGATTGTCCGACTTTCAAGGAAGTGGCGAAGAATGTTGCCCGTGACATTGAAGGCTGCGATTTGGCCGGATTCAATTCCAACCGTTTTGATATTCCGGTACTGGCAGAAGAGTTTCTTCGTGCCGGCGTAGATATTGATATGACAAAACGCAAGTTTGTGGATGTACAGGTGATCTTTCATAAGATGGAGCAACGCACCCTTTCGGCTGCCTATAAGTTCTATTGCGAAAAGAGTCTGGAAGATGCCCATACGGCTGAGGCTGATACACGTGCCACTTACGAGGTGCTGAAAGCACAGCTCGACCGTTATCCGGATCTTCAGAACGATATCGCTTTCCTGGCAGAATATTCTAGTTTCAGTAAGAATGTAGATTTTGCCGGACGAATGGTGTATGACGACAACGGTGTGGAAGTATTTAACTTCGGAAAATATAAAGGAATGTCTGTAGCCGAGGTGCTGAAGAAAGATCCCGGATACTACAGCTGGATTTTAAACAGTGATTTCACGTTGAATACCAAAGCGGTGCTGACCAAAATCCGTTTGCGTGAAATGAGTAATTTGATTACAAAATAATGCTAAAAGGAAAAAAGATAATTCTTGGAATAACCGGTAGCATCGCTGCTTATAAGGCTTGTTACATTATCCGCGGGCTGATAAAGCAAGGAGCGGAAGTGCAGGTTGTCATTACTCCGGCGGGAAAAGAATTTATTACTCCCATCACTCTTTCGGCTCTGACCAGCAAACCGGTCATCAGCGAGTTTTTTGCCCAGCGGGACGGCACGTGGAACAGCCACGTAGACCTGGGATTGTGGGCAGATGCCATGCTGATCGCACCCGCCACTGCCTCTACCATCGGAAAGATGGCGAATGGGATAGCCGACAATATGCTGATAACCACTTATCTTTCGGCAAAAGCTCCGGTATTCGTGGCACCGGCTATGGACCTCGATATGTATGCCCATCCTTCTACACAGAAGAATCTGGATATACTGCGTTCCTACGGCAACCATATCATCAAACCCGGAACGGGCGAACTTGCCAGCCATCTGGTAGGCAAAGGGCGTATGGAAGAACCGGAAAACATTATTCGTGTGCTGGATGAATTTTTCTCTGCAAGTGCCGAACTTCAGGGAAGGAAAATCATGATAACCGCCGGACCGACTTACGAAAAAATTGATCCTGTCCGTTTTATCGGCAACTATTCTTCCGGTAAGATGGGATTTGCACTGGCGGAAGAGTGTGCACGCCGTGGGGCAGAGGTGACGTTGATTGCCGGACCGGTACAACTGAAAACGCAACATTCGCGTATTCACCGGATTGATGTGGAGTCTGCCCGGGAAATGTATGAAGCAGCGCAAGCCTGTTTCCCGACTGCTGATGTAGGGATTCTTTGTGCGGCGGTTGCTGATTTCCGTCCCGAAACGGTGGCCGGCCAAAAGATCAAGCGAGAGAAAGAAGAAGAACTGACCTTGCACCTTCAGGCTACGCAGGACATTGCTGCAAGCTTGGGAAAGATCAAAGAAGAAAATCAACTGTTAGTGGGCTTTGCCCTCGAAACGAACAACGAACAGCAGAATGCCGAAGGAAAGCTCGAACGCAAAAACTTCGACTTTATCGTCCTTAACTCCCTGAATGATGCAGGAGCCGGCTTCCGTCATGATACAAACAAGATTAGCATTATTGATCGCAAAGGTCGCAAGGATTATTCTTTGAAGCCTAAACAGGAAGTAGCACAGGACATTATCGACCATCTGGCCGCTGTCTTAACTCTCTGATCTTTAATTCTCATTTTTTAATTTTTAAATTACAGAAAGTGTTACGTTCACTCTATATTCAGAATTACGCATTGATAGAAAAACTGGATATCGGTTTTGAAACCGGGTTCTCTGTCATCACAGGTGAGACAGGAGCCGGAAAATCGATTATTCTGGGAGCAATCGGTCTGCTGCTGGGGCAGCGTGCCGACGTGAAAGCGATTCGTCGTGGAGCTTCTAAATGTATTATCGAAGCACGTTTTGATATCTCGGCATACGGCATGCGTCCGTTTTTTGAAGAGAACGAACTGGAATACGACGACGAAGAATGTATCCTGCGACGCGAAGTGCAGGCATCCGGCAAAAGCCGTGCATTCATTAATGACACGCCCGCTTCGCTGGCACAGGTGAAGGAACTGGGCGAACAGCTGATCGATGTGCATTCGCAACATCAGAATCTTTTGCTTAATAAGGAAGGTTTTCAGTTGAATGTGCTCGACATTCTGGCTCATAATGACGACGCGCTGGAGAAATACCATTCATTGTATAACGAATGGAAACAGCTCGACCGTGAACTCTCCGAGTTGACGGCACTTGCCGAGCAAAGCCGGACAGATGAAGACTATCTCCGTTTTCAGCTGGAACAGATTGAAGAGGCTCATCTTGCCGAAGGAGAGCAGAGCCTGCTGGAACAGGAAGCGGAAACATTGAGTCATGCCGAAGAAATCAAAGCGGGACTTTACCGCATCGAGCAGTCCTTTTTCTCGGATGAAGGCGGACTGCTTTCGTTCTTGAAAGATAATCTGAATACGCTGAATGGCCTGAAAAAAGTATATCAGCCTGCCGGCGAACTAAGCGACCGCATGGAAAGCGCTTATATCGAATTGAAGGATATTTCGCAGGAAGTATCATCGCAGGGAGAATCGATAGAGTTTAATCCTGCCCGGCTGGACGAAGTGAACGACCGTCTGAACCTGATTTATTCTTTGCAGCAGAAGCACCGGGTGCAGACGCTCGAAGAATTGATTGCCTTGGCGGATCAATACCGGAATAAACTGTCCGAGATTACCTCTTATGATGACCGGATAGCCGAACTGACTGCCCGCAAAGACGCCCAGTATGACCGGGTGAAGAAACAGGCAGCCGTACTGACAAAAGCCCGTGCGGCAGCCGCCCGCGAAGTAGAGAAACAGCTGGCTGGCCGGCTTGTCCCGCTGGGGATGCCCAACGTCCGCTTTCAGGTGGAAATGGGCTTGAAGAAAGAACCGGGTGTACAGGGTGAGGATACTGTCAACTTCCTGTTCTCCGCTAACAAGAACGGAACCTTGCAAAGCATATCTTCTGTCGCTTCCGGAGGAGAGATTGCACGTGTGATGCTTTCTATCAAAGCGATGATTGCCGGTGCGGTGAAATTGCCGACGATTGTATTTGATGAGATTGACACCGGAGTTTCCGGTGAGATAGCCGACCGCATGGCAGATATGATGCAGGAAATGGGTGACCGCAACCGCCAGGTGATCAGTATCACGCACCTGCCGCAAATTGCAGCTCGCGGGCGCGCTCATTATAAAGTATATAAGGAAGACAGCGATACGGAAACGAACAGCCATATCCGCCGTCTCACCGATGAAGAACGGGTAGAGGAAATAGCTCATATGCTGAGTGGAGCCACTCTGACAGAGGCTGCTCTTAGCAATGCGAAAGCTTTGTTGACCCGTATTTCATAATCCATAATTCAAAATTTATAATTCAAAATTACAATGACCGATAAAAGTGAAATGATTTTCGGCGTCCGTGCCGTCATAGAAGCCATTCAGGCAGGAAAAGAGATTGATAAGATCCTCGTCAAGAAAGATATTCAAAGTGATCTTTCAAAGGAACTTTTCGCAGCATTGAAAGGCTTGCTGATTCCTGTTCAGCGTGTGCCGGTGGAGCGTATCAACCGCATCACACGGAAGAATCATCAGGGTGTGGTTGCCTTCATTTCCTCTGTGACTTATCAGAAGACGGAAGACCTTGTTCCTTTCCTTTTCGAGCAAGGCAAGAATCCGTTCTTTGTGATGCTGGATGGCATAACGGATGTGCGTAACTTTGGCGCGATTGCCCGTACCTGCGAGTGTGCGGCGGTAGACGCGGTGATTATTCCTGCACGTGGCAGCGTGTCGGTGAATGCCGATGCCATGAAGACTTCCGCAGGTGCATTGCATACACTCCCTGTTTGCCGCGAACAAAATTTGCGTGCTACTTTGCAGTATCTCAAGGATAGCGGTTTTCGTATCGTTGCCGCTACCGAGAAAGGAGATTATGACTATACGAAAGCCGATTATACAGGTCCGATGTGTATTATTATGGGGGCGGAAGATACGGGTGTATCCTATGAAAATCTGGCTCTCTGTGACGAATGGGTGAAAATACCGATGCTGGGAACCATCGAATCTCTGAATGTTTCCGTGGCTGCCGGTATTTTGATTTATGAAGCTGTGAAACAAAGAAACAACGACTGATATGAAGAAACTTTTAATCTTACCTCTGGCGCTTTTCCTTTTGGTACAGAGCGGTTGGGCGCAAACCCCGAAATGGGTGGAGAAGGCGAAACGTGCTGTATTCTCAGTAGTGACTTATGACAAGAATGACAAGATACTGAATACCGGGAACGGATTTTTCGTATCCGAAGACGGGTTGGCTCTGTCCGATTACAGCCTTTTCAAAGGGGCCGAACGTGCGGTGATTATCACGGCTGAAGGCAAGCAGATGCCGGTCAGCCTGATTTTGGGAGCAGATGATATGTACGATGTGATTAAGTTCCGTGTGGCCATCACTGAGAAGAAAGTGCCGGCGTTGACCGTAGCAAATACGGCTCCGGCTGTAGGGGCTGATGCGTGGATGCTTCCTTATTCTACGCAGAAGAGTATCGCCTGCGTTTCGGGTAAAGTGAAAGAAGTATCGAAGATTGCCGGCGAATATCATTATTACACCTTGAGTATGCAGATGAAGGACAAGATGGTGAGTTGCCCGGTGATGAATGTGGAAGGACAGGTGTTCGGTATTTCCCAGAAGTCTTCCGGTGCCGATACAATAACGACTTGTTATGCGGCAGGAGCGGCTTTTGCGATGTCGCAGAAGATTAATGCTTTGTCTTTGGGAGATGTAGCCTTGAAAAACATTGGTATCCGTAAAGGATTGCCCGAAGCTGAAGATCAGGCATTGGTGTATCTGTTTATGGCTTCCACGCAGATGTCGGCTGATGACTATGAGAAATTGATGGACGATTTCATCCGCCAGTTCCCTGGCAGTACGGATGGATATATTCGCCGTGCCGGCTATTATGTGGCAAAAGGGAAGGAAGATCAGTCTTATTTCGATAAGGCGGTAGCTGATTTTAATCAGGCCCTGAAGATTTCAACCAAGAAGGATGATGTGTATTATAATATCGCCAAACTGATATACGGTTACCAGCTCTCGAAACCGGAGCAAACTTATAAAGACTGGACGTACGATACGGCTTTGAAGAATGTCCGTCAGGCGGCGGCTATCGATCCTCTTCCCGTTTATACGCAGTTGGAAGGTGATATACTTTTTGCTCAGCAGGATTATGCCGGTGCGTTGGCTGCTTATGAGAAGGTGAATGCCAGCAATCTGGCTTCGGCTGCTTCGTTCTTTAGTGCTGCCAAGACAAAAGAGTTGCTGAAGGCAGATGCAAAAGAAGTAATCGCATTGATGGACAGTTGCGTAGCTCATTGTCCGCAGCCTGTCACAGCAGACTTTGCTCCTTATCTGTTGGAACGTGCACAACTGTATATGAATAACGATCAGGCAAGAAATGCAATGCTCGATTATGATGCTTATTATAAGGCTGTGAATGGTCAGGTCAATGACCTTTTCTATTACTATCGTGAGCAGGCTGCATTGAAAGCCCGCCAATACCAGCGTGCATTGGATGATATCGTGAAAGCGATAGAGCTGAGTCCTAAGGATCTGACTTATCGGGCAGAGCATGCGGTTATTAATCTGCGGGTAGGGCGTTATGAAGAATCTATGCAGATATTGAACGATATATTGAAGGATGAGCCGAAGTATGCAGAAGCATACCGCTTGTTGGGACTTTGTCAGATACAGCTGAAGAAGACAGATGAGGCTTGTGGAAACTTCAATAAAGCGAAAGAACTGGGCGATCCGAATGTGGAGGGGCTTATAAAGAAATATTGTAAATAAGCGTATATCTGCCGACCGGAGATATATACTTAATGTTGAAAAAGTAAACCCCTGCCGACTACAGAAGTCGGCAGGGGTTCTTCGTTTTTGGGGACGTTGTAAAATACTCTCTCTCTCTAATTTCTCCCCACTTGTCAAGTTCAGGTTTCAGGTCTTAATATGATATATAGGTTTGATTCTTTTTTGTCTTGTTTATAAGTTAAATGCAGTAATTTGTGAAATACTGCATCCGTTCTTCATTTTTTTTCTCCAAATGGTTACTTTTTTACTTTTTGACCCATAAAAAGCCTGAAATCGACTTTGTTCAGTGAGTAAATTTAAAATATAGTATCTATGTCGTGCATACTCTTGTTGTATTTTCATGTTTTTAGTAATCCTGTCTTCGTTTTTCTTGTTTATAAGTGGAAAATAGTAGAGTTGCAGAAAGAGTTTTTTGAAAGGCGAAAATTAGAAGTAGCAAGTTTGGGAATTGCAAAATTAAACTAGAGTTATCTATATTTTAGGCGCAAATCGAAACTTATATTAAATTTATTTGTTTGTTTTCATAAATATGCCCATCTTTGTGCCGTTATTTGATTCGTTGCGTAATAGGTAACGGATAAGTGGGGGGTAAATAGATGATTTATAGCAAAAAAAGCATACAAGAAGTTCTGCCGGCAGATGTGACTGGCAGGAGCGTAGCGCACCCTAAACGTTGGTTAGTGGCTTTAGTACGTGTTTCTCATGAGAAGAAAACGAGTGAGCGGCTATCTAAAATGGGGATTGAAAATTTCCTTCCTGTTCAGCAAGAAGTGCATCAATGGAGTGATCGTCGAAAGGTAGTCGAGCGTGTTCTTCTTCCGATGATGATATTTGTGCATGTCGATCTTTATGAGCAGAAAGAAGTTTTAACATTGGGTTCTATCAGCCGATATATGGTGTTGCGTGGAGAGAGTACTCCTGCTGTCATTCCCGATGAACAGATGCACCGCTTTAAGTTCATGCTAGACTATTCTGACGAGACGATTAATATGAGTACGTCTCCCTTGTCACCAGGAGAAAAAATTAAGGTTATCAAAGGACCACTATCCGGACTTCAAGGAGAATTGGTTACTGTAAATGGGAAATCGAAAGTCGCAGTCCGGCTTACTATGCTGGGATGTGCTTTTGTAGATATACCAGTAGGGTGTGTGGAACCGCTGGAAAAATAAGGGTTTAAATAAGTGAAACAAGCATTAAGTGAACAAAAGGGGTATGGTGAATTTTTTACTGCAAGAAAACATAGATGATCTGCAAAAGCTGTCGGATCGTCTACTTCATATCAGCGATGAAAATGGGTATATATACGCTGATGACCTTTCAGAATTACATCAAGCAATTCACGAAAAAATCATAGATCTATATTCCCAACGGGGGAAGACACCGGAGCAGGATGCTACCCTGTGTTTGGCAATCCTAATGGGATATAATGTGTCGATGTACGCCAATCCGGAAGACGAAGAAAGAAAACAGGCTGTTTTGACCCGTTCTCTGTCTCTTCTCGATGTTCTTCCCCCTTCTCTTCTTAAGCAACAGTTATCTGCCGTTTGTCACGAGATGCAGGAGCTGTGCGAAATCAACTGAAACTTTTTTATTTGTCAATGAAAATGCAAAAACTTTTTAGCATTCTACTCTTTTGTTTGATGCTGGGAAGTGGCTCGCTTATGGCTCAGTCCATGAGTGACTCACAAGTACTGGAATATGTAAAGGACGGTATCCGGCAAGGTAAGGAACAGAAGCAGCTCGCTTCCGAACTGGCCCGTAAGGGTGTAACCAAGGAACAGGCAATGCGTGTGAAGCAGCTGTACGAGCAGCAGAACAATGTAAATACCTCGAAATCAACGGGCACGGACATCAACGAATCTCGCCTGCGTGAAGAAACAAAGGAAAATACTTCCGACATGCTGGAGGACCATCCCACCACTCAGGACCTTGCCCGTGGTGATCAGGTCTTCGGACGCAACATCTTCAATACCCGCAACCTGACATTTGAACCCAGTGTCAATCTGGCTACTCCCTCCAATTACCGTCTAGGTCCCGGTGATGAAGTAATCATTGATATCTGGGGTGCCAGTCAGAACACCATCCGCCAGCAGATCTCTCCGGAAGGTACCATCAATATTTCGAAGATCGGTCCTGTCAACCTCAGCGGTATGACGGTCTCTGCCGCCAATGACTATCTGAAAGCGGCATTGAATAAGATATATAACGGTTTAAACAATACTACCGACCCCACTTCGGACATCCGTCTGACACTTGGTAATATCCGTACCATCCAGATCAATGTGATGGGAGAAGTAGTGCAGCCGGGTACCTACGCCTTGTCTTCCTTCTCTACGGTCTTCCATGCGCTTTACCGCGCAGGCGGCGTGAGTGATATCGGTAGCCTCCGGAATGTGCAGCTGGTACGAAACGGAAAGAACATCGCCACCATTGACGTCTACGAATTCATCATGAAAGGCAATACGCAGGACGACATCCGCCTGCAGGAAGGTGATGTCGTGATTGTTCCTGCTTATGATGTATTGGTAAAGATCAGCGGCAAGGTAAAACGTCCTATGCGTTTCGAAATGAAAAAGGGGGAGTCGCTGTCTACCCTTATCACCTATGCCGGTGGCTTCGATGCCGATGCCTACACGCGTTCATTGCGTGTTGTCCGTCAGAATGGTGAGGAATACGAAGTCAACACGGTCAAGGACATGGATTACAGTATCTACAAAATGCGTAACGGTGATGTCGTAACCGCCGAAGCCATCCTTAACCGCTTCACAAATAAATTGGAAATCCGTGGTGCGGTGTACCGTCCCGGCATCTACCAGCTCAGCGGCAAACTGAATACCATCCGCGAATTAGTCAATGAGGCTCAGGGTCTGACCGGTGACGCTTTCCTGAATCGTGCCGTCCTATATCGGCAGCGTGAAGACCTGACCAGTGAAGTTGTTCCCGTAGATATCAGGTCTATTATGGACGGTACTTCCCCGAATCTTGCCTTGATGAAGAATGACATCCTCTACATCCCAAGTATCCATGATTTGGAGGATCGGGGCAATGTCACAGTTCATGGTGAGGTCGCGCACCCCGATTCATATCCCTATGCGGATAACATGACTCTTGAGGATCTGATCATTCAGGCCGGTGGTCTGCGCGAAGCTGCCTCTACTGTCCGGATTGATGTCTCGAGACGAATCAAGAATCCCCGCAGTACTGCGGATAATGATACGATCGGCCAGATGTACAGCTTCTCTTTGAAGGATGGCTTCGTAATAGACGGCCAGCCCGGTTTTATCCTTCAGCCTTATGATCAGGTATATGTCCGTCGCAGTCCCGGTTATCAGGCACAGCAGAACGTCGCCATTGAGGGTGAAATCCTTTTCGGAGGAAATTACGCCATGACCAGCCGTGAGGAACGTCTTTCTGATCTGGTGAATAAAGCCGGTGGTCCGACCAGTTACGCTTACCTGCGTGGTGCAAAGCTGACTCGTGTGGCTAATGCCAGTGAGAAGAAACGTATGAGCGATGTCGTCCGCTTAATGCAGAGACAGTTGGGTGAGGCCATGATTGATTCTTTGGGTATCCGCGTTGAAGATACCTTTACGGTTGGGATTGATTTGGAGAAGGCCTTGAGTAACCCTAAAGGTAATGCCGATCTTGTTTTGCGTGAAGGTGATGTGATCTCTGTTCCTAAGAATAATAATACCGTAACTATCAATGGTGCTGTCATGGTTCCGAATACGGTTTCTTATATACAGGGAAAAGATGTGGACTACTATTTGAATCAGGCCGGTGGTTATTCAGATAATGCGAAGAAGAGTAAGAAGTTCATCGTTTACATGAATGGTCAGGTGACGAAGGTGAAGGGTAGTGGTAAGAAACAGATTGAACCGGGTTGTGAGATTATTGTGCCTAGTAAGGCTAAGAAGAAGGCGAATATTGGGAACATACTGGGTTATGCTACTTCCTTCAGTTCTTTGGGGATGATGATTGCTTCTATTGCCAATTTGATAAAAAAATAACAGATATCTATCATGACAGAACAGAAACTAGCAAAAGACCTCTCATCCGTATCCAACGAACCGAAGGCTGATGAGATGGAAATTGACCTGATGGATATTCTAAGAAAAATCATCGCTATTCGTAAGACCTTATATAAGGCTGTCGGCATAGGTTTGGTCATTGGTATCATTGTGGCTTTGAGTATTCCAAAGAAATATACGGTTGAGGTAACTTTGTCTCCTGAAATGGGCCATTCCAAAGGCAATAGCGGTCTTGCATCAATGGCTGCCTCCTTCTTAGGAGCTGGGACAGGTATGAGTGGTGATGGGGTGGATGCTCTAAATGCTTCCCTTTCACCTGAGATTGTCTCTTCCACTCCTTTTCTGCTGGAGCTTTTGTCTATGAGCGTACCTAGCGGTGGTGAAGAAAGTGAAAAGATTGATTTAGGATCTTATTTGGATAGCCAGTCTTCTCCTTGGTGGAGTTACGTTATGGGACTTCCAGGTATGGCAATAAGCGGGGTAAGGGCGTTGTTCGCAGATGAAGATGAGTCCGACGGTTTGAGAAACAATAAGTTCGGTACTATTGAACTTACTAAAGAAGAGGATGAAAAAATCACTTCTTTAAAGAAGAACATAACAGCTGTGATGGATAAGAAGACTGCCATAACCAATGTTTCCGTCACTTTACAAGATCCCAAAGTTGCCGCTGTCGTAGCCGATTCCGTTGTCCATAAGTTACAGGAATACATCACAGGTTATCGTACTTTTAAAGCAAAGGAGGATTGCGCTTATTTGGAGAAGCTGTTCAAGGAACGCCGGGAGGAGTATTACGCGGCTCAGAAGAAGTATGCTGAGTATGTGGATACCCATGACAACCTGATTCTTCTGAGTGTTCGTGCCGAGCAGGAGCGTTTGCAGAACGACATGAGTTTGGCTTATCAGGTTTACAGTCAGGTTGCCAACCAGTTTCAAGTAGCCCAAGCAAAAGTTCAGGAAGAGAAACCCGTATTTGCGGTAGTAGAACCTGCGGTTGTACCTCAACAATCTTCCGGTACGAGCAGAAAGATGTATGTGATCGTCTTTGTCTTTCTGTCTGTGGCGACAGTCATCGGTTGGAAACTCTTTGGGGAAGAGTTTTGGGACAAGCTGAGGCGTGAATTTGTGTAATACGTCGTATAGAAGTTTTAAAAAAGGGAGAATATAGAATACGATCATGAAGAAATCATTGGAAAGATTTTTGCAATACACCAGCCGTAATTTTTTTAATTGTTGGCTTATTCTCGGGGTGGATACACTGATCTCCGGTTTGTGTACTCTGTCTGCCTTTATCGGCATTTATTACATTGTGGGCATCGGCTGGAATATTTTTCAGTTGTTACAGGTCACCGCTGTATCTTTGCTGTCAAGCATAATTGGTGATTTGCTTTTCAACACCTATCGCAACACCATCCGTTATTCCGAGATCAAGGATCTTTGGCGGATCACCTGTAGTGTTCTGTTCAAAACATGCTGTCTTGCCGTCTATGTGTTTTTTATATTAAACGGAGACCGCTTATTCGGCAGCCAGAATCTGGTATTTGTCATCTCCGACGGTATGTTCACTCTGATCGCTTTGATCGGTTTTAGAGTCATAGTCATCGTTACTTATGATTCTCTGATCGGTATGGTCCGTAAGACGGACACTCGTGTGTTGATCTATGGTACCGATGACAAGAGCGTTGCCTTGAAGACGCGTCTGCGCAACAGTTCGCATTACAAGATAGTCGGTTTTTGTATTTACAGTCCTGATCATAGTCGCCGTATTCTTGCCGATTCTCGTGTTTATTCATTCTCGGACAAGTCCGGTTTTAGGACGTTGATTCAGAAGCACCGTATACAGGCTGTTCTTTTTTCCCGCTATGATTCCATCAAGGAGGAAGAGAACCGTCTTCTTGAATATTGTAAGAGCATTGGTGTGAAGACTCTGATCGCCCCCTCAATCAGCGAGGCGGACGTCGATGGTCTTTTCCATCAGTTTGTCCGTCCTATCCGTATTGAGGACCTTTTGGGACGTGAGGAGATTAAGATCAACATGGCTGAAATTGCAGCGGAATATTGCAATAAGACCATTCTTGTTACTGGAGCTGCCGGTAGTATTGGCAGTGAGCTTTGCCGGCAACTAGCCCAGATCGGTGTCCGTAAACTAATATTATTTGATTCTGCCGAGAGTCCTCTTCATAACGTCCGTTTGGAGTTCGAGAAGAAATATCCTGGGATAGACTTCGTACCGGTTATCGGTGACGTTCGTGTTATTCAACGTCTCCGTATGGTCTTTGAACTGTATCATCCTCAAATCGTATTCCATGCTGCTGCTTATAAACATGTCCCTTTGATGGAAGAGAATCCTTGTGAAGCGGTCTATGTCAATGTAATAGGTTCCCGTCAGGTTGCCGATATGGCGGTGGAATATGAAGCAGAGAAGATGATTATGATCTCTACGGATAAAGCGGTTAACCCCACGAATGTAATGGGAGCCTCTAAGCGTCTGGCTGAGATCTATGTTCAGAGTTTGGGTACAGCAATAAAAGAAAGAAAAGTAAAGGGTAAGACAAAATTCATCACCACCCGTTTCGGTAATGTTTTAGGCAGTAATGGTTCTGTTATTCCCCGCTTTAAAGAGCAGATAGAGAATGGTGGTCCTGTCACTGTTACCCATCCTGACATCATCCGTTACTTTATGACCATTCCGGAAGCTTGTCGTTTGGTGATGGAGGCTGGCATGATGGGAGAGGGGAACGAGATCTTTGTTTTCGAGATGGGTGAGCCTGTAAGGATCGTGGATCTAGCTACCCGTATGATTGAGTTGGCCGGTTACCGTCTGGATGAGGACATCAAGGTAGAGTTTACAGGTCTTCGTCCTGGGGAGAAACTTTATGAGGAGCTTTTGAGTACTGAGGAGAATACTCTTCCTACTTCTAATAAGAAGATCAAGATTGCTAAGGTCCGTCGTTATGAGTATGATGACGTGTTGGATTCTTACTCTGATTTTGAGGCTTTAGTCCGAAATGTCAGGATCATGGACACTGTCGCTCTGATGAAAAAGATAGTTCCGGAGTTTATTTCTAAGAATTCACGATTTGAAGTCTTGGATAATGAGGACTCTTCGTTTGAAAAATAAATCCATCAATTTTACTTTTTTCTTAAACGGACTAAGATCATAGAAAAGTAAGCACTCAATTTAGGGTTATGAGTTAAAAGTTCTACATTTGTTGCAAACAAAATAACGATATTATGTATAGTAGTGAAGATTTAGAGAGTTTTTACTTTTAATATCAAACCGTGGTATTGTCTCGTGGAGAGTTTCTACAATATTTTTGTATGAAGAATAAAGTACCCTATAATATCTTTCAAAATGGTATAAGGATACTCATAATAAAATAGTCGAGGTCAAGGTTGACGGTATGCCTTGTGAACAGCCCTCTTGTAGTTCTACCGCTTGACAGAAATAGCGATAAGGGTGTGCGAATCCAGTTCTTTGTATAAATAATGGATTGCACATATCTCATAAAGAATCTTAGCTATCGGTAGGCTGTCACTAAAAAATATTGATTGGCTATAATATATAAATAATTTATAAATAATTACAAAAGCAAATGCTTTAGTCCTGTTACGGGGTCTAAAGTGACTACTTAATATGACAAAGAAAGTAATGTTAGTCTTCGGAACTCGTCCAGAGGCCATTAAGATGTGCCCGCTGGTCAAGGAGCTCCAGAAGCGTCCAGACGAGTTTGAAACCATTGTATGCATCACTGGTCAGCACCGGGAGATGCTCGACCAAGTGCTCCGAATCTTCGAAGTGAAGCCCGATTACGACCTCAATATCATGCAGAAGGGGCAGGATCTTACTGACGTCACTTCCCGAGTCCTTTATGGTATGCGTGATGTGCTTAAGAAGTGTCGTACTGATGTAGTCCTTGTACACGGCGACACTACTACCTCTACCGCTGCAGCTCTTGCTGCCTTCTATGAGCAGCTCCCTGTAGGTCACGTTGAGGCAGGTCTCCGTACCCACAACATTTACAGCCCATGGCCAGAGGAGATGAATCGTCAGATTACCGATCGTATCGCTATCTACAACTTCTCGCCAACCCCACTCTCAGAGAAGAACCTCCAGGACGAAAAAGTCCATGGCAACATTTACGTCACCGGCAATACCGTCATCGATGCCCTTCATATGGTAGTCGATAAGCTCAAGACTGATGTCACCCTTACTGAGGAACAGAACAAAGTGCTGCTCGAAGCAGGTTACGATGTCACTCGCCTCTTAAATGGTAAGAAGCTTGTTCTCATTACCGGTCACCGTCGTGAGAACTTTGGCAGCGGCTTTATCCGTATGGTGACTGCCATGAAGGACCTCTCCGAGAAGTACACAGATGTTGATTTCGTCTATCCAATGCACCTTAATCCTAACGTGCGCGAACCTATCCACGAAGTGTTTGGTGGAGACCTCACCCGTCCAAATTTCTTCTTCATCGAACCCCTCCAGTACCTCGAGTTTGTGCACCTCATGAGTAAGGCTAATATTGTTCTCACCGACTCTGGTGGCATTCAGGAAGAAGCACCAGCGCTTGGTAAGCCCGTTCTTGTGATGCGCGACACCACCGAGCGTCCTGAAGCTCTCGTTTTTGGTACTGTCGACCTTGTCGGTACTGATTACGATAAGATCGTCAATGAAGTCAGTACCCTTCTCGAGGATGCAGTCGCCTATGAGAAGATGTCTCATGCAGTCAATCCTTATGGCGACGGACAGGCTTGCCGTCGCATAGCCGATGTGCTCGCTGGTAAGGAGACTGACCGTTATGAGGTAAAGTAAATAACGTGAGTTGTTAGCATCCGAAAAAGTCGTATATGAAACACTCCTGAAATAGATTTCGTTTAAGTGAAGTTTCGACTATGAAATAGCAGAAAAGGCTCGGTCCGTTGCTATAGTACCTTTCACCGACTAATGGAAAGACCTTGACACATGGAACACTCTTGCCGATGAATTCCATTGTTCTATCATTAGCAATGTTGTAATAGGTGCTTATTACGAGAACACTCACGTTATCAACGACTCCAGTACCCCCCATCTATGTTGATGACTTGAATAATGTGGCTGTAGCTACTTGTCCTGATGGCATCCTTGTGTGTTGCAAAAGTCATTCGAAGGAGATCAAGAAGACAGTTGAGAACCTTATCCGCGTCCAATGTACGAGGAGGGGGGATGGGGCTCTTATTGTGTGCTTGATGACTCCACTATGAAGGAGGGCAGCATTCGTTCGCTAAAAGCATCACCCTAAACCCTGGTAAGAATATCTTTCATCAGACTCATTACCATCGTTCTGAGGGCTAGATTTTTGTAGAAGGTGAAAGGATCTTTGTGCTTGATGACAATGCGGAGAGAGTGAAGACTGGTGATACAGCCATCATTCCTGTAGAGACTTTCACTCTATTAGGGTGTTCACAAGGCTCACCTTCATTGAGGTTCAGAGCGGCAATCCGTTTGTTGAGGAGGATATTGAGAGAACAGAGAGGAAATAGAGTAAGTGATTAAGAGTTTGTGCCATATGTGATATATGAGTTTTGTTGATTATTCACTTTTGAAAAATGCAAAATAAACAAATAGGATCAATCAACCAGTTGAAAGCAGGAGCAATTCTCAATTATATTGTAATTGTTCTGAATATACTTGTCACATTACTATACACCCCATATATGCTTCGCATGATGGGGCAGAATGAGTATGGGCTATATGCACTTGTTGCTTCTGTAATTGCATACCTTACAGTTTTAGATTTCGGTATAGGAAATGCAATTGTAAGATATACAGCAAAATTTCGGGCAGAAGGAAAAATTACTGAGCAATATGAGATGTTCGGCATGTTCTTTCTTTTATATGTTGTGATAGGTATAATTGCTTTGTCAATAGGTACAGTTCTCTACTTTAATGTTGATTGTTTATTCGCCGAGACAATGTCTTTGGCAGAGCTATTGAAAGCAAGAGTTATGATACTTATTCTTGTATTTAACCTTGCTTTCACATTTCCAATGAGTATATTTGGTTCTATTATTACCGCTTATGAACGATTTACATTTCCCAAGGTCATAAACATAGTCAGAATCTTGTTGAATACCGGAGTAATGATAGTATTGCTATCAATGGGTTATAAGGCAATAGCATTGGTTGTTATTCAAACAATATTCAATGTTTTTACATTAATCATCAATTTTATCTATTGTAAAAAGAAATTGAGAATTCAAATTCTATTTTCGAATCTCAAACTATCCTTGCTTAAAGAAGTTGCCATTTATTCATTTTGGATTCTATTGGACGTTGTAATGAACCAGATATACTGGAATACTGGTCAATTCGTACTAGGGGCTATATCAGGAACTGCAGCTGTAGCAGTATTTGCCGTAGCCATACAGATGGAAAGCATGTACATGCAATTCTCTACTGCCATATCTTCTGTTTTCCTTCCAAAGGTTACTAGTATGGTCTCTCAGAGAAACGATAAAGAAGAAATCTCCAGCCTATTCATACGTACAGGAAGAATTCAAAACATCATAATGAGCTTTATGCTGTTTGGATTTATTGTATTTGGCAAAAGATTTATTGAATTGTGGGCAGGCGAAGATTATTCTGATGCATATTATATGACAGTTGCTTTTTTTGTTGCTCTCTATATTCCTCTGATTCAGAATCTTGGTATTACCATTCTTCAGGCTCGAAATGAAATGAAATTTAGAAGTTTACTATACATCTGTATTGCAGTTGTCGCTTTGGTTATTCAAATTATTTTGGCGAAGAGTTGGGGAGGAACCGGTTGTGCTTTAGCAATCGCAGGCGCTTTATTTGTTGGACAGGGGGTGATTATGAATATATACTATAAAAATAAACAATCTTTAGATATACCGAAATTCTGGAAGGAAATACTAAAGATGGATATAGTACCAATACTTATTGTCGGCATATTCTCTGTAATATTGAGGTTTGCCCCATTTGTAAACACCTGGACATCATTATTATTAACTGTTGCAGTATATGTATGTATATACGCTCCATTATATTATATGTTTAGTATGAATGAGGAGGAAAAGAATCTCATTGTTAAACCTATTCTGCGAATATTTTCAAAATGATTAATGTAATTGATAAACATAATTGTTGTGGCTGTAGTGCCTGTGCATCCATTTGTCCTAAACGATGCATTCAGATGGTTGCAGATAATGAAGGGTTTCTTTATCCTCAGGTCGATATGGATACCTGTATAGACTGTGCCCTCTGTGAAAAGGTGTGCAATGAACTGCAACCATACGAAAAACGAGAACCTCTCAAAGTACTTGCAGCTATCAACAAGAACGAGGAGATTCGACTCAAGAGTTCCTCTGGAGGCATCTTCTACATCCTTGCAGAAAAGATCATCAAAGAAGATGGTGTCGTCTTTGGTGCTCGCTTTGATGAGAATTGGCAGGTGGTAATAGATTATGCTGAGGATATGAAAGAGGTAGAAGCCTTCATGGGCTCCAAATATGTGCAGGCCCGCATGGAGAATGCATATAAAGATGTGAAGCGTTTCCTCACAGATAGTCGTATGGTACTTTTTTCTGGAACCCCTTGTCAGGTTGCTGGTCTTCACAAGTACCTTCGCAAGCCATATGATAACCTCTTGACGGTTGATTTTATCTGCCATGGTACACCAAGCCCAAAGGTATGGGGTATGTATCTCGATGAAGTTGTCAAAGAAGTAAAAAGTATCAGTAGCGTAGAGTTCCGCAATAAAGACAAGGGATGGAAGGACTTCAGTTTTAACCTTAGATTCAACGAAGGTGACAAGACAGCATCAATGCTTTCACCATATAAGCAAAATCACTATATGAAGGCATTCTTACGTGATATAATTCTTCGTCCTTCTTGTTACGAATGCAAAGCTAAGGGATGCAGCAGTCAGAGCGACATTACCATTGCCGACTTTTGGGGAGTCCACAATATCTATCCTGAGATGGATGATGACAAAGGTACCAGTCTAATACTCCTCAACACCGATAACGGAATAGATACTTTAGATAAAAAACAGGTTATTTCTGCGGAAACAAATTTTAAACGCATTAAATCACTCAATCCAGCTTGCTATCTTTCGCCAAAAGAACCCTCGAAACGCGATGAGTTTTTTGCAAGATTGGATAATGAGAATATGATAGAGCTGATAAACGAGTGTACTAGACCCACATCTAAACAACGATTATATAAAATAGTATATGATTGTACCTTGTTGATATATAATATGTTAGATCGTGTAGTGAAGGTAAAGAAGTCATTCAACTAGAATTCAAATTATTAGATGTCATCCTTGATGATCCCAGAATCATTTCGATATGCTTTAGAAATAAGGAGACTAGATGGAAATAATAGTAAAGAATGTTCATGTAAAAAATGAGTTGTGTGAATAATATTAACAAACAATGAAGGTCGGTGTATTAACATTAAGATTTCATTCCAATTTTGGCTTCATAATGCAAGCCTATGCAATGCAGTATGTCATCAAACAGTTGGGACATGAACCTTATACATACTACACTAAGGTTGTTGAGGAAAAACGTATAAATAAGGCAAAACAGGTAATTAAGAATTGCTTGCTTAAACTAATTAGAAAGTATAATGGTCCTGTAATTCCTCATTGGCCAACAAATGAAGATTACGAGATTATTGACACATACACAAACCAGTTTGTATTTGATAATATTGCATTAACCCCGTATTTTTCAAGTATTAAAGAACTTGAGAGATATGATCATCGTTGCTTTGAAGCATTCATTGTAGGCAGCGATCAAGTTTGGCGTGAGGAGTTTTCGCTCAATATTCCGACCTATTATTTTGATTTTGTCAAGCATCCTGCAAAGAAAATTTCTTATGCTGCTTCGTTTGGAGTTTCGAAGATTGACTACCCCAAATCACTGATAAACAAATGTAAGAGATTGATACGTGATTTCTCATTTGTATCAGTACGAGAAAAAGAAGGTGTGACCATCTGCCGAGAGAATTTTGGTGTTGATGCAGTACAAGTATTAGATCCGACCATGTTGGTTGATGATAAACAATATTCAAGTTTAGCGGATAAATCAACAAAAAAATATCCTGATAAATATATCATCACATACATTCTCGACGAAACTAATAAATCTACAGAATTTGTTGCTAAACTTAGCAAACAGTTAGATCTTCCTGTAGTAAATATTTTATCATATAAGAAGGGAAAGAAAGTAACCCCTTATCCTTCAATATATGATATACTTAAAGGGTTCAGAGATGCAGATTTTATAGTAACAGATTCTTTCCATGCTTCTGTTTTTTCTATATTATTCAATAGACAATTCTGTGTATTAAAAAATCCATATAGAGGTATAAGCAGAATCACTACGTTATTAAATACATTCTGTATCTCAGATAGAATTGTTGATGATACCCTACCTACAAATCAAATTGATTTTTACAATATTAACAAGATGCTTATTGGTAAGAGGACTGATTCTCTTTCACTTTTTAACAAGGTCCTAAATGAGTAGTTTAATTCATATATTTGATGATAACAAATTCTATACTCGGTTAATTCTTTTAATCTTAATCGAATTAGGGAATTTCTATTTACTGGAATCGCCATTAAATATTATGATTACGGCAATTGAAGTTGTAGTAGTGATGTCTTTGATGATAAGGAAAGATTATCCTTCTGCATTGATCTTTCATGTGATTTTTTGTTTGACGGGATGTGATGCGACATCCGCATCATCTGACGCACAATTATTCTCATATCCAGAAATTAAACTGATTGGTCCGCTCACGCTGTCGTATATATTGCTCGGCATGTTGTGGCTCGCAAATAGGAAAAAGACCATTCAAGCGCCCAAAGATTCGCTGTTGTGGGGGGTCCGAAAACTGATGTCATTTTTTTTGATCTATGGTACAGGTATCGGTGTTCTGGGCCTTCTTATCTTTAATTATCGACTCAATGACTTCATCACAGCATTCATTTACATATTTGTAGGTTATTTATACGTTGATATTTTCTCACGTAATTACGATGACAATTATCTGCATAAATGCAAGAATGCAGCTATGTCATTATTGCTGACGGCTCCGATTGTTTCATTCATATCATATTTTTTACTTAATATTCGAGTATCATATTCTGTGTTCGATGCCTTGGTGTTTAACGAGGAGTTTATTATGGGGGCTATCCTGATATTAATTCTGTTTACTGATGTTAAGTACAAGGTAGCATACATGGTATCGCTCACATTATACATCGTTTGTCTTGTCATAGCAGGACGAGGAGGTTTTTTCTTGTCTCTTTTGATATGTTTCTTGGTATTAATCTATTTTACATATTTTGTTCCAAATTCAATTCTCAAGTACACCAAGTATTTAAGAATTATATTCCCTATATTTATCATTGTAGGAGGATCTGCGATCGTAAGCTTCTTCTTATCTATCGAAGGTGGTCAGAGTCTTGCAGGAAACAAAGTTATGGAGTTGATTTCTTTGCTGGAAGCCTTGTTTACAATCGGTTCAACAGGATTCACTCTTACGGATATTTCCGATTCACCCTATATACGAGTTGCAGAGGTGTTGAATATTCTGGATAATGGTATAAGAGACCCTCTAGGTTTGATATTCGGTCATGGCTTTGGTGGAGTCTATACTGATAGTACTGGGTTATTCCGCAATGTAGATGTCTCAATTGGTGGTTTCCCTCTTGAGATTATCAATTCAGGAAGATATGGAACTGCCCACTCGTTTCTTCCGAACACTCTGCTGTTTAATGGCCTAATTGGAACATATATGCTTCTCAAAAAAGGTTTTATGTACTTGAAAAACATCAAGTATTCTCCATTATGCTTTGCAGGATATTTTCTATTCTTGTATAGTTTCTATTTCAATACATCACTATTTCTTGCAGCTACTTTCGCATTATATGCTGCAGAGTATGATATAAAGAAATATTCTAACGTGAACAATTAATACAATGAATATTCTAATAGTCGATTACATCTGTACCCGAGGTCATGTATTTTTCAATAGGATACATATCAATGCGCTAATGCAGACTGGACATAAGTTGTCGTATGTTTCCAGAAAAGGGTACTTAGAGGTTCCTGAGAATGCTGAGTACTATGAGATACCAGAAGAGTACTATTTACACCAAACAGAAAAGCAACTCAGTTCTATCCAGCATATAAAGTATGATATCAAAAAACTGCTTTATACAAAAAGCGTTGCTAACAAGATAAAGCCGGATGCAGTAGTTGTGCTAACCTACGATGCTCTATCTCTTGTATTCTTTAGGGTGAAGTGTCCTACATTCGTAATCAATCATGTAAATGTGGATTTCTTGAGTTTTTGGTACAGAGATCTTGCGACGAAACTTCTTCCGAACAATTTCATACATGTATGTTTGACAAAAAGGATACATGAGTATATGAAGTCAAGATGCAAGAACAAAAAGTCTGTTTATATTCCCCATGGATATTTGCCGGAACATATCCAAGTTAACGAGAAAGAGAATGTAGTCTTCTGCCCTACAACTTCATCCATGGATAAACATCTTTTAAACAGTATTATAAATAATGGCGAGGTAATTAAGTACTTGACAGAGCATAATATACAGTTAGTTATAAAATCAAACAAACAATATGGTAATGTTGCATCATGCATTACTATACTGAACGGATTTATTCATAAAAAACTATATCAAAAATTGGTTCAGAGCCCGATAGCAATCTTCTTGCCATATGATAAGTCATTTAATTATAGAGCTAGTGGTGTGTTTCATGAAGCACTTTCATATAACACTCCTATTGTGACTAGTGCAATACCTATTTTTGATGAGTATAAGAATTTGGTAACGTATGATTTTCAGGTCAAAAGTCCATCGGAATTCATAGCTGTAATTGAATTCGTAATGCAGAAAAGTGAATACTACCGTAATTTGGACATCTTGGATCCTTGCAAGTATTGGAAAGATTGTTTTATAGTCCAAAATAGATAATATATGAAAATCGTAATCATAGATACAAGTATTCCTATCAATACTAGGAATAGTAAAATTGAGAATTCGTTCAAAGAGATTTATCCTGAAGCTGAGATGCTGATTTTAACTTGGAAGAGAGATAAGGTAGCGTTTGTCACTCCATCCAACTATATCGTCTATGAGGCAGAGGCAGCATACGGTAATCCTACAGAGAAACTCAAGAAGATATTGGGTTTTGCTAAGTTTGCACGCAAGAAACTTCGTGAACTGCAGCCGGATGTAATCATAGCTTCACATTGGGAGTCGTTATTGGTGACTCCTTCCGATCTGCCTAATAAGCCTGTTCTTATTTACGAGAACCTAGATGTTCCAACTGGTTCTTATCTTATCCGCAAGGCAATTCAGATATTGGAGGGTAGAAAGTTGAAGAGTTTTGATTTGATTATCCATGCATCCCGATTCTTCCAGGAACTCTATCCCGAGTCAATGCCTCAGATTATACTTGAGAACAAGTCAAAGTTTGATTTCAAACAGGAGGAACAGTCAACTCACAATCCTTTCGTAGTGTCGTATATCGGTACCATCCGCTATAAGGAAATTTTGGAGCACTTTGTGACAGCAGCTTGCAGTATCGATGATATAGAAGTGAAAATCTTCGGTGATGGACATGATTTGGAGCACATAAAGGCATTCTCGAAGGGATACAAGAATATCTCGTTTTATGGTTCCTACTCGTTCTCACAGATACCAGAGATATATGGCCAGAGCGATCTTGTATGGGCTGCATACCCTAATAAAGACTATAATGTAGTGTATGCTATCTCAAACAAGTTTCATGAGTCAATGGCATGTGGCAAACCTTGCATTTATGCAGACAAGACCAAGTTGGGTGACTTTGTCAGTAGCAACAAGATGGGGTATATCGTAGATCCTTATTCGGATGAATCCATCAAAAAACTCATTTTGAATATCAAAGACAATCTCTCAGAATATGAAGCATGTAAGCGAAATATCCTGAAGAACAAGCAGTACGAAACTACTTGGGGGCAGGATTTTGCAAAAGTGGTAGATTTTATCAATCAAAAATTAGAGGAACGACGTCATGAATAGTAAGGACAGTCCGCTTGTGAGTGTAGTGATGCCATGCTACAATGCTGCTCAGTATATAACCGAATCAATAGAGTCTGTGATTGCTCAGACTCATCGGAACTGGGAGTTGATTATTGTCGATGATTATTCAAAGGATAATTCTGTTGAAATTATTCAAGACTATCAAAATAATGATAACCGCATTAAACTGATACGTAACGCAAGGCCATCTGGATCTCCTGCCGAGCCTAGGAATATTGGTATAGAGCATTCGACCGGTGAGTATATTGCCTTCCTTGATAGTGATGATATCTGGACTTCAGACAAGTTGCAAAAGCAGTTGGCAAAGTTCCAAGAGGGTGACTATGCTATAGTGTATGCAAACTACGAGGTGATGTGTGAGGATGGTTCCCGTACTGGCAAGATTGTGAAAGGACCAGCCTTTACGGACTATAAGCAATTGTTGAAATACAATAGCATAGGTTGCTCAGAGGCGATTTTCAGGAAAGAGTGTCTTAATGGTTGTCGTTTTAAGAAGATAGGTCATGAAGATTATCTCTTTTGGTTGACCTTCCTTAAGAATGGAGGTACTGCTGCAAACAGCAATGAGGTGCAGTTGATCTATAGAGAAAGAGAGTCATCTGTATCTGGAAATAAAGTAAAGGCCGCCAAGTGGACCTGGAATATCTACCGTAAGGAACTTGGTTTAAATATCCTCGAGGCATCTTTCTGTTTCCTGCATTATGTAATTAAGGGAATTGAGAGACATGTTGGAGTATAACAAATGTGTAAAAATGAGTGTCAATAATAATGGTTTTATAAACCAAGAGTGTATAGGAAGTAAAAAGAAAACAGCCTTTATTACCGTTCATGTTGGCGAAAATTTCGGATCTGCCTTGCAAGCAATTGCGACTCAAAGAGTATTGGAACAAGTAGACACAGAGCCTACTTTGATTAACTATATTCCTCCTCGAGTGACGTTTTCCGGCTTTCTGAAAAGAGGTTTAAAATCACCAAAGGACATCGTTTGTATGCTTTTGAAATTACCTTGCTTCTTGAAGAACAAGAAGATTTTTGAGTCGTTTGTCAAGAAGCATAGTAATATCTCTGTCCCTATCTATAAGGGTGATGATTTTACTAAGAAGTGTCCAAAAGCCGACTGCTACATCACTGGTAGTGATCAGGTGTGGAACTTTGTCTATAATGAGGGGTTTGATGAGCATTACTTCTTCCAAGGTATTCATGGTCGCAAGATTTCCTATGCAGCATCAATGGGAATGACCGAATTGAACGAAGATGAGAAACAATGTATGACCCAAAGCCTGAAAGACTATGACTATCTATCTGTCCGTGAAGAGAGCGGTAGAGAAGTCCTATCTGGACTTGGATTTGATGATGTGCAGGTCTTGATAGATCCCACATTGATGCTGGATAAGGATGAGTGGGCAAAATATGCATCACCCAGATTGATTGACAAGCCTTACCTCTTTGTATACATGCCATACAATGCCAGTGACGAGGAAGCACATTACAAAGTCATTCGTCAGATTGCTGCTAAAAAGAGCTTGAAGATTGTTTCCTTCTCACTTACATATCTGAAGGATAATCGTGCAGATATCACATTGCATTATCCATCACCAGCAGATTTCTTATCTTTGATGCTGTATGCTGACTATATCCTGACTAATTCGTTCCATGGAACGGCATTTAGCATTAATTTGAATAAAGACTTTGCGGCTATTAAGCCAAACAAGTTTGAGTCACGCATTACTAACATTCTGACCACAGTTAGCTTGATGGACCGTTTAGTGAATGGCCTTTTGGCATCGGAAGTAACCGATAAGATTCTCAGTACGATCAATTATGATAAGGTGAATGCAGTTCTTGATCAAAAACGAAGCGAAGCTATTGAGTATCTAAAATCGGTGATAAAATGAAAACCTATTTTCAGACAAATAACCTTGCAGAGTGCTGTGGATGTAGTGCATGCGCAACGGTCTGCCCCAAAAACTGCATAGAATTTAAGATAAATGCTGAGGGTTTCAAGTATCCTGTTAAAGATATGGATAAGTGTATTGACTGCGGTCTTTGCGAAAAGGTATGTTCTTTTTCTGATGAATACACTTGTAACAATACGCAACATCCTAAAGCGTATGCTGCTTACGATAGTCAGAACCGTGTGGGCAGCAGTAGCGGAGGATTGTTCTACACTTTGGCTAAACATATCATAGAGGATAAGCATGGATGGGTGTACGGAGCTTCGTTTGAAGATAAGCTCCAGTTAAAACATATTGGAGTAAATACTATCAAGGATCTACAGAAGTTACGCGGATCTAAGTATCTGCAAAGCGATATAGGCGATACCTTCAGACGAATCAAACAACATATCTCGAATGGAGAGTATGTACTTTTCGTTGGTACTCCTTGTTTAGTGGCTGGTTTGAAAGCGTACTTGAAATATAAGCAGAGTGAGTACTTACTGTGTGCAGATTTGATATGCCATGGTGTACCTTCCCAGTATGTTTTTGATGAACATGTCAAGTATTTGGAGAATAAGCATCAGGCTACATTGACCTCCTACCAGTTTCGTAACAACGCTCGGTGGGGAGTTTGTGAAATCGTAGATTTCGCAAACCCTAAGATCCATAAAGTGTTGCCTTCTTACGACTTGAGTCTCTATTTATATTCGTTTATGCGCTCATATACTTATCGCGAGAGTTGTTATCATTGCAAGTTCACAAAACTCCAGAGACAAGGTGACTTAACGCTTGCCGATTGGTGGGGTGTACGCTTATTCTTCCCATTGATGGATTATCGAAAGGGCGTTTCTTTGTTGTTGGTAAACAATGCAACTGGGGCAAAGGCATGGGAACAAATCAAAGACCGATGCGTATTTGAAGAGTCAAATATCGACGATGCATCCAAATACAACTGGAATCTGAATCACGTCAGCAAACGTCCCGTGGAGAGAGACACCATCTATCAGAGGATTCGGGAGGAAGGCTACGAGAAGACAATGAAGGATATCAATCCCAACAGTCATTCTACTTTACGCACTTGGATTATACGAATCAGAGAGTTGGAGATAGTTGATGATATTATCTACTATATGAGGAGGTTGATGGTGAAGATGAAATGATAGGATTACTAAAAAAAAAGCCCGCACAAAAGTCGCGTTATAGTATGGTGCAATGCAGATTTAATAGACGAAACTGATAGCGGGATTCAGATATAATACAAGATAAAGGATTGAAAAATAAAGAAACTTTGTCAAAAAAAATAACGGCAGAATGTGTCATGAGAATAATTTTACATTGTCTAAATGTATTGATCATTTGGAGAAAATATTATAAGAAAATTAAATGAACAGTAATTTATGAATTATTTATTAGTAGTTGCACATCCTGATGATGAGGTTTTAGGAGCTGGTGCGACAATAAAAAAACTTACTTCTGTAGGACATAATGTAGATATTTGTATTATGTGTACGGAAGCAAAAGCACGTGCGTTTCGTCCTGAAGATGAAGAATTAAATGCCGATCTTGATGCAAGTGCACAAATACTGGGTATCCGTAATAAGTATGAGGGGACCTTCCCAAATATTGAAATGAATAACTCTACGCATTTAAGTTTAGTTCAATTTATTGAAAAGGTTATAATAGTATCGGATTGCGATATAATAATTACTCATCATCCAGCAGATACTAATAATGATCATATGCATACAAGCATGGCTTGTCAAGCTGCAATAAGGTTATTTCAGCGTCGCACTGGGGTTAAACCATTGAAGGAGTTCTGGTTTATGGAAGTTCTTTCGTCAACAGAATGGTCTGTTAACACAAGCATGAATAGATTCCAGCCGAATACGTTTGTAGAGGTCGGGAGAGATAATGTGGATGTTAAGATTGCTGCTTTGGCAACTTATCGCGGAGTAATGAGAGCATATCCTCATCCTCGTTCAGAGGAAGCTATAAAAGGTTTGGCTGCATATCGTGGTGCACAGAGCGGAACAAACTATGCGGAAGCATTCGAGGTTGTTCTAAAAAGAATCTAATTGTTCACTTTATACTCATGGTTACTTCCTATCCATTTTTATACACTTTTCAATTTGATAACTTTCAAATTAGATAAACCAAATAATGTACAGATATTTTTTTAAACGATTCTTTGATATTTTGTTATCTCTAATTGCAATAGTAATATTGTCACCGCTTTATCTCATCATTGTCGTTTGTGTGAGGATATGGATGGGAAGTCCGATACTATTCTCACAAGAGAGGATTGGTAAGGGGGAGAAAATATTCAAGATGTATAAGTTTCGCTCGATGACTAATGCGAAGGATGAGAATGGCAATCTGCTCAATGAACAACAGCGACTGAACAAATTCGGAATCATGTTGCGTTCTACATCATTGGACGAGTTACCGGAGTTGTTCTCAATACTTATGGGTAATATGTCGATAGTGGGTCCGAGACCACTGAGAGCTTGTGACCTACCATACTTCAAAGAAAACGAAAGGGTGAGACATAGTGTTCGTGGTGGTCTAATACCTCCTGATGGATTATCGTTAGAGCCAATCACAACGTATGAAGAACAGTTTGAATATGAGGTTGATTATGTCAACAATATTTCGTTGTGGTTAGATTTGAAAGTGATATTCTACACACTCATTATACTCTTTAAACGTGTAAATGAGAATTATGGTATTGACGAACGTCCACATCTGAAGGAATACAGAATAAAACAGGGATTTGAAATAAAATAATCAACAAAATTATGGTCAAAGAAAAAATAAATGAACTGGTAGCTAAGTATGGTTCACCGCTTTATGTGTTTCAGAAGGAAGAGTTTGTGAAGAACTACCTCCATTTTGAGAAATGCTTTAAGAATTTGTATCCTAAGTATCAGTTGGCCTATTCTTACAAGACGAACTATACACCTGTCATTTGTGAGATTGTTAAGCAATTAGGTGGTTATGCTGAGGTAGTTTCAGACATGGAATATAATGTGGCAAAACGATTGGGCTATGATAACGAGAAAATCATCTACAATGGGCCTTATAAGACTGAGCTTAGTATTGAGCATCTGCTTGCGGGTGGCATTCTGAACATTGATAACATAGAGGAAGTGAAAAAGGTTTGTGTAGTTGCAGAAGCGCATACTGAGAAGCAACTGAAGGTCGGTATTCGTGTTAACATTAATATTGGTCAGTGCTTCATTTCCCGCTTCGGCATTGATAGCGATAACTCGGACCTTGATCTTGCCTTCTATTTGCTGAAAGAAAGTGGTGTGAAGGTAGAAGGCCTTCATTGCCACATCGGCCAGTCTCGTACCATTCAGGCATGGAAGAACAGAGCTGAAGTTATGTTAACCCTTGCTGACAAGTACTTTCCGGCAGAACCACCGAAGTATCTGAATTTGGGAAGCGGAATGTTTGCTGTAATGAAACCTTCGCTTGCTGAGCAATTTGGTGACAATATTCCATCTTTTGAGCAGTATGCTGCTGCAGTAGCCATTCCATTTGCTGAGCACTATGCTTCGTTGCCAGAAGAAAAGAAGCCTATTCTTTTTACAGAACCAGGCACAACAATTGTTAACAGCTATATTGACTTTGTCGGACGTGTTGACAGTATCAAGCGTATCAAAGGTCAAGACATTGTAGTGATGGATTGCAGTAAACACATGATTGGAGACATTTGCCAGATAAAGCAGTTACCAATAGATGTTATATGCTGCTCAGAAGAACAGATAGAATTGAATAATGCTAACTTCGTTGGTTATACTTGCTTAGAGCATGATGTGATGTACACCGCCTATCATGGTAAACTTGGAGTTGGCGACTATGTGGTATTTGCTAATGTGGGAGGTTACTCAAACAATTTTAAACCACCATTCATTGCTCCAAACTGTGCAATGTGTGAGCTTGACGAGAATGGAAATAGTCGAGTAATTAAGCGTAGAGAAGAGTTTGACGATGTATTCATCACTTATATTTTCTAAATATATGAGGGATTTAACTATACTTACAACTGCGTCTGGTGCGCAGTTTATGCCAGGTCTTGTATCTTGTCTGCATAACAATGGGGAACGAAAGGTGAAAGTGATTGGTGTGGATATGAAGAGTGACGAGACACTTTTACAGATGGTAGATGAATATTTCTTGGTTCCTTCAGCTTCTGATCCTCACTATGTGGATGCTTTGCTTGAAATATGTAGTAACGAGAAAGTTGACGTGTTGATGCCTTTCATGTCTAGTGAACTGGAAGAGTTGCAGAGAAGACGTAGCGAGTTTAAAGCTGTTGGTACTATGCTTTCTGTTTCTGATGGTGATGCTATCGCAATATCAAATAACAAGTTGGCACTATATGAGTTCATGGCTGTTCGCGGATTGAGAACTCCGAAATATTGTCCGGTTAGAAACCTCGAGGAATTTGACAAGGCGTTTGAATATATTGGTTATCCTCAGAAGGCGGTCTGCTTGAAAGCAACAGAAAGTAGTGGTAGTCGTGGAATCAGAATTGTAGATCCGACCAAGTCGAAGTTCGACATTCTTTTCTACGAGAAACCAAACTCTTTCTTCATCTCATACGATGAGTTAAGAGGTATTTTGGCAGAGAGGCCTTCATTTCCTGAAATGATGGCGATGGAGTATCTGCCTGGTGAGGAGTATTCGGTTGATCTATTGGCTGACAGGGGGAAGATTTTATATATGGCTGGTCGTGAAAGTAATGTAAACCTTGCAAGTATACCACAGGTAGCTACATTGAGAAAAAACGACGAAGCATATGAGATAGCAGAGAAAGTAATCGGTGCATTGGAACTAGATGGTAATGCTGACTTGGATTTCAAGTTTGACGAAAATGGTCATCCTGTTTTGATGGAGATTAATCCTCGTATTGCTGCCACCATGCAGATATTCAAAGAAGGTGGTCTGAACCTGCCTTATCTTCGTGTCAAGCAACTTATTGGGGAAGAACTGCCAGAAGTCAATATTGAATATGGTATTAAGATGCACAGAAGATACTTGGAAATGTTTGCAAGAGAATAAAAGAATGAGAAAAGTCCTTGTAATTGGTGATGACAGCTATATTGGGTGTAAAATCAAAGCATGGCTTGATGCATTTCCTTCCGAATACGATGTTGATATAATCTCATCTAGAGAAAATAAATGGAAAGAGGCAGATTATACTAAGTACGGAACTGTAGTAAATACTGCCGGTATTGCTCATATAAACAATATAACAGAAAACATGAAACCTCTGTTTTATGCCATTAATCGTGACTTACCGATTAATATTGGAAAAATTTGCAAAGAGAATGGTGTGAAGCATTTCATTCACTTTAGTTCGATGAATGTCTATGGCGATTGTTGTGATGACTTGAAGATTCGTAAGTTTGAAAAGCCGACTAGTTTTTATGGTGATAGCAAATATCAAGGTGACCTGGGGTTGAAGAAGTTGGAAAATGAAAACTTTAAGATTTCATACGTTCGGCCGCCGTTTGTTTATGGCAAGGGGTGCAAGGGTAACTACAACAACGTGGTGAAGCTTGCTTTGAAAGTGCCTTTCTTTCCCTGCTATCATAACAAGAAGAGTATGATATATATTGATAATCTCTGCGAATTTATTCGCAAGGTGATAGACACGGAATTGGATGGTGTGCTGACTCCGCAAAACAAAGAATTGGTTTCAACTTGCGATATTATTTATGAGATTGCCAAGGTACACGGCAGGAAGTTACCAACGTCAAGCATCTTCAATCCATTTATTTGGATAGCAGTGAAACTGTCGAAAAAGATACGTAGAGGGTTGGGAAACGACAACTACACTCTAGCACTATCGGATTACTTTAACTATAGCTATTGTGTAGTGAGCTTTAAAAATTCGATTAAGAATACCGAATCATAACATAATAAGATATAAATGCGAATCAGTAGTTGCCTTTGATTTATAGTTTAAAAAATAGATAAATAAATGTGATGGCAATTTTCCCATCGTATGCAAAAGAAGCTCGGATGTAGATTTGATCTTCATCGTTTTTTGAATATTTGTTTTCATTCTGTCGTAATTTTGGGTTTGAATGAATGGATTTACTGTCTGACAAGTTCGTTGATAGCCTCTGACATCAAATTCAATCTATAATTGCATGTTTAGTAAGAAGGTAACTTGGGGAATCATGAAAGCAGGTATTCCTTGGTAAAAGTGTGTATATCTTTGATTTTAAAGTATTGTTTATAGGCTCTGCAAAACAGATATATAGTTAACAGTTCCCGGTCGGTAAAGACAGGATTTGTGTTATTACTGAAACTCTGACAGTAGAACTTCAGTGAAGATTCATAAATATCGCAGATATACATATATAGTTTTATAAGTTTTAATTCTTTCTCCTAGGGAATTATAATTAGAAAAATGAATAGTTTATTCTTCTAATATAGTGTTTTTTAAGGAGACTAGAAGAATTTTTTATGAGGTAATTATCTGAATATTATAATTTTAATAAATGAAAAGGAGGTTGGTTTTCAACTACTGATTTGCATAAATTCTAATGAGATGTGATAATTGATAATCTGTTTCTTGATAACTTATTGGAGTAAGCTGTAGATTCCCTATGTTTGCGTCAAAATTATGACTTAAGAACTTCATCTGAAGATCAGTCGCAACGTATGCTTAATGCCGTTTTACCTGGTACTCAAGCTCCTATTCATAGACATCAATAAATAACAGAGTGTGCTTTTATCCTCAAAAAGGAAAGATTGAAGAGATTTTTTACGATGAAAAAGGTGTTGAATACGAGTGTTATTATCTTGATGCTAATTCTGAGTGTCGAGGATGTGTTGTTCCTAAAGGTATTTGGTATATCATTGACGTTGGATGATGTATGGAGTTATGAGTGAAGAAAAAGGATAAAATTGGTCATTATTATTTATCTGATTTTACAAGATAATTTTGGTCGGATTAGTATCTTTGCAAATCAATCATTGAGTGTATTTCTGCATAGTAATAATCGTATTGATAATAGCATATATGCTGTTCAAGAAGAAGTGTTATTATTTACATGAGGAATATTTGAAAACTAAAATGGCGTAAAATTATGATTATAGATGAAAAGTTGTTAGACAAGGTTTCAGAGAAAGCAAAAGCAAGTGAACGGCTGAGAATGAATTTTAATCTTCATGATTCTCTTGATGCAAAAGCGCAGCGTTTATTAAATGCATTGGAAATTGGTACTATACTTCCTGTTCACCGTCATCGTAATACCGCAGAAACTTATATTCTTCTTCGTGGAAAAATTCGTGTGATATTCTATAATGAAATGGGGGCTGAAACAGAATCGTTTTTATTAGATCCTTTGAATGGGAATTATGGTATTCATGTCCCTATCGGACAGTGGCACACATTAGAGGTATTAGAACAAGGTTCTGTTGTTTTTGAGGTGAAGGATGGTCCTTATATTCCATTCCAACCGGAAGATGTATTGTATTGATAAACGGTCCATTATTATTTATGTTCCTGTGAGTAGGATTTTATATAATCTTCAATTTCTTGTGTTGCAACAGTGTAAGTTAGTTGAAGCTGTTCAAAATGGGTATCTCTTGTAAAGCGACTTCTATTAGTAAGCATCGCTAATAAATTCTTGGATTTTAATTTATTACTAGAATATGTTAGCGCCCTAAAAACTAAATTATTAGTAGAGATTCCACTTTTTAAAATAGAGTATATATCGTAATAATCGCGGAAATTACTTCTACGTAACATTACTTCCATTTTCGTTCTTAATATTTGCTAATCTAAGATTATTTAAATAATTGATAGGTTTACTGACTGGAGAGTATTTAGGACAAGCATAAAATGAGAAGTTGACATCTGACACAAGATATTCTACATGGTCTATCCCTGAAGTTTACTTCTCTAGATTTGCAGCATCCCATCAAGGGATAGATCACAGCAGTATTTTCTGCCGCATCATCATTCGCAGCTTAATTTTTCCATTGTGGCTATCAATTATGATGTAAATATAGCTATTTTTAGAGAATTGTACAACTTTCTTCGCTTACCTTTTATCTCCTTTTTTTCATGTGGATTTCATCTTTTTCTACGAGTATAATTACCTGTGTTGATACCTTGTATCATCAGCATTAAATCCTGTCAGGTTGTTTTGTAAACATGGATTTCTGTTATGCACGTCTTGCAACGGGTTAACTGGATTAAGGTCTTGAGTAGTTCTGTGTTCACTGTATTTCGGGTGTGTAATATATTTTATAAGAATAAAGAACTTTATATTCCGGAGCAATAGTAGCGGAGTGAGGTGCGCCGACATTGCTTGTACAAGACAGAACGGAGTTTGGAGAGTGAGAACCTAGTACAATGGGAATAAAACTTTGAGCCGGCAATTTCGACTCACGCAACTTTTTTTGCCAATAATAGAATTTCGCTTCGTTGATTACTTCATTGGCATAAAATTACAAACCCTCAAATCGTTATTCTCGTAACGGGAATAGATTGATTCAAACTCTTTAAGCTTCCACATAGCTTTGGGGTGATAAAGGTAGAACAGAACAAAGAAAGTGAAAAGACGGGGGCAGCGAATGCTTACAAAGTAAATTGGTGCGAGTTATAAAATAGGATATTACTCCATTTGTAATTGCTTGCAATTCAATTCTTAGAATTGAAATAAACGACGATTGGGAGCGTATTCTTGAACGAATACACCGATAAAAAGAAAAAAACATTGAGGAGATTCAATACAATCTTCTCAATGTTTGAATCCAATCATTAAGAAGATTTTTTCAAACTTCCCAATGATTTTTGTAAACTTTCAAAGTGACATAATGACAAAAAGGACATATGGTCCCTTTTATAAATTCTTATGATACATTCTTTAAACTATCTTGCTGATTTTTAATTCATTGAGTGCCTTTTATGGACTGTTTTTATGTGATTGCCGAAATCGTATTTTACGCGAGTTAGATTGTTGCTTTGTTGATGAATGCTTTTGGTAGTTTACCAATAAAGTGTTGGATGTTGTACGAATTATTTGAAGGATGAAGTGTGGGAGATAGCATTAAGGACAATAATAACTGGTTATGCTCATAACAACAAAAAATCAGGTAGATATTTGTACACGATTTTAGGAAAACATGGCATTTGCTTTCTGTTTTTTACCTTGCTGATCCGCTTCTTTTTCCTCATTGCCATCTTCAAAACTATTATATGTCTTTTTGTCCTTTTGTCTTTTTGAGAGAGAAGGGTAAAGCGAAGTGTTGGATGCGGATGAGTGTGTGCAACTATTTGTAAACCAGATTATAACATGCTATTTGTTTCTCGGATAGGAAAAACGGAATCCTCAAAATAGGTTGTAGTATCGCGTAATATGCTTTTGGGGGAATATTTTTGTGGCAGGCTTCGCAAGTGAGGAGATTTCATCGGTCAACAGTTAATAGGTTTAAGAAAATATGCTACAAAAAACTACTTGGTTTCTTTTTTGTTTTCTATTCTTGATAGAAAAGGCGATTTTTTGACATAAAAGCTTTCTTTATTTAATTTATTTTATATCTTTGTTAGCATATCAAGATTACAATCAACTATTTATTCACATAAACTTAATAAAATTATGTTCAAAGCTCCTTTTTCTTTTGACGGTCGTATTCGCAGGATCGAATATTTCCTGTCTGGTATTATCGGTGGTATCGTTTTTGGTATTGCCTATTCTCTGGGATTAGCTACTTTATTTCTTGGTGCGGCTGCCGGTTCTGCAGGTGGTTCTGTTTTCGGTATCCTGATTGGTTTCGTGGCAGGTATTGCCTCCCTGTGGTTTTCTTTGGCACAGGGCGTTAAGCGTTTGCACGACTTGAACAAATCCGGCTGGCTGATTCTGATTTGCTGTGTTCCTATCATTGGTTGGGTATTCGGCCTTTATATGTTGTTTGCCGATGGTACGGTAGGTCCTAACCAGTATGGTGAAGATCCGAAAAACCGTATGCCGTATCAGCCACAGCCTGCTTCTGTCAATGTAACGGTGAACGTGTCGAGAGACGGAGTAAAGGTGGATCAGACGGTGAAAGCCACTCCTGCCGAAGCATCGGCTGAAACTTCAGCTGAAGCCCCTGCTGAAGAAGAAAAAACAGAAAAAGCTGAATAGTCTTTAATAAGAAGAAATATGGTTGCCTCTTGCAAAATTCGTTTTGCGGGAGGCATTTTTTTGCTACCTTTGAGGATTGGTAAACAAAAAAAGAAAGATAAATATGAAAAAAGTAATTTGCAGTGAAAAAGCGCCGGGAGCTATCGGACCTTATAGTCAGGCGATAGAAGCCAATGGAATGGTATTTGTATCCGGTCAGTTGCCTATTGATGCGGCTACCGGAAAGATGGCGGAAGGAATTGAAGAACAGGCACGCCAGTCGCTGGAGAATATAAAACACATCCTGGAAGAGACAGGTTTGACAATGGGAAACATTGTGAAAACGACTGTATTCCTCCAGGATATGTCATTGTTCGCCGGGATGAACGGCGTATATGCTACGTATTTTGACGGAGCTTTTCCGGCACGTTCGGCAGTTGCTGTAAAGGCTTTGCCGAAGGATGCGTTAGTAGAGATTGAGTGTATCGCGGTTCGCTAACAAATCGGCAACAATAAAGTTACTGCCTCCCACGAAGATAAAGTCTTTAGGGGGGCAGTTTTCTTTTGCCGCCCGCACGGCGTCTGCTACGGTAGGATAGGAGGTACCCTTCAGTCCCGCTTCCGAAGCCATTTTCATCAGCTCATCTTCCGGCAGCGCACGCTTCACGCTCGCTTTGGTGAAATAGTAGGTGGCGTCTTTCGGCAACAGTTCCAGGACGCTGCTGATATCTTTGTCATTGACCATGCCAAATACAATATGCAGTTCCTGATTTAATTTATTGTGTATATAGTTAAGCTGCTGACGGATACATTTGAAACCGTCGGCATTGTGACCTGTGTCGCAGATGACGTCGGGGTAGCTCTGGAGCTTTTGCCAGCGTCCCATCAGACCGGTCATTTCGCATACGTCAGAGAATCCGGTATGGTAATCCTTCTTGCTGATTTCATATCCCCGGTTCTTCAGAATCTCCAGGGCTGCGAGGATCGTGAGGCAATTTTCTGTCTGACAGAGGCCGCTCAGTTCGTAGTAGAGTCCCGTCATAAAACTGGAATTATGAATCAATATCGCGTCTTTTCTTTTATCAATGATTCTGTCTATGGCGTGTATGGCGTCGGTCGGGTTGATAAGAGAGACAAATTGCATCATTTTCATCGGAAGCTCCTGTATCTGCTGAAGTTTTATTTCCTCCTCCAATAACTCCTGCAACTCGGCTCTGGATTCTTTCAGGGTATCATAGGGGGCATATCTCACATTGGTGCAACTCTTTAATTCTTCCGCGAAGACGATGCAGGCATTCATAGCCTTGGCTTTCATCGTGAAGACTCTTTTCACTGCTCCTGATACTTTACCCACTATTACCGGAATGTCTTCTTTGATGATTCCTGCTTTTTCTTTGGCGATTTTAGTCAGTGTGTTGCCCAGATATTGCATATGATCCCAACCGATATTGGTAATGACACACAGATCGGGGGTGATGATATTGGTACAGTCCAGACGTCCGCCCATACCTACTTCGATTACAGCTACATCTACCTGCTGGTCGGCAAAGTAGCGGAATGCCATTGCTGTGGTGAGTTCGAAGAAAGAAGGGTGCAGAGGCTCGAAGAAAGAACGGTGTTCTTCTACAAAGCTGACTACATAATCTTCGGGAATCATTTCACCGTTGATACGGATACGCTCGCGGAAGTCAATCAGATGCGGGGAAGTAAATAGCCCGACTTTGTATCCTGCTGCTTGCAGTACGGCTGCGATCGTGTGTGAACAGGAGCCTTTTCCATTTGTTCCGGCGATGTGAATCGTTCTGAATTGTTGATGCGGATGACCTAAATGTTCGTCCAATTTGTGTGTTGTCTCTAAACCCGGCTTATATGCTTTTCCACCAATTTGCTGAAACATAGGTGTACTTTCATATAAGTACTTTAAAGTGTTCTGATAATCCATGTTTTATAATATTTAACTCCGGGCAATCTTTATTGCTCGCAAAATTGTTTATCTTTAGAACCATCAATTCAACCGATAGCGGAGGATTGATGAATCAGACTGCAAATATCAACATTAAATTCTAAGAAATCATGGGAACTAAGAAAAATTTTGTAATTGACACAAATGTTATTCTTCACGACTACAATTGCTTGAAGAATTTTCAGGAAAATGATATTCATCTTCCCCTTGTCGTACTGGAAGAACTGGACAAGTTCAAGAAAGGAAACGAGCAGATAAATTTCAATGCCCGTGAATTTGTCCGGGAACTGGATTTGCTGACGAGTGACGAGCTGTTCTCCCAAGGGGTGAGTCTGGGAGAAGGAATGGGTCGCCTGTTTGTAGTTCCCGGAAATGTGGATGCTCCCAAAGTGCATGAGTCTTTTCCGGTGAAGAAACCCGACCATCTGATACTGGCAGCTGTTGAATATCTGGCAGCCAAATATCCGAAAACTCCGGCTATATTGGTGACCAAGGACGTAAACCTGCGTATGAAAGCCCGTTCTATCGGTATTACCAGTGAGGACTATATCACAGATAAGGTATCCAATGTCGATATATTCGAGAAATCCAATGAGATCTTTGAAAATGTAGATCCGGCATTGATCGATCGCATCTATTCATCTAAAGAGGGCATTGATCTGAGCGAATTTGACTTTAAGGATGTCATTCACCCTAACGAATGCTTCGTTTTAAAGAGTGATCGTAACAGTGTACTGGCGCGCTACAATCCTTTTACTCATTCCATTTGCCGGGTAACGAAAGGACGTAATTATGGTATTGAGCCCCGTAATGCCGAACAGAGTTTCGCTTTCGAGATACTGAATGATCCGAACGTCAAATTAGTGGCATTGACCGGAAAAGCGGGAACAGGTAAGACATTGCTGGCTTTGGCAGCAGCTTTAGGCAAGTTGACTGACTATAAGCAGATATTGCTGGCACGTCCGGTAGTGGCATTGTCCAACAAGGATATCGGTTTTCTTCCGGGGGATGCCCAGGAAAAAGTGGCTCCTTACATGCAGCCGCTATTCGATAATCTGAATGTGATCAAGCGTCAGTTTGCCGCCAACTCGACCGAAGTGAAGCGTATCGAAGATATGCAGAAAAGCGAGCAGCTGGTGATTGAAGCATTGGCATTTATCCGCGGACGTAGTTTGAGCGAAATGTACTGTATCATTGATGAAGCGCAGAACCTTACCCCGAATGAAATAAAAACGATTATTACCCGTGCAGGTGAAGGTACGAAGATGGTATTCACAGGAGATATCCAGCAGATTGACCAGCCTTATCTGGATAGCCAGTCCAATGGTCTTGTGTATATGATCGACCGTATGAAAGACCAGAATATCTTTGCACATGTCAATCTGGTGAAAGGGGAACGTAGTCAGTTGAGTGAGTTGGCTAGCAACTTGTTATAAAAATGAAGAAATAAGAATGAAGAAAAAAGAATGAAGAATTACTTGCAGCATAAATGCGCTAGCGAATTCTTCATTCTTCATTTCCCCAAAGTTCTTCATTTTTTAGGCTTCTTTCTTTCCGAAGTATTTCAGGAATTGGGTACGTTCGAATGTATTGATACCTTGAACGTCTTTAATATTCAGCTTTCCTTTGAATTGAGCGATATTATTGAAACCTTTGCGTTCCATCCATGCGGAAAGGAAACGGGTGGATTCTCCGATAAATGCATTCGTATTCTGATAGATAGCACTGCAAACTTCTACGGCTGAAGCACCGGCAAGGATTACTTTTACTACCGCTTCCGGATTGGCGACACCGCCGGAGGCTGCATAATCGATTTTGTTTACCACTGAAGAAGCGATTCCAATCCAGCGGAGAGGAGTGGCAAGGTCGGCGGAGGTGCTGAACACTTCACCGGATACTTGTTCCATATTCTCAATGTTGATGTCCGGCTGGTAGAAACGGTTGAAAAGAACCACTGCAGCTGCTCCGTTAGCATATAGCTGGTCGATCAGGGCTACGGGGTTGGTCAGGTTGTCACCCAGTTTCATAATAACCGGAATGGTTACCGTTTGTTTGATATGACGCAGAATGTCGATGTGACGCTGCTCAAATGAGCCATACGTATATTGCACATCCGATTGCAATGCCAGAATATTGATTTCCAGTGCATCGGCGCCGGCCTCTTGTATCTGTTTGGCAAAGTCTACCCATTCCGAGTCTGAATAGCAGTTGATGCTGGCTATGATGGGAATAGAACACTCTTTCTTGCTTTCCTTGATTAAAGTGAGATATTCAGCTAACTTATGTTCACGGATATATTCTTCCAGATAATCACTTGCTTCCGGATAAAAAGCGGGGTCTTTCAGTTGATCCGCTTCCAGCATAATTTGCTCTTCAAACAGAGATTTCAGTACAATGGCACCTGCTCCTGCTTCTGCCAGTCTCTTATTCTTGCCGGCACTGTTGGTCAGTCCCGAGCTACTGATAATGATTGGGTTTCTGAGAGAAAGCCCTGCGAAAGTAGTTTTTAAATCGGTCATGGTAATAATGATTGATTAAGTATTATAGTTTCTTTCTCCGAATATCTTGCTTCCGACCCGCACTAAAGTACTTCCTGCAGCGATTGCTTCGTGATAGTCGTGTGACATACCCATCGACAATTCGCGGAAAGTATCCGAATCGGCAAACCAGTTTGCTTTTATTTCCTGAAAGAGCCTATTCAGTAAACAAAATTCCCGGTTAATTTGTTCAACATCGTCGGTGTTGCTTGCCATTCCCATCAATCCGCAGATGCGTATGTGAGACAGTTCTTTCCATTCGCCGGCATGCAGCATGTCTTTGCATTCTTCGGGGCTGAAACCGAATTTGGTTTCTTCTTGGGCAACGTGAATCTGTATCAGGCAGTTCACGATACGTCCCGCCTTGGCTGCTTGCTTGTTGACTTCCGCCAGTAGCTTATAAGTGTCGATTCCGTGTATCATTTCTACGTAGGGAATCATGTACTTAATCTTATTTGTCTGCAAGTGCCCGATAAAATGCCATTCGATGTCTTTCGGCAAAGTTTCGTATTTAGCTGTCATTTCCTGCACTTTGCTTTCTCCGAAAATACGCTGTCCCGCCTGATAAGCCTCTTCTATCGCTTCATTGGGGTGGAATTTTGAGACAGCAACCAGCCGGACTCCTTGTGGGAGTTCGGCCAGCACTTGCTTTAGATTGTCAGCAATACTCATGGTTACTTATGCTTTTGACGGATCAAATTCCGGTTTGTCATTCGGTCCGGCGCTATAAGGATATACATCCATCAGCGGAGTTTCTGATACCATACCGATTTGATAGTCAGCCATTGTTCCTTTCATGCCCTCGTCCAGTTTCTTCACTGCGTCGCGCAAGTCGGCAGCCTGAACCAGCACTTGGGTAGAAGTCTTTTTCTCGGCGCCGCTTTTCTCGTCAAGGGTGATAAAGATCAGTTTGCACTTAAACCAGCGGTCAGCGCTTTCTTCATCGCTGGGGAAAAGTTCGCTATAGTTGGCACGTTTGATGTCCGATACTGTAAATTCTCCTGTGATAAATGGAGTCATCTCCTCGATAATACGTGCTTCTGCTTCTGTAAAGCTGAGTGCATCTACCAGATAAGGTTCCGTCACTTTCTTCTGCATTCCGTTTTCCATTGTTTTCTCGTAACGGATTTTGCACTCAAACCAAGTATGCATTGCCATAATTTTTCTTCTTTTTTAGTTTATTGATTCGTGTAAATTGCCTACAAAGATAAACAAAATACGAAGTAACTGCCGAAAGATTTTTATTTTCTTTTATGCAGATTTCTCAATTCGAACGAAAGCATGACGCGGAAAAGTCCGATGATGAAGAAAGTAAAGGAGATCATGTAGACTACGTATAATGCGCCTACTGCCGGTTGCCACAATATGATCAGGGCACAGATAATGGCAAGGATGCCGAAAGCCATGTACCAGCCCCAGTCGCGAGTGCCGTAACGTTTGAGGTCGATGGAGTAGCCGGTGGAGGAGAAGCCCCGGAACATAAGCCAGAAGGCGATGATAAACGGAATGACTTCCATGCTGACCATCGGATAGGCGATCAGGTAAATACCTAAAATAAGGTCGATGATTCCTCCCACCAGATACCAGCCCCAACTGGGTACTCCCTTGCGGTTACTGAGAGAGAATATGATTTCGAGAATACCGCTTATCAGCATCGATATGCTGAAAACGATGCTCAATGCGACATAGCTGCTGAGGGGTGAGAACATAAGCCAAAGGGCGACAATGATATACACAATTCCTAATAAAAGAGAAGTCCACCAGTTTTTTACTGAGTGCTGGATCTCGTTGAATACAGTTTCCATACGTTTTAAATTTTAAATGAATACTCTGTGAATTTGTGGAGGAATAACAAATTGATTTTAGAAAAGGTTTTCGTGTGAACATATTCCGGGGATAAGTTGTTTTTATTATAAAGTAATTTTAAAATGTAAATGCAATATGGCAACAACAAATTTCAAAGGACAACCGGTGAAACTGATCGGTGAATTTATACAAGTAGGTAAAGTCGCTCCTGACTTTGAGTTAGTAAAAACTGATTTGTCTTCTTTCTCTCTGAAAGACCTGAACGGCAAAAATGTAATTCTAAATATTTTTCCAAGTCTGGATACGAGCGTTTGTGCAACATCGGTACGCAAATTTAATAAAATGGGAGCAGGTCTCAAAGATACGGTCGTACTGGCTATTTCCAAAGACCTTCCTTTTGCTCATGCACGCTTTTGCACGACTGAAGGCATTGAGAACGTAATTCCATTGTCTGACTTCCGCTTCTCTGACTTCGACGAGAGCTACGGACTGCGTATGGCAGACGGACCGCTGGCAGGATTACTGGCACGTGCAGTAGTCGTGATCGGTAAAGACGGCAAGGTAGCTTATACGGAGCTTGTTCCGGAGATTACTCAGGAACCGGACTATGACAAAGCATTAGCGGCAGTTAAAGAATAAGTATTAAGTAATAAGTATTAAGTATTATTCCATGCGGTTGGTACCAATAGTACAATAAGCGGCTTCGATTAATACTTAATACTTATTACTTAATACCTAATTACTTTTTTCCTAAACCTCAACCACATGGACAAAATTCGATTTTTCTTCATTGCCCTGTTAGGCATGGGCGCTGCCCACTTGTCGGCTCAAACCGCCGATAGTACAAAAACTTCTCCCTGGACAACGGAAGGTTTTGCCGGACTCAAACTGACGCAAGTAAGCCTGACCAACTGGTCTGCCGGAGGTGATAACTCCGTCGCTTTTGACTTGCAAGGTACTTATCAAGCTAATTATAAAAAAGGAAAGCATATATGGAATAACCGCCTTGAACTGGCTTATGGATTGAATAAGACAGGGGAGGACGGCATGAGAAAAGCCAATGATAAAATATATTTGAATACCAACTATGGTTATTCTATCGCCAAAAACTGGTATGCGAGTGCATTTGCCACTTTTCAGACGCAATTCTCACCCGGATATGACTATTCTGTCAATAAGGATGTCGCTATCTCCGAATTTATGTCACCGGGCTATTTGACCACCGGTCTGGGATTTACGTATGATCCGGGAAAGATTTTCACGGTTGTATTGTCTCCTGCTTCCTGGCGCGGAACCTTTGTTCTGAATGACCGTTTGTCTGACGAAGGTGACTTTGGAGTAGATCCCGGCAAGCATCTGTTGTCGAGCTTCGGTGCCAACCTGAAAGGGGAGGTGAAATATGAATTCTTGAAGAATATGACTGTATACTCCCGTCTGGACCTGTATTCTGATTATTTGCATAAACCTCAGAATATCGATGTCAACTGGGAAATACAGATAAATATGGCAATTAATAAATGGTTCTCCACCACGCTGACCACTAATATGGTATATGACGATCATATCAAGATCGTTCAAAAAGACGGCAGTAAAGGATCTCGCCTGCAATTCAAAGAGGTGTTAGGCGTGGGAGTGCAATTTAATTTCTAATTTAGGTATTAAGTATTAGGTATTAAGCCATGCGGATAAGCTCATAAACAGCAGCTTCGGTTAATACTTAATACCTAATACTTAATACTTATTTTTTCTTCATTCCTTTATAGACCAGGAAGCCTACGATGAATATTCCGATGGCGATGAAGCAATAGCCGATTTCGTGGCTGTATTCTGTGACTTTGGCGATCAGTTGTTCTTCGCTTTCGATGCCGGGCACTGTTGACAGATAATAACCGATAACAGCCAGGATGGTGTTCCATAATCCGGCTCCTATAGTAGTGTACAGCAGGAAGGTGTGCATTTTCATGCGGGCAAGTCCTGCCGGTATGGAAATTAGCTGACGTACTGCCGGAATCAATCGACCGATGAATGTGGAGAGTGCGCCATGCTTGTCGAAATACGATTCGGCATGCTGTACTTTTGCTTCGTCAATCAGACACATATGGCCGATACGGCTGTTGGCAAACTTATAAATGATGGGGCGTCCCAGCCATTTTGCCAGATAATAGTTGATTAATGCTCCGATATCTGCACCGATGGTGGCAAACAAGACTACCAGATAAATATTAAGCTCGTCATTGACAGCTGCCTTGTAAGCCGCCGGCGGGATGATCACTTCCGACGGGAAGGGGATGAAGGAGCTTTCTATAGTCATTAATAAAGTGATTGTCCAATAATTCAGGTGTTCCAGACACCACTGGATAAAAGCTACTGATTCCATATGTTTTTGGGCTAAAGTTTATTAATATGATTAGTTGTTTCCTTTCTCTTTCTTCATGCGTTCCCATACTTCTCTCAGCATCTGTTCTCCTTCTTCCGTTTGGTTGGGGCGGGATAACAGGTCCAGAATGATATCTTCGCTGATGGGATGCTCACTTTCATTGTTGTACTTGAAGAAGTCGTCTATTTCATTATGCATCAGGCTGAGGACACTCAGTTTCTCTGCGATGTCCGCATAGTTGGGATCAATCCGGTATGCCTCCTGAAAACAGAGCTTGGCCTGATATAAGTACTCTGCGTCCGAATAGGCCGAGGCTACCATATACCACATTTCCGCACTTGGTTCCATTGTCAGTGCTTTATCAAAAGATTTGACCGCTTTTTTCTTTTGATTTTCCTGTATGTAGAGTTTGCCTTCTGCCAGATAGATGGCAGGATCATCCGGTTGGATGGCTATGGCTTTTTTGCATAGCTGATGCGCTTCCTCATACTTGCCCAGTCGGGAGGCGGCTACGGCTTTATTGGTATAAGTATCTATCAGTAAGGGAGAATTGCCGAGACCCTCTTCTATAAAGCGGTCGATGACACGTTGGTAGTAATCGTCGGCTTCTTTCCATGCTTCTTTGTTGGAATATGTAAGCCCCAGAAACATATAACCCATTTCGGGAGGAAGAGCTTTGTACTTTATTGCCTTTTTATAATCTTCAATGGCGGCATCTGAGTTGTTCAAGTAGAAATAGCTATGTCCGCGATAGGCGTAAGCTTCTCCACATTTGTCGTCGGCAGCCAGTGCAAAGTCGCAGGCTTCGATTGCTTTTTCACAGTCTTCGGCTGCAAAGCGGCATTTGGCAAGCCCTACCCAGTAGCTGGCGTTGTAGGGGTCGATGTCGATCAGTTGATTGTAGAAAGTTGATGCGGCTTCGAGCTGGTTGGTACCTGTGAGGTAGTCCGCCATAACCGCCATGAAATCTTCTTTTTTGCCATGACGGGGAGCACCCTTGTCCAGCCATTCTTTGGCGGCTTCGGGATATCCCATATCCATATAAAGATAGACGATGTTGATGATCGTTTCCAGTTCATCAGCATCTTCTATAGTATCCAGTACATTTCGGGCGTTTTCCAGTTGTCCTTCGTTCAGCATAAGTTCCGCTTTCAGCATTTTCACATCTGTATCATATTCGTCTGTAATACTTTCCACCACTTTTTTTGCCAGAGGAATTTTGCCGGTATCCAGATAAAGATAAGCTTGCTCTACCAGTAGATCTGTACTGTCGGGATGCAGGTGGAGGCCGTAAGTTATGACTTCTTGCGCTTCGTTGAATTTACGTCCGGCGGCATATTGGTCAGCAATGTCGGCTAATTGGTCTCCGTCCAGATAGAGTTGCCGGTTTTCCGCTCTGGCCGTTTCATATTGAGCGATTAACTCGTTCAGTTCTTTATTTGCGGACGGTGAATTTTTTCTCCCCATTCTGATTTATTTTGATTTGAATAAGACAGTGCTAAAAGAGGTTTTAGGCACGGATTACACAAATTACACGGAACTGAAAGTTGATGTAACTTAGAACCGTGTTAATCCGTGTAATCCGTGCCTGAAAATATCAGTAAGCTATTTTTCGGCTTTTGGCACTGTGTCTTTTTGTTGTTACCAAGCCTGTGAAGGCTGAATTATTTATTGATTTTACCCCAGGTATCTTTTAATCCTACCGTACGGTTGAATACAAGTTTCTCCGGAGTCGAGTCTTTGTCTATATTGAAATAGCCGATGCGTTGGAATTGCAGGTATGAGAGTACAGGCAAGGTTGCCGCAAACTTCTCGATATAGCAATTCGGAAGAACTTTCAGAGAATCCGGATTGATGATTTCCTTCATTGCTTCCAGAGCTTCGCATTTCTTTGCTTCGCGGATAGCAGCCAGTTCATCGCGTGGGTTTTCTACTTTCCACAGACGGTCGTAGAGGCGCACTTCTGCTTGCAGGCAGTGGTTGCAGCTTACCCAGTGGAGCGTACCTTTCACTTTACGGTTGGCATCTGGCATACCGCTGCGGGTATTTGCATCATATTCGCAATATACTTCTGTGATCACACCGTTTTCATCCTTCTTGCATCCGGTACATTTCACGATGTAAGCGTTTTTGAGGCGTACTTCCTGTCCCGGAGTCATGCGGAAATATTTCTTGGGCGCGTCTTCCATGAAGTCTTCGCGTTCCATCCATAATTCGCGGCTGAACTCAATCATATGGCTTCCGGCTTCCGGATCTTCCGGATTGTTGATGGCTTCCAGTTGTTCTACTTGTCCTTCCGGATAGTTGGTGATGATGAGTTTCACCGGGTTGATGACAGCGGATATACGGGTAGCACGGCTGTTCAGATCGTCGCGGACAGAGCTTTCCAGCAATGCGATATCGTTCAGTGCGTCGTAAGTGGTGTAACCGATCTTATCGATAAATTTATGGATAGACTCCGGAGAGTAACCACGACGGCGGAAACCGCAGATAGTCGGCATACGGGGGTCGTCCCATCCGTTCACCAGTCCTTCTTTTACCAGCGTCAGCAGGTTACGTTTGCTCATCAGCGTGTAGCTCAGGTTCAGTTTGTTGAACTCAGTCTGACGGGGACGGTTGTCGTTCAGGTCCTTGCCTTCTTTCAGCCAGTCGATGAAGAGGTCGTAGAGCGGACGGTGCACCACAAACTCAAGTGTACACAGAGAGTGAGTTACTCCTTCAAAGAAGTCACTCTGTCCGTGGGCGAAGTCATACATCGGATAAGCCTTCCAGGTAGTGCCTGTACGGTGGTGCGGATGTTTTACGACACGATAGATGATCGGGTCGCGGAAGTGCATGTTAGGATTGGCCATGTCGATTTTGGCACGGAGTACCATAGCACCTTCTTCTATTTCACCGCTGTTCATCTTCTTGAAAAGTTCCAGACTTTCTTCGATAGGGCGGTCGCGGTAAGGGCTGTTCACACCTGCCTGGGTGGGAGTACCTTTTTGTTGGGCAATCTGTTCGGCAGTTTGCTCGTCAATATATGCTTTTCCTTCCTCGATGAGGCGGATGGCGAAGTCCCATAATTGCTGGAAATAGTCGGAAGCGTAGTATTCGTTTCCCCATTGGTAGCCCAGCCATTGAATATCTTCTTTGATGGCTTCTACATATTCCACATCCTCTTTGGTCGGATTTGTGTCGTCGAAACGAAGGTTACATACGCCGCCATGCTTGGCAGCGATGCCGAAGTCAAGGCAAATAGCTTTGGCATGACCGATGTGAAGGTATCCGTTCGGTTCGGGCGGGAAGCGGGTCTGCACTTTTCCACCATTTTTACCTTCCTTCAAATCCTTCTCTACTGCCTGTTCAATAAAGTTCAGGCTTTTCTTATCGCCTGTGTCTTCGTTTTTAATATCTGTCATAACGTTAAAATGTTAACTCTATTTATAGGCTACAAAAGTAGGACATTTTTTTTATTTTACTGGAATATAACCGCTCTTTTTTATAATCTCCTGCCCTTCGGGTGAAAGAATGAAGTCAATCAGAGGAGCTACCTGTTCTTTATTCTTCACATTATAGTAGTAATAAAGGGGGCGGACGATGGGATAAGTTTTGTTCGTTGCGTTCTCCACCGTCGGAGCGGCATAGTGGCTTCCGTCATATGATACGGAAAGCGTCTTGGTGCGCGGAGATACATAAGCCAGGCCGACATATCCGATAGCTCCTTTCGTCTGGCTGACGGATTGGATGATGGCACCTGTGGCGGGCATGGAAAGGCTGCCTGCCATATAATTTTTATTTTTCAGCACGTTTTCCTTGAAGAACTCATAAGTACCCGAAGAAGTTTCGCGGGAGTAGACTACTATTTTGCGGTCGTCGCCGCCTACCTGTTTCCAGTTGGTGATTTTTCCCCGGAAGATGTCTTCCAGTTGCTGGCGGGTGAGCTGTTTCACCGGATTGGAAGGATGCACCACTACGGCAAGGGCATCGTAGGCTACGATGACTTCGTCCACCTCTTGTCCGGCTTCCTTGGTTTTCATCTTTTCGCTGAATTTGATTGGACGGGAAGCCATGGCGATATCCGTCGTATTGTCCATCAGTGCAGAGATACCGACACCGGTTCCTCCGCCGGTGACTGTGACCCGTGCATCCGGCTGCAGATTCATAAATCGCTCTGCTGTTTGTTGGGCAACAGGCAATACAGTGTCGCTGCCTTTGATGCGCTGTGCGTTGGCGCTGAGAGACAGAAGGGAAAGGGCGATTAATAAATTTCTTCTCACTTTCATAATTATTCTTTTTATTGTTGGTGCAAATAAAACAATCACATATTACATTTTTGTTTCAGATAAGCGGGAAATAGTGTTTGTAACACAAATGTAACAGCATTGAAATACTTCCTTCAAACATTAGTCACACCTCCTTAATAAGGAGTCGCTTTCTTTGCATCAGAAAACCAATAGGTATGAAGAAGATTTTTGAGAAGATAATAGAAGGAATTTTGACTTGTAGCGGTTTCGTAACAAGTATTACTATCCTGCTGATCGTACTTTTCCTGTTTACAGAGGCTTTCGGGCTGTTCAATAGTAAAGTGATTGAAGAAGGGTATGTGTTGGCTTTGAACAAAAGTAATCGGGTAAATACGCTGAGTCCTGCTCAGATAAAGGATGTTTTCGACGAAGAGATAACAAACTGGAAAGAACTCGGTGGGGAGGATCTCCCTATCCGGGTTTTTCGTTTGGAATACATCACGGAGTATTATACAGAGGAAGAACTCGGACCCGCTTATGAGTATGCCGGTGAAAGAATCATGCAACTGGTGGAGAAGACGCCCGGCATTGTAGCTTTTGTCCCGCAGAAATTTATAGTGCAGCCTGATGCGGTGCATTTTATCAAGGATAATACCATTTCGGTAAAAGATGTCTTTGCAGGTGCCGAGTGGTTCCCGACAGCTACTCCTGCTCCATTATTCGGATTTCTGCCGTTGATTGCGGGCACCTTGTGGGTAAGTCTGTTCGCTATCCTCTTTGCACTTCCGTTCGGACTTTCGGTATCTATCTATATGTCTGAGGTTGCTAATCCGAAGGTGCGCAACTGGCTGAAACCGATCATTGAACTGTTGAGTGGTATTCCTTCGGTGGTTTACGGTTTTTTCGGTTTGATTGTCGTTGTCCCGCTGATTCAGAAATTCTTTGATCTGCCGGTAGGGGAGAGTGGTTTGGCAGGAAGTATCATTCTGGCTATCATGGCGCTGCCTACTATTATAACAGTGACCGAAGATGCCATGCGGAACTGTCCGCGTTCGATGCGGGAAGCGAGTCTGGCTTTGGGAGCTTCGCAGTGGCAGACTATATATAAGGTAGTGATTCCCTATTCGATCTCCGGAATTACTTCCGGAGTAGTGCTGGGCATCGGGCGGGCTATCGGAGAGACGATGGCAGTGCTGATGGTGACGGGTAATGCCGCAGTGATACCGACAACGATTCTCGAACCGCTCCGGACCATTCCGGCAACGATTGCAGCGGAACTGGGAGAAGCTCCGGCAGGCGGACCGCATTACGAAGCGTTGTTCCTGTTGGGCGTCGTACTGTTCTTTATTACATTAATCATCAACTTTAGCGTGGAGTATATCTCTTCTAAAGGAATAAAACGTAGCAAGTAACATGGAAATACGAAGTAATAATAAAGCGAAACACCGTTCTCAGAAACTGGCATTCGGAATTTTCCGGTTGTTGAGTCTCTGTATTGTGCTGATTTTGTTTGCGATCCTCGGTTTCATTATATATAAAGGTGCGGGGGCTGTCAGTTGGGAGTTTATCACGTCCGCTCCTACGGATGGGATGACCGGCGGAGGCATCTGGCCGGCTATCGTCGGTACCTTTTATCTGATGGCAGGCAGTGTGCTTTTCGCTTTTCCGGTGGGAGTGATGAGTGGCATCTACATGAATGAATATGCACCGAAAGGGAAGCTGGTACGCTTTATCCGGGTGATGACGAATAACCTGAGCGGAATTCCTTCTATCGTTTTCGGTCTGTTCGGTATGGCTCTGTTTGTCAATTACATGGGATTCGGTGACAGTATTCTGGCTGGTTCTTTGACATTAGGTTTACTTTGCGTACCTTTGGTTATCCATACTACGGAGGAGGCGTTGAAAGCAATTCCCGACAGCATGCGTGAAGGAAGCCGGGCATTGGGAGCTACCAGGTTGCAGACGATCTGGCATGTGATTCTTCCGATGGGGATGCCGAACATCATTACAGGATTAATTCTGGCTTTGGGACGTGTTTCGGGTGAGACGGCACCGATTTTGTTTACTTGTGCCGCTTACTTCCTGCCGCAATTACCTGCAAGCATTCTGGATCAGTGTATGGCATTGCCGTATCACCTGTATGTGATTTCTACCAGCGGAACGGATATGGAAGCACAGTTACCGTTGGCTTATGGTACCGCTTTGGTGCTGATAGTGATTATCCTTCTGGTTAATCTGCTGGCAAATGCATTGAGAAAATATTTTGAGAAAAGAGTAAAAACGAATTGATTAGTATATGGATACAGTAAAAATAGATACACGCGATGTAAACTTCTGGTATGGTGACTTTCATGCCTTGAAGGGGATCAGCATGCAGATTGAAGAAAAGTCTGTAGTTGCCTTTATCGGACCGTCGGGATGTGGTAAATCGACTTTCCTCCGTCTTTTCAACCGGATGAACGACTTGATTCCTGCTACTCGCTTGGAAGGGGAGATCCGGATTGACGGACATAATATTTATGCCAAAGGAGTGGAAGTGGATGAACTTCGAAAGAATGTGGGAATGGTTTTTCAGCGTCCTAATCCTTTCCCGAAAAGTATATTCGAGAATGTAGCTTATGGGCTCCGTGTCAATGGGGTGAAAGATAATGCTTTCATTCGTCAGCGGGTAGAGGAGACACTGAAAGGGGCTGCGCTTTGGGATGAGGTCAAAGATAAGTTGAAGGAATCTGCCTATGCTTTGTCCGGTGGACAGCAGCAGCGTCTTTGCATTGCCCGTGCAATGGCGGTATCTCCTTCGGTATTGCTGATGGACGAACCAGCTTCCGCACTCGATCCTATTTCTACGGCTAAAGTAGAGGAATTGATTCATGAACTGAAGAAGGATTATACCATTGTAATCGTGACGCATAATATGCAGCAGGCCGCCCGTGTCAGCGACAAAACGGCTTTCTTTTATCTGGGAGAGATGGTGGAATATGATGATACGAAGAAGATATTCACCAATCCGGAAAAAGAGGCTACTCAGAATTATATAACCGGTCGTTTTGGTTAAGTATTGCCGGAATGTTTGCAGAAAACAGAATATTAATCATTTATATATAAAGAGACTATGGTAAAGTTTATAGAATCGGAGCTTATTCTATTGAAGAAAGAAGTGGATGAAATGTGGACATTGGTGTACAATCAGCTTGACCGTGCGGGGGAGGCCGTGATGACGCTTGATAAAGAACTGGCACAGCAAGTGATGGTGCGCGAACGTCGGGTGAATGCCTTTGAACTGAAGATAGACAGTGATATAGAGGATATCATCGCATTGTACAATCCGGTAGCGATTGACCTCCGTTTTGTACTGGCAATGCTGAAAATCAATACGAATCTGGAACGTCTGGGAGACTTTGCAGAAGGTATAGCCCGTTTCGTTATCCGCTGCAAGGAACCGGTGCTGGATGCCGATTTGCTGGCCCGTCTGCGCCTGGGAGAGATGCAGGCAGAGGTTTTATCGATGCTGGAACTGGCGAAACGTGCCTTGAACGAAGAAAATATTGAGATGGCGACTGCGGTATTTGGTAAAGACAACCTGTTGGATGACATTAATGCGGAAGCAACGGGTATTCTGGCAGATTATATCCGTGAACATCCGGAAACAGCTCATACTTGTGTAGACTTGGTTGGCGTGTTCCGGAAATTGGAACGTTCAGGTGACCACATTACCAACATTGCAGAGGAAATAGTATTCTTTATTGATGCAAAAGTCTTAAAACATAGCGGAAAAGTAGACGAAAACTATCCAAAATCGTAATTTTTTGCATGTTTTTAAACAAAAATTAGGGCTACTTAGAAAATAGTCCTATATTTGTCACCTGTAACGGACAAGTTACGGGCGTTTTTACTGCAAATGATAATAAATCCAAAGATATTTCAAAAAGATGTTATATGACATGTTTTATAATTTGGAGAATAACAGTAAAAGCGACTATATTTGCACCGTTATCCTGAAAACAATCTTTTTACCTTAAAAAAAAACTAATACCTATTGAAAACTGAAAAATGGAGCTTTGTGAAAAGCCCCATTTTTTTTGCTCTATACTGAAGGTCAGGAAGTTGCGTTATACGGTGTTTGAGAGAGGGGATTCTTCTTTGCGTCTATTGCTTTTCTGTCGATTTCATGGATCATATATCGTATCATTTCCTACATTTGTACTAATGCTTTCGAAACTTTCTTCGGGTAGGAACAAATCAGGCTATCAATATTATTCAGAGTGTTGATTAGAAAGTTCGGAATTTATTCACAAGTTAACCTTTGCAATATATGAAAAAAAACAGAAAGTTTTCCAACTTCCTTCCTTATTCGTATCTTTGTGCTATTATATTAGCGCAGCTGTTGATGAAAAAGCTAATATATTAGTACAGTTGGCTGAAAGGTTTAGAAGCTCTCTTATTTCCCTTTTTAGTCAGTATTTTATTGTAGAACATTAATAATTAACATTATGTTTTCTGGAATCGTAGAAGAGTATGCTACCTTGGTGGCACTGGTGAAAGACCAGGAGAATATACACTTTACATTTAAGTGTTCGTTTGTAAATGAGCTGAAGATTGATCAGAGTATTTCTCACAATGGAGTATGCCTGACGGTAGTGAACTTGACCGATGATACGTATACGGTAACTGCCATGAAAGAAACGCTGGACCGTTCGAATCTTGGTTTGCTGAAAGTGGGCGATAAGGTGAATGTAGAGCGCAGCATGATGATGAATGGCCGTCTGGACGGACATATCGTACAGGGGCATGTGGACCAGACCGCTACTTGTGTGGAAATAAAGGATGCGGACGGAAGCTGGTATTTTACATTCAAATATGCATTTGATAAGGAAATGGCGAAACGTGGCTATATCACAGTGGATAAGGGTTCAGTCACTGTAAATGGTGTCAGCTTGACGGTATGTAATCCGACGGATGATACTTTTCAGGTAGCTATTATTCCTTATACTTATGAGCATACTAACTTTCATACGTTCGAGATCGGTAGCGTAGTGAACATTGAGTTTGATATCATCGGCAAGTATATCAGCCGGATGATTCAATATAAATAGTTCAATTGGGAATTGTTAGCTTCAATCGTAATTTATAAATCGTAAAACTCTAATTTGGATGGATTTTCTGCAATTAGTGTTGTCTCGCCAAAGTGACCGGGCATATGATAAAGGTCGTCCGGTAGAAGCGGAGAAGCTGGAACGGATTCTGGAAGCTGCCCGTCTGTCTCCTTCTGCCTGCAATGCGCAGCCGTGGAAATTTGTGGTAGTGACAGATCATGAGCTGGCTTTAAAAGTAGGTAGGGCAGCAGCTGGACTAGGGATGAATAAGTTTGCTAAAGATGCCCCTGTGCATATTCTGATAGTGGAAGAGTCTGCCAATATTACATCCCTGCTTGGAGGTAAAGTAAAGGATAAGCATTTCCCGTTGATTGATATTGGTATTGCTGCCGCTCATATTACATTAGCTGCCGAAAGTGAAGGACTGGGGTCTTGTATTTTGGGATGGTTTGATGAAAAAGAGATAAAGCAATTGACTGGGATTCCTGCTTCTAAACGCTTGCTGTTGGATATCGCTATCGGGTATCCGGTGAAAGAAAAACGAAAGAAGATGAGGAAGACGAAAGAAAAGGTCATTTCTTATAATCGGTATTAATTGAAAAAAATGTATATTCCATACTTTTGAGAAGTAGATATATAAGAAAAAGCCTCGTTGGCTTAAAAGGAACGGCCTCTTCCTTTTAAACCAACGAGGCTTTCCTTTAAAACCAACGCACTGTTTCTTTTAAACTAAAAAGTATTCGTTGTAAGATGTTGACTATTAGTTGTTTACGAATACGGGCGCTTATGAGTATTTTTCTAGTAAAAAACAGATACAACAAAGCTTGTTTTTACAGATCTTTCAGTAGTACTTTACTTGCTTTCTTATAGTATTCTTCTCTGGATTCAGTCAGTACTTTCCACTCGTCATTGAACTCTTCATCCTTGTCTATCTTAAAGTTTTCGGAGCCGTACGTATCCAGGCGGTCAAGCAGAATCGCTACATTCAGTTGGTTGATATCCATTGAAGGCTGATAGCCGATATCTTCACTTTTCTGGTCGGTCACTACTTCGTGAATCAGATCTATCTCTTGCAACTGATAAAGTACTTGATTGGTCAGTCGGATCGGGATTTGGTGTTCTTCCGATATCTCCATGGCCGTATAAGGCGGCTCGTTTTTTTCAAACCGTTTGGCGATCAGTGACATGATAAGGATAGAAATGAAATCACGGTAACGTCTGCTGATGTTACGGGTGTCCTGATCGAAACTAAAACTGCGGATATTTTGTCCGGCATAGGTCAATTCGGCTCCAAACAAACAGATTGTCCAAGAAATTTGCAGCCATAGCAGAAACAAGGGGAGGGCGGCAAAGCTACCGTAAATAGCATTGTATTTCGATACCCATAACTGGCTGTTGATATACAAGAACTGGAAAGCCTGGTAAGCGGAGCCTGCCCAAATGCCTGCAATCAGTGCATGTTTGAATTTCACTTTCGTGTTGGGCATGAAAATGTAGAGTCCGGTGAACATCAGCCAGGTTAAGACAAATGGGATCAGGCGTATTGCGAATTTCATGACAGGAGCCAGTAAAACGAAATCGTCCATCTGCTTGAGTACAGTACTTACAAATAAAGAAAGTCCTCCCGAAACGACAATCAGAATCGGCATGAGCAGAAACATCGAGAAGTAGTCTGTTATCTTGCGGTACATGGAGCGTGCTTTCTTGACTTCCCAAATACGGTTGAAGGTGATTTCGATGTTACTCACCAGATTAATAACGGTCCATAACAACATCACCAGACCTACTCCAATGAAAATACCGCCTTTGGTTTGAGACAGGTAGGAGTTGACAAACGAAAGAATAGCTTCTGTCGTTTCGGTGTTTCCTCCGAAGCCGCTGCGGAACTGATGCTCCATCAGATTATCAAATCCGAATCCGCGGGCTACGGCAAAAAGGATAGCAAGTATAGGTACAATAGCAAGCAGTGTACTATATGTCAGTGCTGAGGCCTTATTAGCCATCCGGTCTTTGGTAAATCGATTGATGCAGAGATAGACGGTTTTAATAATATTGTAGAGCGAGAACTTCGTCCTAGTCACTTCATCTTCCGTGATGCGCCAGATGTCATACGTGATGAATTTCCATATATCGGTGATTTTCTTCTTCATGGCTCAGAATTTAAAAAGCAGTTTAAAAAAGAAAAAAAGCAGTCAGCCTATAAGCCGAGTTCTGTACCTTATATAATAAGGTGCCTGTCATTTATCTGAGTGGCGTGTCACCACGACACTTTAGCGGTCTACCCTCCGACATGGAGCGAGCAACTCTCATAACGCCGGTTTACATGACCTTACAACTCCTAAGACGTACAGCCCACATGTCACCATGCTGCTGGTAGGCTCTTACCCCACCTTCTCACCCTTACCTCTCCCCGAAAGGAGCGGCGGTTATTTTCTTCTACGTTACTCTACCCTCGCGGACAGCTTTCTGTTAGGAAGTAGGATGCTCTGTGTTGCCCGGACTTTCCTCCTGCACGAAACGCGCACGCGACAGACCGGCCAACTGCTTTAGACTGCAAAAGTACGTCATTTATTTTGTTTTAGCCAAAGAAAGTGTCACAAATAGAAATAATTTCTACCTTTGCTATCATTAAATCATGATTCAATGAAGAAAAATATCCTTTTTTTCTATTGCTTGCTGGTAGTAGCAGTAGTTAGTCTGAAAGCTCAGGAAATACGCCCCATGCCTGCTGATTCAGCTTATGGGGTAGTACACATTTCTGTTTGTAATATGCGTGATGAAGGTAAGTTTACTTCCGGAATGAGCACGCAGGCACTGCTTGGGATGCCGGTCAAGGTATTGCAATACACCGACTGGTACGAGATTCAGACTCCGGATGACTATACGGGATGGGTGCATCGGATGGTGATTACGCCGATGTCGAAAGAGAAATATGATGAATGGAACCGTGCAGAGAAGATTGTGGTGACTTCCCACTACGGATTTACGTATGAAAAACCGGATGACGACTCGCAGACCGTATCGGATGTTGTTGCCGGCAATCGCCTGAAGTGGGAGGGAAGTAAAGGGCATTTTTACAAGGTGTCTTATCCGGATGGCCGCCAGGCCTATATCTCCAAACATATTTCACAACCAGAGAGTAAATGGAGAGCTTCGTTGAAACAAGATGCTGAAAGTATTATTAAAACTGCTTATACAATGATCGGAATTCCCTATCTATGGGCGGGGACTTCTTCGAAAGGAGTTGATTGCAGCGGGCTGGTCCGGACCGTACTCTTTATGCATGATATTATCATCCCAAGGGATGCGTCACAACAGGCTTATGTAGGCGAACGCATTGAGATAGCCCCTGATTTCTCCAACGTGCAACGCGGAGACCTCGTCTTCTTCGGTCGTAAAGCTACAGCCGACCGTAAAGAAGGCATCTCACACGTCGGCATCTACCTGGGTAATAAACGCTTCATCCATGCCTTGGGAGACGTACATATCAGCAGCTTTGATCCCGAAGACGAGTGCTACGATGAGTTCAATACCGGTCGTCTGCTTTTTGCCACTCGTTTCCTGCCCTATATAAATAAGGAGAAAGGCATGAATACCACCGACCATAACCTCTATTATCTATATCACTAACCATTATCCATTAAACAAATGCCAAATAGAAGAGATTTTCTGAAAACGGCTGCCTTTGCGACTTTAGGTTCCGGAATAGCTGTCAGTCAGGTATTGGCGGGAGAATGTATGCCTTCTGCTATTCATGTTAATAAATATGGTATAGGGGGAAAGATGAAAATGACTTTTTTCCCTTATGAGTTAAAGTTGAGGCATGTCTTTACGGTAGCCACTTATTCGCGTACTACTACGCCCGATGTGCAGGTAGAGATCGAATATGAAGGGGTGACCGGGTATGGAGAAGCGTCTATGCCCCCTTATCTCGGAGAAACAGTGGAGTCGGTAATGAACTTCCTTAAAAAAGTAAATCTGGAGCAATTCAGCGATCCTTTTCAATTAGAGGACATTTTGTCATACGTTGACAGTCTGTCGCCTAAAGACACGGCAGCAAAAGCTGCGGTGGATATTGCCCTTCATGACTTGGTGGGAAAGCTGCTGGGAGCGCCTTGGTATAAGATATGGGGATTGAACAAAGAGAAGACGCCTTCTACCACCTTTACGATTGGTATTGATACGCCCGATGTGGTCCGTGCGAAAACAAAAGAATGTGCCGGTCTGTTTAATATATTAAAGGTGAAGCTGGGAAGGGACAATGATAAGGAAATGATAGAGACAATCCGTTCGGTAACGGACCTGCCGATAGCCGTTGATGCCAACCAGGGCTGGAAAGACCGCCAATATGCACTCGATATGATTCATTGGCTGAAAGAGAAAGGGATTGTGATGATAGAGCAGCCTATGCCGAAAGAGCAGTTGGATGACATTGCCTGGGTGACGCAACAAAGTCCTTTGCCTGTATTTGCCGACGAGTCGTTGCAGCGTTTAGGGGATGTAGCCGCTTTGAAAGGTGCATTTACGGGAATCAATATTAAATTGATGAAATGTACCGGAATGCGTGAAGCATGGAAGATGGTCACGCTGGCACATGCTTTGGGAATGCGCGTGATGGTGGGGTGTATGACGGAGACTTCGTGTGCGATATCTGCCGCCTCGCAATTTTCTCCGGCAGTCGATTTTGCCGACCTTGATGGAAACCTGCTTATCTCCAACGACCGCTTCAAAGGAGTGGAAGTAGTGAATGGAAAAATCACATTGAATGACTTACCCGGAATTGGTGTCATGAAAATCTGATCTTACTGAATGAATGTCAGACTGTTAAAGCCATCTGACATACAACGAATGTAAATTTGTCAGTTGCTGTCGTTAAGCGCTGTTAAGCCCTAAATATTCTCTGTTAAAAGAGGACAAAAAAGAGTGACAAGTAGAATAAGTGAACGATATTTGTTATTATTTTAACGTCGTAAAAGTTAAAACAATGTCAGATATTAACATTTTAAAGAATTATAAATCATGAAACAGACAACAAAGAACATTCTGGGAGTAGGAGCAATTATTCTTCTGAGCTCAGGAGTTGCAGGATTGACAACTTACAAATTGTTGCAATCTAACGAAGCTGCCAAGGAAACATCTTTTAATGAGATGTTCAAGCAGAATCCCAATGTCAAATTGGCTGCTTTTGATGCGGTAAACGCTCAGCCGGTTGATTTGACACAAGCTGCTGAGAACTCCCTTCATGCTGTTGTACATATAAGATCTACGCAAGAATCCAAAACTAAAACGATTCAGCAGGCACCGGATATTTTCGATTTCTTCTTCGGTGACGGACGTGGACAACAGCGTCAGGTACAAACCCAGCCTCGCGTAGGTTTTGGCTCGGGAGTGATTATCTCTAAAGACGGTTATATCGTAACCAACAATCACGTGATTGAAGGTGCAGATGAAATCAGTGTGAAGCTGAATGACAATCGTGAGTTTAAAGGACGTGTAATCGGTACTGACCCGAGCACTGACCTTGCATTAGTGAAAATAGAAGGAGATGATCTGCCGACTATTCCGGTAGGTGACTCTGATGCACTGAAAGTAGGCGAGTGGGTATTGGCAGTAGGTAACCCGTTCAATCTTAACTCTACTGTAACTGCCGGTATCGTCAGCGCAAAGGCTCGTTCATTGGGTGTATATAATGGTGGTATAGAATCTTTTATCCAGACAGACGCTGCCATTAACCAGGGAAATAGTGGTGGTGCACTGGTCAATGCTAAGGGAGAACTGGTAGGTATCAACTCTGTACTTTCTTCTCCGACCGGAGCTTATGCCGGATATGGATTTGCTATTCCGACCAGCATTATGACGAAGGTTATTGCTGACCTGAAACAATATGGAACTGTGCAGCGTGCTTTGCTCGGTATCCGTGGAGGATCTATTGGCAGCAGCTTGATGGACGACAGACAACCGATTGATAAGTCCGGTACTACTTTGGCAGATAAAGCTAAGGCACTGGGTGTAGTAGAAGGAGTCTGGGTTTCTGAAATCGTTGAAGGTGGTTCGGCTGCAGGTGCTGATATCAAAGTCGATGACGTAATTATCGGTCTGGATAATAAGAAGGTTTCAAATATGGCCGACTTGCAGGAAGCTCTTGCTAAACATCGTCCTGGGGATAAGGTGAAAGTAAAACTGATGCGTGATAAGAAGGAAAAGACTGTTGAAGTAACGTTGAAGAACGAACAAGGCACAACGAAGATTGTAAAAGACGCAGGTATGGACATCCTGGGTGCTGCATTCAAAGAATTGCCGGATGACTTGAAGAAACAGTTGAACCTCGGTTATGGCCTGCAAGTGACAGGTGTTTCTTCCGGTAAGATGTCAGATGCAGGAGTCCGCAAAGGCTTCATCATCCTGAAAGCTAATGACCAGCCGATGCGCAAAGTCAGTGATCTGGAAGAAGCAATGAAAGCTGCTGTTAAGTCTCCGAATCAGGTATTGTTCCTGACAGGTGTATTCCCATCCGGTAAACGCGGATACTTTGCAGTTGATCTGACTCAGGAATAAACTATAAATTAAGGTAAGAAGATTGTAGGATAAGCTAATGAAATAGAAAAAGGATGCCGTCACACAACTTGTCGGCATTCTTTTTTGTTTTATTAGTTGAAAATATAGTGAAAAAGTTGCCTAAATATGTATGTTAACAAATTATTTGTCGTAACTTTGCACTCCAAATCTGTTTTTAAAGAATGAGACAACTAAAGATTACCAAAAGTATCACTAACAGAGAGAGCGCTTCTCTTGACAAGTATTTGCAGGAAATCGGTCGTGAGGACCTGATTACAGTCGAGGAAGAAGTGGAACTCGCTCAGCGCATTCGTAAGGGTGACCGTGTAGCATTGGAAAAACTGACACGTGCCAATCTTCGTTTCGTCGTATCTGTGGCTAAGCAGTACCAGAACCAGGGTTTGAGTTTGCCTGACTTGATTAATGAAGGCAATTTAGGACTGATCAAAGCCGCCGAAAAGTTTGATGAAACACGTGGATTCAAGTTTATCAGCTACGCTGTATGGTGGATTCGTCAGTCTATTCTGCAAGCATTGGCAGAGCAGTCGCGTATTGTTCGTCTCCCGTTGAATCAGGTAGGTTCGCTGAATAAGATCAGCAAAGCCTTCTCAAAGTTCGAACAGGAAAACGAACGGCGTCCGTCTCCCGAAGAGTTGGCAGATGAGCTGGAAATTCCGGTTGACAAGATCTCTGATACGCTAAAGGTATCCGGCCGTCATATTTCGGTGGATGCACCTTTTGTGGAAGGAGAAGACAACAGCCTGCTGGATGTGTTGGTTAATGACGATTCGCCTATGGCGGACCGCTCTCTGGTTAATGAGTCTCTTGCGAGGGAAATTGATAGAGCTCTTTCTACGTTAACCGATAGAGAAAAAGAAATCATTCAGATGTTTTTCGGTATCGGACAACAAGAAATGACATTGGAAGAAATCGGCGATAAGTTTGGTCTCACACGTGAGCGCGTTCGCCAGATTAAAGAAAAAGCAATTAGAAGACTAAGACAAAGTAATCGTAGTAAATTGCTCAAATCCTACTTGGGATAAGTGAGGAATATCAGTTTCTGAAAGAAAAAAAGAATTAGAGTCGCATAAGTTACACTTCTTGGAGTAATCATCTGAAGAAGGTACTTATGCGACTTTTTACTTAGCTGTTGTTTATCTTATACTATGCAAATTTATGAAGAAGTCTGTTCTGATATTATTCACTCTTGTGGGGATTTGTATTGGCTTTGTCGCTTACGGACGATGTACTGGGACCGCTGGTGAGCCTGCAGTTGGGACTGTTGCATCTCATGCCGTTCCTTCGCCCTCCAGCAAAGAACAGCGTTTGCAAGAGAAAGCTCTTGCTGCGAAAGCCTATTGTATAGAGAATGGATTTAATACGAATTATTGTTTTCTGATAGATTTCAGTATTCCTTCCGGTAAAAAACGTTTCTTTGTCTGGGACTTCAAAGGTGACTCCATCAAATATTCAAGTCTCTGTGCTCATGGATATGGCAAGGAGAGCACGTTGAAAAAGCCGGTATATAGTAATGTGGAAGGGAGTTATTGTTCTTCTTTGGGAAAGTATAAGGTCGGAATTCGCTCATATAGCAAATGGGGAATTAATGTGCATTATAAATTACATGGGCTGGAGCCGACAAATAGCAATGCTTTCAAACGATATATCGTACTGCATTCTTATACTCCGGTGCCGGCTTCGGAGATATCCCCCATGTATCTTCCATTAGGTATTAGCCAGGGGTGTCCTGTGATTTGTGACGAGGTAATGCGTAAAGTGGATGCTCTGCTAAAAGTCGAAAAGAAGTCCGTGTTATTATGGATATATGAATAGAAATACTAAATCTTAATGATAAATAGATGATATTTCTTCTTTTTTGTTACCTTTGCCACAATTAAAAATTTATGATATGAAATACGTAAAAATACTATTTGCAATGGCACTTGTGTTGACAATGTGCTCGGCTTTCTCTTTAAAGAAAGACCACTCTAAAACAGTTTATGCCTTCGGAATTGCTGCCTCCTTTACGGATACGGTTGTGTATTTTACGGATATTCAGATATTGGATAGTGCGAAGGTTAGCAAGGAAGGTTTCCTCACTCATCGTGATTTGTATAGCTATCAGTTGAAGAACTATGTGGAAGATAACGGACTGCAGCAGAATAGTACATGTATGATCTATTTCTCAGAAAACAGAAAGAAGCTGGAGAAAGAAGCAACGAAAATTCTGAGTAAATATAAAAGGAACAGGAATACAACAGTGACACGGATTGATACTGATAAGTTTCATTTTATAAAACCGGAAGAGTAAGAGATTTATTGTTAATATGATAAGAGATGCAAGTTTGCATCTCTTATTTTTTTATCTTTGCGGTCATAACAAATGAAGAATATGATGAAAAAGATTAAAATATTATCCCTTTTGGTGTGTTTGATTGCTCTATTTACGGCTTGTCATGATGAAGAGGATAAAACTAATTATGGTTCGCGTACTGTGTTAGTTTATATTGCGGGTGACAACTCTCTTTCTCGTTTTGCCAGTGAAGATTTAAATGAAATGATAGAAGGTATGCAGAGTGTGGATGATAATCGCAACAATCTGCTGGTTTATATGGATAAAGGTTCGAATCCCAAGCTGATTCGTTTGAGAAAAGATAAAGACGTAGTAGTGCAAGATGTTATTGCCACTTATGATGCACAGAATTCTGTCGATGTTGATGTTATGAAGAATGTTTTTACAACAGCTTTTTCTCATTATCCGGCGGACAGCTATGGTGTTGTCTTTTGGTCGCATGGTGATGGATGGCTTCCTTATAATAATCCTTCTACTCGTTGGTGGGGACAGGATACTGGTAATGGGGATAACAGAATGAATATCCCTGATTTAAATGAAGCATTATCTGTAGCTCCTCATTTTGATTTTATATTATTTGATGCTTGTTATATGCAATCTGTTGAGGTCGTTTATCAATTACGTAATCGAGCTGATTATTTTATTGGTTCTCCGACAGAAATACCAGGTCCCGGAGCCCCTTATGAGGTAGTGGTTCCTGCATTGTTTGCTGTGAATAGCCCGGCTGTTAGTATTGCAGAAAATTATTATTCTGTTTATGCTAAAAAATATAATAGTACCGGTGCCGGCATTTCAAATGAAAATTGGACAGGAGGAGTTTCGATTTCTGTTATAAAGAGTAGTGAGTTATCGGCATTAGCTGCTGCTACGAGGGATGTTTTGCAAACAGCAGTCTCTATGCAGCAGTCACATGATATCGATATTTCTAGTATATTGTGCTATGATCCTTTACGTGAAAATAATTATCATGATTTGATGGGGCTGATGCAGTCAATACAAGGAAACTCACAAGCTTTTAATCATTACAAAGAAATGTATAAGAATGCTGTTATATGGAAAAATACTACAGATAATAATTATTGTACATATTCATCGGGCTATGGTAAGATGGTTTCTATGGATGGATTTGAAGGAGTCTCTACTTATATATTGCGTGAAAATAATTCTAGCCAGGAGAAATATTATCGTCAATTTGTGGAATGGTATTCTGCTGCCGATTGGGATTCTGTTGATTGGTAGTTCTAAGGTTGGTGATATTTGATTAATAACTTATATTTATTGTTCAGCTGAAATGAAAATTCTTTTAATGAGAAATTGTTTTCGGTTTATCATATTTCTTTTGTTTAGCATTGATTTATAGCTTCTAATTTATCGAATACTTGGTGACACTATGCCGTTATTATAGTGACAGTATCTTTGTTGGATGGTGTCACTATCGTAACAGGATAGTGTCACTATCTTTTTCTAATGATATAGCTCTATAATAATGTATATAGATTCTTCCTACTTTTAAAGCTATAAAGAAAAAATCTCTTTTCGATATCCTTGTCAATCAGTAAGTTATATTTTTATTCAAAAAAAACTTGAAAAAAGAGTCGTATATATTTGGATATTGTCATTAAGTTCTCTACTTTTGCACCCGCTTTGCTAGAGAGACAGAGCCTAACAATTGACATTCTGCTAGAGAATATGGCTTCAGAAAATAAAAACAAAAAAAACTTCGAAAAAGTTTGGATGTTATCTGAAAAAGTCCTTATCTTTGCATCCGCTTTCGCTAAGAAAGCTGCGCGACAGGAGTCACGTTAGTTCTTTGAAATATTGATAAACAATACAAGTAGTACAAGAAAAAATAGAACCGT